>ERZ1673722.864-NODE-864-length-35338-cov-16.978602_pt1 | contig 35338 bp, 28 predicted proteins | sample MGYA00580222_ERZ1673722 | MGnify/ENA primary metagenome ERZ1673722 (study PRJEB41218, sample SAMN15661750) | gut metagenome | host: Homo sapiens | place: Canada: London | collected 2015-08-20/2019-03-30 | study: EMG produced TPA metagenomics assembly of... | reverse complement strand
GCTCCCCCGATGGGGAGCCAAGAACGTTCTGCCGCTTAACTTAATAGCATTGCCCCCTTGGGGAAGGGGGACCGCGTCAGCGGTGGATAGGGTGCTTTCGCAAACGACATACTTGAGACGATCTTTCCCGTTCTCTTTCATACCGCCAGTACCCTATCCGGCTCGCTCCGCTCGCCACCTTCCCCATGCGGGGAAGGCTTTGTTTCGGGGAAACGGCATCCTCGTTTCTTCATCCATCCCACGCAAAAACGGCCGGCTCTTGCGAGCGGCCGTTTTTATGTGTTGTATTACTTGCTTAGGGAAACGCTGATTAAATCGCAGAATTCGATTTCACATGTATTTTCATGCAATGCAAGGAAATATAAGAGTAAAATCGAATAACGATTTAATCAGTGTTTCCCTAGTTTTTTCAGGCAGTCAATGGCGAATCGTGCGTAGATGGCACTGCCATCCGGGAAGGTGTCTTCGTCGACGTCGAAGGCAGGGTGATGGTGGACGCAGTCGATGCCTTTGTCCCGATTTCTGGCACCTAAGAAGGCGAAGAGGCCGGGGATGGTCTCAAGGTAGACAGAGAAGTCTTCTGCGCCCATCTGTTTTTCCATGGGAACAAGGGCGTCCTGCCCCATGATGTCAGAAGCGGCCTTGCGCGCGATGTCATTCAGCTCTTTGTGCTCATTGATGAGAGGCGAGGGGCCGAAGCGGTAGGAGCACTCGGCACTGCATCCATAGCCTTCGGCGATCTTTGCGGCGCATGCTTCGATGAGCTGGGGAAGGCTCTTGCGGAAGGCTTTGTCGAAGGCACGGGTGGTGCCGACGAGCTCGACTTCGTCAGCGATGATGTTGCTCTGGGTGCCGCCATTCATCATACCGACGGTGAGGACGAAGGTATTCTGCGGATCGTTCACGCGGCTGGATAGGGTCTGCAGACCCATGACGACGGCTGCGGCAGCGACGATGGCGTCTTTGCCCTGGTCCGGCGCACTGCCGTGGGCGGATTTTCCATGGATCTTGATGACGAATCGATCGCTCGATGCCATGCGGGGGCCGTCGTCGATGTTGACGGTGCCGGACTCGAGGGTCGCCCAGATGTGCATGCCGAAGATGGCGGAAACGTCAGCGAGCGCACCTTTCTCGACGTAGTGGCGGGACTCGGTGCCGATTTCTTCTGCCATCTGGAAAAGGAGCTTCACGGTGCCGTGAATCTCTTCCCGATGCGCGGTCAGGATCTTCGCCGCGCCAAGGAGCATGGCGGTGTGGCAGTCGTGGCCGCAGGCATGCATGACGCCGGCATTCCGGGAGGCGTAAGACTTTGTGAGGTCGGCTTCCTGAATGGGGAGGGCATCGATGTCGGCGCGAAGGGCGACGGTCTTGCCGGGGTATTTCCCGTGGATGATGCCGACGCAGCCGGTGATGTCATTCCAGGAGAGGATCTCGTCGACGCCCATCTTCTGAAGCTCGGCCATGATGTGCTTCGTGGTATTCACTTCATGATTTCCCAGCTCGGGATGGGAGTGGAAATAGCGGCGCTCGCCCACGATGTAGTCTTTTTCTGCGAGTGCCAGTGCTTTCGTGTCGATCATGCTTTCTCTCCTTTCAGGAAATCGGTGGCGAACTGGGCGAAGAGGGCGCTGCCCTTGTCCAAAATGTCGTCATTGACGCAAAAGTCTTTCGTGTGAAGCGGGAAGGTGGTGCCGTCTTCTTCATCGTGGTAGCCGAGGAAGCAGAGGACGGAGGGGACTTTCTCCATGATGACGGCGAAGTCTTCGGAGCCCATCTTCTGCTTCATGGAAGCGAGGACGTCTTCGCCGTAGAGCTTCACGGCAGCCTTGCGCGCCGTCTTTACGAGGAGCGGCTTGTCATTGATAGCGGCAGGCTCGCTGGTCTGAATGGTCATGTCCACGGTGCAGCCGAGCGCTTCGGCGGTGGCTTCTGCAAGTTTCTTCAAGGAAATCGGCATTTCGCGGAAAGTCTCGGGATCGAAGGTGCGGATGGTGCCGGTCATCTCGACTTTGTCCGCGACGATATTGAACTGGCCGCCGGCGCGCACGGTGCCGATGGTAATGACGAGCGGACGGAGGGCATTATTCACGCGGCTCTCAAGGGTCTGCAGGTTCATGATGATGGCACTCGCAGCGACGATGGCATCTTTGCCGAGGTGCGGCATGGAGCCGTGGGTGGATACGCCGTGCACGGTCAGTGTGAAGTCGGTGCAGGAAGCCATGCGAGGGCCCTCTTCGATGCTGAAGGTGCCTTTCGGGATCTCATTCATCACATGCATCGCCATCGCGCCGTCGACGTCTTCGAAGCAGCCATGGTCGACATAGTAGTTCGAGCCGTGACCGGACTCTTCGGCGGACTGGAAAAGGAATTTTACAGTGCCTTCGAGCTCGTCTCTTTTGCGAGCGAGGAGCTTCGCCGCACCAAGGAGCATCGCGGTATGGCAGTCGTGGCCGCAGGCGTGCATCACGCCTTTGTTTAGAGAGCAGTAAGGAAGATCATTCTCTTCCGTGATAGGAAGCGCGTCGATATCGGCGCGCAGCAGCACGGTCTTCCCTTTCTTTCCGCCGCGCAGGGTGGCGATGAGGCCGTAGTAGTCATCAAAGCGGGTGACTTCGATGCCGAGGGCTTCAAGCTCCTTCTGGATGTATGCAGTGGCCTTTTCTTCCTGAAAGGACAGTTCCGGATGCTGATGTATCATGCGGCGGTGGCGCTGGATCTCAGGGAGCAGCGCGCTCGCTTCGTCTTTGAAATTCATAAGTTCTCCTTTATAGTACAAAAAGTGACTGGACTCAGGGTTCAGGGTTCAGGGTTGTGGTGGCGGCTTCGCCGCAATATAAATAGGGCAATGCCCGAAGGTCGACGAAGAGCAGGTTTCCCGTTTGGAGTTTCCAAACATCAACCGCCTGACCGCGAATGACAAAGATTTCTCGCTTCTCTCGAAATGACGATACTAGGGAAACGCTGATTAAATCGCAGAGTCAGATGTCTCCTAGTCTCTTTGTCTCCTAGTCTCTTTGTCACTCGAGTCTCCTAACCCCTACTTTCAAACTTGTGGTAGCGGCTTCGCAGGATGCGAATGTCAACATTTCTATCATACCACGAACAGCAAAACAGGCTGGTCGATGGATCAGCCTGTTTCAGGGAGCCCATGGGGCGTGCCATCCCTTGATCGCGTGCGAAAGCTTCGCTTGAATGCGAAATTAGAAATGCGAAATGAGAAATGGTGGTGCGACGCATAACAATCAGAAGCGCCGCGGAATTTTGATAGTGCTTCGCGCCGTCGTCATCGGAAGCGCAGCCAAGGGGCTTTCTTGCACTGCGATCAGTATCACATAAGCACCGACAGGAAAACGACGCCTTGGTGCTATGTATTTCTGCTTTCACACATCCTTCGTTTAGCGGTCTGCAAGAAAGATTTCTCGCTTCGCTCGAAATGACGATACGGGCGTCGGATATCTCCTAGTCTCCTAGTCACCAGTCACTAGTCACTAATCACTTATAATCCCTAGCCACTCATGACCGATCCCATCATCCCAGATGAATGAATCCGCCAGGGCCGAGCGGCAGGTCAAGGATGACCCAGACGACCAGCATGACGAGCCAGACGATGGTGAAGGAGATGGAGTAAGGAAGCATATTCGCAATGACCGTCCCCATGCCGGTGTCTTTTTCATAGCGGCGAACGAAACCTAAGATCAGCGGGAAGTAGTAGAAAAGCGGCGAGAGCGGATTCGAGATGGAGTCACCGATGCGGTAAGCGACCTGTGTGACGGCCGGGTCATAGCCGAGGATCATCATCATCGGGACCATGACAGGCGCGAGGATCGCCCATTTCGCAGAGGCAGAGCCGATGAAGATGTTCACGATGGAGGACACGATGACAAGGCCGATGATGAGCGGGACGCCGGTGAAGTTCAGGTCCTGCAGAAGGCCTGCCCCTTTGATGGCGAGGACGGCACCGAGGTTCGACCACGCGAAGTAGCTCGTGAACTGCGCGCAGAAGAAGCAGAGAAGGATGTAGGAGGAAATGTCTTTGAATGCCTGAGAAATGTCGGCAAACATATCCTTATCGTTTTTGTATTTCCCGGAAGCAAAGCCGTAGACAGCGCCCGGAATGAAAAGAATGACGGTGATGGTCAGAATGATGCCGGACATGAAGGGGGATTTCCCGTCCATGATGGAGCCTGTCTTCGGATCGCCCAGGATCGGATGATCGCCGAGGCACATGAAGAGGAGAACGGCAAGACCGATGGCAGTCGCGATAAGTGCTTTTGTGACAGCGGCTTTCTTCTTCGGCGTGAGCTCGAGGGTTTCCTTATCGAGCTCATACTTGGAAAGATCCGCACCCGCAAAGCGCGGTGCCATGAATCGTTCGGTGACGAAGGTACCTACGAGAGAAAGCGCGATGCAGGATGCCACGAGGAAATAATAGTTGATCGCCGGAGATCCGGTGTAGTTCGGGTCGATCATACGAGCTGCTGCTTCGGTGAAGCCATAGGCCAGAGAGTCCGACATGCCGATCATCATATTCGCGCAGAAACCGGCTGCGACGCTCGCAAAGGCGCAGAATACGCCAAGGAGCGGATGACGCCCCATACTGAGGAAGATAACGCCGGCCACAGGCGGCAGGACGACGAATGCCGCATCGCCTGCGACATTGCCATTGATGCCGACGAAAATGATCGCAAAGGTGACGATCGCCGGAGACGCGCTTCCTAAGATCTTCTGCATGAAGGCGGCGAGGAAACCGCTCTTTTCTGCGACGCCCGCGCCGATGACGCAGACGAGTACCATGCCGAGCGGAGCAAAGCCGGAGAAGTTGCTGACGGCTTTCGACCAGATCATGCGCAGTCCGTCGACGGTCAGAAGATTCACGACTTTGATGACTTTGTGTGTGCCCGGATGCACCGCTTCGGCCCCCATGAAGGCAAAGACGGCAGACAGCACGAGTACGATGCAGGCCAGCAGGATAAAGAGCGTGGCCGGATCAGGCAGCTTGTTTCCCGCGACTTCGACGGTGTTCAGGAACCTGTCCATCAAGGATTTCTTTGGGGTTTCTTCCATAAGTAACTCTCCTCATTTTGAATGCCCATAAAAAAATTCTGCACACCAAAAAAACTTCCGGTTGCAGAATCTTCATCGATGGGTTTGTGAAATTATTCCGATTAAGTGTACACTAATTTCTAATAAAAAGCAAGTTTTCACAAGAACGCCCCCGCCGTCTTCATCTCCGTATCGCAGACGGTCGAAAGGAAACGGTCGAGGTAGCGGGCACACTCCGTGAAGAGGGATACGGAAATCGAGCCTTCGAAAGGGCTTCCCCAGCGGTAACCGCGAAAGCGATTGAGTAGATCTCTCGCTCCGTCGGAAAGGGCGAGCGGGTCTTCTATGGCTTCCGTAGAATCGTAACCCGCCGCGGCCAGCAGCTTGACGGCGGCGATGAAGGCAATGACACGAGGATTTCTCTTTTCCGCCGCGCGGGCAGCGGCCATGAGGATGTCATAGGCTTCATCCTCCTTCTGCCCCACAGGATAGAGGGCAAGCACCAGCTCGATCACATAGTACCAGCAGGTCATGTCTTCATAGGAAATCTTCATCATGTCAAAAAGAAGGCGACCCTCATACTGGCTGATGACACCATACTCGGGATACAGCGCCGCTGAAAGACGGACGTGGGCAAAGGAAAGGAGAATGCCTGTCCCGCACCGGTTCATCACGGCGCGCGGAAGCGTCAGACGGATGAGCCCCATCTCGCGAGTAAAGAGCGAGAGTCTCCGCCCGCCTTCGCCGCCTTTGGCAGCGCGCAGGACGATCCCTTCGAGATTTCGTATTTGGGGTATTGGCATAGTCGGGTGTTCCTTTAATGATAGATACGTGTGATGGTTCGGGGGTAGCCCATGGGACGTGTCATCCCTTGATTGCGTGCAAAGAGGTTCGGCGGGTTCAACAGGTTCAGAGGGTTCAACGGGGGTGGTGCGGCGCATAAAAATATGGAAGCGCCACGAAGTTTTGATAGCACTTCGCGCGCATCGTCATTTCGAGCGTAGTCGAGAAATCTTTATTGCAGAACGTTCATCGTCGCATATGAGGCAGCACCAGGACATCGTTTTCCCTCGGCGCATACCCACTGATTCCCGCAGTGCAGTAGAGATCCCTCGGCTGCGCTCGGGATGACGATGCCGGAGAATCCCAGTCACCCCTAATCCCCAATCCCTAATCCCTAGCCACTCATCCCTGCATTCAAACTTCAGGGTTGTGGTGCGGCGCTTCGCGCCGATTTTTTGGTAGAGGCGATGCCCGAAGGTCTACGGAGCGCAGGTTTCCCGTTTACGCTTTTCTGATATCATTCGTTTGACCGCGAATGACAAAGATTTCTCGCTTCTCTCGAAATGACAAGGAGAGAAAGCTACTCATCCCTAGTCACTCATCCCTAGCTACCAGTCACCAGTCACCAGTCACTAGTCACTAGTTCCCAGTTACTTTCTCCGCTTTCACGCGGACGATGCGGAAGCCGGAAAGGCGCAGGACGGTGAAGCGCCAGCCAGAGAAGTCGACGTGGTCGCCCACCTTCGGGATACGTTCCAGATTCGAGAATACGAAGCCGGCGATGGTGGCGCTTTTATTTTCTCCCGCGAGATCAATCTCCAGCCGGTCTGATACGTCTTCGAGAATGACGGTGCCGTCAAATTCATATGTCCCATCTTTCTGACGGACGATCTCATAGGGGACATTCTCCGCCGGCTGCGGGATCTCACCGATGAGCTCTTCGACGAGGTCATTCAGCGTGACAAGGCCGGAGGTGCCGCCGTACTCATCTACGACGACAGCGAGATAGATGCGTCGGTTCTTCATGAGCTGGAGCAGCGCCGGCGCAGGCATGACTTCCGGCACGGTCAGGATCTCACGATTGATCTTCTTCAAAGACAGCTGGCCCGAAAGACAGCCCTGCAGGAGATCTTTCACATGGATGAATCCGATGATCTGATCCCTATCCTCGATGCAGACCGGATAGCAGGTGTGGTGGCTCTTCGGCAGCACGCGCCGCATGGCCTCGGACAGATCCTCATCAAAGTGGAAGACGACGATCTCATTTCTGGGGATCATGACATCGCGTGCCATGAGGTCGAAGAAATCAAACGAATTCTTGATGAGGGTATTTTCGAGCGCATTCAGGCGGCCGCTCCGGTGGCTCTCTTCGACGATACAGCGGATCTCGTCCTCGGTGTAGGTGAAATTGACTTCATTACGGAAGGGGATCCCCCGCAAGCGGAAGATGCGGCGCGTCACAAAAAGGCCGGCCTCGACGAAGAGACGGTACAGGTGGCGGTTCAGACGGATGACCCATGTATGCGAAGCAAGGATGGGCAGCGGATCGACCAGCGCATGCGCCCCGGGGAGAAGAATCGTCCCCACCCAGTACGCTAAGAGAAGCCCCATGACAAGAAGTGCAAGGAACGCATATACCCCCCATTTCCATTCGGCCCAGAGTTCCCACCCCAGAAGCAATTCCGAAAGGACGAGGCTATGGCTCACCAGCGCAAGGAGAGAAATCCCGAGCACGGCGCTGCACAGCACGAAGGAAACCTGCGTACCGCCAATGATCTGCGACGTGCGCTGGTAGAAGGGCGCGACTTTTTCGATGAGCGCCGGATCCTGCTCGTCATTGTCTTCGATGTATTTCTTCCGCATGCGGGCAAAAGAAAAGTTCACCATCGTATTGTTGTAATTGATAAAGGAACCGACCAAGATGACGAAAAGCCAAAGGCCGATCCATTCTATCTCTGAAGAAATAAGTCATCCACTCCTTTTTAGGTTGTCAGGTTGATGGGTTCAGGGTTCAGGAAAATGAGGAATGAAGAATGATGGTGCATCGCATAAAATATAAATGCGCGGAGGTTTGAAACTAGCGGTTTTCTCGTATCGCAAACCTAATCCCTAGTCGCCAGCCGCTACCTGTGTTCCTTATACCCGAGTTCCCGCAGGATATAGTCCTTGTTCTTCCAGTCCTTGCTGACCTTGACCCAGAGGTCGAGGAAGACAGGGGCGCCGATGAGACTTTGGATCTCTTCGCGGGCTTCCTGTCCTGCTTCTTTGAGGACGGTCCCCTCCTTCCCGATGATGATGCGTTTCTGCGAATCACGCTCGACGTAGATCGTGCAGCGGATGTAGACCTTGCCGTTTTCACGTTCATGGAATTCTTCTGTGAAGACGCCGATGGCGTGCGGCACTTCATCGCGTGTGCGCGTGAGGAGTTTTTCACGGACGATTTCCTGCACGATGTTTCGCTCCGGCTGGTCGGTCACCATGTCATCGGGGAAGTACTTCGGGCCTTCGGGCAGGTACTTTTCCACCATCTTCATGAGGACGTCCAAATTATCTCCCGTCTTGGCAGAGAGCGGGACGATCTCGGCAAACTTGTAGATCTTATCGTACTGCACGAGCTTCTTCAGGAGTTCGTCTTTGGAAATCAGGTCCGTCTTCGACAGCGCAAGAATGACAGGCACCTTGCGGTCTTTCAGGAGGGAAATGATGTAGCGGTCGCCTGCGCCCAGAGGATCGTTCACGGCGCAGAGGAATACGATGAGGTCGACTTCGTCCAAAGCGTCCATGGTATTCTGCCGGATCACTTCGCCGAGCTTGCTCTGCGGCTTGTGCATGCCGGGGGTGTCGAGGAAAACGACCTGCGAATTCTCACCGTTCCATACGCCGGTGATCTTATTTCTGGTCGTCTGCGCATGAGCGGATACGATGGAAATCTTTTCCCCCAGAAGGGCATTCATAAGTGTAGATTTACCGACATTCGGCCGCCCGACAAGAGCGACGAAGCCGGAGTGAAATTTGGTTTCGTTATTCATAGAGTCTCCTAAATAAAAGATGGCAGGGTTCAGGATTAGACCACGGGGCGTGCTGCCCCTTGATTACGCTTGAAAGCTTCAATTGAATGAGAAATTAGAAATGAGAAATGAGAAATGGTGGTGCGGCGCATAAAAATATGGAGGCGCCGCAGAGTATACATAGGGCGATGCCCGAAGATGGCATTTCAGCCACCAGTCACCAGTCGCTAGTCACTCATTCCCGTTTCCCGTTCGATCTCCCCTTCGGTCATCATGCGGATGATGCCGCAGGCGGAGAGGATATCTTCTTCCGCCTTACGCATGGCTTTCTTTTCTTCGGGGTCATAATGGTCATAGCCGAGGATATGGAGGAAGCCGTGGACGGAGAGGTAAGCCACTTCGCGTTCCGTACTGTGTCCGAATTCTTTGGCCTGCTGGATGGCACGATCCAGATTGATGACAATATCTCCGAGTTCTGTTTCTTCCTCCGGAATGTCCTCCTCCCCTTCGTTCAGCGCAAAGGAGAGAACATCGGTCGGTGCATCAACATTGCGGTAGTCGCGATTCAGCTCGTGGATGGTATCCGCATCACAGATGAGGACGCTGATTTCTGCGTCTTCCGGCACCTTCTGCAGCTCGGCGCCCTTGGTGAGGACGGTGTGAATCAGCTTTTCATAGTTTTCGTCATAAAATTTCATATCACTGTAATTGATCGTGATTTCCATGGTAACACCTCCGAGATCATGGATTTTCGAATGGAAAGTCGTGGGTTCAAGGTTCAGGGTTCAGGGTTGTGGTAGCGGCTTCGCCGCAAATAAAGATGGGCGATGCCCGAAGGTAGTATTCAAATTACAAATTACAAGTTACAAGTTACAAGTCACTAGTCACTCCTAGCCCCTAATCCCTAGCCGCTCATCCCTAGCTACTAGCTACTAGTCACCAGTCACTAGTGACTCTTTTTTTCGCATCTTCTTCATAGGCATGAATGATCGCCGCCACAAGATCGTGTCTGACGACGTCGTCTTCATTGAAATAGACATGCCCGATGTCTTTCACGTGCTTCAGCACGCGCTCGGCATCGATAAGGCCGCTCTTGACATGAGGCGGGAGATCGATCTGCGTGGTATCGCCATTGATGACCATCTTCGAGCGGTACCCGAGACGTGTCAGGAACATTTTGATCTGCTCGATGGTGGTATTCTGCGCTTCATCAAGGATGATGAAGGATTTCTCGAGCGTGCGTCCGCGCATGTAGGCAAGCGGCGCGACTTCGATCTGTCCCTTCTGCTGCAGCCGCATGAAGTCTTCCGGGCCGAACATATCCAGCAGTCCATCGAAGAGAGGACGAAGGTACGGATTCACCTTTTCCTGCAGATCCCCGGGAAGGAAGCCCAGTTTCTCACCGGCTTCGACCGCCGGACGTACGAGGATGATGCGCTGGACATCGTGATTTCTAAGCGCAAAGGCAGCGAGTGCGACAGCGAGGTACGTCTTGCCTGTCCCAGCGGGGCCGATGCCGAAGGTGATGGAATTTCTCCGGATGGTATCGACGTAGATCTTCTGTCCCACAGTCCGGGGGCGCAGCGGCGCGCCCTGCTTGGTGAAATTGATGATGTCGTCTTCCATGTCTTCGAGCAGCTGTTCTTTGCCTTCATCCAAGAGGGACATCACCATCCTGACCTGCCGCGCAGAGAGACGGATCCGCTGACGGATCATCCGCCGAAGTCTCCCGATCACGCGCATACTCTGATCGACTGCCTCTTCCTCGCCCTTGAGCCGGATGAGATTGCCGCGGGCAAAGATGTCTGCGCCGTAGTGCTCGCCGATGATGGCAAGGTAGGAACTGTCCCGCTCCAAAAGCGCGCCGGCCTCCTCGCGGTCGTTCACCATGATCTGTTCTATTTTTTCTGCCATGAAGATCCTTTCATTTGTATATGATGATTCCCATCTTTTGGGAACCGTATTTCTCATTTCTCATTGCACAAATTTTCGCACGGCCTTCCCGCCTATATAGTCGCAGCAAGCGCCCTGCAGGATGCCGCGCTCTTCCATCAGGGCGTCAATCCTTTTCTTGACGTCCCACCACGGAGAGCCGCCATTGACGGTGAGCGTATTCCCGCCCGAGGCGCGGCCGACGATGCGCTGGATGACGATGTCGGGACGAAGATAGGAAAGGAAGAGAATGACGCGCTCCATGTATTCCTCCATCGAAGAGAGTGTGACCTCGCCGGCTTCATACATATGCGCGAGTGCTGTATCCTTCACGATATATAAGGAGTGCAGCTTCACCTCTGTCACGGGAAGGACGGAGATGAGCTTCGCCGTCTCGATGACGTCCAGCCGGTCATCCCACGGAAGATCCGCGATGACATGCGTACATTGTCCGAAGCCATAGCGTCCGATACGGAGCGAGGCATCGACGTATTCCGCGACGCCGTGACAGCGGCCGATCTTCTCGAGGGTATGGGCATTGCTGCTCTGCAGCCCCAGCTCGATCGTCACATCCTTGCCATATTGTTCAGAAAGCTCTTTCAGTATGTCAAGGTAACGCTCGTGAATGCAGTCCGGACGCGTCGAAACGTCAAGCCCCACCACATCGGGATGCTGCATGGCTTCCTCCATCCAGCGGCAAAAATCATCCGGCGGCGCGTAGGTATTTGTGAAATTCAGGAAGTAGGCGATGAATTTCTTCGCCTTGTACTTCGGCCCCACATGCGCGATGCTCCGGTCCAGCTGGCGGGTGATCCCCATGCCGACTGCCTTCGTCTCATAGTCCGCACCGATCGAGCCGCAGAAAATGCAGGGCGCTTTTGACAGCGTCCCATCGCGGTTCGGACAGGTCACGGGGAGCGAGATCGGGATCTTGTAGACCTTCTCGCCGTATTTTTGTTTCAAGAAATCAGAATAGTTGCGATAATGTTCCATAGTTAAGAGGTTCTATAAGTTCAATGGGGAAGGCGGGTTCAACAGGTTCAGGTGGCAGCTTCTCCCATATTGATGCCCGAAGTGTCTCCGGATGACAGGTTTCCCATATTCCTCTTCCTTCCAGCCTCCGCCTGACCACAAACGGAAAAGATGTCTCTTCGTCACCAGCCACCAGTCACCAGTCACTAGTCACTATTATATGGTCATTATATAACAAATCTCGCCGCCGTGCATTTACAATAGAGAAATGCTTTTGTAAAATGGAAGAAAAGCAAGTGGATGCAGGAGCCTCCTTTCTACAGCATTGCACCTGTTATATCCTCATCCCCAGTCACTAGTCACTTCCATTCACGAAAGAAGCCCAACCATGCTCACTATCCGCACCGCCCAGCTCGACATCCTGCCTGGGAATATCCGCGCCAACTGGGCGCTCATCGAAAAAGAAATCGAACTTGCCAAAGAGGAAAGCGCTGACCTTCTCGTTCTTCCGGAGATGTGTCTCACCGGTTACCTCATCGGCGACCTGTGGGACCAGAATGCCTTCCTGCGCGAGGCAGAGCGATACAATGACCGTCTCCGCGAAGCGGCGCAAGGCCTCGCGATCGCATGGGGAAATGTCGCCATCGACTGGACAAAGACGAATGACGACGGCCGCCCCCGCAAATACAACGTTGCTTTCCTCGCGAAAGACGGCGCATTTCTCTCTCCGGAAGGACTGCATCGTCCCTATGCGGTGAAAGCGCTGCTGCCCAATTACCGCTGTTTCGATGACCGCCGCTACTTCACTTCTCTCCTCGCCCTCGCGCGAGAAGAAGGCTCGACCCCCGAAGAAGCACTCGCGCCCTTTGTGATCTCTCTTTCAGGCGAAACGATCCGCCTCTCGCTTCTCCTCTGCGAAGACAGCTGGGATGAAAACTACAGCTTCTCGCCCATGGATGTCCTTTCCGCCAAGGGCAGCGATCTTTTTCTGAATCTGTCTGCCTCCCCCTTCACGCTTTCCAAAAATAAAAAACGCCACCGCATGCTCTCCGCCAAGCTCTCCCGTCTCCACGTCCCGATGCTCTATGTGAACCGCCGGGGGCTGGAAAACAATGGCAAGACCTGCTACACCTTCGATGGAATGACCGCCGCGTATGGAAAGGACGGCGGGCTTCTCGCCGAAGCCGCTCCCTTTGAAGAGGCCCGCAGCACATTTCATTTCGAGAAATCCACGGACGCACTCCTTCCCGCCTCCCCCATGCCGCCATGGCAGAAAGATCTGCTCCTTTTCGCCATGCGCTACGGCGTCGGGAAATTTCTCTCCGCCATCGGCGTCTCCAAAGTCGTGATCGGCGTCTCCGGCGGCATCGACTCTGCGGTGAATGCCGCGCTCTACCGCTCCGTCCTTCCCGCAGACCACCTGCTCCTCGTGAATACGCCGACGCGCTACAATTCAGAAATGACGAAGGGTCTCGCCAAAGACCTCGCGACGCGTCTCGGCTCGCCCTACCTCACCATCCCCATCGGACAATTCATCGATGAGACGGCAAAAACACTGGAAGGTCTTCCGATTTCTTGCGGGCGCGAAATCCATCTCACGAGCTTCATGAAAGAAAACATGCAGGCGCGCGACCGGAGCAGCCGGATACTTTCCGCCCTCTCCGCTGCCTTCGGCGGCATCTTCACCTGCAACGCCAATAAAACAGAAACGACCGTCGGCTACGGCACACTTTACGGAGACCTCGCCGGTGCCTTTGCCGCGACTGCTGACCTCTGGAAATACCAGATCTACCACTTGGGCCGCCTTTTGAACGACTGGTACGAGAGCCCCGTCATCCCGGAAGGCATCTTCACCGTGAAGCCCTCCGCCGAGCTTTCCGAAAAGCAGGACGTCACCAAAGGCATGGGCGATCCACTCATCTATGAGTACCATGACTACCTTCTCAAGAGCTTCGTCGAGCCATGGCAGCGCCCCTGCCCGGAAGACCTCCTCACATGGTACGCAGAGGGAAGTCTCGAGACGCATATCGGATGCCATGTCCGCGTGCAAGACCTCTTCCCGACCGCCAAAGCCTTCACCGAAGACCTTGAACGCTGGTGGAATCTCTTCTCCGGCTTCTCCGTCGCCAAGCGCATCCAGACCCCGCCGATCCTCGCCATGAGCCGGCGTCCCTACGGCTACGACCTCAGAGAGTCCCAGCTCAAGCCGTACTATACGGATGCGTATCTCACGCTGAAAAAGAAGCTCGGAGTGTAAGGATAGGGAGACTTTGAGACTTTAGACTTCGCCTCTCTAGTATAGCGATTTGTTAACTTCTGGACTAAGTGAGCAGTGGTGGAATGTCTTGGCTCCCCATCGGGGGAGCTCCCCGAAGGGGGAAACAAGTCGCTGCGACGCTAATTCGGACTGCATTTGTATGTCGATTGAAAGTCCTCTTCATCAAAATACGCAATGCTAGTCTCTCAGTCTCTTAGTCTCTTAGTCTCAACAAAAAGGAGATGGAGCCAAATGCTTTTGCATTTGACCCCATCTCCTTTTTTGACCTGAGCGGGACGAAATATCACTCACAGCGCCATCATCCGTTCCCGGATCTCTGCGAGCCTTTCCATTTCCTCTCTCTTCGGATGGGTGATCAGGAGCGAGACAGGATCCTCGATGAAAGGCGTGAGCTTCGCGATATGCTTCTCTACGGTCTGAATGTTCCAGTACGTATGGAGAGAATGGTCCGTATTGAAGCGGATCGTGCATTTCCCGTCCAGATCCACGAAGATGTCGTGAAAAGAACCGAGATGCACATAGCCAAGCCCGGGCGCCTCTTTGGAGAGTTTTAACTGGACGAAAAGGCTGTCCGCATCATCGCCGAATTTCACCGCCGTCCCGCGCCGCTTTCCGAAAAGTTTCCTCTGTGTTCTCATGCACTCGCCATAGGAACGCGACAGCCGTCCCATCGCGGTCTCGACAGAGCAGGGCATATGGATCCGTCCCCAGTCATTCCGAATCGCCAACGTATCATCCACACCGCCGATCTTTACCGGCACCAGCGCTCTCATTCCAATATTGCACATGCTGCTTCCTCTCTTTCAGCACGAACGTCTCTTCTCTCGGAAATATTGTTCCCTGAACATAAGTATAGCAAATGAGTGTTTGATCGTCAAGAAAAGCAGGAACATTTTTTCGTTCCTGCTTTTTGGTTGGCCAGGGATTAGAAGTGACTGGTGACTGGTGACTGGTGACTGGTGGCTAGTGACTAGTGGCTGGTGACTAGGGACTAGGGACTAGGGACTTTCTCGTATCGTCATTGAAAGCGTTGCCGAGAAATCTTCCTTGCAGACCGATAAACGATGCATGTGTGAAAACAGAAATCTGACTCTGCGATTGAATCAGCATTTCCCGAGGATAAATCATCCGCGATCAAGCCCCTTACTCCACGATTTCAAACTCCGCGCGGCTTCCCTTCTCCGCCGGACTGACTTTGAGGCGGGCGTCGATGCGCTCCTCGAGTTCAGGCACATGGGAAATGATGCCGACGAGACGGCCTGTGCTCTGCAGATCGATCAGTGTATTCATCGCGCTGTTCAGTGCTTCCGGATCCAGCGTGCCGAAGCCTTCGTCGATGAACATGGTATCGAGGTGTACGCCGCCCTGCCTTGCCTGCACGACATCGGCAAGCCCCAGGGCGAGTGAGAGGGAGGCGAGGAAGGTCTCTCCGCCGGAGAGGGTATTCGCCGGACGCGAACGGCCGGTGTAGCTGTCAGAGACCTCAAGAGAGAGGCCGCCCTTATTCGCTGCGCCTGTCTCCTTCATGCGATGAAGCGAGTAGCGGCGATGGCTCATCTCAAGGAGCCGGTGATTTGCCGCCTCCGCGACCTCGTCTAAGAGAACGCCCAGTACATAGCGCTCGAGTGTGATCTTCGTGCGGCTGCCACGGGTGAGGTCATAGAGCCCCTGCGCAAGAGACAGTTCTTCCGAGAGCGCGTCAAGCACCTGCGCCATGGCTTCGGTGTCCTTCGCGACTTTCTGCAGATTCTTCAGCTGGTCAGCGAGCGAGCGGCTCTGTCCCGCCGACGTAGTGAGACGGTGCTGCAGCTGGTTATCTTCCTGACCGAGCGCGGTCATGTCGGGGCGTTTCGCCCCGCCTGTCACGAGACGCTCATCCGCGATGGTTTTCTCCGTCGCTTTCAGCTCGGTTTCGTAGTCGGAAATCGATTTCTCCATCCGCTCTGCTTCTTTGACGCGCGCATACCAGACCTTGCAGTCATTGCGGTCCGCAAAGCCTGCCCCCCTGGCTTTTTCATCCAGCGCATCCGACTGCGCTTTATAGTCGGCTGCCAGCTTTTCTCGCCTGGCCGTGGCGTTCTGGAAATTTGCCTCCGCGCCGCCCAATGCGGAAAGGAGCGGCTCTTTTTTCTCCTGCAACGCTTTCAGGGCTTCTTCCCATGCCGTCACGGCCGCAAACAGCCGCTTCACTTCGTTTCGAAGGAAAATGGGACTGCGGTAGGCTTCCGGCAGATCGGAGAGGCTTGCGAGCTTCGCCTGGGCATTCCCCATCTCGGTGATGGCGCTGACGTATGCCCCCGCTGCATAGGTGCCCGCCAGATTTCTGGCATTCTCGTAGTCTTTCGCCGCCGTTTCTGCTGCTTTCTGTGCCTTTTTCAATTCGGTTTCCGTCGGCAAATTTTCCTTCGAAACCGCTCGATGCGGGTGATGCACGCTGCCGCAGACCGGACAGGGCGCGCCCTCTTCGAGCTGGCTCGCCAGAATGGCCGCCTGCCCGAAGATGTAGCGCCGCCGGACGTCTTCGGCTGCTTCGCGCGCGGCTTCCGCCGCCATTCGGCATTTCTTCTCCGTCTCCTGCAATCCGGCAAGCTCCGTTTCCGCTTCCTTGTATTTCTGCGTGTAACGCTCCACATTGCGCCGCGCCGCGCCGTACTCCTTCGCCTTCGGCTCCCAGCCCTTCAACTGCGTGATGGTTGTCTTCGCCCTTTCCATCTCCGCGCGCTGGCCTTCGAGCTTCGTTTCAAAGGCGAGCAGCTGCTCCTTTTCTTTCGCATAGCGATTTCGCTCTGCCTCGGCGGTATCCCTCGCGGACTTTGCCGCCTTTCCTTCTGCCATGATGTTGTCAAGCATATCAAAATACGCTGCAAGCTCCTTCGCCCGACGGATGCGGACCAGATCCTGCTTTTTATGCTCGATTTCCTCAGCCTTCATAAGGAGCGACGCCTGCTGCTTCTCAGCCTTGTCCAGTGCCTGAAAATGGGAATTCAACTGCGCGGCCTCGCTGTACACCTTGCGGAAATCCTGCATCGCGCTTTCCGTTTCCGCGTGTACTTTCTTCGCGTCCGCGAGCTGCTGCTCCGTCTCCGCGGCAAGGCGGGCGAGCTCCGCCGCATCCTGTGCGCCGACCGTATGATATGTGGTCACGAGCACCGTTTCCTGCTCCTTTTTCTTCCGATACAGCGCATCGGCACGTCCCTTCAGCTCGTACTGGAAATCCGAAAATCGCTGCGTCTTGAAGAGCTGCTTCAGAATGCCCTCACGCTCTTCGGCTTTCGCGACGAGGAGCTTTCGAAAATCCCCCTGCGGCAGAAGGATGACCTGACAGAACTGGTTCGCATTGAGCCCGATCAGTTTCCCCGCCGCCGCCTCAATATTCGTGCGAAGCGTAGACATTTCCTTCCCGTCGACCAATTCCGAGAGCGAGGCCTGCATCGCCGTCTTCGTCTGTCCCGTGCCGCGCTTCTTATCGATGAACTGCTCAGGCGAGCGGCAGGCACGATACGTCTTCTCGCCGATCATGAAATCAAAAATGACTTCCGTCTTCTGGTCCGTCCCCGCATAGTCGCTTCGCATGCGCGCGCCGCTCCGATCGCCCGACGTCTTCCCATAGAGCGCATAGCACATGGCATCGAGGATCGTGGTCTTGCCCGCCCCCGTCGGTCCGCAGATGAGGAAGAGATGACGCCCCTCCAGTTTTTCGAAATCGATGGTCACTTCGCCCGCATAGGGGCCGAAAGCACGCATCGTCAGCCTCAAAGGTTTCATCGCTCTTCCTCCTTCTTGTACACCGCTTCCCAGCAGACATTGGCAAGCGCCTCTTCCTTGTCTGACAGCTCTCTCTCTCGGAATTCGCTGACAAATGCACGGAAAATATCCTGATCGCTCATGTGCTCCAGCTCGATATCGCGGCGGCCGCTGTCCTCCTTATAGCCCATGTTCTGCTCGACGCCCAGCGCATTCTTGTACTTCTCGCGAAGCTTTGGCATCGCATCGATCACAGGCAGCTCATCCGTCAGGATGACCTGAAGGTAATCCTCCGAGGCCTCCCTCTTTTCGCTCATGAGCTCGGCGAATGTCCCTTCCAGCACACGGACCTGATGGAGCGGCGCGAGCTCACGGAAATCCGTCTCGACGCTGCCATCCTCTCCGATCGTTCCCACGATGACGCCCTTATGCTGCTCCGCCTCATCGAAGGAATACCGCATGAGGCTGCCGCTGTACTGCACCCTTTCCGACTGCTTCTGCGTCCTCTGGTGCCGGTGCAGATGCCCGAGCGCTGCATAGTCGTAGGCATCAAAGACCCCATCCGAGATCCTGTCATATCCTCCGATCGAGAGCGGCCGCTCCGACTCAGAAGGCGTCCCGCCCGCAGCAAAGACATGGGCGAGTGCCACCTTCCTCATCGAAGGATCGGGCAGGGCAGAAAGAAGGATATCCGAGAGTTTCTTCTCCGCCTCCTCGTAGCTGTGAATGTCTTCCGCGCCGGAAAGCCCCTTCTGATTCATCATGACACGCACGCGCGCCGGCTCGGCATAGGGAAGCGGCACGAAAGCCACCTTCCCCCACGCATCCTCTAAGATGACGGGATGCACACGATCCAGCGGCCCGAAGATATAGAGCCCCTGATGCGACAGGAGACGGCTCGCCACCGCGAGTCGCTCCGCGCTGTCATGGTTCCCGCTGATGACGATCAATGGAGTATGGCGCTTCCCTACGATCTCCTCTGTCATGCGGTCAAAGAGCTCCACCGCCTCCTCCGGCGGGTACGAACGGTCATAGACATCCCCCGAGAGCAGGATGACATCCGGCCTCTCTTCATCGACGAGCGGAAGGAACCGGTGCATCAAAAGCCACTCCTGATCCTCCGTCATGGCATGCTCTTTCAAAAGCTTTCCCAGATGCCAGTCAGCCGTATGGATAAATTTCATGGTACCTCCTTTGAAAAACGAGGAAAAGGGGGACTGAGAGACAATTAGACTTTAGACATCAGACCTCAGACCTCAGACTTCTCCCAGTCACCAGTCCCTAGTCACTGTCCCCACATACTCTTCCAGTTCTTTCTTCTCAACCAATCGCAGCGGCTGGTGCGCGGCAAGTACGCGCATCCGGTCCGTAAAACCGAAGAAGGAACAGATGACATAGCAGGCCTTCGCACCTGACGGCAGCGGGTACTTCATCTGCAGCTTCTGGTACACGTCGATATCAGCCGCCTCGTGGCGATACTTGCACTCACCCAGAAGGAAATGTTTCTTCTCCCGGTCAAAGGCCATCATATCGATTTCCTCTGTGACCGTCCGCTTCCGGCCCTCCACCTGATGCACCACCTTGTCCCACCAGCGACCGACCCGCACGAAATGGAAAGGCAGTGCGTCCCCACGGTTCAGCGCACGCATGTACTCGATGCAGACATCTTCAAACGCATGCGAAATAAATTCATGCAGCCCCGGCTCGACCTGGTAGCGGTACACGCCCTCCACGTCATTGTTCTCAAGCTCTGAAAGATTGCCGTACACAAAAGTGTACCAGAATTTGAAATAGGCATCCTTCAGCCGGTACAGCCCGCGCTGGCTCCGCGTCTTCTCTTTTTCCGACACCAACACAGAAAATTCCCGCTCGATGATGCCGAGTTCCATCAGATTTTTGAGATACACGCTGATCTTGCTCTTGTCGAGATCCGTCTTGTCGTGAATCAACGCGAGCGTATTATTTCCAAGCGCCACCGCCTCGATGATCACATTATAGATATGGCTCTCCCGAAGCTCCTGACGAAGTAGAAACTCCACCTCACTGTAGAGCACACTCCCCTTCTGCAGAAGCTCGCTTTTGATATTCTCCGCCAGACTTTTCTTCGACTGGAAACGCGACAGATAGTACGGCACCCCGCCCAGAATTGCGTAAGCGGCGAGCTTGTCTTCCAAGGAATACCCCGGAAAAAACTGTTGTGCCTCCTGAAATGACATGGGTGCGAGCTTGTAAATCCCCGTCGCCCGCCCATAGAGTGGATTTTTTTCTCCCAGAATCTGCTTTTCGATGAAACTCATCGCGCTACCGCATAGAATGATCATCACATTCTCCCGCTTCAGCTGCTGATCCCAGAGCGTCTGCAAGATAGAAGGAATCGCCGGATTTCCGCGGCACATATAAGGGAATTCATCAATAATCAGAATCTTCTTCCCCTGCGAGGGTACATCGACGACGCTGCCAAGCGCACTCTCCCAGTCTTGGAAACTCTGGATGTAGCGCGCCGCCGGAATCCCAGACGCCAGAACGCGCTTCGAGAAGCGCTCCAGCTGCTCCCGGTCCGGCGTCTCTGTGCAAGTATAGAAGACCGCCTGCTTCCCTTTCATAAATTCATTCAGAAGCTCCGTCTTCCCTACTCGCCGCCGACCATACAGCACGATCAGTTCCGCCTCGCGCGAGGCATACCGTTCTTCTAAAAACTGCAACTCCGCTTTTCGTCCGATAAACATAGTCTCACCTTCTAATCGTGATTATACAAATCTTGATTATAATAATCGTAATTTGTAATCATTATAGCTTTGTTAAATATGCTTCACAAGAGAATGGACGTGCGCCAGGAAAACATGAATCATAAAACCAGTCTTTACTCCCTTTCCCCCACGCAAAAAGAGGCTCCTAGAGCCTCTTTTCATGATTTCGTATTTCTCTCTGTCAGGTAATGCGCGATGGCTTTATAGAAATCCTGAGCGCGCTCATACTGCTCTTCCGCTTCCCCCTCTGACACGACAAAGAAATCTGCGTAGTCCGTATTGTTTCGGATCTGAAAAGCCTGACTCAGATATTTCGAATACTTCACATCAAAAATTTTTGTCTTGACATATTCCCGTTGGACTTCAAAAATCACGCCTGCGTGTTTTTTGAAGTCCACCCCATCTAGGGCCAAAATAGCACGAACAGCAATAAACATCGCGTAATAAGACCGTCCAATGGAGTCTTTATAACTCGCATGTTCCAGTAGCAACTTCGACGAATCAAGCCGCTCTTTTGCCATAGAAAGACGATAGCGCATCAGTGCCTATCGATTTTCAGGAAGCAATCGGGATCCCCTCCTGACTGATATTTCTATAATACGGCAAGTCAGCTTTGTACTTCATATACTCCTCATACGGGATCACCGTGGGGGAAATGATGATGCCATACTCCAGCTCCAGTTCTGAAGAAATGTCCCAAACCTTTTTCAGCTTGTCTTGCAGTTCCCGACGATCCCCATGCACAATAGCAACGAGATCAATATCCGACTCCTCATCATTCGTTCCCCGTGCATAAGAGCCATACAAAAGAATCTGCTCAATATGGTTGCCAAAACCCATGTGGTATGCTTGGGCCACATGGTAAAGGATCGTCTGTAATTCTGATGCACTGCACATGGTATCCCCTCCTTTTCTGTATTATAGCATGGGTAAGACCTAAAGGGTATGGGACTATGCTCATGCATCCACGCAAAAAGAGGCTCATCGAGCCTCTTTTTGATATGCCTTATTTCAGCACGCCGATTTCCTTATAGTACTTGGCAGCGCCCGGGTGGAGCGGAATGTCCGCGATGTCCTTCACTGCATTTTCAGCGGTGAGACCTTTCAGATTTTTCTGAGACTGTCCGAGCTCATCCATGTGTTCCCAGAGGGTCTTCGTCAGCTGATAAACCACATCCTCCGGCAGATCGCCGCGGCAGAACATGAGCATCTTGATCGCCGACGTCTTGACGTCCTTATCCTGATTTGGATAGGTGCCGGCCTTGATCGTATAGCTGGTGTACCACGGATACTTCGCCTTCAGGTCTTTGATGAGGTTGTCATCGATCTCTACCAGATGTGCGCCGCCTGTCAGTGCCTGCGTCACAGCGGAAGCCGGAGCGCCGGACATGATCCATGCACCATCGATGGAACCGTTCTGCAGCATGTCCGCCGCATCGGTGAAGGTGATGTATTCCGCTTTGATGTCATCAGGGAAAGAAAGACCTGCTGCCGTGAAGTGTGTCTCGCATTCATTATAGACAGAAGAGCCTGCCGATGCCACGGCAAAGTGCTTCCCTTTCACGTCCTTCAGGCTGTTAATCCCGGAATTTGCCGTAGCAACGACCTGATTCGGATTCAGGTACAGGCCGCCGATCGCTTTCAGATCCTTGTAAGCGTGATCCTTGAAGCTGTCCGTACCATTCAGACACTGGTAGACATTGGAAGAAATCGCAATGGATACCTGTGCTTCACCTTCGGATACCATGTTCAGGTTTGCGATGCCGCCGGCCGATGCCTGGCTGGAAGCCTGCACGCCCGGTACCTGGCTGCTCCACATATTCGTGATCGCTGCGCCCACCGCATAGAGCGCACCCGAAGCTCCCGCCGTCGGGAAATTGATCTTGATCGTCTGTCCAGCCGCCGGTTTCGCCGCGCCGGAAGCTGCTTTCTTGTCATCCCCGCATCCGGCCAGAGCTCCGGTCAGGGTCAGCGCTGCCAGAGACAGCGCAATCGCTTTTTTCCATTTTTTTGTCATGATGATTCCTCTCTCTTTCTTCTATCCTACTCTTCTCCATAGAGAATAATAAAGTTGTGATTATTATACTATAAATGAGCGGGCATTGGTAGGTGGGGCTCAGGGCTCAAGGTTCAGGGTTAGCCCGTGGGGCGTGCCGTCCCATGATTGCGTGCGAAAGCTTCGTGCTCTCTAGTTAGGAGTGAGGAGTGAGGAGTTAGGAGTTAGGAGTGGTGGTGCGGCGCATAAAAATATGGAAGCGCCGCGGAGTATAGATAATTGCATGCCCGAAGGTGGTAGTCAGTCACTAGTCACTAGCCACTCCTAATCCCCAATCCCTAATCCCTAGCCACTCATCCCTGCTTTCAAATTTGTGGGGGATCCCTTTCCCGTATCGTCACCCTGAGCGCAGCCGAGGGATCTTTCTTGCACTGCGGTCAGTATCACATCGGCATGGGCAGGGGAACGACGCCTTGGTACTACGTATTTCTACTTTCACACATCCATCGTTTATCGGTCTGCAAGAAAGATTTATCGCCTTCGCTCGAAATGACGATTCGTGGGGCTGATGTCTCCCAGTTACTAGTCACCAGCCACTCCTAATCCCCAGCTCCTAATTCCTGGTCACCAGTCACTAGTCACTAGTATCCCATCCCTATTTCCTTCTCATCCACTGGAAGACGCAGATGGCGGCAATGCCCGCAATGCCTGCGATATCCGTCAGGCTGCCCGGGAAGAGGAGCAGCGGGGAGACGGCGATGAGGATCACGCGCTCAATCATGCTGGCCTTTCGGATGATCCAGCCCTCAAGCCCGGCCACGAGAGCAAAAGTCCCGATCATCGCGGTGAAGATGCTCCAGAGAGACTCCCAAAGTGTCGCTGTCTTGTCGACGCCGATCAGGAGCACCGGATTATCTAGGAAGAAGAACGGAATGATGAAGCCAATGAGCCCGAGGCGGACTGCCCACAGGCCGGTCTTCGTCTGGTCAGAGTCGGCAATGCCGGATGCCACATAGGCGGACATGGCGACCGGCGGCGTGATATTCGACAGGCAGGCATAGATGAGGCAGAAAAGGTGCGCGATGAGCGGAAGCGCGCCTGCCTTGATGAGAACCGGCACGGCAACGGCCTGCACAATGACATAGGCAGCAACGCCCGGGACACCCATGCCAAGGATCGCCGACATGATCATGACGAGGAAGCCGGCGAGATAAATGTGATCTCCCTGTACGATAGACAGGATGAGGTAGCCCATATTGAGCCCCATGGATGTCAGAGTGACGGTGCCGATGATGATGCCGATGATGACGCAGCACACGCCGACCGAGATCGCGCTCTTCGACCCTTCGATGATCGCTTCCAGGATCTTGGCGAGGCCCATGCGGGTATCCTTACGAAGCCAGCTGGCACCGATAGTGACAAAGATGGAGATCACGGCCGCATAGAGCGGGGTGAAGCCGGCAAACATCAGCCCGATGAGGCTGACGAGCGGAAGCACCAGATGCCCCTGCTCTTTGATGACGACCATCGCGTTTGGAATATTTTCCTTCGCGATGCCGGAGAGCCCGAGGCGCTTCGCTTCGAAGTGGACCGCGAGCAGCAGACCGACGTAGTAGAGGAGCGCCGGTGTGATGGAGGCAAGCGCCACATAGGTGTAAGACAGATTCAGAAATTCCGCCATGACGAAGCCGACCGCGCCCATGATCGGCGGGGTGAACTGACCGCCTGTCGATGCCACGGCTTCGACAGCGCCGGCAAATTCCTTCTTGTAGCCCGTGCGCTTCATGAGCGGAATGGTGATGGTGCCTGTCGTCGCGACGTTTGCGATGGCCGAACCATTGATCATGCCCATGAGACCGGAGGCGATGACCGCCACCTTCGCCGGGCCGCCGGATGTGCGGCCGACAAGCGTCAGAGAAAAATCATTGATGAATTTCGAGAAGCCGCTGTGCTTCAAGAAAGCGCCGAAGACGACGAAAAGGAAAATATAGGTCGCCGATACGCCGATACCGGTGCCGAGCACGCCCTGCGTCCCCCAGAATTGGGTGATGAGCACGCGCTTCAGCGTGAAGCCATTGTGTCCGAAGTAGCCCGGCAAGTACGCGCCAAACCAGTTGTACGCCAGAAAAACCGCCGCGAGAATCGCAAGATTGCCCGATGCGCGGCGCGCCGCTTCAAAGACGCAGACGATCGCGACGAGGGCGATGCCGACCTCTATATCAGAAATACGGCCGCCGGTCTGCGCGATGCGCGTATAATTCAGGATCAGGTAAGTGAAAGAGCCGATGGAACCCAGAATGAAAACCCAGTCCCAGATCGGCGGCAGCTTCCTTCTGCGCTTCTCCTTCTTATACGTCGGAAACAGCAGAAAAGTAAACAGCAGTAAAAATATGCAGTGAATCGCACGCAGATTGATCGCGCTGATCGCACCGATGGTCGTGAAATACAGCTGGAACGCAGTCCACACGCAGAGAAGCACAATGATGGCCTTCCCCAGCGGTCCTTCATAAATACGCATGCGGGAGTCTGCGTCCTTATCCTCCAGCATCTTCCGGGCTTTGTCATCCAGCTCGGCCTTGCTCGCCGCCACATCCTCCAGGCGGACGTCTTTCTCTTGACTCATAATTTCCTCCTATCCTTCCATTTCGGGTTCTTCCCGAAGAGTCGTATTGGTACAGTATAGCAGAGAATGGGTTCAAGGTTCAAGGTTCAGGGTAGCCTAGGGGCGGCTCCGTCCACTGATTATGAATGAAAGCTCTGCTCGAATGTGGAATTAGGAATGGTGGTGCGGCGCAAAAAATCAAAAGCGCCGCGGAGTTTTGATAGCGCTTCGCGCCGTCGTCATCCCGAGCGCAGCCGAGGGATCTTTCTTGCACTGCGGTCAGTATCACATAAGCACCAGCAGGGAAACGACGCCTTGGTGCTACGTATTTCTGCTTTCAAACATCCTTCGTTTAGCGGTCTGCAAGAAAGATTTCTCGACTTCGCTCGAAATGACGATACGAGAGCCTGATGTCTCCTAGTCTCCTAGTTACCAGTCACTAGTCACTTCTAATCCCTAATCCCTAGCCACTCATCTCCGCTTTCAAACTTCAGGGGTCGCCCGTGAGGCGGCTCCGCCGCAAATATATATTTTGCAGCGAAGCTACCACCACACCCCTGACCCCATCAACCTGAACCCTGAACCCTGAACCCAATCAAAAAGCGCCAAGCTCAACATCTGAGCCTGGCGTTTTTTCCTACTTATTTACTTTCAAAGAACGCTTTGTACGCGAGGTAGGTCTCGTAGGCATCCGCCTTGGAGAGAAGATCGTACGGCGCATGCATGGAGAGCATCGCAGTGCCGCAGTCTACCACTTCTGCGCCCCAGTCCGCCATCATGAAAGCGATGGTGCCGCCGCCGCCCTGATCGACCTTGCCGAGCTCGCCGATCTGCCAGCAGACACCGGCTTCATTGAAAATGGTGCGGATCTTCTGCAGGAATTCCGCATTCGCATCATTGCTGCCGGACTTGCCGCGAGCGCCGCCATACTTGGTGAGATTGATGCCATAGCCGAGGAAGGAAGCATTGTCCTTTTCGGAAACTTCCGCAAACATCGGATCCAGACAGGAGTTCACGTCAGCAGAAAGCATTTCACTGTTTTCCATGGTTTCATAGAAATCAAGGATGGTATTCTTCCCCTGCAGCGCGAGGAGCTTCATGACGAATTTCACGAAATAGGAAGACTCCATGCCCGTATTGCCGTAGGAGCCGATCTCCTCTTTATCGGTCAGCAGTGCCGCCTGCGTCTTGACACCCGGTTTCGCCTGAAGGATCGCTTCGAGGTTCGCATAGGAGCAGACACGGTCATCCTGCCCATAGGAAGCGATGAGGGAGCGGTCGAAGCCGACGTCGCGGCTCTTGGTAGCCGGGACGAGTTCGAGCTCCGCAGCGGCGAAGTCTTCCTCTTCGATGCCGTAGGTATCCTTCAGCATTTTCATGAAGACTTCTTTCGGCTTCAGGTCTTCTTCCGCATTTGTCCCTGCGATGGCCTGGAGCTGTTCACCCGTGATGCCTTCTGCGAGCGTCTTCTTCATCTGGTCCTGTGCCATGTGAATCAAGAGGTCGGATACGTAGAAGATCGGATCGTCATCTTTGAGACCGATATTGATATCGACCTTCTTGCCGTCCTTCGTGTATACGACGCCGATCAGCGCGAGCGGGATGCAGGTCCACTGATACTTCTTGATGCCGCCATAGTAGTGTGTGCGGAAATATACGATGCCATCCTGCTCATGCACCGGATTTGCCTTGAGGTCGAGGCGCGGGGAGTCGATGTGGGAACCGACGATCTTGATGCCTGCATGCACCGGTTCTTCCCCGATGACAGCCAGGATCACAGACTTGCCCTTCTGGTTCCAGTACACCTTGTCACCCGGCTTGAGGGAGTCCATATTATAGACCGGCTTGAAACCGGCAGTCTCTGCCTGACGAATGATTTCATCCGCTGCCAGACGCTCCGTGCGCGCGGTGTCTAAGAATGCCTTGTACTTTTCACCATAGTCCATGACAGCCTGACGTTCATCGGCGTCCATGCGCTGCCATACAGACTTGGTTCTGCTATATGTTTCTTTCATCATAAAACCTCCTTTAGAGAATGGTTATCATGTAGCTATTATAAACGGCGGGAACGGGAATGACAATAGAAAGTTCGAGGTTCAGGGTTCGGGGTTCAGGGTTGTGGTGGCGGCTTCGCCGCGAATATATATGGGGCGATGCCTGAAGGCAGCATTCAAGTTACAAGTCACTAGTTACCAGTCACTCAGCACCCCTAATCCCTAACCACTAATCCCTAACTACTCATCCCTGCTTTCAAACTTCAAGGTTAGCCCCTGAGGCGCGCTACCCCCTTAATTGCGGGGAAAGCTCTTCTCTCTAGTTGGAGTGAGGAGTGCTGGTGCGGCGCATAAAAAACAGAAGCGCCGCGGAGTTTTGATAGCGCTTCGCGCCGTCGTCATCGGAAGCGCAGCCGAGGGATCTTTCTTGCACTGCGGTCAGTGTCACATAAGCACCGGCAGGGAAACGACGCCTTGGTGCTACGTATTTCTGCTTTCACGCATCCTTCGTTTAGCAGTCTGCAAGAAAGATTTCTCGACTTCGCTCGAAATGACGATACGAAAGAGTCACCAGTCACTAGTCCCCCGGGAACAGCTTATTCAGATAGTAGGTCAGCACCGCAAAGACCGCCATGACCACGAAGACCATGGGATATGCGATGACCGTCAGCATGATGGAAGATTCGATACTTGTCATAGTGCCTCCTTACGAAAGGACAGGAATCAGCGCGAGGACGAGGCCGCCGGACACGACGGATGCCACCTGGCCTGCCACATTGACGCCCATGGCGTGCTGGATGATATAATTGGTCGGGTCCTCTTTGAGCGCCATCTTCGCGATGACACGCCCGGACATCGGGAACGCGGAAATGCCGCATGCGCCGATCATCGGATTGATTTTCTTCTTCAGGAAAAGGTTCACGACCTTGGCGAAAAGGACGCCGCCTACCGTATCAAAGACGAAAGCCACAGCCCCCAGTGCGAGGATCTTCAAAACATCCAGCGTGAGAATATTCTCTGCTGTCATGGTCGCACCGACTGTGATGCCGAGGAAAAGGGTCACGAGATTCGAGAGTTCATTCTGCGCAGTGTCAGAGAGCGAGTCGCAGACACCGGAGACCTTCAGCATATTGCCGAACATCAGCGCGCCGATGAGCGGCACGGAAATCGGCGCGAGGATCCCTGCGAAGAGGACGACCATGAACGGGAAAAGGAACTTGGCTGTCCATGACACCGGTTTCTCTTCGCGGTACGCCATGTGGATCCGACGCTCATGCTTCGTCGTCAAGAGCTTCACGATCGGGGGCTGGATGATCGGGACAAGCGACATATAGCAGAAGGCCGTCACCGTCAGAGGCGCGAGAAGGTTCGTTGCAAATTTCTGCGCGACGAAAATGGTGGTCGGGCCGTCCGCTGCCCCGATGATACCAATGGATGCAGCTTCGTTGAAAGGAAATCCGACGACAGACGCCAGCAGCGTCGCTGCGAAAATGCCGAAATGAGCCGCTGCGGCAAAGAGCATGACATACGGCGCGCGGATCAGCGCATCAAATTCACACATGGCGCCGACCGCGATGAAGATCAGCACCGGGAAAAGCTCATTGGCTATGCCCGCCTGATAAAGGACTGAAAGAAATCCTGGTTCCCCTCCATCTGTCGGGATGACCGCAAAGTGTCCGGGGATATTCGCCAGGATGCAGCCCACCCCCATCGGGAAAAGCAGCATAGGCTCATAGTCCTTCTTCACGCCGAGCCAGATCAGGACTGCGCCGATGACAAACATGATCCAGACCGTAGGGTCGGACATGCCCATGACGCCGGTGAATAATTCTTCTAAAACTTTTTCCCAGTTCTCCATGAATACCTCCTATATTGAAATAATGAATTGGGACTATGTGAAAAGCGATAGACGCTTGGAGTTGGTTCGGGATGGCTCATGGGACGTTCAGTCCCTTGATTCCGTTGGAAAGCTTCGCTTGAATGAGAAATTAGAAATGAGAAATGCGAAATGGTGGTGCGGCGCATAAAAATATGGAAGCGCCGCAGAGTATAGATGGTAACGATGCCATGAGCTGGCATTTCAGTCACTAGTCACTCGAGGCTCCTAATCCCTAACCACTAATCCCTAGCTACTAATCATCCCTGCTTTCAAACTTCAGGGTTGTGGTAGCGGCTGCGCCGCGAATATATCTGGGACGATGCCCGAAAGCAGTATTCAAGTCCCCAGTCACTAGTCACCAGTCACTTCTCCCCTAACGAAAACAGGACCTGACATTTTTCAATGCCAGGTCCTGTTCTTTATTTCCTGCCCCCGTGCCATCCGCAGGAAATGCTATGCAGTTTTTTATACCTCATACCCCAGAAGAGGGAGAATGACGAAGACGACCAGCGCCCAAATGACGCCTGCTCCGGCAAAAATACCGAAGGTGATCGCAAAGCCCTCCTTCGTGCGCGGCACACCGAGAAGGCTGTAATTTCCCATCACGCCACGGCGCACCATGAAGCCATTGTCTTTTCTCTGACGAAACCACTTCATTTTGTGCTGATAGCTGATGCTGTAAGCAGTAAGCACGGCCACGACCGAAGCGATCAGCCAGTAAATCAGGAAACGGGCCGCATGAAAATCCTGAACATCTGATAAATCTATAAGTTGTGGCATAGATGCACCATCCTTGTACAAAGTTTTATGTTACCTATTATAAAGCACGGATAGGATTTTGGCAATGAGGGAGAATTGTTCAAGGTTCAAGGTTCAGGGAAAATTAGGAATGGTGGTGCGGCGCATAAAAATCAGAAGCGCCGCGGAGTTTTTATAACGCTTCGCGCCGTCGTCATCTCGAGCGTAGCCGAGAGATCTCTATTGCAGTACGGAAATCAGCATGCATGCGCCATTTCATCAACGATGTTTTTGTTCTGCATCTTTCTGTTATCTCGCACTGACTTCTTGCCGTTGCGCAAGAAAGATCGAGGACTTCGCTCGGGATGACGATACGTGGGAAGCGGTACCAATCTCAAACACAATCCCTGCTTTCAAACTTCAGAGTTCAGGGTTAGCCCACGGGGCGTGCTGCCCTTTGAGCCACCCATGAACACAAGACGCAACTAGAAGGCGATGTGAAATAACGATCATCTCATTTTCGCATTCAATCTACCGCGGGGACTTGCAGCTCTCATAGGAGTGACCGGGAAACCTTATCCCAGCTGTCTTTCATGCCATAGTCACCCTATCCGCCCCTGCGGGGCACCTTCCCCTAGAGGGGAAGGCTGCGATACGAGAATACCATCTTCTAAAAAAAGGCGGCGAAGCCGCCACGAGAGCCCTGAACCTTGAACCCTGAACCAAATGAAAACAAAGTAAAAGGAGCTGTGAAGAAATGAGAATTCATTTCTTCACAGCTCCTTTCTTACTTCATCATATCGGTAAAGTTCTTGATGATGACGATCGGTGTTTTCTGATTGTCATTGCCGAAAGGATTATCGATCAGGATCTTGGCGATCTGCTTCGGGTCAAGCCCCTTGCTCTTTCCGAGGACGGCCGCGCGTTTCAGATCATTGACATCTGCGATGACCGCGCCGTAAGCTCCGGTCGCTTTCTTGATCTTCTCACAAACATTGTCGGTATCCGCCGGACCATAGACGAGGCATTTGTCGAAAGGCGGCATGGTGCCGGTGACATCATCGATCAGAGATGCCTGACGGCAGCGGGCGTAGAATACGCCGTTCTTACCAAAAATCTTTGCGACAGCGCCGAGGACGAAGGAGAAGAGCATGTTCCATTTCCCTTCTTCATCCATGGCTGCCTGCATACCGTAGATGCTCGCCATGGAGCCCGCAGCCGGTACGAAGCGGTTCATGAGACGGGCCTGCCAGCAGACGTTCAGCTCTTCCGGGCGGACGTAGCGGTTCTGTGTGATGGCGACGACGGACTCTGCACTGCAGACGATGTCATGGTCGGTGATCTTGTCGCCGGCGTATTCCAGAATGGCATCGACGATGTTGTCGTGATGGGTGAGGATGCGGGTGTGGATCGGTATGAGTTCGAGTTCTGCCATTTATCTCACCTCCGTTTTATATTCATAGAGCGCATTTCTGAGTTCTTCCTTCGAAAGAACGATGCGGGACTTCGCATAGTAGTAGTCGCTTCTTGCAACCACCTGATAAATGACGTCCATCCCCATCTCCGGGAAGGTCTCCAGATCATGCAGAATGCTGTCGCCCTTGCCCTTGATTTCCAGCGTGATGAGGAATTTCTTCGTCTTGCCCGGCTCCAAGATGAAGGCCTGCCAGTAGTCATCGGGACGCGGCGTGTCGAAATCGGTCAGGTGCGCCGTGACGACGGCTTCATCGTACTGCTCAAAGGGCAGGTACACGCGGACAAAGGCGTCCATGATGGTGCCGAGCTGCTTGCCGACATTCTTCATCGGCAGCGTGCAGGAGAGCGTCACGCTCTTCATATCCATGGACTCCACATGGAAAGGCGTCCTCTTGGACTTCATCACCTTCAGCACACAGTCGCCTTTGACGATGGCGATGGCCCAGTAGGCAATGAATCCCAGGCAGATCAGGAAGATGATGACTGCCAGAATTTTCGTGATCAGTAACATGATTGTCACACTCCTAAATGATAAATCAGTTGTCGGGTTCGGGGTTCAGGGTTAGCCTCTGGGACGTGCCACCCATTGAATCCTGAACCCTTTATAATTCCAAACTTCCCTTTTCCACCTTCACATCACCGAAGATTTTCTTCACAAGCGGCACGGAATTTTCAAGGCCTTCGGTGAAATAGAAGACCTTCTCCTGCGGCGCATCCGCCAGCGCGTCATGGGCGCGGAGAATGTCCATCCCTGTTTCCACCGTCGGAAGTGCAGGGTCAAGGAAGCGTACCTTCGGCAGCACCTTCCTGAATACATCAGCGATCAGCGGATAATGGGTGCAGGACCAGATCGCAGTGTCTGCATCTAATGCATGATACTCCTCTGCCGCCTGTTTGACAAGGGCAGAAAGGGTATTTTCGTCCGCATTTCTTTCGATCGCGGAAGCCAGTCCGTCGCAGGGGACCTCCACGAAATCCAGCTGCGGGTATTTTCTCTGAAAATATGCCTTGTGCGCATGCGTCGCGATCGTCGCAGGCGTCGCAAAAACAGCGAAGCGCTTCGCGTCCTCCGGCACCTCCACCTCCATACTCATCTTGATGACGGGGATATCCCCTTCAAAAAAAGCAGGCGGCACATTGAAGGAGATCGTATTGCACGCGATCAGGATCATCTTCACCTGATGCTTCTTCAGGAAATCCTTGATGGCAAAGGAGAAACGCACAATGTCATCCCTGCTGCGTTCCCCGTAGGGATTTCTCTTCGTATCTCCGAGAAATACGATGCCTTCTTTCGGGGACTTCTCATGCAGCACGCGGGCTACGGTAAGACCCCCGATGCCCGAGTCCATGATACCGATCGGTCTGTTATCCATTTATCCTGTCTCCTTCCGAGAGCTTCACAAGGCTTTCGATCTTTTCCTTCGGAATGCGCGCGATGCGGCCCGTCTTCATATTTGTGTATGTATTGACCGTATGCCCCGTCGTCAGAAGCTCGCCCGTGGATTCGCGCACGACTTCATAATCGAAGTCCAGCCGCACGCGGTCGACGCGGCGAAGGTAGGTCCTGATGAGGAGCGTATCATCATAGCACGCAGACTTCAGGTACTTCACACTGACCTCGACGATCGGAAATACGATCCCCTCTTCCATCAGCTCATTCAGGTCAAGACCGCCCGCACGCAGATACTCCACCCGCGCCTCCTCAAAATACTTGAGGTAGTTCGCATGATGCACCACTTTCATGCCGTCAGTCTCGTAAAATGTCACTCTTCTTTTATAGGTAAACATAGCGGTATCCTCCATTAGTCAATGGAGATATTATAGCACAATCAGTAGGATGGTTTAAGGGATTAAGGGTTCAGGGTTGAGAATTGTTGTGGCGGCTTCGCCGCGAATGACAAAGATTTCTCGCTTTGCTCGAAATGACGATACGAGAAAGTCCCTAATCACTAGTCACCAGCCACTAGTCACTTCTTCCCAAACGCGAAGAAGCTCTTCACCTTCTGCCAGAAGGACTGGACTCGGGATAGCTTCACGGGCTGCTTGACGGTCTGCGCTTTCTGCACCTGCCGGACAAGAGTCATATTCCGATGCGCAGTCCTCGTCACGACGCGAGGCGGCGCGGTGAAGGTCTTCTCGCTCTTCGGCTCGGACGCATGCGCAGATGCCACGCTGCTCTCCACAGCGCGGATGGTACGCTTCTGATGGCTCTTGTCGACAACCTTAAAAGAAATCTCTTTCTCGCCTCCGCGTGACTTTGGCGGCGCAGCTGGCGCTGTCTTCGCCGTAGCGCCGGCTCCCACGATTTCTCCGGTCTTCAGATCAAACTTCGCAAAGCCTGCCTTCGCTGCAAAGGGGCTCTCGGCAAACGTATGCTGCGGCGCTTTCGCACTTGCGCTCTCCGCCTCCACCGCTTTCCCCCGTCTCTTTTCTTCGCGCTCGATCTGCTGCATGAGACGGTTCTTCGCCCGCGGATCAAAGGCAGGCTCCCGCTCCGCCCAGAAGCCAGACTGCTGAATCTTTCTCTGGTCCAGATCATAATTGATTTTGGCCCCGCAGTGATTGCATCGGATCGTCCCCTTCCTTTTCTTCACATCCAGATCGAAAAGGGTGAGCTTCTGTCCACACACGTGGCAGGTCAAAGTAAATGGCATAGTGCCTCCTGGGCGATAAAAAATGAAAATCAGAAATAAAGCGTAAATTGATATAGGGGAAACGCTGATTCAATCGCAGAGTCAGCTTTTACAAGAATTTTTATGCATAGCTTCGTCATAGCCTTCCTTAAATAGCCCGCTATTCGCGTCAGGTTATTCCTCGCTATGCATAAAAATTCAAGAGTAAAATCTGACAACGATTTAATCAGTGTTTCCCTAGTGTTTCCAAAACAAAGGTTTTCAGACCGCTTAAAGGATGAGCGCAGTCACCAGTCACCAGTCACCAGTCACCAGTCACCAGTCACCAGTAAGTATAGGGCATGAAACCATTTTCCACAATGGGAAGATGCGGCTCTCTGCCGCCCCATGCCATTTCCCTTCCTGCTATGCCGCTTCGCAGGGAAGCCCGCACCGCCCTTTCTTCCTTTGCAAGGCTCGCAAAAGGGCGATGTGAAATAACGATCATCTCATTTTCGCGTTCAATCTGCCGCGGGGGACTTGCAGCTCTCATAGGAGTGACCGGGAAACCTTATCCCAGTTGTCTTTCATGCCATAGTCACCCTATCCGCCCCTGCGGGGCACCTTCCCCTAGAGGGGAAGGCTGCGATACGAGAATACCATCTTCTAAAAAAAGGCAGCGAAGCCGCCACGAGAGCCTTGAACCCTGAACCAAATGAAAGCAAAGTAAAAAGGGGCTGTGAAGAAATGGGGATTCATTTTTTCACAGCCCCTTTTTGCGTGCATCATTTCTTGATACAAATATCAGACAGCGCGCGCTTCGGCACGCAGTAGTCTTTTTTCTCATCGAGGAAGTACTTGGTTGAGCCATTTTCAGGCACGCCCACGATATGGCTCTCGCATCCCGGATAGCCGAGGGCGATGAGAAGGCGCGGATTCCAGTTTTCAGGAAGTGCAAGAAGTTCTTTCACCTTCGGGAATTCCACCGCGCCCAGCATGGCTGAGCCGATGCCGTGTGCATACGCATTCAGCGTGATCGTCCGTGCGGCGATGCCCACGTCGATGTCGTCCCATGGATTTCCGCGGCCCTCTTTGCAGATGAGGACAAAAGCCACGGGCTTTTCGCCCTCTTTCGGCGTACCAAGCTCCGGCGGGAGCGCTCCCGCCCAGTGGATCAAGGGCTGCATGGCGGCGGTGAGAGCGGTATCCTTGACCAGCACGTAGCGCAGCACCTGTGCATTCATCGCACTGTTTGCGATGCGGACATTTTCCATGAGTTCATCCAGAATGTTCGCGTCGATTTCTTTCGGCTGGAACCTGCGGTACGTCCGGCAGCCGATGCATAGTTCATTGAAATTCATTTGATGTGCTCCTTTGCGTAGTGACTGGTGACTGGTGACTAGGGACTAGGGACTAGGGATTAGGGACTAGGGATTAGGGACTAGGGATTAGGGATTAGGGACTAGGGACTAGGGATTAGGGACTAGGGACTAGGGACTAGGGATTAGGGATTAGGGATTAGGGATTAGGGATT
>ERZ1673722.861-NODE-861-length-35401-cov-23.906100_pt1 | contig 35401 bp, 30 predicted proteins | sample MGYA00580222_ERZ1673722 | MGnify/ENA primary metagenome ERZ1673722 (study PRJEB41218, sample SAMN15661750) | gut metagenome | host: Homo sapiens | place: Canada: London | collected 2015-08-20/2019-03-30 | study: EMG produced TPA metagenomics assembly of... | reverse complement strand
AAGGCAATGGTCTGCAACACCAGTATCCACCGGTTCAAATCCGGTCTGCGCCTCTTCAAAAGCTTTAGTTACAGATAACTAAAGCTTTTCTTTTTGCATTGCATGATAAAGACGAATCCTATACGCATTTCCATTTATGAAATACATCCTGATAAAAATTTGAAACTTTTTTGAGAAATACTCCGTCTAATCAACAGAAAGACGAAAAGAGGAGGTGACGCTGTGACAGAGCATTTGGAATTGGTAAAAAGAGCGAAGAGCGGGGACGAGGAGGCATTTATTCGGTTAATGGAGTCGCAGTCGGACTGTATGTATAAGATGGCGAAAACCATTTTGAAAAATGAGGAAGATGTGGCTGATGCAATGGCGGAGACGGTTCTGGTCTGTTGGGAAAAGCTTTCTACGTTGAAGGAGAACCGATATGTGAAGACATGGATGATACGGATATTGATGAATAAATGCTATGATCTGCTGAGAAAAAAAGAACTTTTGCTGACGGAAGATACTGTGTCGGAAGCAGATGCACGGGAAGATGGATATGGAATGGCAGAGTGGGAACAGGTGTTACAAGATCTTGATGAAAAGTATCGCCTAGTGATGCTTCTCTATTATGTGGATGGATTTAAGATACGCGAGGTCAGTGAAATATTGGATATTCCGGCGGCAACGGTAAAGACCCGACTGGTACGTGGGAGAAAACAGCTGGCGGATGAGATGAAGATGGAAAGGGGGAGGACTTTATGACGGAACGGGAAAAAATAGAAATTTTACAGAAGAAAGCAGAAATACCGGAAGTTGTACGGAAGAAGATGCAGCTGGCATACGGTCAGATCCGCCAGGAGAAACGGATGCATGAAGAGATAGAAGGGCAGAAAAATGAACGCGGAAAAACTGTAGTTTCGAAAAAGAAAGTGGCTATCATTCTGGCAGTTGCTACCCTTTCTCTGGCAACGGTATCTGTGGCAGCCGGGGTATATATCCGGTGGTCGGATGGATTAAAAGAAAAACTACAGCTGACAAAGGCACAGGAAGAAGAACTGGAAGAAACAGGAGCGGCAGAATCGACAGGAGTATCCTGCACCAGTCAGGGAATCACGGTTACTGTGTTGCAGAGTATTACCGATCAGAATTTCAGCCATCTGGCGTTTTCGGTAAAAGGATACTCGGCAGAAACGAAAGAACAGCCAGACTTTGAGCAGATTATTGTGAAGACAGATGGAAAAGAAGTAAATGTTTCCGGAAGTTTCCGGAATTTCGGTGAAGAGGATGAGCCGGTCTATCAGAAAGCAGATGGAACGATGGAATATCTCATGCAGATTGATTCGAACGAAGAAAACGGGCTGGCAGGTAAGAAGATCCAGGTAATCTTAGAAAATTTAGGTACGGTAAACAAACAGGCAGAATTTGTCTCGGGTGTGAAAGGAACCTGGACGCTGGACTGGAAACTTGCAGGCACGGAAAAAGAGGAAGGATTGTCGGTCAATCAGACGATCGGAGATACGGATACGGTAGTAAAATCCATAGAGATTACGCCGCTGTCTCTGACGATCCATTATGATATGCCAAGAAAGAAGATTACAAAACAATCGTATGGCGATGATGGGGTGACTACATGGGAAACGTATGAAGAACCGTGGTTTTTATATGGATTTCGCATGAAAGACGGAACTGTCCGGCAAATGGTTTTCCAGTCTCAGGAGCAGGGATATGATGATGAGACAACGGAGGCCTATACAGTACAATATGCAACGGATCAGATTGTAGAAGTGGAGCAGATTAGCAGCTTGCTGTATGTAAAACCTGGTGGAAATCTACAGGAGCCGGAGAGGGATGAACTTGTTGAGGTGAGACTTCCGGAGTGATTTACGCAACCAACGAGCCAAAGTTCCTGCCGGGATGAGAACCTGGTGACTGTTGCGATAACGTGTAAAATTTGCGAGGTGTGTTACTTAGCAAGAAAAGTACAGTAAAAAGGTGGCAGATTCAGTCAGAAAAGATTGAATCTGCCACTTCTTTTTTGTACACTATAGAATAGACGGACAGCGTATGGGGGTATGCTGGCGGAGGGTAACTGTGAATTTATGTAGCAGTCAGAAAGATGTTGGGGTCAAAAGGTATTTTGCCTCCTTTGACACCGGATTGCTCCGTACTTCGTACTCTCACAATTCTTAGAAATTGGAAAGTATAAAAGAATAAAGATACGAATGGAGAAGAAAAATGGGAAAAGAAACTGAGCAAAAACAGGAAATCGTGAATCAGGGGGTTCATACATATAGTCAGGAAGAAGCGTATGTGTGGCCGGAGGAACCGGTTTTACGGGAGCAGCTGGAGTGGTTTCAGGATCAGAAGCTGGCGTTGATGGTGCACTGGGGAATGTATAATCAGCTGGGCATGGTGGCGAGCTGGGCACTTAGCGATGAGGATGCGGAGTGGTCCAGAAAGACGGTAGACTGGACGGATGACGGGGAGCTTTTTAAGAGGCAGTATCGGGCATTAAACCGTGCGTTTGATCCGGTGGCTTTTCAGCCGGAAGAATGGGCGAAGATGGCGAAAGAATGTGGGTTCCGGTATCTGATTCTGACGACCAAGCATCACGACGGCTTCTGTCTGTGGGATACGGCATATACAGAATACAAGACCACGGCGGAGAAATGTCCGTTTCATACGCATAAATATGCGGATATTGTCCGTGCCATGTTTGATGCGTTTCGAAAAGAAGGACTGGGAATCGGAGCGTATTTTTCCAAGGCGGACTGGCACTGTCCGGATTACTGGGAAACAGAGAAGGCGCTTACACAGAAAACTACCAGAAATCCTACCTATGACCCGAAAGAAAATCCTGAAGCGTGGGAGCGGTTCCGGGCATTTACTAGGGATCAGATTCTGGAACTTGGAAAGCAGTATGGAAGGCTGGATATCCTCTGGTTTGATGCCGGATGGGTAGCGGCTGCAAACGGACAGGATATCCGGCTGGGTGAGATCGTGGAGGAAGTGCGAAAAACGCAGCCATGGGTGTTGGCAGTAGATCGGACGGTGGGCGGTGCTTATGAGAATTATGTCACACCGGAGATGTGTGTGCCGGAAAAACCGCTGCGTGTGCCCTGGGAGAGCTGTCTGACGCTGGGAGCTGATTTTAACTATGCGTATGGAGATCATTACAAATCCCAGAGAGAACTGGTAAATCTTCTGGTCAATATTGTGGCGAAGGGCGGAAATATGGCGTTAAATGTAAGTCCGCAGCCGGATGGCAGGATCCCGGTGGAAGCGTGGGAGAGCCTGCGGGGACTGGGTGCATGGATGCAGACATATGGGGAAGCCATCTATGGAACGAGAATCTGTGCGCCGTATCAGAGCGGAAATCTGGCATTTACGCAAAAAGGCGATACCGTCTATGCGATCCGGCTGTATCCGGAGGAAAGGGAAGCAGTAGAAGAGAAACTTTTGATTCCCTATCAGGGGAAAATCCGCGGGATTTCCATGGTAGATACGAAGAAAGAGGCTGAATGGAAGATGACGGAGGAAGGAATACAGGTGGTGATTCCCCAAGAGTATCGTGAGGGAGAGACGCCGATTGCGATTGTATGGAAGATAGAACAGTAATAATTATTCAGTAGGCAGTATTTCACGAGGCGTATTGGCTTGCAACTGTGAAGAGATTGAACAATTACGAACGATAATGAAAAGTATCCGCTGAGACAATGTGAAATCAGATAAAAACGGGATATGAAGAAAGTAGCAGGTAACAGGAAAAATAAGAAGTTGAAAAACGGGGAACAGAGTATGAAAATGATATTTGAGACGCCGGCAACTGTCTGGCAGGAGGCATTTCCGCTGGGAAACGGGCGGATAGGAGCGCTGATGTTCGGGGACGGGGAGGCAGAGACACTTTGCCTGAATGAAGATACCCTCTGGTCGGGCTATCCGGGGGATCCGCGCACCGGTATGGGATATGAGGATATTAAAAAAGCAGAAGTGTATGCAAAAGAAGGGAGTTACCTTCAGGCTACACAGGTGTTGAATCAGGCACAGGAGACGGCGGAAGATGTAGAGATGTATGAGCCTTTCGGCACGGTACGGATCCGGTTTGAGGGAGAACGGGAAATTGCAGATTATCAAAGAGAACTGGATCTTGAGACGGCAACTGCCCGGGTGACATATCGAAATCGCGGGAAATCGTATGAACACCGTTGCTTTTGCAGTGCACCGGCGCAGATGTTGGTGTATCAGATCCGGGCAGAGGAAGCATTTACCATAGTGGTCACGGCAGAGGGCGGATTTCTTACGGGAAACAGCTGGGACGGAACAATATGGAAAATGCAGGGGCAGATGCCGGGAAAAAGTAAGATTCCTGTGGGAGCGAAAGAAGGGGACGGCAGTGAGTTCGTTTTTTCGGAAAATCCGCAGGAAAAAGGAATGCCGTACGAAGGCTGGTGCATGTTTGAGACGGAAAACGGGGAGATTGTTCCGACAGAGATGGGAGTTCGCTGTGTCAATGTGCATGAGATTACCATGCGGATTCTAATCCGTTCCGGGTTTGCAGGTGTTTCCAGACATCCGTATACGCAAGGAAATGATCCCGCAAAGCTTTTACTTCAGGATCAGGAGCAGACCGGGATATCCGTAGAAGAGTTGTGGAAAGAACATGTCGGAGAGTATCAGAAGTATTTTCAGAGAGTGAAACTGACGCTTGGAGATGACAGCAGAGACGGAATGGATCTTTCGAAACGGCTGGAACAGTATAAAAAAGACGGCGAGGATCCGGGACTGGAGAAGCTGTTGTTTGATTATGGTCGGTATCTGCTGATTTCCTGTTCACGACCGGGGACACAGGCGGCAAATCTGCAGGGAGTCTGGAATTGCGACCGAATCCCGGCCTGGAAGAGCGATTATACGGTAAATATTAATACCGAGATGAACTACTGGATGACCGGTCCGTGTAATCTTCATGAACTGGCAGAGCCGCTGGTGCGGATGAACCGGGAACTGCTGGAAAATGCGAGGGAGACAGCGCAGAAGTATTTTCACTGTGAGGGTGTGGCGTGCTTTCATAACGTGGATCTGTGGAGAAAGACATCACCGGCTGCTGGACTGGCAAACTGGGCATTCTGGTCGTTTGGCGGGGCATGGATGTGCCGGAATCTCTATGAGGAGTATCTGTTTACGCTGGACAGAGAGTATTTGCAGGAGATTTTTCCGGTGCTGGAGGAACATGCCAGATTTTGCAGCAACATGTTACAAAAGACGGATAAAGGACTGGCAGTGGTTCCGGCGACATCGCCGGAAAATTGTTTTCTGGATCAGGGAGAAGCAGTGCCGGTGGCACTGTATACAGAAAATACTCTGGCAATTATTCGAAATCTGTTTCGGGATTATCTGGAAGCATGTGAAGTATTAAAAAAAGAGGGTGCTCTTTCAGGAACGATCCGTGAACAGCTGCCTGCGATCGTACCGACACAGCTGGGAAGTGACGGAAGGATTTTGGAGTGGAATGAGGAATTTACGGAGGTGGAAGTAGAACACAGACATCTATCTCATCTGTATGAATTCCATCCGGGACGGGGCATTACGAAAGAGATGCCGGAACTTCTGGAAGGAGTGCAAAAAAGCCTGCTTGTCCGGGGCGACGAGGGAACCGGCTGGAGTCTGGCGTGGAAAATTCTGATGTGGGCAAGGATGGAAGACGGTGCTCATGCGGCAAAACAGGTGGCGCAGATGTTGCAGGTTCGTGATCCTTTTGCGGAAATGTCCGTGCAGGGCGGCGGTGTATACCCGAACCTGTTCTGCGCGCATCCACCGTTTCAGATTGACGGAAATCTTGGATTTACTGCGGGAATCGCAGAGATGCTGCTGCAAAGCCACGGAGGAGAACTCGTGATCCTTCCGGCGGTATCGCCGAAGTGGAAACGAGGCTCTGTACAGGGGCTGATCGCCCGGGGTGCGATTACGGTGGATATCGCGTGGGAAGGAGAGTGTGTGAACTGTTGGCTGACGAGCAAAACAGACCAGGAAGTCCGGGTGCGTGTGAAAATGCAGGAGAGCAGGACGGTATTTTTGAAAGCCGGAAATAGAGTAAAATTTGAATAATTGCTTACATGCAAAGATATCCTGCGGATAGAAAACAGAGATTTGTTTTAGCAATTAAGGGATTTCTGGTAGTTTGCGAGAAGAAAATATAACGAACCAAAATAAGGAATGCAGTTTATGAAAAACAGCAGCCGGTGTATGCTTCGAATTGTTAGGGGAACATATACCGGCTGTTGATTTATTCAAGGGAAACGAATCAAAGTCTGTATTTGTACAAGACAATTCCTGTGATACTAGTACAGCGAAAATTAAGTATCTGCTATATTGACGTAGGATGATTTCTTCATATGCAAGGCGGAGGAATGAGGCGTAGCGGTGGCTACGACGATTGACGACAACGCAGCAGATGAAAAATCAGACAAGTCAATATGGCGGTTACTTAATATTCGCTGTACTAGGCAGGGATGTGTGAGGTTCCCTGTACAGTCTGGAAAATAGATTCTGCGAATTAAGACTTTGACGGAATAAACGGTGAGATCGCTCCTGCTACATTCGAGATCGGCATGGTCTGGAGCCATATATGTCCCGGGCCGGTGATGACGGTGTTGAAGATGCCTTCCCCGCCAAAAAGCATATTTTTTACACCGGGAACGGTCTGGATATCCATGGAACAGGTGGCTTCCATAGCAGCCAGATAACCGGTATCGACGATGATCTGCTGACCGGGCTGCAGGTCGTATTCGACAACATGACCGTCAAATTCCAGGAATACCATCCCTTCTCCGGCAAGGCGCTGCATGATAAATCCCTCACCGCCGAAGAGTCCGGAACCGAAGCGTTTCTGGAAGAAAACAGAAAGGTTTACCCCGGCTTCGGAAGCGAGAAAACCGGACTTTTGTACAATCAGTTCCCGCCCGGGGGAAATCTGATAAGGAAGAATACTTCCCGGGAAGCAGGAGGCAAAAGCAATCATGCCGGGACCGCCCTGGGCAGTATAGATATTCTGAAACATGGATTCACCGGAAAACATTCGTCCGAAAGCCTTTCCGATGCCGCCGTTGGTAGAAGTTGCCATGTGCATGTTTGGAGACATCCAGCTCATGGCTCCTTTTTCTGTGATCATTTTTTCACCGCCGTCCAGATAACAGATAACAACGGGTAAAGTGTCGCCCTGAATTTCATAACGCATAATATGTACCTCCTGTATAGAAAATTTGCAGCTGTTCAGTTATGAGCAAGTAGCGAAGCGGATTGCGAATATCCGCTTGAATGAGTTCCGGAGTTTTTTACATCCTGCCTGGAACAGTGAAAATCATGGTTATGATGATGTTTCTACTGGTATTATATCAAAGTAGACAGCTGGATGATATGGAATTAAGAAAAAAGTAAACAATAAAATTTGAAAAAAGTGTTTGACAAATATATATGTATGTGGTAATTTATAGAAAAGTTTAGTGTAGTAAACCGTTGAAGCGGAGATCAAAGCAGTTATGCGCGCACAGAGAGTCCGGGAGGGTGAGAGCCGGGTGGAGATGCAGGCTGCCAAATGGACCGCTGAGGGCGCAGTGAACAGTCATTATTTCGAATCGGCTCAGTATTCTGCGACGTGGGGCATACGTCAGTTGCCGGGAATATGCAGGTATTCCGCAAAGCGCACAGTGCAAACTGTGAAACAAGGTGGTACCGCGGGTAGTTTATCATACGCTCGTCCTTGACAGAAGAACAAGTTTCTGTCGAGGGCGGGCGTTTTTTCGCGTTGTGTATCAATAATTGATCCGGTGAATCAATTTTAATTCGCGGGCAACAAGTCAAGGTTCATGCTTGCCTGAGACTTTCGCGGCAGGACAGAAAAACAAAGGGAAAGACAGTAACAGAAAAGATTTACAGGAGGTGCCCGAATGTATCCAACATTAGAAAAGGTAAAAGAAATCGCAGCCAGTGGAGAGTATCGCAGGATTCCCGTATGTAAGGAGTTATATGCGGATCGATATACACCCGTAGAAGTGATGCGGGTTTTGCGGAAAGCAAGTAAGCATTGTTATCTGCTCGAGAGTGCCAGTCAGACGGAGGTGTGGGGAAGATTTTCTTTTCTCGGTTATGAGCCGGCGATGGAGATCACCTGTACGGATGGAGTCCTGAATATCCGCAAACCCGGGGAGGATATGGTTGTGACAAAGAAAGTGGAACATCCGGGCGATACTCTGCGGGAGATTATTGAACAGTATAAAACACCGGTGATGGAAGAACTTCCACCATTTACCGGCGGGCTGGTAGGGTACTTTTCCTATGACTATATCAAATACAGCGAACAGAAATTAAAACTCGAAGATAAAGAGCAGCAGGATTTCAGGGATATGGATCTGATGTTGTTCGATCAGGTGATTGCCTTTGATCATTACCGTCAGAAAGTGTTGCTGATCGCCGGAGTGATGACCGATGATCTGGAAGCGTCTTATCAGAAGGCAGAAGGAAAATTGGAAGAGATGGCACAGCTTCTGAAAAACGGACCGCATATGGAATTCGAAAAACTGAAGCTGGAGTCCGATATCCGGCCACAGTTCCCGGAAGCGGAATACTGTAAGATGGTGGAGAAAGCCAAACATTACATCCGTGAGGGTGATATTTTCCAGGTGGTATTATCGAATCCGATGCGGGCGAAAGCGACAGGAAATCTTTTCGATACCTACCGGGTGCTGAGGGCGACAAACCCATCTCCGTATATGTTCTATTTTTCCAGCGACGATATTGAGATTGCGGGAGCATCTCCGGAGACGCTGGTAAAACTGGAAGCCGGGAATCTGAGTACTTTCCCGTTGGCCGGAACCAGACCGAGAGGAAAGACAAGGGAAGAAGACAGGGAACTGGAAGCCGGACTTTTAAAAGATGAAAAAGAACGGGCAGAACACAACATGCTGGTGGATCTGGGAAGAAATGATATCGGAAAGATCAGTAAGATTGGCAGTGTAAAAGTGGAAAAATACATGTGTGTGGAACATTTTTCACATGTCATGCATCTTGGTTCTACGGTAGTCGGAGATCTGCGAGAGGATAAAGATGCGGTGGATGCCGTTGATGCGATCCTGCCGGCCGGAACACTCTCCGGAGCACCGAAGTTACGGGCCTGCCAGATCATCGAAGAACTGGAACACAGCAAACGTGGCATCTACGGTGGGGCAATCGGTTATCTTGATTTTACAGGAAATTTGGATACCTGTATCGCGATCCGCCTGGTTTATAAAAAGAAGGGCGAAATCTGTATTCGTTCCGGTGCCGGTATCGTGGCGGATAGCGTACCGGAGAAAGAATTTGAAGAATGCTGCAACAAGGCACGGGCCGTGGTTCAGGCAATTGCACAGGCACAGGAGGGATTGGAATGATAGTACTGATTGATAATTACGACAGTTTTTCTTATAACTTATATCAGCTGATCGGTTCCGTGGAGCCGGACGTCAAAGTTGTACGAAACGATGCATATACGGTGGAAGAGATCGAGGCGATGAAACCGGAAGCCATCATCCTTTCTCCGGGACCCGGAAAACCGTCCGATGCAGGAATCTGTATTGAGGCGATCCGGTATTTTGCAGGAAAGGTTCCGGTCTTTGGTGTGTGTCTGGGACATCAGGCAATCTGCGAAGCATTTGGTGGAACGGTGTCCTATGCGAAAGAACTGATGCACGGAAAACAGAAAGAGATTCATCAGATCGGTGAAAATCAGCTGTTTCAGGGGCTGCCGGAGACATTTCCGGCAGCGCGGTATCACTCACTGGCAGCATTAAAGGAAGAACTGCCGGAAGAACTGAAAGTGACTGCGGAGTCGGAAGACGGAGAAGTGATGGCGGTAGAACACACAAAATATCCGATCTACGGTGTACAGTTTCACCCGGAATCGGTGATGACACCGGATGGTAAGATTATGATAGAGAACTTTATGGATGTAGTCAGAGGGGGAAGAGAACAATGATCAAAGAAGCAATTATCAAAGTGGCAAAAAAAGAAGATCTGACATATGAAGAATCAAAAGCTGTTATGAATGAGATCATGGATGGAGAAACTTCTCAGGTACAGACGGCGGCATATCTGACAGCCTTAGCTATGAAGGGTGAAACCATTGATGAGATCACAGGATCTGCCGAAGGTATGCGTTCCCATGCCCTGCAGTTAAAACATGATATGGATGTCCTGGAGATTGTCGGTACCGGTGGGGACGGTTCCAATTCTTTTAATATTTCCACAACCGCTTCTCTGGTCATCGCAGCAGGTGGTGTTCCGGTAGCAAAACATGGAAACCGTGCGGCATCTTCCAAATCAGGAGCAGCGGATGTACTGGAAGCCCTGGGTGTAAAGATCACGCTGACACCGGAACAGAGTGAAAAAATACTGGAAAAGATCGGGATCTGTTTCCTGTTTGCACAGACTTATCACACCGCGATGAAATATGTGGCACCGGTCAGAAAAGAACTGGGTATCCGCACAGTGTTTAACATTCTCGGCCCGCTGACGAACCCGGCAAATGCAAACATGCAGATCATGGGCGTCTACAGTGAAGAGCTGGTAGAGCCGATGGCACAGGTTCTGGTGAAACTGGGCGTGAAAAAGGGTATGGTTGTGTATGGTACGGACAGCCTGGATGAGATCTCGATGAGTGCACCGACTGCTGTGTGTGAGATCTGTGATGGTAAATTAGCTCCTTATGAGATAGTTCCGGAACAGTTCGGTTACAAAAGATGCGAGAAAGACGAGTTAAAAGGTGACACTCCGCAGGAAAATGCGACCATCACCAGAGCAATCCTCGATGGCAGTGAACAGGGGGCGAAACGACAGGCCGTGTGCATGAACGCCGGAGCCGCTCTGTATGTGGCAGGAAAAGCAGGGACACTGGAAGAAGGTGTACGTCTGGCAGAGCAACTGATCGACAGCGGTGCAGCACTGAAGAAACTGGAAGCATTCATTCGGGAGAGTAATGAAGCATGAATATATTAGAAGAAATTGCAGGAAAGACAAGAGAGCGGATTGACCAGGAAAAAGGTAAGGTATCTGTTGCAGAATTAAAGGAAAGGATCCGGGACCGGGAACAGAATCCGGCGATTCTTCCGACACCGTCTTTTTATCAGGCATTGAAAAAAGAAGGGATGTCCTATATCTGTGAGGTGAAGAAAGCATCTCCGTCAAAAGGACTGATCGCACCGGATTTTCCGTATGTGGAGATCGCAAAAGAATATGAGGCAGCGGGTGCATCGGCGATTTCCTGTCTGACAGAGCCCTTTTATTTTCAGGGATCCGACCGGTATCTGGAAGAGATTACAGCGGCAGTGAATATTCCGGTACTCCGGAAAGATTTTACGGTAGATGAGTATATGATCTATCAGGCGAAAGCCTTTGGTGCATCAGCAGTACTTCTGATCTGTGCGGTCCTCGATGATGTACAGCTGAGAGAGTACCGGCAGCTGGCAGAAAGTCTGGGGCTGGATGCGCTGGTGGAAGCACATGATGAGTGGGAAGTAGAGCGGGTATTGGAAGCCGGAGCGAAGATCGTAGGAGTCAATAACCGGGATCTTCGGACATTCCGGGTGGATATGAATAACAGCATCCGGCTGCGGAATCTGGCACCGGAGGAAGTGGTCTTTGTATCAGAAAGCGGAATCAGGACGAGTGCAGATATCAACCTGTTATATGATAACCGGGTGGATGCCGTGCTGATCGGAGAAACGCTGATGCGAAGCCCGGATAAAAAGGCGATGCTTGAGACGCTGAACGGGAAGCCACTTTCCCGGTAAATGAGAGAGCGGATGCGGGTAAGGAAGGGAAATCCTGTATAACGCATATCGGGGTAAAAAGCAGCAGGAGAGATTAAGCATGAGCAGAATAAAAATATGCGGTCTGCGGCGGCCGGAGGATATCGCGGCGGTCAATGAGGCAAGGCCGGATTACTGTGGATTTATTGTGGAATATCCCAAAAGCAGACGGAGTATCGACCGGGCAACATTACGGGAACTGGTACGGGGACTGCGGGAGGAAATTGTTCCGGTAGGTGTATTTGTCAATGCACCGAAAGAGCTGGTGGCAGAGCTTCTCGAGGAGGGAACGATACAGATAGCACAGCTTCACGGACAGGAATCGCAGGAATATATACAGGAATTAAAGGTACTGACAGAAAAACTGCTGATTCAGGCATTTTCCATAAAGTCGAAGGAAGATGTGGAGCGGGCCCGGGAGAGTGTGGCGGATTATATTTTACTGGATCAGGGAAGCGGCGGAACGGGAAAAGTGTTTGACTGGTCTCTGGTGGGTGAAGTCGGACGACCGTATTTTCTGGCCGGAGGTCTCGATGTGGAAAATCTGCGGGAAGCGATCGGGCTGCTTCATCCATGGGCGGTGGATCTGAGCAGCAGTCTGGAGATTGATGGAATAAAAAATGCCGGACGGATCTGTCAGGCAGTGGAAATAGTAAGAATGGAGGAAACAAAAGATGTCAAAAGGTAGATTTGGAGTACATGGCGGACAGTATATTCCGGAGACGCTGATGAATGCGGTTCTGGAACTGGAGGAAGCCTACAATCATTATAAAAATGACCCGGAGTTCAACCGGGAACTGGCGGAGCTTCTGAATGAATATGCGGGAAGACCGTCCAGGCTGTACTATGCGGCTCATATGACAGAGGATCTCGGTGGGGCAAAAGTGTATCTGAAGAGAGAAGATCTGAACCATACCGGTGCACATAAGATTAATAACGTGCTGGGGCAGGTACTGCTGGCAAAGAAAATGGGAAAAACCCGTGTAATCGCAGAGACAGGAGCCGGTCAGCATGGGGTGGCGACAGCTACTGCAGCTGCCATGATGGGTATGGAATGTGAAGTATTTATGGGAAAAGAGGATACGGAGCGTCAGGCGCTGAACGTGTATCGGATGCGCCTTCTGGGAGCGAAAGTTCATGCGGTTACTTCCGGAACTGCCACGTTAAAAGATGCAGTTTCCGAGACCATGAGAGAGTGGACAAACCGGGTCGCAGATACGCATTATGTGCTGGGTTCTGCGATGGGACCGCATCCTTTTCCGACGATTGTCAGAGATTTTCAGGCGGTAATTTCCAAAGAGATCAAGGAGCAGATTCTGGAGAAAGAAGGACGGCTTCCGGATGCTGTGCTGGCGTGTGTCGGCGGCGGATCGAATGCGATCGGAACCTTTTATAATTTTATCGAAGATGAAGGTGTACGTCTGATCGGCTGTGAGGCAGCTGGACGGGGTATTAATACGGCAGAAACTGCAGCAACGATCGCTACCGGAAAGCTTGGTATCTTCCATGGAATGAAATCTTATTTCTGCCAGGATGAATATGGTCAGATCGCACCGGTATATTCGATCTCAGCCGGACTGGATTATCCGGGTGTGGGACCGGAGCATGCCCATCTGTATGACACCGGACGTGCGGAGTATGTGCCGGTCACGGATGATGAGGCAGTAGATGCCTTTGAATATTTGTCTAAGGTTGAAGGTATTATCCCGGCGATCGAGAGCGCCCATGCAGTTGCGTATGCGAAGAAGCTGGTGCCGACGATGGGAAAGAATCAGATTGTAGTAATTACCATCTCCGGAAGGGGAGATAAAGACTGTGCAGCGATTGCCCGCTACAGAGGGGAGGATATCCATGAATAAGAGAATTACAGAGAGTTTTACAAAAGGGAAAGCATTTATTCCGTTTATTACCTGCGGGGATCCGTCACTGGAGGTGACAGAGCAGCTTGTATATGCCATGGAGGAAGCAGAGGCAGATCTGATCGAACTGGGAATCCCGTTTTCTGACCCGACCGCCGAAGGTCCGGTGATCCAGGCGGCAAATGTCCGTGCACTGTCCGGCGGAGTTACGACGGACAAGGTGTTTGCGATGGTTGAGAAGATTCGGAAGAATTCGAGTATTCCGATGGTGTTTATGACGTATGCAAATGTAGTGTTTTCTTATGGTACGGAGCGGTTTGTGAAGAAGGCAGCAGAAGTTGGCATGGACGGACTGATCTTACCGGATGTACCGTTTGAAGAGAAAGAGGAGTTTGACGGAGTCTGCAAGGAGTACGGGCTGGATCTGATTTCTCTGATTGCACCGACTTCTCATGAGCGGATCTCCATGATCGCCAAAGAAGCTCAGGGGTTTGTGTACTGTGTTTCTTCTCTGGGGGTTACGGGTATGCGCTCTCAGATCACGACGGATATCGGAGCGATGGTGGAACTGGTGAAGAAGGCGAAGGATATTCCCTGTGCGGTTGGGTTTGGTATCTCGAATCCGGAGCAGGCAAAGAAGATGGCCGGTCAGTCGGATGGGGTAATTGTCGGATCGGCGATCGTGAAGCTTTGCGGACAGTATGGGGTGGAGTGTATTCCTTATGTGAAGGAGTATGTGAAATCTATGAAGGATGCTGTCAGGGAGGCTTAGGTTTTCTTGTAGTTTTCTTTTACGCCGGACGAAATGGAGCGCCTGCCCGTAAGCTGCAGACAACCGCTGGTAACGCAAATCTGAACTAATCGTTAACTACATCTAAGACTCTCGCGAGAGCGCTCGAGCCTAAGATTCCGTAAACGATGGATCTCATCTTTGCTAAGGGCACCAGCAAAAGGCTGTCTGCAGCTTACGGGCAGGCGCTCCATTTCTGTGGATTGGTGGACGAGAGGGTCTTGATGTGAGTGTTTCCTTTACGGTGTTGATGCCTGCTCCTTCCACGTCCGGGTTTCAAGACACTACAACATACATAATCCTACACATCCAACTGAGACATAGGGATACACCAGAGGGGGAAGAATATTCGATATTTGAATTTACACATGTGAAATGTAAACTTAGAATTAAAATAAGTTGACAATTAATACTTTTATGTGTTAAAGTGATATCCGTACGAAAAATGAAAGGGCATTTTGCCCGTGACAAATGAAAGGATATGTTATGAATTCCGAATTTTATGAAAAAGAAGTACCTGTTCTTTCCAGGGAGGATGCGATCGCTATATTGAACACGCCGGATGAAGATCTGGATGTGCTGATCGATCGCGCGAAGAGTTTACGATATCGATATAAGGGGAATCGTGTAAGTATTCATATTCTTACCAATGCCCGCAGCGGCAACTGTTCTCAAGATTGTGCTTACTGTGCACAGTCATGTCGTTCTACCGCAGATATTGATAAGTACAAATGGGTAGATGAAGATAAGCTGTATCAGGATAATGATTTCGTAAATGAGTATCATTTATCCAGACATTGTATCGGTCTGAGTGGTATGAAATTTACGGATAAAGAGATTGAAGAACTTGCCCGCCGGATCCGGAAGATGAAAGAACAAGGAACGCATCTTTGCTGCTCCATCGGTTTTCTGACAGAAAAACAGGCCAGAATGCTCAGGGAAGCCGGTTTGGACCGGATCAATCATAATCTGAACAGCAGTCGTTCTTATTATCATAATATCTGCAGTACACATACTTTCGAGCAGCGTGTACAGAATATCCGCATGCTTCAGGGAATTGGTTTTGAAATCTGCAGTGGCGGGATCATCGGTATGGGTGAAAGTAAAGAAGATGTAGTTGACATGCTCCTTGAACTGCGTGAGATTCAGCCGGAGGCACTGCCGATCAATTTCCTCCTGCCGATCAAAGGAACTCCGCTTGGAGATGCCGATATCTCCATGCTGACAACCGAATACTGCATGAAAGTTCTCTGCCTTGCAAGACTTCTTGTGCCAAAAGCAGATATCCGCTGCGCCGCCGGAAGAGAAGTATATTTTAAAGGGGAAGAAAAGAAACTGCTTAGCGTAGTGGATTCTATCTTTGCTTCAGGTTATCTGACAGAAGGTGGTCAGGGGATCGAAGATACTCTGAAAACGATTACGGATGCCGGATTTACTTATGAGATTGAATCAGCATAATTGACAAACTTTAGAAGGAGAAGTATTAACATGAATCAGACACAAAGCAGTACTGTATCCCGCAGTAAAACCTATGAAATAACCATAACAGCTCTGATGACAGCAGTCACCTGTATTCTTGCTCCGATGTCCATTCCAATCGGGCCGGTTCCGATTTCATTCACCAATCTGGCGATTTATCTGTCCCTGTATCTTCTCGGATGGAAAAAAGGAACCATCAGTTATCTGATCTATCTTTTGATCGGTCTTGTTGGGCTCCCGGTATTCTCCGGTTTCACCGGTGGTCCGGCGAAATTGGCAGGGCCTACAGGTGGATATATCATCGGATTTATCGTAATGGCAGTCATTGCCGGACTGTTCATCGACAACTGCCGCAAACCATGGATCCAGCTTATCGGTATGATCGTCGGAACCATCGTATGTTACCTTTTCGGAACCGTATGGTTCTGCGTGGTCGCAGGTTATACTTTCCAGGCAGCCCTCGCAGTCTGCGTCATCCCGTTTATTCCGGCCGACCTGGTAAAAATGATTATCGCGATGCTCATCGGACCGATGATAAAGAAAAGAATACGGTAATCGCGGCAGTCGCCAAGGTCCTGTGCAAGCATGGACTTTGACTCTGTTGCCCGCATAAATAAAAATGCTCCTGATCAATCATCAGGAGCATTTTTATTGCACTGCATATCAATAATTAGTTCGGTGGACCAATTTTGATTTACGCATTCAATTGTTCAATCGCAGCAACCGTTCTCTCATATTCTTTCGCAACCGCGTTCATCATATTGTCATCTTCCGGCAGGTTGCCTGCGCGGAGAACTTCGGTGAGAGTGGCGGTGGCTTCATAGAGCGGGGTGAATCCAAGGTTCTGTGCGACGCCTTTTAAGGTGTGGGCAGCACGGAACGCTTCTTCTACATTTTTTTCTTCCAGAGTGCTCTGGAGCTGGGAAAAGCTGGGGTCACCAGGAAATTTCAGGACGAATTTGGTGATCAGTCTTTCGTTGCGAAGGCGTCCGAAGACTTCCTCATAATCAGCTCCCATAGCCTGATAACATTCATTAATATTCATACTTGTAATTCCTTTCTGCATGTGATGGAGACAGAAACAGCGGGTCTCTGTCTGCAATACGAAAAAATGTCATAAGTAATTATATTATATGAGTATATCCAAATAAAAACAAGAATTTTAGAAAAATGTAAGAAAAATGCAATGGTTACTGTAATGCTTTTTGTAATGTTTTTAATTCCTACAGGCGAAATACTTTCGTTGCGATAAAGAAGTAAATCATAATGGAACTCGCATCGACGATGGTAGTGATCAGCGGAGAGGCCATCAGTGCCGGATCCAGGTCGATTTTTTTTGCGCACATCGGGAGGATGCAGCCGAGTAGTTTTGCGGAAATAACGGTTGCGACCAGGGACAGGGCGATGACGACTGCCATACCTGCCTGTTGATAGGTCAGATAGATCCGAAGTCCGTTGGCGACAGCCAGAACGACACCTACGATCAGGGAAACACGGAATTCTTTCCAGATGACACGGAAAAAGTCATGGAAGGTTACCTGGTTCAGGGCGATTCCGCGAATGATCAGTGTGGAACTCTGAGAACCGCAGTTTCCGCCGGTGTCCATCAGCATGGGGATGAAGGATACAAGAAGCGGGATCGCAGCGAAAGCGTCTTCATAACGGGTGATGATGGTTCCGGTGATAATAGAAGAAAACATCAGCACCAGAAGCCATGGGATTCTGCGTTTTGCGTGTTCCCAGGCGGATACTTCAAAGTAAGTTTTTTCACTGGGAGATACGGCCGCCATCTTGGTGATATCTTCGGTGGCCTCTTCGACCATGACATCCATGGCATCATCGAATGTTACGATACCGACAAGCAGACCATCGGTATCAAGAACCGGAAGTGCCAGCAGGTCGTATTTGCGAAGCTGGTGAGCCACATCCTCTTTGTCTGTCAGTGTAGAGACAGAGATGATCTCCGTCTCCATGATATCTTCAATCAGCACATTATCATCGGTTGTCATCAGATCTTTTGCTGACACGATACCGAGCAGTTTCCGCTGCTGGATCACATAGCAGGTATAGATGGTTTCTTTGTGAATACCGGTTTTCTTGATATGTGCGAGTGCCTGTCCTACTGTCAGATACGGTTTCAGATCTACGTATTCGGTTGTCATGATACTTCCGGCGCTGTCTTCCGGATAATTTAACAGTTTGTTGATTGTTTCCCGTTCCTTCGGGCCGCTGGCATCGAGGATCCGGGTAACCAGATTGGCGGGAAGTTCTTCTAACAGATCCACGGTATCATCCATGTACAGATCGTTCAGGATTTCCTTCAGTTCTTTTTCTGACAAGGCTTCTACCAGGACAGACTGCAGGGAACTCTCCATGTTGGCAAATACGTCTGCCGCCTTTTCTTTGGGAATCAGACGGAAGGCAAGAGCCAGTTCCTTATCATCAAATTCTCCAAGCAGTGAGGCAATGTCTACTGCGTTCATTACGTCCAGAACATCTTTTACGGATTTGTAGCGGCGTTCCTGGAGCAGTTTTACAAAAATATCTTTGTTCATCATAAACGTACCTCCGATATGTAATTATTGGTATATGATCGTTGCCTTCCGCGTAATAACTGGCATCAGAGTCCATGTCCTCACCACCTTTCATTTTTTGTATTTATGTAAAGAACAAAGAATGTGTCTTGGCACATTCTCGCGCCTGCGGCGGTCACTTGCGACATCTACTTTATACGTCGCAGTGCGTATCCCCGCGGAGCGTTTTTAATTTACAGAAAAGTAATTTTCTGTAAATTAAAAAATTCTTTCAAAGCCTGAGCAATGAAAGAATCTGCAAAATACATCACGGAAAAATCCTGACCATCGTTCAAGCTTTAGTATCACAGGGCATATATCAATTGCATTAGGTTATGCCTTCACGACATGACCTGCTGACCAGCGCGTTGTGTCTCCACAGCCTTGCGGCAGCAATCTCAGGAAAATCCAAATCCCTGTGGTAACCTCACCTACCGAAATATCTTTATTTGTCGTGACTATCATATAGCAAACAGAAAGTAATGTCAATCGCTTTTTTACAATTGAAAGCACCTGTCAAAGTCGATATAATGATAGCAGCGATGTGCCCGGTACAAAGGGGAAGAAAAGAGTCACTGACAGAACGGGTACAGGGGAAGGAGAAGACAGATGACAGCAGCAGAAAAAATAAAAGAAATGGGAATTGTACCGGTTGTGGTACTGGAAGATGAGAAGGATGCAGGAGCGCTGGCGAAGGCACTCTGCGAAGGAGGGCTTCCTTGTGCGGAGGTGACATTTCGGACAGCGGCAGCGAAGGAATCCATCCGCATCATGCTGAAGGAATATCCGGAGATGTTCGTGGGAGCAGGAACTGTTCTGACAACACGGCAGGTGGATGAAGCAATTGAAGCAGGAGCAAGATTCATTGTGAGTCCGGGTTTTGATCCGGAGATCGTGGATTACTGTATCGAGAAACAGATCCCGGTATTTCCGGGCTGTGTGACGGCATCGGAGCTGGCGCAGGCGGTAAAACGGGGACTGGAAGTGGTCAAATTCTTCCCGGCAGAGACTTCCGGCGGGCTGGCAGCGATCAAAGCACTGGCAGCTCCATATGTGGGAATGAAATTTATGCCGACCGGCGGGATCAACCCGGGAAATGTCCGCACATATCTGGAAAGTGATGTGATCCTTGCCTGTGGCGGCAGCTGGATGGTGAAAAAAGACCTGATCCAGAGCGGGCAGTTTGATGAGATCCGCCAGATGACGGCGGATGCGGTGGCACTGGTCAGAGAAGTACGAGGCAGTCAGGAGAAATAAATATGAAAAAAACATTATTATTTGGAGAACCGATGGCTCTGTTACTGGCAGACACACCTGGTGCGTTGGAGGGCGTGGAGCATTTTACAAGAAGAATGTCCGGGGCGGAGGTCAATGTGGCGATCGGGCTTACCCGGCTTGGTTTTCCGGTGGAATATCTGACACGGCTTGGGGATGATCCGTTTGGGCATTATATTGAACAGGCGTTAAAAGACAATGGGATCGGAACGAATCTTCTGACGTATGATCCGGTTTATCGAACCGGGATTCAGCTGAAAGAATATGTGAAAGACGGACATGATCCGGCGGCACCGTATTATCGAAAAGGATCGGCGGCATCGCATCTGTCTATAAGAGAAATCGATGCGCTGGATCTTGGTGAGATCGGGCTGGTGCATGTGACGGGGATCCCGCCGGCGCTTTCAAAAGAAGCGAGAGAGGCGACGTATCGCCTGATGGAGCGGGCGCGTAAGGCGCAGATTCCGGTGACTTTTGATCCGAATCTCCGTCCGGCACTGTGGGAAAATGATGAGATGATGAGAAAGGTTCTGAACGATCTGGCAAATTACGCAGATGTGGTACTGCCGGGAATCGGGGAATGTGAGATCCTTGCGGGTACAACAGATAAGGAAAAAGCGGCTGATTTTTATCATCAGAAAGGTGCGGCTCTTGTTGTAATCAAAGATGGAAAAAATGGTGCTTATGTATCCGAAAAGAAAGAAAACGGGGAGATCACCCGGGATATGATCCCTGGGTATCCGGTAAAGAAAGTGGTGGATACCGTAGGCGCGGGAGACGGATTTGCCGTCGGTGTACTGAGCGGACTGCTGAAAGGTCTTCCGGTGAGCGAATGTGCGAAACGGGGCAATGCGATCGGCTCGATCCAGGTACAGCACCGTGGCGACAACGAAGGGCTGCCGACAGAAGAAATCCTGCAAACATATATGGTAGGAAATATACAGAAATAAAGAAAACAGGAAACGAAAAAAATGAATACATTTTGGATTTTAATGGAACAGATCGAGCTGTTTATCGTCTATCTTGTCATCGGTATGATACTGGTGCGGACCGGTGTGCTGAGTGATAAGGGACTCGACTGGATCGCCCGAGTCGTGATGAAACTTTCGCTGCCGACGATGATCTTTGTTAATGTGATCAGCCAGGTAGACCGGACGGCACTGGTACAATCGCTGTCCATCATCGGACTGGCGGTGACAGCCTCGATTCTCTTATTTGGACTGGGCGTTGCGTTGACAAAACTGTTTCATGTAGAAGGTGACCGGTCGCAGATCTACCGGGCGATGACGATGTTTGGCAATGTGGGATTTATGGGAATCCCGATCATTACCAGCATTTTCCCGGAACGGGGCATGCTGTATGTATCCGTATTTACCATCGTGGATCAGCTGGCGATGTGGACGGTAGGAGTGAAACTGACCTCCCCGAGTGGAAAAGGAAAGTTTGATCCGAAAAAGCTGATCAATCCGGCGACAGTTGCCATCGCGCTGGCAGTCCTTTTCGTACTGACCGGGCTGAAACTTCCGGGTGTCTTCCAGACGGGATTCCAGAATATCGGAGCGACGGCGACACCGCTTGCGATGATCTATCTTGGCGGAGTGTTTGCCTGTATGGATATCCGAAAATATGTAAAACAGATCGAATTATATGGAATTATCATCTGTAAAATGCTGATTTTTCCGGTACTGTTTTACCTTGTCCTGGGCTTCATCCCGGTATCGGAAGAAATCCGTATGACCATGTCCCTGATCACCGCGATGCCGACCATGTCCTCCGTAGTCATGCTCGCTAATTCCTCCGGTTCCGACGGAGAATATTCGCTGGGAGGGGTGATGCTGACCACCCTTTGCGGGATCGTGACACTGCCGGTTGTGTGCAGAGTGCTTTTGTGGATTGCAGGAAGCTGAGAGATGCACCACTGTCTGTCGGGAATATCCGGACAGGCAGTGGCGCATGCTATCTATAGGCAGAACCTATGGTAAGATATACGAAACAAGTATTTGCCATATCTGACAAAATGGAATACAATAATTCTATATAAGCTTGTCAGAATAACGAAATATATGGCAGCAGAATGGGAGAAGAGAATTATGGGAGATGGAAAAAAAATGAAAGAGATTCATCAGGAGTTTCTGACCGGCGAGCGTGCGCTGTTTCAGGGGAAGGATCTGAAAATTTATGATACTATTTTTGACGACGGAGAGTCTCCGTTAAAAGAGAGCAGAAATATTGAATTATACGGAAGCATGTTCAAATGGAAATATCCGCTGTGGTATGCGAAAGATATCAAGGCGGTGGATTGTACCTGGTTTGAGATGGCACGCGCGGGTGTGTGGTATACAGACCGGATCGAAGTGACTAACGCAGTGATCGAAGCACCGAAGAATTTCCGCCGGTGTAACGGACTGAAACTGACCAATGTAACTTTCCCGAATGCGGCAGAGACGCTGTGGAGCTGTCAGAATGTGGAACTGGATCATGTGGATGCAAAGGGCGATTATTTCGGCATGAACTGCCAGGATCTGGTGCTGAAAAACTTCCGGCTGGTGGGAAATTATTCCTTTGACGGTGTAAAAAATATGGAAGTACACAACGCAACGATGCTGTCCAAGGATGCATTCTGGAACAGTGAAAATGTAACGGTGTACGATTCCTTTATCTCCGGAGAATATCTGGGATGGAATGCGAAGAATCTGACACTGGTAAACTGTACGATCGAGAGTCTGCAGGGCATGTGTTATATTGACAATCTGGTGATGAAAAACTGTAAGCTGATCAATACGACACTGGCATTTGAATACTCTTCTGTAGATGCCAAGATCCACGGAACCATCGACAGCGTGCTGAATCCGTCGAGCGGTGTGATCCGTGCGGATGAGATCAAAGAACTGACGGTGGAAAAAGATAAGGTAGATCCGTCAAAGACGAAGATTTTTGTACAGGGAAAAGAAGTCGAGGCATAGGACAGACTGCAAAAAACAGAGAGGAAGATACAGCATGAGCAACTATGATTTTGATCAGATCACAGACCGGAGAAATACCGGATCTCTGAAATGGGATGTGGCAGAAGGTGAACTGCCGATGTGGGTGGCAGATATGGATTTTCAGACGGCCCCGGCTGTACGGGAGGCGATTGAAAAGCGGGCCGCACACGGTGTGTTCGGCTACACGGATGTGGAAGAAGACTGGTATCAGGCCTACATGGACTGGTGGGAGAGACGCCATCAGTTTTCCATCAAAAAAGAATGGCTGACCTTCTGTACCGGTGTTGTACCGGCGATCTCAAGTACGGTCCGCAAGCTGACCACACCGGGAGAAAATGTGCTGATCCAGACACCGGTGTATAATATTTTCTTTAATTCCATCGTCAACAACGGAAGAAATGTTGTGGAATGCCCGCTGGCATATGACGGGGAACAGTATGAGATGGATTTTGAGGCGCTGGAGGAAAAATTATCGGATCCGCAGACTTCACTGATGATCCTGTGTAACCCGCACAACCCGGTGGGAAGAATCTGGGAGCGGGAGACACTGGCACGGGTGGGAGAACTGTGCGAAAAATATCATGTAACTGTTCTGTCGGACGAGATCCACTGTGATATCACCCGACCTGGCACCGGATACCTTCCGTTTGCGGCGGCTTCCGAGACGTGTAAAAATATCAGTGTGACCTGTATCGCACCGACGAAGGCATTTAACATTGCAGGCATCCAGACAGCAGCCGTGATGATCCCGAACGAGGCACTGCACCATAAAGTGTGGCGTGCACTGAATACGGATGAGGTGGCAGAACCGAATGTATTTGCCATCGGTGCGGCGATCGCGGCATTTACCAAGGGGGAAGACTGGCTGGAAGAACTCCGTGCATATCTTTTCGAAAACCGTGCATACATGACCGACTATATCCGAAAAGAGATTCCGCAGTTGAAAGTGACAGAGGCAGATGCGACCTACCTTCTGTGGTTGGACTGCAGTGCGCTCGGATGCAGCGCGAAAGAACTTGCCGATGCGATTCGCAAAACGACAGGTCTTTATGTGTCGGAAGGCGCGCAGTACGGAAAAACTGGCGAACAGTTTTTACGCATCAACCTGGCATGCCAGAGAAGCCGGATCGCGGATGGCTGTGAACGGCTGAAACGGGGCGTGGAAGCATATCGGAATCAGAAATAACAATACAGCAGATGGCTGTGAGAAATGAGAAAACTATGGAGAAAAAGCGAATACCGGTGCGTCCGCATCACGGGATGTGTCTGGCGTATTTTATAGGAAAAGGATACAGCGAAGGATTTTCCGCACATATGGAGAAAATGTTACACATTCTGGAACAGGATGTGTCGATCCAGCTGGTGGTTTCGCTGGACGAGATCTGCAGTGCGTGCCCGAATCATCAGTTCCTTACCGATGAGGAAAATCCCGGAGAAAAAAAGGAAATCTGTGAAGCGCAGGAAAAAGTGTTCCGGTATGATCATGGCGTGCTGGAGGCCTGCGGGCTGACAGAAGGAGAAGAACTGAACTTTCTGGAATTTGCGCAGAAAGTCCAGAAAAAGGTAATCGATACAGGATTGCGGGAGAAGATCTGCGGGGACTGTGAGTGGAATGAAATCTGCAGTGAGAAAAGCAGTCGATGGGAAAATAAAAATATTTTACGTTGATTTTTCTAAAAGATATCTGAAATTTCATATTGATTTCATAAAATGATGAAACACCTGTAAAAGGGTGATTCATCATTTTTTTTAAATCTGTTTCATCGCACCTGATGTGCGATGAAACAGATTTCGGAAGATTTTGCAGGAGGGATAAACAGGCATGAAAAATTATGTAATTGATACGAATGTACTGATTCAAGCACCAAATGCTCTGTGGGCTTTTCAGGAAAATCGGATTGTGATTCCGCTGGTGGTTGTGGAAGAACTGGATCATTTGAAAAAAGCAGAAGGAGAAAAAGGAGCCAATGCCAGAAAAGTCATTCGCTGTCTGGAACAGCTGAGACATCAGGGAGATCTTCTGAAAGGGGTCAGAATCGGACAGGAAGGAATTCTTCGGATCGAAAAAAACTTTGTATATGTGGAACTGCCGGAGGAACTTCCGGATGACAGAGCAGACAATCGTATTCTTCAGGTGTGTGTTGGGATGCGTGAGAAAGAAAAAGATCCGGTGATCCTGGTAACCAAAGATCTGCTGTTGCGGTTGAAAGCACAACTTCTTGGAATCCAGGCAGAAGATTTTGAGGCGGAGCAGGTAGAAGAACAGAAACTTCAATATACCGGAAGGGATGAAGTATTTGTACCGGAAGAGTATTTCAAAGATTTTAAGAAAAAGGGAATACCTGTCGCGGTTGTGTATAAAGCAGATGAGCAGGGAGAAAAGGTTTATCCGGAACTTACAGAGAATCAGTTTCTGATTCTGAGAAGTGATCAGTCGGAGAAAAAAAGCCAGTTGGGAAGAGTAGAGGGAGAGATGATCCGTAAACTGGCCTATCGAAAAGCCGAGCCATATGGCATCCATCCGAGAAATGCAGGGCAGTATTTTTTCCAGGAAGCACTGATGCATCCGGCGGAGAAAGCACCGCTTGTAATCGTAAAAGGGATGGCGGGAACCAGTAAAACTTTTTATTCGCTGGCCGTTGGACTGGAGAAAGTTCTGAATCATCCGTCAGGAGAGTATCGCCGGATTCTGATCTGCCGTCCAAATGCCCAGTTTGACGATGATATTGGCTTCCTTCCAGGTGACGAACAGGAAAAAATTTCTCCGCTGATGCGGCCGATCATGGATAATCTGGAACAGCTGATCGATTCCAATGAAGAGGAACGCTATAAAGATGAAAATGAATTAAAAGGGAAGATAGAAGAGATTTTTGAGCGGGGGCTGATCCAGGCAGAAGCTTTGAACTTTATCCGTGGCCGTTCCCTGATTCAAACGTATCTGATTATCGACGAAGCACAAAATACGACCCCAAATCAGATCAAAGGAATCATCACCCGTGCGGGGAAAAATACAAAGATTATCCTGTTGGGAGATCCCGATCAGATTGACCGGCCATTCCTGGATGAGCGTACCAACGGACTTTCTTATGCAGCAGAGCATATGAAAGGAAGTTCGTTATGCTGGCAGATCACCATGAGTCCGGAGGAATGCGAGCGGTCAGAACTGGCCATGGACGCAATTCAACGGCTGGAAAAGAGAACAGAAAAGAAGGAATACAGATGAAACCGGGATATGAACAGATTAGAAATGATCGGGAGATCAACCTTTTAATTGAACAGGGAAACCGTAACCTGAAAGTACTGGGATATACCGAACATTCCAGAAAACATGCGGTGAAAGTGGCGGAGACAGCAGGAAGGATCCTGAAAGAACTGGGATATCGGAGACGACAGGTGGAGATGGCAAAAATTGCAGGTTATATGCATGATATCGGAAATACCGTGAATCGCTATGATCATGCACACAGCAGTGCGGTGCTTGCTTATGGGATCTTAAAGGAACGGGGAATGAAGCTGGAAGATATTCTGACGATTACTTCGGCTATTGGACAACACGATGAAGAAACCGGTACGGCGGTAGATGCGGTTTCTGCGGCACTGATCCTGGCAGATAAAACAGATGTGCGCAGAAATCGGGTACAGAATCCGGTACCGGCAAATTTTGATATCCATGACCGGGTAAATTATGCGGCACTTTCTTCAAACCTTGAGATTGATCCTGAGAAGAAAGTCATTCACATGAGACTGGAGTTGGACGATTCCATCTGCAGTGTGATGGATTATTTTGAAATTTTTTTAAAACGGATGTTGATGTGCAGACGTGCAGCGGAAATGCTGGGCTGCAGATTTAAACTTACCGCGAACGGAAGTAAAATATGTTAGAGCGTGTTTGAAAAAGGCTTTTCATGAGGAAAATCCCCTCCTTTTTTAAGGATAAATTGACAAAAAGTTATGGAAAATCTATACTAAAGTCAGAGAATTACAAATATTTGTGACAGAAAGGGGGAGAAAAAATGAAGGTGAAAATCGCCCAGATTCAGGTTCATGTTTATGAAGAAAAAAGCAAAAATCTGGAAGAACTGGAGCGGAATCTGAAACGTATAAAGGACGAAAACATTGATCTGGTAACCCTGGGCGAAATGTTCAACTGCCCGTACCAGACACCTTGTTTTCCGGTCTATGCGGAAATGGAACAGGGAGAAACCTGGCAACGGTTAAGTGCTCTTGCAAAAAAATACAAGATTTATCTGTCAGCCGGAAGTGTACCGGAAAAAGATAAGGAAGGACATGTGTACAATACCGCTTATGTCTTTGAGCGGCAGGGCAACCAGATTGCAAAACACCGCAAAGTGCATCTGTTTGATATTGCCGTGAAGGACGGACAGTGCTATCAGGAGTCCGCGACACTGACCGCCGGAGATCAGATTACCGTTTTTGATACGGAGTTTGGGAAAATGGGAATCTGTATCTGCTTTGACTGCAGATTTCCGGAGATTGTACGGCTGATGACATTGCGGGGCGCCAGAATGATCCTGGTACCGGCAGCCTTTAACATGACAACCGGACCGGCACACTGGGAGTTAATGTTCAGGGGAAGAGCGGTGGACAATCAGTGCTATATGATCGGAACTTCCGATGCAAGAGACGAGCAGGCAGGATATATCTCCTGGGGTCATTCTCTTGTCGTGTCACCCTGGGGGGATGTGGTGACACAGATGGATGAGAAACCGGGCATTCAGATCACGGAAATAGATCTGGACCGCGTGGATGCGATCCGCGAACAGCTACCATTATTATCCGCACGGAGAACGGATCTGTATGAACTGAAAGGAAAATAATGTGTAGCAAAATGAGTTTTTAACATGAATTTTACAGAGCATCAACATAGAATTAAAGAAAAGTTGATATAGTACTTTTGTGAATGTGACAATTGGATAAAAGGTAGAAGAAAGTAAAGGGATAAGCAATGAACGAGACAATTTATATGAACCGGGAACTGTCCTGGCTGAAATTTAATGAACGTGTACTGGAAGAAGCGGAGAACCCGAAGGTGCCGCTGTGTGAGCGCCTGACATTTGCATCGATCTATCAGAGCAATCTGGATGAATTCTTTATGGTGCGTGTAGGTTCGCTGATCGATCAGATGCTGGTGGCAAAAGATTCCAGAGATAATAAAACACATATGACGCCGAAAGAACAGATTCAGGCGATTCTTCCACAGGTGGAGATCCTGAACAGGAGAAAAGATGAAGTGTATGGAAAACTCATGGAAAAGATTGAGGAATACGGCGTTCGTCTGGTAGATTTCAGTAAGATCACGGAAGAAGAAAATAAATTTCTGGAAGCATATTTTGATATGGAGATTTCCGGCTTGATTTCACCGACCATTGTGGGGAAACGACAGCCATTCCCATTTCTGAAAAATAAAGAAATCTATGCGGTGGTTGTCCTGACCACCAAGAGTGGAAAAGAACGCCTGGGGATTATACCGTGTGGAAGCGGTGTATTTGAACGGCTGATCCACCTGCCGGGAGGTAATACGTATATGCTGTCGGAAGAACTGATCCTCCACTACATTCCAAAAGTATTCAAGGGGTATCAGGTAAAAGAAAAATCTCTGCTTCGTGTAACCAGAAATGCAGATATTGACGCCGATGCGCTGTACGATGAAGATCTGGATTACCGGGAATTTATGGCAGATCTGATCAAAAAAAGAAAGAAACTTGCACCGGTGCGGATCGAACTTTCCAGAAAACTCAGCGAGGGCAGTGTGAAACTGATCTGTGAACATCTGGCAATAAAATCACAGTATGTATTCCACAGTCAGGCACCGCTGGATCTGTCCTTCGTTTTCCAGATCGAGGATGCTCTTCGTAAGATTCCGGAATTATTCTATGAAAGAAGAACACCAAGAAAATCCCCGGCCTTTACCGGTGACCGTCCGATTCTGGATCAGATTAAAGAGAAGGACAAACTGCTTTCCTATCCGTATGAAAGTATCAATCCGTTTCTGAATATGCTCCACGAAGCAGCCAACGATAAAGATGTGGTTTCTATCAAGATGACGCTGTATCGTGTGGCCAAACAGAGTAAAGTAGTAGAAGCACTGATCGAAGCGGCAGAAAATGGAAAAGAAGTGCTGGTACTGGTGGAACTGAAAGCACGTTTTGATGAAGAAAACAATATTGGATGGTCCCGTTTGCTGGAGGATGCAGGGTGTCGTGTCATCTATGGACTGGATGGCTATAAAGTTCATTCAAAACTCTGTCTGATCACGAAAAAAACAGATGAACAGATTGAATATTATACACAGATCGGTACCGGAAACTATAACGAAAAAACTTCACGGCTTTATACGGATCTGTCGCTGATGACTTATAATGTAGATATCGGACTGGAAGCAGCTAATGTATTCCAGGCTCTTGCCATGGGAGAGACGATCAAACATGTGGATCATCTGCTGGTGGCTCCGAAATGCCTGCAGAATAAGATTCTGGATATGATTGATGAAGAGATTGCACATGCCAGAGCAGGGGAACCGGCTTACATTGGACTGAAGATGAATTCCCTTACGGATAAGAAAATCATGGAGAAACTGGTGGAAGCCTCCTGTGCCGGTGTACGAATCGATATGGTGATCCGTGGGATCTGCTGTCTGATTCCACAGATTCCAAGCAAGACGGAAAATATTCATGTACGAAGTATCGTCGGACGTTTTCTGGAACATTCCAGAATCTATATTTTCGGAAGTGAAGGAAGAGAAAAAATCTATATTGCGTCCGCAGACTTTATGACCAGAAACACTCTGCGCCGTGTGGAAGTAGCTGCTCCGGTTTATGACGAAGAAATCAAAGCACGCCTTCTGGAAATGTTCCGGATCATGCTGAAAGACAATCAGCAGGCCCGTCAGGAAAACGGTGAGGGAATCTACCGGATCCTGCCAACGGATGAAGAACCGCTGAATGCCCAGGAATATTTCTATGAACAGGCATATGAGATTGCAGAGAACCTTTGAAGAGTGCCCCTTCAGTATGTCCCGTTTGTCAGAATCGGACACAGACATACCGTAAGGAAGCGGCACGGCTGGAAAAAACACAGAAAAAGAAAAAAGTAAATGAGAAAAAATCCTGTTTAAGCCTATTGAAAATCCCATAAAGTTGCGATACACTTATTGCAGTTAGTAAAAGCTAACCATCATGTGAATAAGTCGTGGGAAGATCCTTTCTGCTTCTGCAAAATGGGAGCAGAGGATCATCCATGGGAAAGGGTCAGGGATAGTATGAAACATTTGACAATTGAAAAAGTAATCGGACGTGAAATTATTGACTCCAGAGGTAATCCTACCGTAGAAGCAGAGGTCTATCTGTCAGACGGAACCATGGGGAGAGGAACCGCACCCAGCGGTGCATCTACCGGAGAATTCGAAGCACTGGAGCTGAGAGACGGAGATAAAGAAAAATTCGGAGGCAAAGGCGTATCCAAGGCTGTTGCCAATGTAAATACAGTAATTAATGAGGCATTAAAGGGTGTGAATGCACTGGATATCTATGCGGTAGACGCAGCTATGATCAAAGCAGACGGAACCAAAGACAAATCCAATCTGGGTGCAAACGCAATCCTGGCAGTATCGATCGCAAGTGCAAGAGCAGCAGCAAACGCACTGGATCTGCCGCTGTATCGTTTCCTGGGCGGTGCGAACGGCAATCGGCTGCCACTGCCGATGATGAACATCTTGAATGGTGGTGCACATGCAGCCAACACTGTAGATGTACAGGAATTCATGATCATGCCTGCAGGCGCAGCAAGCTTCAAAGAAGGTCTGCGTTGGTGTACGGAAGTCTTCCACGCACTGGCAGCTCTGTTAAAAGAGAAAGGTCTGGCTACTTCCGTAGGTGACGAAGGTGGATTTGCACCGGATCTTGGCAGCGATGAAGAAGCCATCGAGTGTATACTGGAAGCTGTGAAGAGAGCCGGCTATGAACCTGGCAAAGACTTTGTACTGGCTATGGATGCTGCATCCAGCGAGTGGAAAGGCAGCAAGAAGGGCGAATACGTTCTGCCAAAATGCGGAAAGAAATTTACATCCGAAGAACTGGTAGCACACTGGAAAGAACTGTGCAGCAAATATCCGATCTACTCCATTGAAGACGGTCTGGATGAGGAAGACTGGGAAGGATGGCAGATGATGACCAAAGAGCTGGGAGATACGGTACAGCTGGTCGGCGATGACCTGTTTGTAACCAACACCGAACGTCTGGCAAAAGGAATCAGCCTTGGCTGTGCAAACTCCATTCTGATCAAGCTGAACCAGATCGGTTCTGTATCCGAGACACTGGAAGCTATCAAGATGGCACACAAAGCAGGATATACTGCCATTTCCTCTCACCGTTCCGGTGAAACAGAAGACACCACGATCGCAGATCTTGCAGTAGCACTGAACACCTGCCAGATCAAGACCGGTGCACCGAGCCGAAGCGAACGTGTGGCAAAATACAATCAGCTGTTAAGAATCGAGGAAGAACTGGGCGAAGCAGCAGTATTTCCGGGAAAAGAAGCATTTAACATCAAAAGATAAAGGCAGAAAAATGCTGTCGGATCATTAGAGGTGGGTGCATCGATTTTTGTAAAAATCGATGCACCCTTTTCTACGTCAAAAAGGCTTTTCTGTAAATGAAAAATGTTTCATGCGAATGTGTCAGAACACGTTCTTTGTTCTGGTGAACTGTAGAAGTGATTGTAAAGAAAAAAAGAAACTGATATAATAAAAGCGTATGTTGCTGAAAAGATAAAACAGATGAAAATCAGGAGGAAGAATGTGAGGAAAAAACAAAAGGTGCTTTGGAAATTATTTTTGTCCACGTTATATCTGAGTGCCTTTACTTTTGGTGGCGGGTATGTGATCGTTACGCTGATGAAGGATAAGTTCGTGGATAAGTACCATTGGATCGAAGAAAATGAGATGTTGGATCTGATTGCTATTGCACAGTCGGCACCTGGGGCGATCGCGGTAAATGGAGCAATTGTGGTTGGCTATAAACTGGCCGGTCTTGCAGGGGTACTGACAGCAATTTTCGGAACAGTTCTGCCACCTTTTCTTATCATCTCTGTGATCTCTGTTTTTTATCAGATGTTTTGCGATAATTTTATCATCAGTCAGCTGCTGGACGGGATGCAGGCGGGTGTGGGAGCAGTGATTGCTTCCGTGGTATGGGATATGGCAGCGGGGATCACGAAGAAAAAAGAGTGGACATCGATTGTGATCATGGCAGCTGCTTTTATCGCTTCTTATGTGATGGAAGTTCCGGTGGTGTATATCGTGCTGATCTGTATCGCGATGGGAGTGATCCGCACGGTACTGGCAGGAAGGGGGGGACGGAAGAAATGATTTATCTTCAGTTATTTTTCAGTTTCCTTCAGATCGGCATGTTCAGCTTCGGAGGCGGTTATGCCGCGATGCCGTTAATTCGGGAACAGGTGGTGAGCCGTCACGGATGGCTGGACATGGGAGAATTCACCAATCTGATCACCATTTCTCAGATGACACCGGGTCCCATCGCGATCAATTCCGCAACTTTTGTCGGAACCAAGATTGCCGGAATCCCGGGAGCAGTGGTTTCCACGTTCGGATGCATCCTGCCATCGTGTATTCTGGTAACACTGCTTGCCTGGCTGTACCTGAAATATCAGAAAATGGATCTGTTGCAGAGTGTCTTACAGTCTCTGCGACCGGCGGTTGTGGCGATGATCGCGTCTGCGGGCGTATCGATTCTGGTATCTGCCTTCTGGAACGGGGCGGATGTCATCGCACTGGCGGACACCCGCTGGGTGATGGTGGGAATCTTTGTGATCTGCCTGATCCTTCTTCGGAAAACAAAATGGAACCCGGTACTTGTAATGGCGTTGGCAGGAGTGCTGAAGCTGCTGACGGCGATTGCGGGGATCGGATAAAAGGATTCTCTTTTCCAGAAAATTGCGGTATACTGGAACACAGAAAACATAAAGGAGAACATATATGGAATTTTGGATAGGTATTATTTTTGATACGATCTGCCTTGCCATTGCCCTTTTCATGGCGATCAACCCAAAAGGATTTGCAAACGGCATGAAGTATCAGTCGGTACGACAGACAAAAATCTTCCGGATCGTGGGAATTATCGCGGTGATTATTCTGGTCATATCCCTGACGAGCCGGGTTCTGACACTGGTATAAGAAGATGAAGAGAGTAATTCTATATTTAAAAAGAGAAACCGTGCTTTGTATCGCGGTTTTTCTTGCTGTTATTTCTATGTTTTTTGTCAGACCGGATCGAGCTTATGCAGGGTATATTGATACCAGAGTACTGGCCTTATTGTTTTGTCTGATGACGATCATGGAGGGATTTAAGAAGACGGGTTTATTTGAACAAATGGCGAATACATTGCTGAAAAAGGTACACACTTTCCGGCAGTTGATGCTGGTTCTGGTGGGGCTTTGTTTTTTCTGCTCCATGTGGATTACCAATGATGTGGCACTTCTGACTTTTGTGCCCTTTACGATTCTGGTATTACGTATGGCAAAACTGGATCAGCGGATGATTCCGGTGATTACTATGGAGACGATAGCTGCCAATCTTGGAAGTATGGCAACTCCGGTGGGCAATCCGCAGAATCTGTATTTGTATTCCGTCTCCGGAATGTCTGCCCTGTCCTTTGTAAAGGTTATGGGACCTTTGTCGCTGGTATCTTTGCTGCTTCTGATCGGTGGCTGTCTGATACAGAAGAATGAAAATATGCAGATAGAACAGATCAGGAGAAAAACCCCAAAGAATAAAACAGCTGAAAATCTGATTTTGCTCTTTCTTTTTTGCGTAAGTCTGGCAACGGTTTTACGTGTGCTGTCCTGGCCAGTGCTTCTGGGAATTACACTTCTGATTTGTCTGTTTCTTTTCGGAAGTGGAAAAGAAGAATTTTTACCGCTGAAAGTAGATTATAGTCTGCTTCTTACTTTTGTTGCATTTTTTGTATTTATCGGAAATATGGGGCGGATTCCAATCGTAAAAGAACTGCTGATAAAAGTACTGGAAGGACATGAACTTATTCTTGGTTTTGCTGCCAGTCAGGTCATCAGCAATGTTCCGGCGGCTATTTTACTTTCCGGTTTTACTACAGACTATCCTATGCTTCTCCGGGGAGTGAATATTGGAGGTCTGGGAACCCTGATCGCTTCCCTGGCAAGTCTGATCTCTTATAAATTTTATGTACAGGAAAGTGAAAAGAATGAAACAGCTGGTACAAAAGGGCAATATTTTCGGTATTTTACGGTATGGAATATAGTCTTTGCAATTGTGCTGTTGGCAGTGACTGTTGTAGTATAACGTATAAGGAAAGTATGATTGAAGAATATAGAGAATAGGAAACAAAATAAAAGGCGCAGAATCGCATTTTCCATCCCTATTTGTGAAAAGAAGAAATACAAAGGAGAACCGTCATCGAAACATATTATTATAACCACATGAACAAAACGCAGCAGTCTGCCTACCATAATATCCTTCAGGGATTTCAGAACATGGCAGATGAAATCTTGCTTCCACGTATGGAGCCGGAAGAACTCTACAATGTGTTTTTTCAGCTCCGTCTGGATCACCCAGAGATCTTCTGGGCGACGGGATTTCGCTACAAATATTATCAGGATTCCCCGAATCTGATCTTTGTGCCGGAATATCTGTTTGAGAAAAATAAAGTAAAAGAACACCAGCGCGCCATGCAGGCGAGAGTAGAAAAGCTGGTGCGTCCGGTAAAGGATAAGTCCGATTGGGAAAAAGAAAAATTTGTCCACGACTTTATATGCGAGAATGTCCGGTATGATAAATTAAAGAAAGCCTATTCCCATGAGATCATCGGACCGCTGGGACAGGGTGTGGGTGTCTGCGAGGGGATTGCCAAGGCAGTAAAAGTTTTGTGCAATGCACTGGGGCTCTGGTGTATGATCGTTATCTGCGGTAACAACCCGGAAAAAGGGATCAAATACCGCCACACCTGGAATATCGTAAAACTGGGTGGCAAATATTATCACATGGATGTCACCTTTGACAATTCCCTGAGTCACAATGGCATCCGTTACGACTACTTCAATCTGGATGACAAAAATATCTTCCGGGATCACGAACCGCTGATCGCACCGGCTCCACACTGTACGGATGGGGATCACTTCTATTATAGGGAAAAGAAACTGTCCTTCACGAAGCAGGAGGATGTGTATAAGCGAGCATTACAGACTGCAAAAAAAGGTCGAGTGTTTACTTTTCACTGGCGTGGAGGATATCTCACCCGGGAGATCCTCGGAGAACTTCTGGAACTGATCCGGAAAGCCGGAAAAGAAAAACAGAAAAGTGCCCGTATCAGCCTGAACTGGCCACAGGCGGTCCTGTGCTTCGATTATGTGGAAGATCAGGGACAACCGGAAACGGAAGTGACCCTGGAAGAGGCGAATGAAGGGGAAATGGAATAAAAGACATGAAAAATCTGATATTTTGGTTATTCGCAAAAAAATAAAAAAACATGAAAATAACTGTTGACAAACCATGTATACAATGGTATCCTATCAGAGTTGCGTCTGAGAGATCTCACAGAGATCACAAAGCTGTCA
>ERZ1673722.835-NODE-835-length-36429-cov-110.609694_pt1 | contig 36429 bp, 44 predicted proteins | sample MGYA00580222_ERZ1673722 | MGnify/ENA primary metagenome ERZ1673722 (study PRJEB41218, sample SAMN15661750) | gut metagenome | host: Homo sapiens | place: Canada: London | collected 2015-08-20/2019-03-30 | study: EMG produced TPA metagenomics assembly of... | reverse complement strand
TGAGACTGCAATAGCCAACCGGGAGGCTCAGCAGGCCATTGCCGATAAGGCTCTGGAGGTTGCTTTGAAGAACTCGGAAGCCATGCAGAAGATCCGGGAAGACGATCTCAGGTTCCAAACAACATTCCAGTCTACGAGCATTGCCATCCGGATGGAGTATGAGAAAAAGCTCTACAAGGCAGCTCAGGATGGAGCCCGGGAACGTCTGGCTCTCCAGAAAGCTCACGGCAAAATTACTAATAAGGAGTATCAGACGGCTCTGAATGCCATGGCTCGGTCTGACAAGCAGTTCTACGAGAACCAAGCCAAACAGCTCAATGACTACCTTGCGGGGGTGAGAGCAAACATATTGGCTGTAGCTTCCGGAGGCACAGTCGATATGCAGATTGCTCAGGTTACTCAGAAGTACCAGGATGCCATGAAGGAGCTGGCCAACATTCAGCCTCCCCAGTTCGTGAGGGGTATGAGCGAGGAGGAATACCAGAAAGAGTATGCCGCTTATGAGCAGTTCCTGGTCAACAGAGCCGAACTCGAGAAACAGATTCAGCAGAACCTCCAGGATGAAATCAAAAAGATCCGCGAGGACGCTACCAAACAGCAACTTGACCGGTTCAACCAAGTTCTCAACGAACAGTATGCCGAAGATCTCTCAAAGGCAGCGGACAACGAGAGAAAGAAGCTGGAGCTCGAGAATGAGATGCTCCAGAAACAAATCGAAGCCAGGAAAGCTGCCGGGGAGAAAACCTATGAGCAGGAGGCCCAGCTCCGAGCCAACAATCTCCGTCTCCAGCAAATGGACCTCGACAAGGAGCTCACTCAAGCCGAGTTAAATCACAAGTCCAAGTATGAGATCCGGAAAAGGTATCTGGAGGCAGAGTTGGCAGCAGCTCAAGGAAACGAGGACGCCATTGCTCAGATTCAACTCGAGATGGCCGAGAACGAGGAAGCTCTGTGGGAGGAGAGGATCGAGAAGCTCCAGGAGTATGCAGAAATGGCCTCCGGCTTCGCCAATGCCTTCAACGATCTGGCAAATGCTCTCGGAGAGCGACGGGTTCAGGAAGTGGAGGAACAGTACAGCCGGGAGGAGCAGGCATTGGCAAACATGTACGCTAATGGCCAAATCACGGAGGCCCAGTACAACGAGAAGAAAATAAAGATGGAGAAACAGAAGGAGAAGGAGTTGGCCAAAATCGAACGGGAACAAGCTATCCGGGAGAGGGCAATGGGATCCTTCGAGATTGGCATCAATACTGCCATCTCCATCATGGCATCGGCTAAAATGGGATTCCCTTTGGCTATCCCATTCATCGCAGCAGCTGCAGCTTTGGGAGCAGTCCAGATGGCAGCTCTTTGGGCAGCTCCCCTGCCGAAAGCCGCAAGAGGTAAATATATTGAGGGTCCCAGTCATGCCGCTGGTGGAGTGCACATTGAGGCGGAAGGAGGCGAGACCATCATTAACAAGAAGTCGAGCCGCATGTTCCTGCCTCTTCTGTCAGCAATAAACGAACTTGGTGGCGGCGTCCCCTTCACGAAAGTTGGGTCGGACGGGGGATATGCTATCCGATCATTCGCTGAGGCGTCGGAGCCCATGAATCGGCTTGACATGGAGAGGGCAATTCAAAAAGCATTTGGCCAGGTGAGAGTGATTGCTACAATCGAAGATATTCGGAGGGAAGATGCTAACTACGTGCAGATTCAGGATCGGGCTAATTTTTAAATAATCCAGCACAAATAGTATTTCAATATCTATTAGGAATAATTATATTTGTATCGAAATAATTTGGCACATGATATTCATCAACCTAAAAGGCGCAATTGACTCCGAAGAGAATCGGGTCATGATGGAGCTTTGGGGTGGGACCTCAGAGATCTGCTCCGTGGAGACCTTCCGCCGGGTACTTGATGAACACCCCGACGAACAGGAGGTGTGCATCAACATTGACTGTGACGGGGGCTCTGTTGAAGAGGGCTTCAAGATTTACGATCTTCTTCGCATGAGCGGGAGGACGATATATACAAATATTGTCGGGGGATGCCACTCGATGGCAGTGTGCATCCTGTTGGCAGCTCCGGCAGAGAACCGGTCGGCAAACAGGAATTGCCGGGCACTCATCCATCGGGTATACATGCCGGTCGGGGATTGGCTCACTTCCGATGATGCTCGTAGCATTGCCGAGGAGCTTGCTCTGGAGGAGGAGGCTATTCTTGACGTGTATGTCGAGAGAACAGGTCAGGACCGGGAACGGCTCCGCAATGTCATGCATGAGGAGCGCATCCATGATGCCAAATCACTTCTTGACTTGGGATTCATTTCCAAAATCAATTCATACAACACAAACCAAATTTTTAATGCTATGGCAAAAAACGAAAAAAGCGCTTATGAAAAATTCATGAGCAAAGTCAAGGCATTCCGGAATGGCAAGAAAGGCTCTCCCGCCAACTTCGACTATCTGGATGCTGAGGGTCAGGTCGTTCTCCAGACCGTAGGTGAAGAGGACAATCTGGCCGAAGGTGTAGAGGCAACTCTCGCCAATGGTGAGACGTCGGGCACTGTCGTTCTGGAAGACGGTCGGGTGGTTACTGTCGAGGACAACATCGTCACCAGCATCGAGATGGAGGACACCGAGTCTCTCGAGGACCGCGTTGCAGCACTGGAGGCGATGCTCGACGAGGCAACGAACCTCATCGAGGAGCAGGAGAATGAACTCCGCAACCTCCGTGGTAGCAACTACCGCCCGAAGAATCGCAAGACGGTTCTGCCCGGAGGCAAGAAGCCCGAACCCTCGGCAGCTGACCTGAAAAACGAAGCTCGCGAAAAGCTCCAGAAGGTCAACGCTGCCAAAAAGATCCTCAAGTAGTCAAACTCAAAAACTTTAAGAACTATGGCAGTTAAAAACGGCGGATTCCTCGACATGGACAAGTTCACTTTTTGTGGACGGGTCATTCAGGCAATCTCGGAGATGATTATGGAGGACACCATTCAGGGTCCTGACATCAACTCCATTCACACAGTCTTCCCCGACATCGTCACTAACACTGAGGTGGGTTACATCGGCGAGGGCGGCATGGTCGGCGTGGTCAACACCGGGTGTAACCCGACTCCTCAGCCGTGGAACATCAACACCCGCAAGCTGAAATGGGAACCCGGCACCTGGGAGATCCTCCTGTCCCAGTGTTACACTGACCTTCAGCAGTCGGCAACTATCTACTCTCTCCGCACCGGCGTCGACATTCCGGACTTCACGGACACGGACTACATGAACATCGTCATCGAGGTTCTTGAGCGCTCCATCATGGACTTCTGGTACCGCCTGTTCTGGTTCAACGACAAGGACGCCAAGAATGTTACCAATAGTGGTATCATTACGGACGGTCTCGACCTGAAATTCTTCACCATCATCAACGGTTTCTGGAAACAGATTACCACGCAGGTTACAGCCAATCCGTCCCAGCGCGGAGCAACAATTACGGAAAATACCGGGGAATCTTACGCAGCTCAGAAGCTTACTCCGGACAAGGCCAAGGAATACATTCAGTCGGTCGTGTTCAGTGCCCCGCTTCTGCTCCGTCAGCAGTCTGACAAATTTATCCTCGTTACCCAGTCTGTCTACGATGCCTATCAGCAGTCTCTTATGGACGCTTGCTGCCTCGAGTCGGCTCGCTTGGCTCTGCTGAATGGCATGGAGGCTCTCAGCTTCAACGGCATCCCGGTCATCGCAATGCCCATCTGGGACAAGATCATCGCTACGTCGGAAGACACTGGCACGAAGCTCAATAATCCTCATCGAATCCTCTTCACCTCGAAGAGCGTCCTCGGCGTAGGTGTTGATGCAATCGACAGCTTCGAGAAGATGCGGGTCTGGTACGAGTACAAAGACCGCGCGGTCTACGTAGAACTCATGGGTCGGGCGGATGCCAAGCTCACCAACCCGGATCTGTTCTCGGTAGGTATCTAATCCTCAAAAATCTAAGAAAATGGCAGGACTTGATTGTTCTAAAATCAAAACAGGATTCATCAACCAGGTGTGTGGTAAGCCGGCAATCGCCGGCACTACCGCCAGGGTGATTCTCCTCAGCTACTCGGACGTCGACAAATCGAAGTCTGTTGTAACTGACAACGTTATCTCTTCGCTCATCCTCAAGGCCGGTGCCACTGGTTATGAAGTCGACTCGCTGCCCAACGCAACAGTTGGCTCGGACACCATCAATGCTGGCACGTATCTCAAGACCCACCAGCACAACGTGGTCGTCCGAATCTTCAAGAAGTCAGAAGCAGCCAAGAAGTTCGTAAACGGCCTGACCAATGCCCGCGTCATCGCTATCGTCGAGAACAACGACACCGGAGACAACGGGGACACCAAGTACGAGGTGTATGGTTGGGACTCGGGTCTGGAGCTCACCGAAATCACTGTCACTACCGAAATGACCGACGGTGTCGCTTACCAGGTAACTCTGGCCAACGGTACCATCGCTCAGGAAGGTTCGCTCCCGATGAGCCTCTTCAACACGGATGAGAAGACCACAGACCTCATGGTCGACGGGCTTCTGGCTGGCAGAACAGACTGTACTGTACAGGCTATTCTCCGAATTTATCCATCAAAGGATGCGATTAATATGGGTAGCATTGGTAACGTGCCACTCACTCTGCAGAGGTCCTCGTGTACCAACATTTCCGGAACGGTTACCATGCCTCCTGCGCCAACTTCCACCAAGCCAGCAGAGGCATTCCCCGGGTGCGGTCTTCCTTCAAATTACGTATTCCTGGATGAATCTGGCCAAGCAGCTGCAAATCCTCCCGTTCTTCAATACGTGAAGTGCAATACTGAAACTGCAACAACTTGGGGAGAAAGTGTCGTTGACACAGACATCCGTAAGGACTATATCAACGGGGAATACGCAATCCGTCTCATCACATACGCCGGAGCACCTAAATAGTAACGGCTATGGCTGACATGCTCGAAAGACTGAGAGCTTACCAATCCAAGTATGGGTCCCTGAGAGGCGAAGCCTATCGGGCCCATACATTGGAATTGGAAAAGAACCCCGCTCTCCATCGAGAAGTAGATGAACTTTCTCGATACTTTTTGAATAAGTCAGTTTCCCGATGCGGCTTCTGCCTGATCGAAGCCGACTTAGCATTAAGACGAATAACAGAACAACAAATGAAAAACGTAGCACACCCCGATTACGAACTCCGAGCAGGTACTCTGCTCCACGACCCGATCAACAAAGAGTTCAGCAAGATCCTCACCCCGAGGAACATCACGGAGGATCTCTGCCTGTACCACATCGCATTCAACAAGGATGCGCTCTCGTACTTCACCCGGGTCCCCGAAGACCTGAACGACCGACTGGAGAAATTCATGTCTCGTTATGGCAAGGAAATGCCGGACAAGGACGTGGAAATCAAGAAGCGTCAGGCTCAGGTTCTGAGCAAGCAGATAGATTCTGTCAAAGCCGAACTCGAAGAGTTGAACAAGAAACAGATCGAGCTGAACGCCAAGCTCGATGAGTACTCCAAAGCCATGGAGGCAATCCATGCCATTCTCGACTCGGCATCCGCCGAGGAGAAGACAGAGGAGAAGACAGAGGAGAAGACCGAGGAGAAGACCGAGGAGAAGACCGAGGAGAAGACCGCCGACATCGACACCGAGGTGAAGGAGTTCATCGACGCCGGGATGGATCTGGAAGCCATCAAAGAAGCCTATGCAGACTCGCAAATGTCTGCCGGGGAGATCGAAGAGGTTTACAACCGGGTAGTCAATCCCGTTTCGGAGGCTCCCAAGAAGGGGGCCAAAAAAGGAGGGTCCAAATAGGACTGGTAATAGGACGGGGTCGCTTCCCGTCCCTCCTACTATTAAAATTACGCCAGTATGAAAGTTGCACAGATCAAATCAGCTCCTCAGTTCGAATCCCGGGACTGGAGACAATATGGCATCCAAACATACGGAGATACCAACGACTTTCCCCAGACAGTCAGCGAGATTGTTCAGGCTTCAAAAACCGGCAATGCCTGCTTGAGCATATACAATGACTTCGTATACGGTCACGGGTTCAAAGATCCGGGTATCTACAAATTGCGGGTCAACAAAGAAGGGGAGAAGCTTGACAAGATCCTCCGCATGGTATGCAAAGACTTCACGTTATGGCATGGGTTCGCCATCCATGTTAACTACAATATGAACTTCCGTGTCAGTTCGATCCACCACATTCCGTTCGAGTCTCTCCGACTTGCGAAGGCAGACGATGGTGGATTCATTGGCCGGACGGCATATCATCCTGACTGGGGTCACCGAGACAAGACGAGGTCCCGGTGGTCCCCGTCCGACATTGAGTGGTTTCACCTCTTCAACCCGGATCCGGAGGTTATCCTGAACCAGGTAGAAGAAGCTGGCGGATGGGACAATTACAATGGCCAGATCCTCTACTTCTCCGGAGACTCTGAAGGCAGTCCCTCTTACCCGGTTCCCATCTTCATCGCTGAGATGACAGACATGAGAACTGAGGAAGCACTTGCCAATGTAGCCGGTAGAAACGCATGCTCCAACTTCTTGTCAGCTGGGATCTTGGTAGACATCAAGGACGAGACTCAAGATCAGTCCCAAGTCAATGAGACCCAGAAAGAGCTCAACAAGTTTCAAGGAGACGAGAATACTTCTCAACTGTGGTACATACAGTGCAAGTCCAAAGATGAGGTGCCCCAGTTCATAAGGTTCTCCGGGGAGAACTATGACAAAGCATTCGAAGTAACGCAGAGAGTCATCCCGGAGAACATTGGTCAAGCCTTCAAGCAGCCTCCCATTCTTCGAGCTGTTGACGTGGGGGCTAACTTTGGGGCTGATCTCATGACCAATGCCTACAAGTACTACAACTCTGTTACAGTACGGGAGCGTCAGCAGCTGGAGGAGACTTTCGTATCGATCTTTGAGCACTGGTGGGCTCCTTTGGAAAATCCCGACTTCGCTATTCAGTCTCTCACTTACAATGCCGGCGAGTCTATAGCAGACAGAATTGGCAAGGACAACATGACTCAGGTACTGGAGATTATCCGGGACCAGATGCTCTCCACTGTTCAGAAGAGAAACATGCTCAAGCTCATTTATGGGCTTTACGACGAGGAGATTATAAAACTCATGCCCGATGATACTCAACTCTAACGACCTTCGGAATGTTCGGCCGATAGCCGAGAACATCAACGACCCGGCCAGACTGGAGCCATATATCCGGGAGGCTGAGACTCTCAGATTGGTGGATGCCATAGGAGCCAACCTCTACAGATGGCTCGACGAGACAGACTTTTCCGGCCCCGGTCCTTTCCAATACGGGGACGTAACCATTACAAAAGATCAGTACACTGCCGCCATGGAAGGCGGGTATTATGATGGTGGCTGTTCTGGGGATGGTCGAAGCGAAGGACTCAAAATCGCCATTGCATACATTGCGTATTCCCGATTCATCGTCAACAATCCAATCAACCCCACTGCCTTCGGGGTGAGGTACAAAGATGGCGAATTCAGCACTCGAGTAGAAGACAACATCATCATCCGTAGCTCGAACGAAGCACGGAACATCGGGGAAGCCTACTTCGAGAAGGCTATAAATCACCTTAAAGCTCTGCGGTTGCTGACTCCGTGTACTGAATACAAGGAGTCCCCGTCTCGTAAAATGATTATAGGACGTAATAAATTATAAGTTTAACAGATATGGAGGAGGAAGTCATGAGAGCGGGAAAATGGATATGCGGGAGCATTGTGGGGTTTTGGGGGCTTTTAGCTCCGGTCCAGGTCCTTATCCTCTGTGTCTGTATTGCCATTATCGTCGACTTCATAACTGGAAATATTGCTGACTACAAGCGCCACAAACGAGCCCATCAAAAATATGTGTTCAAAAGCGAGAAAATGTGGGACACGTGTTGGAAGTTGGGGCTCAGCATTATCGGTATTGGCATGGCCTACATGCTTGACGTGCATGTCCTCCCCAACTTGGGGGGTCTCAACCTTGCCAACTTCTTCGCTGCTTTTGTGGTCGGGACTGAGTTTTGGAGCTTTCTGGAGAACTCCGCAATCATTTCGAATCACCCCATATTCAGAGCTCTCCGGTCATACATGGAGAGATCGGTCAGCAAGAAAACTCAAATAGACTTTGAATGCCATGAAGACAAGTAAGTATTTTAAGCCCGAAGAATTCGAGCGATGCAATCCGTCTTGCTCCATCGAAGACATGGACCAGGACTTCCTCGATCTCCTGGATGACCTCCGTGAAAAGGCAGGCATCCCCCTCGTCCTCAATTGTGCTTATCGTTCCAAAGAACACGATAAGGCCAAAGGACGGTCCGGTAACAGTGCTCACACCGAAGGTTTGGCAGTGGACATCCGGTGTGCCTCGGGCCCCAATCGGATGAAGATCCTCCGGGCAGCCATTGCATTGCGGATCCGGAGGATAGGCATCGACGGGAATTTTATCCACGTAGATGCTTCTAAAACCCTCCCGCAAGACACGATATGGACTTATTAAAGAGAGTACTCTGCACAGTAGTTCTTGTAGGTATAGGCTTTATAATCGGACGTAGAACAGTCGAGGAAAAGACCGTTATAAAGTACGTCGATTTACCCCCAATTCAGGGGGAGGTCAAAGTCCCGGATTTGGTTCCAAAATGGGAGGGTTTTAGGAATCCAATCAAATTGATATACATCTATAAGGGCCAGGAGGAAAAGGTTCCCCAAACACCCCCAGAAATCACAAATGGAGGGGGTTTTGAGGAGGACCAAAAGGAGGTGGATACTCTGGAGAGCGTAAAAAGGACAATATTGGACTGGAATACGACCAGGAAATACGCTGGAACATTCTTCAAAGATCCCAAAATTGGCCAATTTGACTGGGAGGCTACAGTCCAATACAACACTCTCCAGCATCTTACGTACAAGTATATCCCCGTCCGAGAACAAATCAAAGAAACGAGGTCCCAGAAATGGTCCCCCTTTCTGAGAGCTTCGGCTAACTCATTCGGGCAGGTTGGGGCTGGGGGAGGCATATATTACAGGAATTTCGGAGTAGATATATCCTATATGCGGGACTTCGAGCTGACCCGATCGGGGTATGAGGTCGGTTTTAGCTGGAAATTTTAGGAAACTACCCCGTCCCGGGCTTCCCTAAGCCCGGGTTTTTTGTGTCCACAAGCCGGGGATATTGGCCCCCGTGGCAGGGACCAGCAGTAAACAATGAGAAACAATAATAAACAATCATTGTTTCTCTATAATCAATTGAATATCAATGATTTAGGCCCTTGTAAACAATGTAAACAATAATTTAGGAGAAAAACCTGAATAGGGAATATGTGTTCTAATATTGGATAATAGTGTTCTTAAAGAGAATAAGACCCCCTATAAAAAGGTTATATAGAAATTATTGTTTACATTGTTTCTCCGGGGGTGATTTCAGGGTCTAATCCATTGGGTATCAATCACTTAGGTGAGAAACAATGAAAAATTTATTGTTTCTCTGCTATTTTTCCAGCATTTTATCGTAGTATTTGCAACAGAAGTATTATATTTGGGGTGTAAACAAAAACAAACTACAATATGAAAACTATAGAAAACATCTTCGCTCAGGAAAAACGAATAATTGATGCCATCAACAAAGAAGGCCAGACTCTAATAAACACTACCTCTTTTGAAGAATGGGACAACATCGAGGACCGGCTGGAACAGATCAGCAAAAGAAGACGTCGGGTGTTCAACATATCGAGAGCTCTCCGGGACCAGGAGTACGCTCGAATGGATTGCATCGCCGGGGTATACGACAAATTCTACAGATACAACAGAACAGACGATGGACAGGCATACGACAAGGCTTGGCGAGCTCAGAACCAAATCACTCAGAACGAGACAGTCACATTCCTCTATAATAGTTAAAAACATGGCAACTAAAGTAACCCGAAAAGGTATTAAACTCAAATTAGAGCGTCCCCTATCTGCCCAAGAAATCTGGAATAGAATTATGGATATTGAAATCCAGGCGCTTGAAAAGCTTTTAGAGGAGAAATCCCTAGATAAATGGAAAACTATATTCCCTTGTTACGGGAGTTCCCTAGAATATACCGAAACCCAGGCCAAGAAATATATTACAATTTTCCAAGGGTTGCAGGGAAACACTTATAGTAAAGATCCCCAAGCAGTGGAAAATATGTTGGTTAATAGACTTAATCTTAGATGGTTCAACACTTTGATGAGCACTCTATTCATGATGGAGGATGAATTGCTTCGAACAAGTTCGGATTCAGTATTCGAACTATGGGGTCTATTCTTTACTGCTCAAGCCATGCGGGAAGAGAATAATGTGGTAGCTATGGGCTTAATTAACTTAGAGCCTAAGTAAACTATGACACAGGTAGCAACAGAAACCTATGAAATCTCAGATTCTTCTCGGATTACAAAGGTAGTATTCACCGTAAATGACGGCAGGAGAGATTTACGAAAAATAGGGCCTCCGGGTCCCAACTTTTTTCTCATTTTTCAATCAAAAAATTTTTTACTTCAAAAAACTTTTCTTATATTTGTGATACAAACAAAAGGATAAGACAATGACAACTACAAATTACATTAACAGCAACGGTTTAGGACTTAAGGTTACCCAGCTTCCTTCGGGTGCTTTCGACCTCTATTTCAGCAACGGGTTCATCTCCACCTGCTACACAGAAGAGGAGCTCCAGGACCTCATCCAACGAAAAGGCTTTCATAAATGTTGACCACATACATGAATCCTCAGCTAACCAGATTGGACGTAGTAACTACGGAGGACGGGTATCTGTTAGTCCTCAATCAGGTAATGGAATTAAAAAAGCAGAAAATAGAACACGTAGAAGCATTCATTAGGGAACATAAATTCAAGCCAATTATTATGGGAAAAATCGAATGGAGCACTCCGGCACGGCCGGCAATCAGAGAAGATTATTTCTCAAGTCTCATAGGTCCCGAGGTTGAACCGGACAAAGTGGTGGAGCTTATAAACAAAATGCAGGAGTGAGTTAACAGTCTTGACGATGAAACAGTCAGTCACATTTCTTTTGTCCTGTTGGAGATGGTCAAGATAGTAAACTAAGCCACAGGAATGAGACAACTACTGACCAAACGAGAGGCTCTTCTCGTCTGCATGGGCTTCAAGACTGGCGAAGCATACGTCTGCGGTAAGTATGGAATTAACGAATAGTAAAACATGGAAGAAAAATTCAACTGGGACCTCCCGGCAGATCCGGACCCCAAATCGGACAACTATTATAATGGAATCATATCCAAGGAACTGAAAGACTCCAGCATTGTAGCAGAGACCCTCCTCGGGGTTATTAACAGAGAATCAGTTACCAATCAGTCGGATTTTGTCAATGAAGGGATTCAGTCTATTCTTGACCAGTTTGGCATTAAAAGCGACAAGCCCCTCACCCGAAAAGAGAAACTCCTGGCATTCATCGGATTTAAAGCTGGCTCAATGTGGGAGAAATTGGTGGGAGACCAAAGACAGTCAGAACCAGCTTCACCCAACCCTCTCGAAATTGTCATGATGGGACTTCTCAAAACAAACGGAGAAAAATGCTGATTTTATCGTAGTATTTACCGCAGAAGTATTATATCTGTAGTGTAAACAAAAACCTACACAACTATGAGAACAGTAAAATCGGTACTTATCGTCACTCGAATGGGATACGTGGAGGGAGTCTTCACTTCCTTCAGAGCTTTGGCTAACTCCCAAGGAGCCACTCGAATCAATATTGAAGGCGAGTATGAGTCTTATACTGAGTCTGAACTGAAAGACATTGCAGCTAACGGTCAGACCTTCACTTACTTCGGCGAGAAATGCAGAATATCAGCAAGAACCTTAAACAAATAACTATGGAAAAGATTGAAAAATATGTAGTATTCAAGTATGAAGACGAGTTCGGATTCCACTACATGAAAATGGACAAGCTTCCCGGGGAGGGACCTACATACATGGAGCCCATCTCGTTCGAGAAGAAGATCAACCCCAACTGTACCCCGGGAGCCATCACTCAACAGCCGTTTTCAGAGGACGGAAAATCTGCCTACGTGCTCAGCTCAAAATTTGTCCCCGTGTCTGGTTGGTGGAACGACAAAGCCGAAGTTCGGGAATGGCAGGAAAGGACCCGGGTCTATAAGGCTCTCAAGGAGTTGAAGAGAAAAGGAGAGGACCTCAAGCTTGAGAAAGCCATCGAGCCTATACGAGAAGTATACAATCGTCTCAGTCCAAGCAGAAAGAGCACGTTTATTGCTCAGGTGGTCTACCTCCTCACCAAGTAAACATTTTTCATTAAAAAGATTGAAAAAATTTCAATATCTGAGAGAAATTGATTATATTTGGGATAAACAACATGGACAACACAATGACTATCAATCTTAAAGAATTAGTTGAACAGAGGGGTCTCCGACTTCAAGAAGTGGCAGAAATATTGTTCCCCGATAACAGATTCCCTCGAGCAGCTTTCAACCGGGTCCTCAGCGGAAAAACCTTGTTGAACTCGGAGCAAGTCTCCCGACTAGCAGCTTGGCTTGGGGTATCGGTCGACAACCTCTACAAAGGAGCATGGAGCTCCGAGTTTAAAGGAGAGACATGTATCCTGACAAACGGTAACTACAGAGCAGAGTTATCAGTTAAGACTGGGGAGACGAAGGTGTTTCATCTCGGGTCACTGTTTCACGAAACTGTTATCCATGACCCGGCTATACCCCTCAGCAAGTACATCGAACTTCTGAACACCATAATCAAAAATCATCAAGCCAATGAAAATCGAAATTAAGTTCGAGGCAAACCTTGAAGAGACTCAGGATCTCGAAATGGTCCGCAAAATCTGTCAGGTTATCGGAGCAAATCCCGTGACAGTCAAGACGACTGACGTCAAGAAATCAGCCCCTGCACAGGACGTGAAGAAGCTGGCTCCGGCTCCGGCTCCGGCTCCAGCCCCCAAAAAGACTGAGGAGCCCGAACCCATGCCGATGGATGCGAACTCCTCTTTGGGTTCCGACCCCGCTGTCTCTATTCAGGACATCCGGACTCTCCTGGCAAGTAAGGTGGACAACCACCGCGAAACCATCCGGGCAAAGCTCACTGAACTGGGAGCGAAGAGTGTGACGGGACTGGATGCCAGAAACTACGACGCATTCTACGAATTCCTCAAAGACCTTGCGTAATGGGAGCCCCGAATCACTCATCTCGTAAGCACGCCATGCTTTCGGCATCAAAGGCAGACCGGTGGATCAACTGCACCCCCAGTGCCAGACTGGAGGAGAAAGTTGAGGAAACCTGTAAGCCTTCCAAGTATGCCGAAGAGGGTACTCTGGCTCACGAGATGGCAGAATGTTACCTCCGAGCGAGGTTCCGCATAACGCCTGTTGACGTTACGTCTGCTGAACTCAGGAAGTTGAAGAAGAGTGACCTCTACACTGAGGCCATGGATGAGCCCGTAATGGCTTATTGCCAGTACGTAACGGACCAATATACGGAAGCTCTGCGGAAAACCAAAGACGCTCTCGTTCTTCTGGAGGAGAGACTGGACTTCTCGGCTTGGGTCGAACAAGGGTTCGGCACTGGGGACGCTTGCATTATCGCTGACGGGGTCATGGAGATCATAGACCTCAAGTTTGGCACTGGCGTGCCGGTTTTCGCTGAGAACAATGCTCAGTTGATGCTGTATGCTCTCGGAGCCTTGTCCAAATTTGAAATGGTCTACGACATCAACATGGTGAAGTTGACTATCGTCCAGCCCCGACAGGAACGGATCTCGTCATGGGAGATTACCCCTGAAGACCTCTACAAATGGGGTGAGGAGGTCGTGAAACCCAAAGCAGCTCTCGCTTACTCCGGGGAGGGGGAACTCCAAGTCGGGCACTGGTGCAGGTGGTGTAAAGTCAAAGCTCTGTGTCGCAAGATGGCAGACCACAATCTGGACTTGGCCAAACACGAGTTCAAAGAGCCCGAACTCCTAACCACTGAGGAGCTCGCTCAGATTTTTGAGCAAGTCCCCATGCTTCAAGAATGGGTAAATGCTGTATCTGAGCACCTGCTCTCCAAAGCCATATCGGGAGAGAAGATCCCTGGGTATAAGGTAGTCGAAGGAAGGTCAATACGGAAATGGACTGATGAGAATGCAGTTCAGGAAGTTCTTACCGCATGCGACTACACCCCGGATCAGTTCCAAGTTGTCAAACTGGCCGGAATCCCGGCCATCGAGAAGCTCCTCAAAAAGGATTTCGATTCACTGGTTGGAGACCTCGTCATCAAGGCCCCAGGCAAACCCACTCTGGTCCCCGAGTCTGACAAGCGTCCGGCAATGGGCATTGAACAAGCAAAACTCGATTTTTCTAATAATTAAACTTCACAACTATGAGTGCAACAACCAAAGTAGTAACCGGCAAAGTTCGGTTCAGTTATGCCAACGTATGGGAACCCCGAGCAATGGAGGGTTCCGACCGAGCAAAATACTCGGTGTCCATCCTCATCCCGAAGTCTGACTCGGCAACTCTGGCTCGGGTCAAGGAGGCCATCGACACGGCTCTCAAAGAAGGCATCGCCAAATTGGGCGGCAAGATTCCCCCGACGTGGAAGAACCCCCTCCGTGACGGGGACACCGAAAGACCGGACAATCCGGAGTATGCTGGGCACATGTTCGTCAATGCCAACTCGGACAACCGTCCTGGCATCGTGGACATCAACCTCAACCCCATCATCGAAAAAGGGGATTTCTACTCCGGATGCTATGGCCGGGCGTCGATCAACTTCTACGTCTTCAACACGAATGGCAATAAAGGCGTTGCTTGCGGACTGAACAACCTCCAGAAGTTAGCTGACGGAGAACGACTCTCAGGGGGATCTTCGGCAGAAGAGGATTTCGGCCAGAACCCGTGGGACGACGACCTTATTTAGGTTGGTATGCTGGGTCTTATTTGGGATTAGGGGTTCGAATCCCCGCCCAGCAACAAATTTAACAATAATTAACATGCCGAGACGCTTATATTTCGATACAGAAACATATAGCCCTGAGGATATTAAATCCACGGGCGCCTATAAATACGTAGAATCGGGGGACTTCCAGCTCCTTATAGTGTCTTTCGCCTTTGACACCTCACCCGTTCAGGTGATTGACCTGGCCAAAGGAGAGGAGCTCCCCGACTATTTCATCTCCGCTTTAACTGATCCAGGGATTGAGAAATGGGCTCATAACGCTGTATTTGAGAGACTCGTATTTAAGCGTATAGGACTACCTATCCCGATAGATCAATTGTATTGCTCAATGACCAAAGCAGCCTATTGCGGACTGCCTTTGGCTTTGGATGAACTCTCCAAGGCGTTGGTCCTCGGAGAGCACGGGAAGAAGTCGACCGGTAAAGCTTTAATCCGGTTTTTCTGCTCCCCGTGCAAGCCAACCAAGTCAAACGGGATGAGGACTCGGAACATGCCGGACGACGACCCGGGCAAGTGGAATGAGTTCAAGACGTATGCCGAATATGACGTGATTGCAGAACGCGAGATCGTGGAACAGCTGGATCAATTCCCATTCCCGGAGTTCGAACGCCGGAACTACCTGGTAGACCAGAGCATCAATGATCGGGGCATCTTGATCGATCTCGACATGGCCGGAAACGCCATCTCTTTCGATGAGGTATACACGGAGGAGATGACCGACCGGATGAAGGAACTGACGGGCTTGGATAACCCGAACAGCTTGGCCCAGTTGAAGACGTGGCTCAAAACCAACTTCGACCTCGAGTTCCCAGCACTTGGCAAACCCGAGATCCTCGAATATTTGAAAAATACCCCCGATGCTCCCGGCTTGGTCAAAGAGGTCCTCATGGGTCGACTTGCCTTGTCTAAGACTTCTACAAAGAAATATATTGCCATGCTCAACTGCGCTGCCAAGGATCAGCGAGCCCATGGACTATTCCAGTTTTACGGAGCCAACAGAACAGGGCGTTGGTCGAGTCGAATGATTCAGCTCCAGAATCTCCCCCAGAATCACATGAAGGATTTGGACCTCGCCAGAAGCATGGTAGAGAAAGGAGACTACGACCTTATTGAAATGTGTTACGGCAATATCTCGAATGTTCTGTCCGAGCTAATCCGAACAGCCTTCATAGCACCAGAGGGAAAAATGTTTGCAGTAGCCGACTTTAGTGCTATCGAGGCACGAGTCCTGTCCTGGTTAGCCCAGGAGAAATGGCGACTCGACGTTTTCAACACTCATGGCAAGATCTATGAGGCATCAGCATCACTCATGTTCGGGGTTCCCATTGAGCAGGTTACGAAAGGATCGGACCTCAGACAGCGGGGTAAGACGGCAGAATTGGCACTCGGTTATGAAGGGTCTGTCAATGCAATGGAGAAGATGGACAAAGAGAAGAAGCTGTCCAAAAAGGAAATGTATTCCATCGTAGCTCTTTGGCGTCGGGCCAATCCTAAAACTGTTGAGTTTTGGGCTGAGGTGAACGAGAAGGCCATTGAGTGTGTCCAGACCCGAAAAACAAAGAAAGCAAGTTGTCTCGTTTTTGAACATGATGGGACCAATTTGACGATAGCTCTCCCGGCTGGGAGAAAACTATATTACAGAAATCCCCGTGTGAGACCCAACAGGTTCGGGCAGACTGGCATTGTCTACGATGGCATGGTCCAGTCAGTAGGATGGACCGAGGTAGAGACATACGGGGGCAAACTGGTGGAGAACATAGTCCAGGCAATCTCCCGGGATCTTCTCGCCGAAGCAATGTACAGACTAAGCATTATGAAAGACTTCGAAATAGTAATGCACGTCCATGATGAAGTCATTGCAGAGGTAGACGAGGATCGAGCCGGGGATTGTCTGGAAACTATGTGTAGAGTTATGGGAGAGGATATTCCTTGGCTGAACTGCTTGCCAATGGGATTACCTCTCAAAGCAGACGGATACGTTACTAAATTTTATAAGAAAGACTAATGACATACGACGGGGAACTTGATATTGCAATCGGGCTGAGTGCAAGATCAAAAGTATGGAGCAACAAGAAACTGAAATGGTCTGAATTGGTCAGTCGACTCGGGGAGGAGAACAAGACCACTGAAACATTTAAGGAGTTTGTTTCTGCAAGCAAGGAGGACCAGCTCAAAATAAAAGATGTAGGCGGATACGTTGGAGGCTACCTGAGAGGGGGCAAAAGAAGCCCGGCCAATGTGGTCCACAGACAGTTGATAACCCTCGACTTGGACTTTGCCCACAAAGACCTCTGGGATGACTTTACTCTCCAGTTTGACAATGCAGCTGTTCTGCATGGGACTCACAAACACTCGGATGCGTCTCCCCGGTACCGACTAATAATGCCACTGAGCAGAGAAGTCACGGCTGATGAGTATGTGGCTATAAGCCGAAAAATTGCCGGGATAATCGGCATAGACCTTTTCGACAATTCAACTTTCGAGACCAACCGGCTCATGTTCTGGCCTTCTACGCCGAAGGACATGGACTACTACTTTAGGGTTCAGGACGGTCCATGGATTGATGCTGACGATGTCCTCAACTCCTATGCCGATTGGAAGGACTCATCACTTTGGCCCACAGCTTCGTCCCGTTTCGAAGCTGTCGACAGAGCCGTTAAGAAGCAGGAGGACCCAACCATAAAGAGGGGGCTCATAGGAGCGTTCTGTAGGACGTACTCCATACCCGAAGCAATAGAGACTTTTCTCTCTGACACCTATGTCCCATCAGCATCGGAGGGCCGATACACTTACACAAAAGGAAGTGCTTCGGCTGGTCTTATCGTGTATGAGGACAAGTTCGCTTATTCCCATCATGGAACTGACCCGTGTGGGGGTAAACTTTGCAATGCGTTTGACTTGGTCCGCATACACAAATTCGGCCACCTTGACGACAAGGTCAAGAATCCCTCGTCGAAGTTGCCAAGTGTGTCAGCAATGGAGGAGTTCGTACGCAATGACCCAGACACTAAGACAACCATTGCCAACGACCACATCAACAGTGCCAAGTACGAGTTTGCCGATCCAGAGCATGATCGGACTCAGGAAGAAGTCGTCGAAAAGGAGGTTGACCCGGAGGCTGAGAGCGTCGAGTGGATGAAGGAGCTGGAGGTTGATACTCGGGGAGCGTACCTCTCGTCGGATGCCAACCTCAACCTCATATTTGCAAACGATCCCCGGTTCAAAAGACTGTTCAGACAAAACGACTTTGATGGGAAGAGATACGTTTTCGGGAATCTCCCGTGGCGTCGGGTTGTTAAGCCGGAGCCGGTCAAGAACGTAGACTACTCCGGGGTCCGGAACTATTTGGGTTGCGTATATGGAATAACGTCCTCACTAAAGATCGACGATGCCATGGCTCTGGAATTTGAACGCAACCACTTCCACCCGATTCTGGACTACCTCAATGACCTCAAATGGGACGGGATCCAACGGGTAGACAAACTCCTGATTGACTACATGGGGGCTGACGACAATATCTACTCTCGCGAAGCCATCCGCAAGATGCTGGTTGGAGCAGTTGCCCGAGTTATGAACCCCGGGGTCAAATTCGACCTTGTGCTTATGCTCGTAGGACCTCAAGGATCCGGCAAAAGTACGTTCATCAAAAAATTGGGAAAATCCTGGTTTAGCGATACATTCCTTACAGTCCAAGGAAAGGAGGCTCTCGAGCAGATCCAGGGGGCATGGCTTATTGAAATGGCTGAGCTCTCCGGTCTCCGCAAAGCGGAGGTTGAGTCAGTGAAGCATTTCATATCTAAGTCCGAAGACTCATTCCGACCAGCGTATGCCAGAACTTCTGAGATATATCCAAGGCAATGCGTCTTTTTCGGCACCACCAACGACAGCGAATTCCTGAGAGACCCCACTGGCAACAGACGCTTCATGCCAGTGGACGTGGTCCCCAACAATGCCAAAAAAGACGTGTTCATGGATCTGGACGACGAGATAGACCAGATATGGGCTGAGGCAGTTGTCCTGTACAAATCCAAGGAGAAACTCTATTTGAGCTATGAAGCCGAGAAAATAGCCAAAAATGAGCAAAGCTCGCACAGCGAGTCGGATGAACGGAAAGGCATCATTGAGGCGTACTTGGAACGTCAACTCCCGGACAACTGGGACTCAATGGACCTATACCAGAGAAGAGACTTCCTGGTCGATGAGTTAAACCCCAAAGGGACCACTCCCCGAGACTACGTGTGTGTTGCTGAGATATGGTGCGAATGTCTTGGACGGAACCGAGAGGACATGGATCGATATAAGACCCGAGAAATAAATGACTTGTTGAAGAGCATGCCCGAATGGGAACCGTGCAAGTCTACTAAAAATTTTCCCATCTATGGAAAGCAAAAATATTACGTGCGAAAGCTCGATTGAGAAACGACTCGTCACTGAGGTGGAGAGAGTTGGTGGCTGGTGTTTAAAACTCCCCGCAATTCACAATGCTGGCCTCCCCGACCGGCTCTGTCTGTTCCCCGGTGGCGAAGTCGTTTTCGTTGAGCTGAAAGCATTCGGTAAAAAGCCCCGAAAAATACAGACATTAATGCACCAGAAACTGAAAGCAATGGGCTTTCGAGTCGAGGTGATAGACACGACCATGGGTTGTAAAATGTTAGCATTGGAATATGACCGAAAATGATCTCCATCAATACCAGCTACAAGCTGTTGACCACATAATAAGCCATACGCACTGTGCTCTGTTCCTGGACATGGGGTTGGGCAAAACAGTGTCTACTTTGACCGCCATCAACGAGCTCATGTTTAAAGAGGTCGAGGTCCGACGAGTATTAGTCATAGCTCCCAAAAGAGTAGCCGAATCAGTCTGGACCCAGGAGGTCGAGAAATGGGACCACTTGAAGCACATTAAAGTGTCTCGCATCATCGGAACAGAACGTCAACGTCGTGAGGCTCTTGCCAAGAAGGCAGACGTATACACCATCGGAAGAGACAACGTGGCTTGGCTATGTGGGCTCTACGGAGGATCTTGCTTACCGTTCGACATGGTGGTCATCGACGAGCTCAGCAGTTTCAAGAATCCCAAGTCAATCCGATTCAAAGCTCTTAAGCACGTTCAGGCTTCACTCTCCCGAGTAGTAGGTTTGACTGGTACCCCGGCACCCAACGGTCTTATGGACCTTTGGGCCCAAATGTACCTCCTGGACCGGGGAGAGCGCTTGGGCAAATACATATCCCACTATCGTGACAACTACTTTAAGCCAGGACGTAGAAACGGGCATATTGTATATTCGTACGACATATCCAAAGAGAATCAGGAGCGCATATATTCAAAGATAGGGGACATCTGCATGAGCATGAAAGCTAAGGACTACCTCGATCTCCCCGAGCGCATCGACAACATAGTGGAGATCCAGATGCCCCCGGAAATCCAAAAAGCTTATGACTCTTTCGAGGAGGAACAAGTTCTCAGCATGATTGATCAGCTCGGGGACGCCGTAGAGATCCCAGCTGTCAATGCAGCAGCTTTGTCCACTAAGCTCCTCCAGTTTGCCAATGGAGCAGTGTACGATGAACAGAGAGTGGCTCACGAGGTGCACACGTTGAAGATCGAAGCCACGAAGGAACTCATTGAGGACGCCGGGGGACAGTCGGTCCTCATAGGTTGGACCTTCCAGCATGATAGGGACCGACTCATGAAGGCTCTCGCCAAGTATAAGCCCCGGGAACTCAAAACGGAGAAGGACATCGTTGACTGGAATGCCGGCAGAATCCAGGTTCTTTTGATGCACCCGGCTTCCGGGGGTCATGGGCTCAACCTACAAGCCGGAGGACACCGCATCATCTGGTTTGGGCAGACCTATTCTCTCGAGCTGGAGCAACAATTCAATGCTCGGCTTGACCGACAAGGACAGAAGGAGGTCGTGATAGTCAATAAACTGGTATGCTCGAAGACAGTGGACCAGGACGTCATAAGAGCCCAGAAAGCGAAGACCCGGGGGCAGGATGCTCTCATGGAAGCTGTAAAAGCGAGGGTCGAAAAATATCTGAAAAAATATCATAAAACATCATAGTATTTGTCGCAGAAGTATTACATCTGTGATACAAACAAAAGGACAATGAAACGATATTACTACGAATTAATGGACGAGGATTACAACAGCTACGAAGCAGCTATCCCCGACGGAAGAATAAAATCCAGGGCCATTGCTCAAGCAAAACGAGCAATGAAGGACTTGGGGATCAGAAGGGCTCTACTGGCAGTCAATAGCATGAGAACCTCCAACATATTGGACATAATCACAGTCGAATTGGATTGAAATAATTTCAATTTTTCTGGTGGAAAATTTTTTTAATTGGACATTTTTTCTTACTTTTACACTACACTTAACAACTAAACACTATGGAAAAGTTTATGGAAAAGTACAAGAGCTACAGCTCGAAAGTTCTTCAAAAGTTGGCCAAGGTCAAGACCGGTGACGAGCTTGACGCCATCGAATCCATCCTCGCATCGAGAGGAGCATCTCAGGAACATCCGGCAGAGGAGGGCGCTGTCTACAACGCCACTGAGACTGAAGAGTACAAAGCCGAGAACGGCATCAAGGAGAACGACGAGGTCGCCGGGGAGAAGCAGAAGAAGGCTCGCAAGGCAAAGACTCCGAAGGAGCCCAAGGAACCCCGCCCGCTGAAAAAGGAGGTATCGGCAGAGGAGGCAAAGGCTAACCTCGAGAATGCCAAAACCAACATTGGTCGCTTCTGCAAGTTCATCTGCACGAAGACTAAGGAGCAGATCGACGGCATCATCGTTGGAGTTCGTCTAGACCCCCGCAACAACTTCATCCAGTACCGAATCAAGACCAACGACGGTCACGTCTGGGGCAAGGGCATCGACTCGAAGGAACTGGAGCTCGGCGAGATGGCACCGGTTCCCGAGGAGAAGCCGAAGCGCGGCCGGAAGAAGGCTGACGAGGCAGCTCCCGAAGCAGCTCCCGAAGCAGCTCCCGAAGCAGAACAGAACGAGCCGGAGAACGCACCGGCTGAGGAGTAAGTCAGAACTCCTCGCCAAGTGGAGCCGTCACTCCACTTGGCACCCCGGAGTGGTACAGGAGGGTTCGAGTCCCTCCCCGGGGTCTAACCTACATATTAAAAATCATGAGTAACATACTTAAACACGCTGACCAAATCATCAATGAGCGGTCGGAGGAGAAGAAGAGACAATACGGACCATTCATGGAATGCAACCAGAAGGCCGCAGAGATCGCCTCGATCATTACCGGTAAGCCCCTGACCGCTCTTGACGTGTCTTGGGTCCAAGTGGCAGTGAAAATGGCACGTGAATCCAATGCACACAAGGAGGACAACCTCCTTGACATGGTAGCCACAATCGGGGCCATCAACAACGAACTCGAGGAACCCAAGCCGTTAAAAGCTCCGGGAGTAGTACCTACGTACTTCTCAACCATTTCGGAGGCTGTGGACTTCATACGGATCAGTCCCATCGAGGTGCATGAGATCAAACATGTTCTCACCGAAGAGGGACGCAGAATAGCTGTATATTACTCTCACAAAGAAGATCTGGAACAGTACAATCCATTCTCAAACATCAAGCCATGAATACACAAGACTTTAAGCCATTCACTAAGAGCTGGGAGGAGATTTATGCCCTCCAGGGGGAGCTCCAGCTCATGTACAGGCCATACTTCAAGGAGCGCATCGCGAACTTTGACATCAACACTTTGGAGGATCAGGAGCTTTTCAAAAAACTCTGTTGGCAGATTGTCGAGGAGCTCACAGAAGCGATGGAGGCCAAGGACAAAAACGAGAAGGACCACGTGCTGGAGGAGCTGATCGATGCCTTCAATTTTATGCTCGAGCTTTACCAGCTGTACGGTATGGCCCCAGACTTTGCTTGGGGTCACACATATGGGTTCCGGAAGGATATTGCCGACGAGAATTTCGAGGAGAACATACTGGAGCTGATCAAGACAATAGGTTTGGCTGCCAACTGCCTCAAGAACCGGGAGTGGAGACAATCTCAGTACATGGTTGACTTGGTGGTCTTCGAGGAGAGACTTTGGAACATATGGGCAATGTTCGCTATGCTCTTCGGGAGCATAGGTGTCACGGAAGACAAAGTCCGGGAGCTCTGGTCGTTGAAGTATCAAGTAAATCTGTTTCGCATTAAATCCAAATACTGATATGGGTAGAATGTTTAAAGACTGTTTCGAAATGATCCGGGAGATGGATCGGGAGCTCAAGGTTTCCGGCATCACGGTCCCGGTCAACCATTACCAAAACCAAGAACTCAGCGGAGACGACCGACTCACCAAGGAACTCATCGGGGTGAGCTTCGTCATCTCAAAGCCGTATCTCGGCAAACGTGAGATGCTCGACTTCATGTTCAAAGACGAGGCCGAGCTAATCGAGAAGTATTGCCGAGCAGAGCTCTCCGACCGGCTTGACCGAAACGGGGTCAATCCGGGTAAGAGCTGGGAGATCCGCCGGGACTTGTGGCAGAAGCTGGTGAGCAAGACCCGGCAGGAGGGTCGCTTCGACTACACCTACTCGGAGCGTCTGCACATCTTCCACAAGGGACCCGAGATCCACCAGTTGGACAATGTCATCATGACTCTCCGGGACGACCCGCACTCCAGACGAGCAATGGTCATGATATTCGAGCCGGAGGACACCCGGGCAACAGCCGGGGCTTTGACCCGAGTACCTTGCTCCGTCAGCTACCAGTTCCTCATCCGGAACAATCGGCTCCATGTGATATACTACATCCGGAGCAATGACTTCTTCAAGCACTTCGCAATCGACATCTGGTTGACGGAGGCTATGATGGACTACGTGTTCAATTTCCTTGCAGCCACCTATCCCTCTCTCAAGAAGGGATCTCTGCATTACTTCGCTGGGTCCCTCCATGCATATAACGAAGATCTTTCCAAATGGGTAATCTATTAAGCTATGACTATCGATGAAGCAAGAGCTAAAGCTCATCAGCAATATGACGATTACATGTTCTGCCCGGGATGCTCGAAGCTCCTGACTGGGCTCCACATGAAGAGCAGGTGCTACACCAACTGGATCGAGAAGAAGACACAACAGATACTCAAAGACTCGAAGAAAAGACATGACAGGAGGAAGTGAGGAGCCCATCATCATTGGGCTGGCAATAGCAGTAATAATCGGAATAGGGATCATTTGTCTCATGGACGCTCTCAAAAACAAACTCAAATGATATGTGCGGAATAAGTATAGCAAGAAGGGCTAACGCCATTGACCAGATCAAGCATCGGGGCATTGAGTTCACCAAGATTGCCGAAGGAGGATGGTTCCTCGGTCATGTTCGTTTGCCCATTCAGACTGAGCCAGGGGATGACCTGGCTCAGCCCATAAAACTGGCAGGAGACAACGGATGGCTCCTTTACGTCGGGGAGATCTACAACTACCCTCAGAAGTATAACAGCGACGTCGAGTACCTCCGCGACCTGTTTGGATCCTCGTGTCTCGAAGACATCATCTATGAAGCCAACAACTGGGATGGCATGTGGGCAATATGCTGGTACCGGAAGGGTCAAATTATTGCTTTCACCGACCCTCTCGGAAAGAAGCAACTCTACTACAACCAATTCAGGGAAATCTGCTCGGAGATAACCCCGTTGGTGTCGGACTTCCGAGACTTCGACCGGTACTATCAGTCGGAAGTGTTCAAATGGGGGTACAACTGGGATGACAGAACTCCATGGAACAACGTCAAGCGTATTATGCCGAATACTGTCTATTCCTTCGACGACATGAAGGTGAAGCCCACCATTGTCCGGAGGGACTACTACAGATGGGGGATCGGGGAACGGAGTCATTTAACCAAATCCGAGTTCGCCGAAGTACTCCGAGGTTTGGTGGAGAGGTCCGTAAAACGCCGGGCAATGTACTCTAAAGTCCCGGTCGGAGCTTTGGTTTCTGGAGGACTGGATTCATCCATAGTTGCCTCTATTCTTCATCGAATGGGCCTGGGGGTTAATCTCTATATGGTGGAGAATAATGAATCAAAATTTGGCATGTTATTGTCCGAATTTTTAGGGGTTTCTATCACCTCTCTTGGCCCTATCCCCGATGATGATTGCCTGGAGAGGTGTCTCCGCTACAATGAAACCCCCATCGACTTGGGCTCCATGATCCCCCAGTTCCGACTCATGGAGAAGGTCAAGGAGAAGGTCATCCTGACCGGGGATGGAGCTGACGAACTCTTCGGAGGCTATCGCCGAGTTGATGACTATGACTCCCAGCTATCAGACGTGTTCCAGGAACTTCCGTTCTACCACATGCCTCGGCTTGACCGGGCTTCCATGCGGAGCACAGTTGAACTCCGGTCACCATTCCTGGGGTATGATGTTGTCAGATTCGCTCTCCGCTTGCCCCGGGAGGACAGAACTCACAAGCGCATTCTCAAAGATGCTTTCAGCGACGTCCTGCCTCAGGAGATTCTCGACAGACCCAAAGAGCCTCTCAAGTGTCAGAGCATCCGGCAGGACCCGATGGCATACCGCAAGAAGTGTCACGAGATATTCTACAACTTATGGCAATAGCTATTGGATATTACCGGGTATGGTTTAAAGAAGATGACTCCAATACGGAGGCTCAGTGGTTCAAAATGACGCTCCGTAAGGGGTCTGTTAGACCTTCCATACATTCCATAAATCGGGAAGAGGCTTTGTGGTGGATCAAGTCTCGAAAAATGAAAGACGTCACCCCCGGAAATCCCGCGGGCAAGATATTTGAATCGGATGGTCAACCGTTCAAGAAGGCATTCCAGGAGCTGCCTCTTCACACTCGATATAATTTCATAGAAGGAGCATCGCTCTCATCAGGTACAACACACCGAGCTCGTCTCGAAAAATATTTTAAAAAGTGAAAATCGTAAAAGTAAGAAATGTCAAGACCCCGACCAGAGGAACGGGTCTGTCCGCCGGACTGGATTTCTACATTCCGGAAGATTACGAAACCAAGCAGATCTGGCCGGGAAAAAGCATCAACATCCCGTCCGGGATCAAAGCTCGAATACCCCGGGGGTGTGCCCTCATCATGTTCAACAAGAGTGGCATTGCCACCAAGTACCAGCTCCAGGTTGGAGCTTGCGTGGTCGACGAAGACTATCAAGGAGAGATCCATCTGCACGTCATGAACGTCGGCAAGGAGCCAGTCAGACTCAAGTCGGGCATGAAGCTGGTCCAAGGTTTGGTGATGCCCATCGTTTATGTTGGGGTGGAAGTTCTCGAGTCGGAAGCCGAGCTTTTCCCGCAATCGACTGAAAGAGGGACAGGGGGCTTTGGGTCCACGGGGGAATAGGACCCCCGGCCCCAAAAGTTGATGGTTTTATTGTTTCTTTGTTTACAATTTTCCCCATGGCCCCGGCCCCAAAAGTTGGTCAAACCATTGTTTCATTGTTTACAAATCAGGGGCTCCCGGCCCCAAAAGTTGATAAAACAATTGTTCCATTGTTTATTGGCAAAAATCTCGACAGCCCCTCCCCTAAAATCCAGGGGACCCCTATTGTTTATTGTTTATTGTTCCAATGGAAAGAATCCCAAATCATTGATAATCAATCACTTAAATTAAAACAGCAGTAAACAATGAGAAACAATAATAAACAATCATTGTTTCTTCACAATCGATTGATTATCAATGAATTAAACCCCTGTAAACAATGTAAACAATAATTTAGGAGGAAAACCTGAATAGGGAATATGAGAAAAATTATGACCAATTTAGGAAATGAAAAATCACAAAATAGAGTGCACAGAAACATTGTTTACATTGTTTCTCGGGAGGAGAATTGGGGACCTAATCAATTGAATATCAATCACTTAGGTGAGAAACAATAAGAAATTTCATTGTTTACTACTGGTCAAATATTGTTTATTATGGAAAAAACTGAGAAATTGGGGCTACCCCCAACTGGAAAATTCGGAGTGTTCCGGCGATGGCTTGGAATCTACTCAAAAGAGGAGCGGGAGGTCCTGGACTACGCCCGCAAATTGAAAAAGACCACCATGCAAATAGCACGGGGTCAGCTGACTCTGTTATCCCGTCCGGAATGGATGCGGCACGAGGACTGGGTTGAGGTCCGCAAACTACAAAACAAATTAAAAAGGAGGCGTAGAAAATGATTGCAATTTACCTGTTGGCCATCATCGGTCTGTTCGCTGTTATCGGGGGAATTCGCCAATGGTGGATCAACCCCAAACGGAAGTTGAACAGATCCATCAAGCAGATGGAGAGAGCAGAGAGACGGATTCGAAAGTTCAAAAAGTAAGTTGATGCCAAATTGGTCCAGTAGAATTGGTCCAATAGAATTGGTCCAGTAGAATTGGTGCCAAATTGGGCCTTCTCTCGACCCACAAATACTGGACGGTACTCGCGCACACGAAACTAAAAATTTTCAAGAATGAAAACAAAGCACTTTAAGCAGCTCGGGAAGAACTGGGCTTTGTACTCGGAGATCAATACCAAGTACTGTAATTGGACCCCGTCCATCGCCACGGTCCACGAAGGCATGATTTGGCCAAATGGCATTTCGGTCAAGTTTCTGTGGTTCGGCGTGACCCTCATTCGCGTAAGCGAATAGATAAAGATCCCCGGGGCCAAACGCTCCAGGGATTGTTGTGCAGAAATAAATTTTTAATTTGTATAAGGTTTGATTATATTTGAGGCATGGCACGAAGTACATATAAAATGAGTCCGCTCGCCTATATGGAGGAGGGACAGAAAAGGCGAGACGCCGGGGAATTTGTAAAGCCCACCGATGCGGAGGAGCTTTACTTTGCATTCATCGAGTATTGCAAATTCATGCAGGATAACTATTTCTCCCAGGCTCACAAGAATAAGAATGGCGAAGACTGTAGCGTCTACATTTCCCGCCCGATGACCATCGAATCATTTAGGCTGTTCGCTGGCATCAATCCTGTTGAGTATGAGGAGCTCACGGGAGACCCGGTAGCAGCTGCAATCGGTGGCACCATCGAGGACGCCATCAATTCCCAGCAAATTGAGGGAGCACTGGTTGGCAAGTACGCTGCCAGCCTCATCCAGGTGCTTCAAGGCCGAAAGACCAACGTCAATGTGACGGGAGGTATCACTCTCGAGCAGATAACAGGAATGGAGGTAAAATAATATGGGACGCCGGCTTCAATTTGACACCAAAGGCAACGAGAAGCAGAAGGAAGTGGCTCGGTTATGGCTTGATGACTCGGTCACTGACATTCTGTATGCCGGCACGAAAGGTGCTGGCAAATCCTACCTCGGGTGTTCCTTGATAGCCGGCGATGCCCTCACCTACCCGGAGACCTTTTATTTTATTGCGCGTAAGACGGCCGCTGACTTAGTCCGGTACACTATTCCCTCCCTCTACGAGGTATTTGCCCATTGGGGCATCACGGAGAACTACTACCATTTCAATGGCCAATACAACTTCTTCGAACTGTACAACAAAAGCCGCATCTACCTGATAGACGCCAAGTACAACCCCAGTGATCCCATGTACGAGAGGTTCGGGTCCATGCAGATGACTCGGGGATGGATCGAGGAGGGTGGGGAGTTTATTCGCGAGGCGAAGACCAACCTCCAGGCTTCCATCGGTCGATGGAAGAACGACGTCTACAAGCTGGCTCCCAAACTTCTCATCACCTGCAACCCGTCCAACAATTTCCTCTACACGGACTACTACAAGCCGTGGAAAGAGAACAAGTTGCCTCCTTGGCGTCGGTTTGTTAAAGCTCTGCCCCAGGACAACAAGACTCTCCCAGACACGTACATTGAGGGGCTTCTCCAGAACCTGACTCAATCGCAGATCGAGCGATTGGTCTTTGGCAACTGGGAGTATGACGACGACCCGAATTGGCTGGTAGACTATGACGCAGTGTGCGACATGTTCAGCAATGAGTTCGTACTCCCGACGGGCAACAGGTTCATCAGCACTGACCTTGCTGGAAAAGGACGAGACAGTTGGGTGGTTGGAACCTGGGATGGCATGGTCTGCCGGATCCCCATCGCCAAAGACTTCTCGGAAGGCAAGGAGATGGAGGAGAAGATCGCCAAATTGGCCACCGGTCTGAAAGTCCCCCGGTCCAGCATCGTCTCGGACGCTGACGGACTTGGGTTCTATTTGGAGAGCTACCTGAAAGGCATTCGGGAGTTCCACGGAGGACAATCAGCCATTGACTCCAAGACGTACAACAACATCAAGTCGGAGTGCGCATTCAAGCTGGCGGAGCTCATCAACAAGCGCCAGATCCACATCATCTGCTCTCCCGAAGTTCAGGAGAAGATCAAGCAGGAGATGACGGTCCTCAAGTCCAAGAACACGAACTCCGCTGAGCAGAAGCGAGAGCTCATCTCCAAGGACACCATGAAGCAGCTCCTCGGAAGGTCACCGGACTTCCTGGACATGCTCATCATGCGAATGATATTCGAGATCAAGCCGAAGGCGACTGGCATGAAGTCCGCCAAAATCATAATTCCCGCAAAACGATGATACTGGACATCATAACCCTCATCCGCAACATGGTCAAGATGGTCAATCCTCTGGCCGTTTTTGAGTGTGACCAGGCTCGAATGCTGAATGTCAAAGTAGACACGATGGAAAGATTCGTAACAGACTCGGACGGCAATCGGGTATCGTCTGACTTTGTCTATGTTGAGGAGCCCACCACTGGCTACTACGATATTCCTTACAGAGGGCATCAGAAGCAAAGGACCATCATGCAGATATACTTCTGCAAGTTCGAGCCGATGGCCAACGATGCCTACAAAGGCGACACGAAGTTCAGCCAGAACTCGCCCACCATCGGCCGTCTGGAGTTGAAGAACCAAATAGAGGAGCAGATGGTTCGGCCATTCTTGTATCTCTTGAAGACTTCTGAATTAGGACTCAGGCATCCGGAAATATTCAACACCATTAGAATTATGTACCCGTCTCCTCGGTTCGACGCCAACGAGGTCAGCGTAGGACTGGAGCTAACAGTAACGCAAGAATGGTGTCTCGATGCGTATAAGCCCATTCCTCCTGCTCCACCCGAGCCTAAACCTGTCAGGCTGGTAGACATCATCCACGAAGGATTTAATATGCGGGGGGTTACGATAACCTTTGAGAATACTGAATCGAAACCCGTCGATAGGTCTTTAGGCACCGAATCCATAGTCACAGACACTGTTCCGGTTAACCTGATCATGGCATTTTACTTATACGGGTCCATATCGTGTGGAAGACCTACAATCCAAGCATATTTGGGGGGAAAATGGAAGCTCAAAGAGTATACATTCCCGGACACAGAAGACTTAATTGTAACTAGAATCAATGTAAAATCTGAGGGAGAGTTCCCAGACGTCTGGACCTTCCGTGATATTTATACAATGGTATGATACAGCGAATCGACATACAAGGCGGTCAGATGACGTTCGGCCAACGCATAGAGCTTGGCCGGATCATCACTGACAAGGAACTGACCGACATTGACAAGATGAAGGAAGGCATGCAATGTCTCGGCGTCAAATGGAGTCTCAGGAACACCTCAGAAATTGTCGAGTATTGGTACGAGGTTCTTTTGGGGATTAAGTACTGGATTGAACGAGAACAGGCTGAGCTCAAGTACGAGCCCAGTGCTGAGGAAAAGGCAGCCGGTATTGCTCAGTTTTCTCTGTTGGTTGGCGAGATGGCTACCATCACTGCACTGGCCAAGGACTACTCGAAGGACCCGGACGAGATCCTGGAATGGAAATACGGGAAGGTGTACAACCTCCTTTTCACCAACTTGCAGAGCCACCTCTTCCGTGAGCGACTGAACAAGGAACTGGAGCGTAAGGCTCAGCAGAAAGCCAATGCTCGCAAACCCAGAAACAAATGGCGGTAGGATTGGAACAGATATTGGCTGAGGGTCTCACCCAGATGAGGGACGAGATCATCCGGGCATCACAGGACGCCGGGCAGGAAGCCTCCGGCAGAACCTATGCTCAGATAACAGTCCAGACTGGACGGGAAGGTGAAACAGTTTGGGGAACAATTGAAGCTCCGAACTACTTCTACACTCTCATCCGGGGACGAGGTCCTGGCAAGATCCCCGCCAACTTGGGACAGATCATCATGGAGTGGGCAAAACTCAAAGGCATCACATTCTCGGACCCAAAGGATCTGGTCCGATTCGGAAATGCCACTGCATGGAAGATAAAACGAGAGGGCTCAGAGCTTTACCGCAATCACATTTACGTTGACTTGGTCGACACTCCTGCGGACAACTTCGAGGAGTACCTGTCTCAGCATTTGGACAAGATGATGAAGGTCCTCATCGAGGAGTCATTCACTCCTGACAACAATATGGACCACGGATATATAATATAGCGCGATATGGCAATTACAAATCAACCGGCTGACGACTCCCTGTACTCAGCATATTCGCAAATACCAGTTGAGACCGACAACTCAACACCCGGGATTGAGATCAAGACTCAGAACTTCGATGAGGCCAACATGATCTCGCTTAACATCCTTGACAACAAGCAATCCGAGGTGTTTGACAACAGTGGCAGCACGAGTCAAAACTGGTTCAGAGAGTTCTTAATACCTCGGAGGATGGTACCCGGGGAATGGTATGCTTTCAGAGTTGGTATTGGCATATCAAGCAATGCAACTGCCCTGACGGTCGCGTTATACCAAGGAAACGCAGAAGGTAATGGGGTGGTCAAGGTTGCTACGACCGATCTTATGATTGGCTCTTATATGACATGGCGTGTCCAAGTCCCGACTACCGAATACGTTAGACATCCCAATACGGTACTGATTATTTATGCCGGGGTCAAGGGGTCAACTGCCGGTAAAAAGGTGACATTGAACAACATATCTTTGACATATGGCCAAAACTTTATCTCCTATAGTCCCAGTTCAGTGATGGCAGCGAACTCATTAACTGAAAGCATCGACATCCACAGGGATTCTGGATTTGGGACGACGAAAAAATACGACCTCAGCTTCTTGGCTAAAGCAGGATTCCGGGATCGTCCCATAACATACCCGTATGTTGACTCACGTATAGGTTTTGGCATTGACTACAACCTCATATCGGCATACGCATACAGAGGCGTCGGCGAACATAACTTCAACGTCCGGTATGCCTCCCGGGGAGTTGGTCCCCGAGGCTACAGCGTTGACTTCTCCGAAGGGAACGTAGGACTCGTATTGACTGATCGGGTTCCCGATGGCGATAGACAACTGTATGTTAAGAAATATTTTGGATACCCGAACTTCCTGACCCTCTTTGCTAAAGGCTCATCAGCGTTAAATATGCAGTCAGCCATGGAGGTGAACGTTATGTATACGGGGACTACTATTCTCGAGAAAATGGAGATCTCCCCCCGGGTTAACATTCCATTTGTCCTCGAGTTCGATGAAGAATTGGCAGATGGTGCTGACTACGTTATTGTCAGAAATCGCAATTTGCCCTTGAACTTTGACAGATGGCACATACATTATGTTGATACAGAGGTACCTTGCAACCCATTCTACATTCGCTGGATAAACCGGAAAGGCGGATGGGACACTTACATGTTTGAGCAACACAAGAAGTATACGCAGGAGGTTGACCGGGGAGACCAATACGTATTAGCGAATTCCAGAGACCCCTATGCCTCACAGACGAGAGGCGAGTTAGCTCCGGAGTTTAAGAACATAGTTCAAGCCGGAGCAGAACAGCTTGATGAGAACGACTTCAACTTGCTCAAAGGAATTGCTCTCTCGCCTTTGGTCCAGGTTTACAACTATCAAATTAGAGTATGGCAACGAGTCCTCGTAGATGATACTGATCTGACTTGGGACACTAAGGCCCCACGGAGCACTGTTAGCTACGAGTTCCAGCTTATTGACGAACAAACTCAGTGGTGATATGAACTACGAATTGCTAATGAAGGGCATTGACGGCGAGGTCTGGTCACTGGATCTCCCTCTCGATGCTCCTACTATGAATTACCAGATCAACAATCTGGCGGAGCTGAAAGATAGGAATGCCTCGTACTCCCAGCGGATCAGTCTGCCAAGGACGACCCATAACGAACAAGCATTTCAATTCAGTTTCGTAATTGGCTCAGGATCGTATGTGCCATACATGAAGTTCCCTTGCCAGCTATTCTATGAGGGAGCACTCATATCCCCGGCGGGATCAGTATTGAACATCGTAGACGTCTCGGACACCGCAATAGGGATCCAGATCCTCGGGGCAACCGCTGACTTGTTTGATACCCTCAACAACACTGACGCGAAGGACCCCGGGACTGGCATGTTCCTCCTAAAGTGGTACACGGACACAGTGGGACAGGCCGAGCGATACCTCTCCGGCCCCGAGGAATCTAAAGTCCTGTATTTTTGGCTATATGCAACTCTCCAGAAGAACCCGAACGTCCCTCCGATCTCCATGGAGGCAATCAGGCAAGTCCGGGAGTTGGACAAGTTCTACCCCCACCTCAACTGGTATGACTTGGTGACATGGATCTTCGATCGAGCAGGCTACAGTCTCGAGACTGACGTGGATTCAGTTGACCGGAGTGAAATGTTTTTACCTTGCACTTACCCCGTTTTGGCAGACAACCCCAATGCTCCGAAAGCATCCGGGACTGGCTGGATACAAGACCCCCCGATTGGCACTATAGTAGGGGTGATATGGCAAGGATACCCCGGAGTAACTCTCAGTGACCCGGTCGCTGGACGCTTGTTGATGGGCACCGTATCCGGAACATTCAGCTGGATGACTCTATGGGATACTACCATCACGTTTAGTTTCGCATGGTCCAATATTTCTGCCATCCGAAATGGTTCGGTGGCAGTCCAAGTTACCCATTACAAGAACGACGGGACCAGTGCTATAGTGTTGACCAGATCCTGGTCGTCCGGATCTTCCGGCAGCGCTTCGGTCGACATCCCGATGGAGGCAGGAGAGCACATCCAGGTGTCCGGATCTCTCGCCACAGTCAATCCCTCTGCCAATCAGTATGACATGAGGTTCCCGGTCAGCATTACTGCTCCTCCCGTACCGGAAACTTCGCCGGGGGATAAGCCCCAGCCCGGGCTAACCTATGACCTCCTGGCCTCGACTGGATTTAAGAGCTTGGGAGACATAGTCAAAGCTTTCTTCCAGCTGTTCGGGCTAACCATCGACGTGAATCCCGCTACTAGAGTAGCAAGAGCATACTCAGTTCGGGAGTTCTACAACAGACGAAGCTCGTCCGGGAAGAATTGGTCTGACAAGCTGATCAAAGGAAAGGACACCAAACTTACGTTCCAATTGTCCAGCTATGCCCAGTCCAACGAGATAAAGTTAGAGGACAACAAGGACAACAATGTTACTGACTCGTACAAGTTCAGCATCCCGGACGTCAACCTCCAGCCCACTAAACTCCTGTTCCAAATTGGGTTCTTGGCAGGAATCAACCAAACTCTCTATGACGAGGACAGTACGAGCAAGACCCACACACTTGCTAACTACCCGATCTGGACTATCAATAGAGGCCGGATGGAGAATGGGAAAATGACCGAGACGACTTGGGAGTACAATGCTCTCAGTAAGCCGATGGTCGTCCACATCAATAAGTCTGACTATATGTGGCCCCAGGTAAGTGTAGGCTACACCCTTACACGAGTACGACTATACACAGCATACTTCAAAAATTTGAATTACTACGTTCCGAAGTACTACGACAAGCTCATCAACAATATACTCAAAAGACCAAAGATCCTACAGACCCAGATTCTTTTGGACTCACTCGACATCCAAAGCCTGGACCTGTTCAACCCGGTATGGCTGGAAGAGCATGGGTTCTGGTTCTACGTCTCGAAGATAAACAACTTCCAAGCTGGAAAGATAACCAAAGTGGACCTAATACGCATGTAATATGGCCGAAGAACAGAAAAATACAATTTACAACGTCCGTGTAACAGCTGAGGATGCCCTCAAGACGTTAGCCGAATTGAAACTCCGGTCCCAGGAGCTGAGGGATCAGCAGAAGGCTCTCGGCAAAGTAACCGAGGAGAATGCTCAAGAATACTATGCGCTTGACAACCAGATCAAGGCAATCAACAGCGAGGCGAACAAGTACCAGAAGCAAATCCAGAACAACATCAAGCTCCAGAACCAACAGGAGGCAAGTTTAGCAAAACTTAGAACCCAGTTGGCTTTGGACAATGCCGAGTTTGCAGAGTTAGGAAATTCGATGCAGGACGCAGCCCGTAAAGCCGAACTCGGCAAGCGTATTGCAGAGACCACTGAGGAACTCAAAGCTCAGGAGGAAGCACTGGGGGACTACCGCCGGTCGGTTGGTAACTACGAGAAGGCTACGGATAATCTCAAGCAGGAGCTCAACGACTTGACAGACACCCTTATTCGAATGGCTCAAGCCGGGGATACGAGTTCAGCATCCTTCAAGGAGATGGTCAAGCGAGCTGGTGAGCTCAAGTCGGCAGAGGACCTTGTCAATACAGCCATCGACCAGACCGGACGAGGAATTGACACACTGGTCGCTGTTACGGATGCAACCTCAGCAATCACTTCCGTCTACGGACTATGGACCACAGCCACTCAGGTACTGGGGAGCGAGAACGAGGAGCTCAATGCTACCATGACGAAGATGATAACCATCATCACAGCTCTCTCCTCTTTGTCTTCCCTCCAGGCAGCTCTCTCCAAGACGGAGGCCACATATCGAGCTGCAGCCAACTTGGTTCAACTGGTTGGCATCAACCAGACTCTCGCCGAGACGAAAGCGATAGCTGCTAAAAATGCCGTACAAGGAGCTGGCAACATCCTCACCAAAGCAGCAGCAGCTGCCACATGGCTTTGGAACGCGGCTTTGGCTGCCAATCCCGTTGTATTGGTGGCAGCGGCAGTGGGCGGATTGGTAGCTGGAGTGGTTGCTCTTACGAACGCATTTAACAGTAATACGGAAGCTCATGAGAGAGCAACTCGGGCAATGGAGGCATACAATCGAGCTGCCGAAGCCTCCACATACGTACTGGACCAGATCGAGACCAAGCGGAACACTCTGTCAAAAGCCGAGGAGATCCGGGGCAAGAGAGAAATAGAAAATCTCAAAGCCAATCATGCCACGTCGGAACAGATCGCCGAAGCTCAGCTTAAAACAGCCAACAAGCTCCGCGAGATTGAAATGAATGCAGCTCGTCAAAGACAGATGGCTGCAATGGATGAGTTCGACTCCTTGAAGAAGGTGATTGCAGCCAAGGAGGGAGAGCTCAACACGTGGTCCGGAAGCTTGGACAAATACAAGGAAGCCAAAAAGGAACTCGATGATTTGAAAGGTCGATACCAAGAACTGTTCCGGACAATCGAGAATGAAGGAGCCGCAGTTGCCAACTTGGCTCTTGAGACTGCAATAGCCAACCGGGAGGCTCAGCAGGCCATTGCCGATAAGGCTCTG
>ERZ1673722.827-NODE-827-length-36549-cov-15.965309_pt1 | contig 36549 bp, 28 predicted proteins | sample MGYA00580222_ERZ1673722 | MGnify/ENA primary metagenome ERZ1673722 (study PRJEB41218, sample SAMN15661750) | gut metagenome | host: Homo sapiens | place: Canada: London | collected 2015-08-20/2019-03-30 | study: EMG produced TPA metagenomics assembly of... | reverse complement strand
CGTCTGCCTTACAAGCAGAATGTCAGCAGTTCGATCCTGTTATCGCCCACCAAAAGGCCCGGTGGTGTAGTGGTCTAACATGCCGCCCTGTCACGGCGGAGATCGTCAGTTCAAATCTGATCCGGGTCGCCACTTTTATTTGCCTCGGTAGCTCAGTTGGTAGAGCAAAGGACTGAAAATCCTTGTGTCAACGGTTCGATTCCGTTCTGAGGCACCATTCTTGCGGCTGTGGCGGAATGGCAGACGCGCTACTTTGAGGGGGTAGTGATCTTTCGATCGTGTGAGTTCAAGTCTCACCAGCCGCACCACTCTTTTTTCTACTTGATTCCCTCAATTTAATTTTATATGCGGTCGTGGCGGAACTGGCAGACGCGCTATCTTCAGGCGGTAGTGGAGTAATCCGTGAGAGTTCAAATCTCTCCGACCGCACCACTAAAATGAGAAAAAGCTCATCCATTGGATGAGCTTTTTTGTGTCTGGATGGCAGTCAGACGTTAGACATCTGATACCTGACGTCTCCCAGTCTTCCACTCTCCTAGTCTTAGAGTCTTCAGGCTTCAAGCAGGCATTGTCTTGGGGGAGCCAACTTATTCTATAGATATGTTATAATATATGGCAAAAATGCCTGCGCCATTGGCGCAGTGAATTGTGATACGGAGAATATTATGGAAAAGAAATTGGTCATCATCGATGGCAGTAGCCTTTTATATCGCGCGTTCTATGCGCTGCCGCCCACTATGACATCGCCGGATGGGATCCCGACGAACGCGGTCTATGGATTTCTGCGGATGCTGCTCGGTCTCTATCGTGATCTGGATCCGGAGTATATGGCAGTGACTTTCGACAAGGACCGCCACACCTTCCGCACGGAGATGTACGAGGGGTACAAAGCCACGAGAAAGCCGGCACCGGATGAGCTGGTGCCGCAGTTTGACCTCATCCGTGACGTGATGCAGGTGATGGGTGTCGCGGTGTACAGTCTCGACGGCTACGAGGGGGATGACATCCTAGGGACGCTTTCGCTTCGCTATGAAAAGGAAATGCCGGTCAATATCGTGACGGGCGACCGCGATGCGCTGCAGCTTTCCAGCCGCCAGACGACGGTCTTCCTCACCCAGAAGGGCATCACGAATATGGCAGCCATGACGCCGGAAACGGTCTTTGAAAAGTACCACATCGAGCCGCGTCAGGTGATCGACATGAAGGCGCTCATGGGGGATACCGCTGACAATATCCCCGGCGTGCCGGGGATCGGCGAGAAGACGGCTTTGAAGCTCATCACGCAGTATGACAATCTGGATAATCTGTATGCACATGTGAGCGAAATCAAAGGCGCGCAGGGAAAGAAGCTTACCGCAAATAAAGAGCTGGCCTATCTTTCCTATGACCTTGCCACCATCAAGCGTGACGTGCCGATGGAGACATCTCTGGAAGACATGCATCAGCCGGTTCATTTTGAGGAAATGCGCGTCCTTTTCCAAAAACTTGGGATCAATCTTCTTGCGCAGTTTGCCGGCCTTCCGCGCTTCCGGGCACTGGCGGAAGCGAAGAAAGAGAAGAGCCAGAGAGAGCTTGTGAAGGCGATCCCCTGGCAGGACGAGGCGTTTGACGAAAAGGTCGCAGCCCTTGTGATCGATCGCTATGGGATCGCGCCTTTCTTCACGGCAAGGTCTGCGGTCGTTGCGTGTGAGGGACATGCGTACACGGCGGGGCCGGCGCAGTATGAGAAGCTCGCCGAAGCCCTCGCGAAAGCGAAAGCGGTGGTGACTGTCGATGCGAAAGCCCTCATGGAGTCCGATTTTCCCTCGGAGCATCTGCCGCTCTTTGATGTGCAGCTCGCCTCCTACCTGCTGGATCCGGCGCGTGTGACGTACCCCTTGTCGTACATGGCAGGGCTCTATGAAGTGCCCGAAGTTTTTGCGGATGAGATGGAAGATTTCGCAGACAAGGGCAGTCTCATCGGTGATTTCCTGTCGAAGATCTATGAACCGTGCTGCGGCAAGCTCGAAGAAAATGGCGTGATGACACTCTTTACGGATGTGGAAGAGCCGCTTGTCAAGGTGCTTGTCGCGATGGAGAAGGCCGGCATTGCGACGGACCAGCAGCGCTGGCAGGAGGTCAAGGCGGACATGGAGAGCGAGGCGCGTCTCCTTGTGAAAGACATCTACACTGAGGCAGGGGAACCGTTCAATATCAATTCGCCCAAACAGCTCGGACATATCCTCTTCGAGAAGCTGGGGATGCCGGCGGGCAAGAAGACGAAGACAGGCTACTCGACCGCTGCGGACGTGCTGGAAAATCTGGCGGCAAGCTATCCCTTTGTGGGGAAGATCCTTCGTTACCGCACACTTTCGAAATTGATTTCCACCTACCTTGAAGCGCTGCCGAAGCTCATCCGTAAGGAAACGGGCCGCATTCACGGCTCCTTCAACCAGACGGTGACGGCTACGGGCCGTCTTTCGAGCTCGGATCCGAACCTGCAGAACATTCCTGTCCGCACGGAGGAAGGGAAAAAGATACGCTCCCTTTTCGTGCCGGGCGAGGGCTATGACTGCTTCATCTCTTCTGACTACTCGCAGGTCGAGCTCCGCATCCTTGCGCATATGTGCGGCGACGAGAGCCTGATCGCTGCCTTTGCGAACCGCGAGGATATCCACCGCCGCACGGCAGCTGAAGTGCTGGGCATCCCCTTCGAGGAAGTCACCGACGAGCAGCGAAGCCATGCGAAGGCTGTCAATTTCGGCATCATCTACGGCATCAGCGGATTTGGCCTTTCCAAGCAGCTCGGCATCACGCCCAAGCAGGCGCAGGACTATATCGACAGGTACAATGCTCGCTACCCGAAGATCTTGGGCTTCATGCAGCGCATGATCGAAGAGGCCAGAGAGACAGGGCGAGCGGTCACGCTTTTCGGCCGCTATCGCGAGCTTCCGGACATCCGCAGCAAGAATTTCATGCGCCGTTCTTTGGCCGAGCGCATGGCGATGAATACACCGATACAGGGCACGGCAGCCGATATCATGAAGATGGCCATGATCGCCGTCTATGACAAGCTGAGGAAGGGCCGCTATAAGAGCCGCGTCCTTCTGCAGGTCCATGATGAACTGGTCGCAGAAGTGACACTGGAAGAGAAAGAGGAAATCGCGGCTCTCTTAAAAGAAACGATGGAGTCCGTCGTCACACTCAAAGTCCCGCTCCTTGCTGATGTCAATGAAGGGAAGAACTGGGCGGAGACAAAGTGAGCGGAGAGGCTGGTGACTAGGGGTTAGGGATTAGTAGCTAGGGATTAGGGATTGGGGATTAGAAGCAAGCGGTGATCGAAATTTCGCAATTGGAACGTTGACCGTTCTGCAAGGAAGATCTCTCGGCTACGCTTGAGATGACGACGGCGCGAAGCGCTATCAAAATTCTGCGGCGCTTCCATATTTTTACGCGCCGCACCACCATTTCTCATTTCTAATTTCTCATTCAAGCGAAACTTTCAAACGTAATCAAAGGGCAACCCGCCCCACGGGCTAACCCTGGACCTTGAACCCTTACCCCCTTTTCTCATTATCATTCAAAGGAAGTTATCTCATTATGTATCGTATCGGATTATCCGGCGGCGTAGGCTGCGGAAAAAGCACGGTTTCCTCCTATCTCAAAGAACTTGGTATCCCCATCATTGACGGGGACAAGCTGGCGCGCGAGGCAGTGCGGCCGGGCAGTGCGGCGATGGAAGACATCCGGCGCGCCTTTGGCGATGACATTTTCAATGAAGACGGGACGCTCGATCGGGAGAAAACGGCGGCGATCGTTTTCACGAAGGAAGAGAAACGCCAGCAGCTGAATGCCATCATTCATCCCTTCATCTGGCACCGCACGCAGGAAGAGCTGCTGAAAGCCCAAGAGGCAGGCCATGATCTGGTCGTACTCGACATGCCGCTCCTTTTGGAAATCTCATGGCAGCTGCGCGTAGAGGAGGTCTGGATCGTCAAAGTACCGCTGGAAATGCAGATCGAGCGTGTCACCCTCCGTGACGGCTTCACCAGAGAGCAGGTTCTGGACCGCATCCATAAGCAGATGCCGACGGGCAATAAATTGAACTACGCGGATGTCATCATCGATAACAGCCGCTCCGTCGAAGACACGCGCCGCCAGGTGAGAGAAGCCCTCGCGAAGGCGAAGGAACGGATGAGGAATATTAGGGACTAGTGACTGGTGACTAGGAATTAGTAGCTAGGGATGAGTAGCTAGGGATTAGGTTTGCGATACGAGAAAATCGCTAGGGGAACACTGATTAAATCGTTGCCTGATTTTACTCTTGAATTTTTATGTATGGCGAGGAATAACCTGACGCGAATAGCGAGCTATGTAAGGAGGGTTATGGCGAAGCTATATATATAAATTCTTGTAAAATCTGACTCTGCGATTTAATCAGCATTTCCCTCGTTTCAAGCCTCCGCGGCGCTTCCAGCATTTTATGCTCCGCACTGCCATTTCTCATTTCTCATTTCTCATTCAAGCGAGGTTTTCAAATGTAATAAAGGGGCACCACGCCCCAGAGGCTAACTCTGAACCCTGAACCCACAACCCTGAATCCCACATCATTTTTACATGAAAGGAGGCATCCATGAGAACCGCGTTGAAACGGAAAAAGAGAGAAGTCCATAGACATCAGGGAAATACGGGAGCCATGCTCTTCACCCTTCTTCTGGCCATTCTATGCGGCCTTGTGCTCTACATCCTTTCGGACATTTCCTTCATGCGTCCCTCGCGGGAGATTTCTCTCCTCATTTCAGAGAGCGCGAAGAAGGAAGAGATCTCGCCTGCTCTTTTGGAAGCTGTCATCCTGACGGAGAGCAAATTCGATAAAAAGGCGGTCTCCCATGTGGGCGCGATCGGCATGATGCAGCTCATGCCGGATACCGCAGAGTGGATTTCCGAGGAAAGCGGTCTTCCGGCGAACCGTCTGGAGCGTCCCGAGGAAAATATTCCGCTGGGCGCTTGGTATATCAATTACCTTTTGAAGGAGTATCACAATAACGAAGTCCTTGCGCTGGCCGCGTACAATGCGGGGCGCGGCAATGTGGACCAGTGGATGAAGGACTATGGCTGGAAGGAAGGCTTCTCTGATTTGAACCAGATCCCCTTCCCGGAAACGCGGGAATTTGTGAAGTCCGTTACCGCAGCCAGAGACCGGCTAGAGAAAGAACGGACGGAGAAGTGACTGGGATTAGTGGCTAGTGACTGGGGACTAGTGACTAGGAATCGGAAGTCAGAGGTCAGAGGTCAGAAATCCGAAGTCTGAAATCTGAAGTCTAATGTCTAATGTCTAATGTCTAACATCTTCTAGTCTTCTAGTCTCATTTAGAAAGGAGCCATCATGGCTGACGTGGATGAAAAAACACAGAAGGCGCGGGCGGAGCGCCGCGAGAAGCTGCTTGCCTGGTACGAGGGAAAAGAGCTTCCACCGGTCATCGGTGACTACGAGCTTCGCACCATCGATGAGCAGCACGACCGCATTTATTATGCCTTCGGCTGGTTTCACAAGTCGAATGGATGGAAGATCCGCGTCCTCTACGATGAGGAAACAGCGGATTACATGGTGAAGATGGATCTGCACATGATCACGCTGACGGAGATCGAATGCATCACGGGTGATTTTGAGGAATTTAAGCGTCTTGTGAAGCTGCTGACACCGGAAGCGATCGAGAAGGAGCTCATCCATCGCGAGAAGGTCTCCATTCTGGTCGAGGGCAAGGGCTTCATGGTCTGGGACTATGAAGAGCTGCTGCCGGAGAAGCTCGGGCACTATGTGCGCGTCATTGCGCCGAAAATGCCGCTCCTTGGACTGAACGGCTCCTACATCATCGCCGCCTATGAGTGCGAAGAAAAAGACACGGGGATCCTTTTCTTTTATAATATGTATCGCGATGAATACTATGGCGAACTTCGCGCCAAGGGTATCCCGGGCATCATTCATCAGTACGATGCGAAATCCATCGAAGCACTTGAGGCAGCGATCGAGAAGCACCTGGAAAAGGATCTGAAGGAGCTCTATGAGCATCCGGTGATCGAGGATTAGAGGGTTAGCCCACGGGGCGGGGCGCTCTTTGATTGCGGATGAAAGCTTCGTTTGAATGAGAAATGAGAAATGCGAAATGGAGGTGCGGCGCAAAAAAATAGAAGCGCCGCGAAGTATAAATAGGGCGATGCCATGCGCTGGCATGCCAGTCACTAGTCACCAGTCACTTGAGACTCCTAATCCCTAGCTACTCATCCCTTCTTTCAAACTTAGCACGCTCGGAGGCTAACCCTGAACCTTTTTTATTGCTTTCCCTTTACAACGTATGGTATAATAGTATCGCAAGTTATGTGTATAGAATTTCCTGGTGAGTGAGCTGCGGCTCACTTTTTCTTATATATGGAATAAGTTGGCAGGGATTGGGGATCAGGTCTATGTGCAGCGTATGAAATCTGTAGAGCCCATGCAACCGGTTCACTGCCCACTGTTTGCAAATAGGCAAGGAGGCTTATCATGGCACATAAAGCAATCGAAGAAGCCGTAGAAGCTTTGCTGGAACCGATCCTGGATGCGGATGGCATCGAACTTGTCGATGTTGAGTATGTCCGTGAAAGGAATTGGATCCTTCGTATTTTCATTGACAAGGAAGGCGGCGTGGATCTCGCAGACTGCCAGAGCATCAGTGAGAAGGCGGGCGAGATTCTGGATGAGAAGGATATCATTCCGGATAACTACATGCTGGAAGTCTCTTCTCCAGGGCTCGATCGTGTATTGAAGAAAGATAAGGATTTCCGCCGCTATGCGGGAAGCGATGTGGATGTGAAGCTGTTTGCTCCTCTGGGAGAAGCAGGCGGTGTCAAAGCATTCACTGCGCATCTGGAAGGGCTCACCGAGGATGGCGAGCTGGCGCTGACGCTTGCAGACGGTAAGGAAATCGCATTGAATAGAGATAAAATTTCACAGGTAAGACTTCATTTTTCGTTTTAATCGAGGAGGAATAGTTCATCGTGGACGGCAAGGTATTATTGGAAGCAGTAGAAGCCCTGGTCAAGATCAAAAAAGTTGATAGAAATATGGTGTTTGATGCACTGGAAATGGTGCTCTTGACCGCTTACAAAAAGGAAAGCGGCAGCAATGCCAAGGCTTCGGTTTCTCTCAACCGTGAAACCGGGGAATATAAAATTTATGAAGAGAAGACCGTCGTGGACGAAATCCATGAAGACTCTGAAAATGCGATCAATGAGATCACGGTGGAAGAGGCAAAGAAGATCGACCGCAGCTATGAAGCGGGTGACATGCTCCGCATCGATGTGACACCGAAGAATTTTGGCCGTGTCGCAGCGCAGGCCGCTAAGCAGGTCATGATCCAGAAGCTGCGCGAAGCGGAGAGAGGCTCCATTTATGACGAGTTCTCCGGCCGCGAAGGCGATGTGATCACCGGCGTAGTAAAATGGAATGAATCCCGCACCATTTTTGTCGACCTCGGCCGCGTAGAAGGAATCCTGCCTTTCGCAGAACAGATCGAAGGCGAAGAATTCCAGCCGAATGATAAGATCAAGTGCTATGTCCTCGAAGTCAGAAAGACCACGAAGGGACCGGAAATCATCCTCTCGAGAACCCATCCGGGCCTCTTGAAGAGACTTTTCGAGCTGGAGGTACCGGAAATTTACAGCGGCACCGTGGAGATCAAGAGTGTCGTCCGTGAAGCGGGCTCCCGCTCCAAGATCGCCGTATATGCAATGGATCCGGCTGTCGATCCGGTCGGCGCGTGCGTCGGGCCGAAAGGGCAGCGTGTACAAAATATCGTGAACGAGCTGCATGATGAAAAGATCGATATCGTCCGCTGGGACGAAGATCCGGCGATCTATATTGCGAATGCGCTCTCTCCGGCGAAGGTTGTTTCCGTTTCCGTATGGGAAGAAGAAAAATCCTCCTATGTCATCGTACCGGACTACCAGCTGTCGCTGGCCATCGGCAAAGCAGGTCAGAATGCCCGCCTGGCTGCCAAGCTGACGAACTGGAAGATCGATATCAAGAGCGAAACGCAGGCGAATGAGGAAGGCTTTGGCGAAACGGACAGCGCCGATGTCGATGATGACATTTTGGGAGATATCGAAAGCGATATGGGGGAGGAAGCTAAGGAATGAAAGTAAAAAAGATCCCCATGCGCATGTGCGTAGGCTGCAAGGAGCTGAAGCCGAAGAAGGAGCTGCTCCGTATCGTGGCTTTGCCGTCGGGGCTCATCGAGCTTGACCGCACGGGCAAGAAATCCGGCCGCGGTGTCTACGTGTGCGATGATATCGAGTGCTTCACCAAGGCCTACGAGTCCCATGGTCTGGAAAAATCCCTGAAGCGTCCGGTATCCAAGGACGTGTACGATGCGCTGAAGGAACAGATCGAGAATGGATGAGCCGGTATACCGCATGCTTGGCCTTTGTATGAAGGCAGGTCGTCTGCTTTCGGGAAATGAACAGGTGGCAGAAGGGCTCAAGAATGTGAAAGCTCCGAAAGCAGCTCTTCTCATTATCACAGAAGACAGCTCCCCAAGAACAAAGGATGAGTACAGAAATGCTGCAGAAAGAGCGCATATTTCCTACAGACTGTTTGGAGAAAAGGAGAGGCTGGGCAGCGCCCTCGGCAAAGGGGTACGCACAGCGGCGCTCATCACAGATAAAGGATTTAGCCGCGCGATCGCTGAAAAGATCGACAAGGCGCTGGCTGAAAGATAGCTGCCGAAGGCAGTCGGAAATGGGATATTTGAGTGACTAGGGACTGGGAGCTAGTAGCTAGTGACTGGTGACTTGAATACCGCTTTCGGGCATCGCCCCGTATATATTCGCGGGGAAGCCGTCACCAAAACCCTGAGGTTTGAAAGAAGGGATGAGTGGCTAGGGATTAGTAGCGAGGGATTAGGTTTGCGATACGAGAAAACCGCTGGTTTCAAACTTTCTCGGCGCTTTCATATTTTATGCGCCGCGCCAACACCGCCCACCCTTTTGAACCCATACCCATAGAACCCGCTGAACCTCTTTCTTATGAAATCAAGAGGTGTCACGCCCCAGGGGCTAACCCAGAACCTTGAACCATTAACCCCATTTTCTCATGACGAAATCAACTAACGAATTGACATACACTTGGGAGGCTGCTTATGCAGAAAAAGAAGTACAGAGTTTATGAACTTGCCAAAGAATTTGGCAAGACAGATAAAGAAGTCATTGAAATTTTGAAAGTCGGTCATGTCGATGTGACGAACCGTCTCTCCGGCGTGGATGACAATGGCAAGTCCATCCTCGCGCGTCACATCGCTCAGGAAAAGAAGAAGGCGGCAAAGCGCCCGGTGATGCGTACCGTCCGCTTTGATCAGGCAGGTCAGCCGAATGGCAAGAAGGGCAATGCCCGCCAGTCTTCCTACTCTTCCTATTCCACAGAAGAAGTGAAGCCGGCAGAAGCTCCGAAACCGGCGCCGAAGGCAGAGCCGGCCAAGGCAGAGACCAAGGCGGCAGAACGTCCGACCCGTCCGGCGAGAGACGCATCTCGTCAGGATGTGCGCCGCGATGGAAGAAGAGACGGCCAGAGACGCGATGGACGCAGCGAAGGCAGAAACGATAGAAATGATAGAAACGGCGAACGCCGTGATGGGGCAGGCCGCCCGCAGGGGAGAGACGGTCAGAGAAATGATTGTTTGGGCCGCAACGGCGACCGTCCGCAGGGGGCAAGAAACGGACAGACCGGCGGTAATGCAAGAAATGACCGCTTCAAGAACGATAGAAATTGGGACCGCCCGAAGACCGATCGTCCGGCTCGTCCGCAGCGCCCGGCATCTGCCGCTCCGGCTCTGGTAGAAGAGACCGCGCAGAAGCCGGTCACCAGAAGAACGGAAAAACCGGCCAAGAAGAAGACGAAGAAGGACTGGGAAAGAAGCCGCAGAGAGAAGGAAGGCGGCTCCCTCATGGCCCGTTCTTTGAACCAGAGCAAGAAGAAGAAGCACACGAATGAAAAGAAAGTGGCTGCGTACCCGACAGAAGTCGAGCTGCCGCCGAGCGTCACCGTCAAGGAGCTGGCAGAGCTTTTCGGGCGTGAAGTCAGCGAAATCATCAAAGCACTCATGATGGACGGCGTCATGGCGACCATCAACCAGAATCTGGATCGTGACACCATCGAGATCCTAGCAGAGGAATTCGGCATCACCCTGATCGAAGCGGAAGCTCCGGCGGATCCGACCGAGTACATTCCGGCGGAAGATGATCCGCGTTTCTTGAAGCCAAGACCGGCTGTCGTCACCATCATGGGCCACGTCGACCACGGCAAGACCACCCTGCTCGATGCTCTCCGTCAGACGAATGTCGCGCTCCACGAAGCCGGCGGCATTACCCAGCGCATCGGTGCATACCAGATCCGTTACAAGAACCATAAGATCACCTTCCTCGATACCCCGGGCCACGAAGCCTTCACCGCCATGCGTTCCCGCGGCGCGCAGCTGACCGATATCGCTGTCCTCATCGTAGCAGCCGATGACGGTGTCATGCCGCAGACCGTTGAAGCGATCCATCACGCAAAGAATGCCGGTGTACCGATCATGGTCGCGATCAACAAGATCGATAAACCAGGTGCCAACCCGGACCGCATCAAGGAAGAACTCGCCAAAGAAGGCCTGCTCGCGGAAGACTGGGGCGGCGATGTCATCATGACACCGATTTCCGCGAAGAAGAAAATCGGGCTCGATGACCTTTTGGAAAACATTCTCCTCGTCGCTGAAATGCAGGAACTCAAGGCCAATCCGAACCGCGAAGCCTACGGCGTCGTCGTCGAAGCCCAGCTGGATAAAGGCAGAGGCCCTGTCATGAGCGTCCTTGTCCAGAACGGTACTCTCCATATCGGTGACGGCATCCTGGCTGGCAAGAGCTGGGGCCGCGTCCGCGCGATGAACAATGAAAACGGCCGCAAGATGAAGAGTGCGGAACCGTCTGTACCGGTCGAAATCCTCGGCATGGACAGCGTGCCGGAAGCCGGCGACCACTTCTTCGTCATGGATGAAAAGAAGGCTAGAAATATCGCGGAAATCCGCGCATCCCGTGCGAAGGAAGAAGAACAGAGAAGCGTCCAGAAAGTCACCCTTGACAACATCTTCGAAAAGATCAAGGAAGGGGAAATGAAGGAACTCGACGTCATCATCAAAGCTGACGTTCAGGGCTCCGTCGAAGCGCTCGTACAGTCCCTACAGGCCATCAAGAGCGAAGAAGTCCGCATCTCCATCGTTCACTCCGCCGTCGGTGCGATCAATGAATCCGATGTCATGCTCGCTTCCGCATCGAATGCCCTCATCATCGGCTTCAACGTCCGTCCGGATGCGAATGCACGTGCTATGGCTGAAAAGGACGGCGTCGATGTCCGTCTCTACCGTGTCATCTATGACTGCATTGATGATGTCAAGGCAGCGATGGCAGGCATGCTCTCGCCGACCATCCGCGAAGTGGTCCTCGGCCATGCGGAAATCCGTCAGGTCATCCACACACCGAAGGTCATCGTCGCCGGTTCCTACGTGCAGGACGGCAAGATCACCAGCAATTGCCAGCTGCGCCTGATCCGTGACGGCATCGTCATCCATGAAGGCAAGATCGCATCGCTGCGCCGCTTCAAGGATGACGTGAAGGAAGTCGCTGCCGGCTTCGAATGCGGCATCGCCATCGACAGCTATCGTGACGTCAAAGAGGGAGACCAGCTGGAATCCTTCGAACTGAAAGAAGAAGCTGCTGAACTGAAATAATGCATACATCGTTCGCCTTTACAATTTCATAAGGGCGAACGATTTTGTTTTGGGGTGACTAGGGACTGGTGACTAGTGACTAGGAGACATCAGACTCTCGTATCGTCATTTCGAGCGAAGCGAGAAATCTTTCTTGCAGACCGCTAAACGAAGGATGTGTGAAAGCAGAAATACGTAGCACCAAGGCGTTGTTTCTCGGCCGGTGCTTATGTGATACTGACCGTAGTGCAAGGAAAACGCTGATTCAATCGCAGAGTCAGATTTTACAAGAATTTTTATACATAGCTTCGTCATAACCTTCCTTAAATAGCTCGCTATTCTCGTCAGGTTATTCCTTGCTATGCATAAAGATTCAAGAGTAAAATCTGACAACGATTGAATCAGTGTTTCCCTAGAAAGATCCCTCGGCTACGCTCGGGATGACGATACGGGAAAGGGATACCCCCAGAAAGTTTGAAAGCAGGGATGAGTAGCTAGGGATTAGGTGTCGCAAGTGACTAGTGACTGGCATGCCAGCTCATGGCATCGCCATTATTTATGCTTCGCGGCGCATTTCGTCATCCTGAGCGGAGTGAAATGTCGGATGTTCGATCATGTAAAGGCGGAACAGTGAGAACTGAGTCGAAGGATCTGGCGCCGCACCACCATTTCGCATTTCTCATTTCTAATTTCTCATTCAAGCGAAGCTTTCAAACGGAATCAAAGGGCAGTACGCCCCAGGGGCTAACCCTGAGCCCTGAACCCTGAATCCACAACCCTTACACTCGACACATGTTCGAATCGTATTTCCAGAGAGCGAGGTACTTACTATGTCCGAATTACGAGTACGCAAAGTACAGGAATTTATCAAGCAGGAAGTGAGCCAGATGCTCCTTCATGATCTGAAAGACCCGCGCATCGGCTTTGTCACGGTGACCGAAGTCAAGGTGACAGGCGATCTGCGCGAAGCGACCATTTACGTTAGCCTTTTCGGCAAACCGGAAGAGAAGAAAGCATCGCTCGATGCGCTGAATAAGAGCCGCGGCTTCGTGCGCCGTGAGCTCGGGCAGCGTCTCAAGATCTACTACACGCCGGAGATCACCTTTTCTGAAGATGCCTCTTTGGACTACGGCATGCATATCGATGGCCTTCTGAAGAAGATTCATAAGGATGAGGTGAAAGAATGAGCCTTGCAATGAACCATGCCAAAGAGATCGGCAAGAAGGAGGCCATGGATTTTCTGAAATCCCACAAGCGCTTCCTGCTGGTCGGTCACGAACATCCGGATGGAGATGATGTCGGCTCTATCTGTGCGCTGCACAATGTCCTCGTGTCCATGGGGAAGGAGGCGGACATGCTGCTTCCGGATCCGGTACCGAAGGTGTACACGCTCGTGAAGGCCTCCGCGCTCGTTCATACATCGATCCCGGAAGGAAGGGACTACGATGCGATCGTTTTCACGGATCTTTCCAATCTGGAACGCGGCGGAAATTTTGATTTCCCACGGGACATCGACTCGCTCTCCATCGACCATCATCGCACGAATGAACGCTTCACCGATCTCCTCTATCTGCAGTATCGCTATGCGGCGACAGCGGAAATGCTTGCGGAAATGTTTTTCGACGAAGGCATCGAGATGGACGAAGACACCTGCAATGCACTTTACATGGGCATCGGCACGGACAGTGGTTTCTTCAAATTCAGCTGTACCTCGCCGCATACGCTCCTGATGGCGAGCCAGCTCGTTGCGATGGGGGCTGACCCATCCTATATTTCCAATCATCTCGAAGAGAAGTCCATCGAAGCCATGCACTGCTACGAGCTGGTGGCAAAGACGGTCCACTCCTATGCCGATGGAAAGATCGTCATCGCATACATGGATCAAGACGCCATGGCGCTCGATGGAGAAAATTCCGACTATTACGCCTCCATCCCGCGCTGCATCCGCGGCTGCGAGATCGCCGCACTCTTCAAGTATCGCAAAGAGGGCGAGACCCGTGTCTCCCTGCGCTCCAAAAATTATGCCAATGTCGCGGAGCTTGCCGGCGAATTTGGCGGCGGCGGTCACTGGAAGGCATCCGGATGCACCATCGAAGGCGACTTTACAGAAGCGGAGAAGAAATTCATGGCTGTCGCGGAGAAGTATCTCTGATGGACGGCGTACTGAATGTATTGAAACCGGCGGGGATGACGTCCTTCGACGTGATAGCGCGTCTGCGGCGCATCTATGGGCAGAAGAAGATCGGCCACGGCGGGACGCTTGACCCCATGGCGGCGGGCGTGCTCCCTGTCTTTTTGGGGCGCGCGACGCGCCTCATCGAGTACGCGCCGATCCATCGGAAAACGTATGAAGCGGAATTTCTGATGGGCCTTGCCACTGACACCGAGGACGTGACAGGGACCGTGGTGAAGACGGGGGAGATCCCTGCAGATCCTTCGATCTGGGAAAGAGCCGCGGCAAAATTCCGCGGAGACATCCTCCAGCGGCCATCGTCCTACTCCGCCATCAAAGTGAATGGTGAGCGCGCCTACAAGCTGGCGCGCGAAGGAAACGCCGTCGAGCTCCCTCTTCGCCCTGTCACCATTTACGACCTGACGCTCCGCGAAGTGAAGCCGCCGATCCTCCGCCTCTCCGTCACCTGCTCGGCAGGCACTTACATCCGCGCACTGGGCCGCGATCTGGGAGAAACGGCCGGATGCCCGCTCACCATGTCCTTTCTCCTGCGCAGCGAGATGGGCCCCTTCTCTATCGCTGAAGCCAAGACGCTGGAAGAAATCGAAGCGGATCCGGAAGGTGCGCTCATGACCGACCTGCGCCCGCTCCTTTCCGCTCTGCCGCTCCTTGCGCTCGATGAGAAAGAAGCCGCCGATTTCCTCTTGGGCAAACGCCTTCGCACACGAGAAAAGCCTGTGGAAGTCGCCGCCGCCTTTTGCGGCCCCCGCTTCCTCGGCACTGCCAGTGTAGAGAGAGGCGTCATTCATCCGAAGAAAGTATTTAATTAGGTTTTTAGTGACTGGTGACTAGTGACTGGTGACTGGGAGACATCCGTCTCTCCTGTATCGTCATTTCGAGCGAAGCGAGAAATCTTTGCCATTCGCGGCGAGGAACACACGCTTTCCCTATATGTACCGCGCACTTCTCCGATTTCCTCATCTGTCTTTCTTACCGCCAGTGCCCTATCCGCCCCTACGGGGCAACTTCCCCTCGAGGGGAAGGCTGACAGTACGGGAATAGCGTTATCTCATAAGGCCTTCGGGCATCGCCCCATAAATAAGCCGCCGCGAATAGCAAGCTATTTAAGGCGGGTTATGACGAAGCATTGTATGAAAATACATGCCAAGTCGGTCTCTGCGATTGAATCAGCGTTTCCCTAACATACGACGTTTTTCTCCGCTCAGGATGACGAAATGCGCCGCACCACCCCCCGTCCTATCCACTGAACCTGTAGAACCCGCTTCCTCTCTTTCATTCCCCATCAAGGGGCAGCACGCCCCTTGGGCTAACCCTGAACCCTTAAACCTTAAACCTTAAATCCATCATCATGACCATTCTACCTACTTTACACGATTTACCCAAAGACCAGTCCTTCGTCCTTGGCATCGGCTTCTTTGACGGATGCCATCTGGGACATCAGGCGGTCTTTTCCGAAGTGAAGCGCCTTGCGAAAGAGAAGGGCGCGCAGCCGGGTGTTCTCACTTTTTATCCGCATCCGATGAAAGTGCTTGCGCCCGATATTCATGTGCCGCTTTTGCAGTCCATTGATGAAAAGATGGATGCACTGGCCGCTCAGGGCATGGCACTGGCCGTCTGCATCCGGCCGGATGAGACATTTCTCGCAAAATCCGCTGAAGATTTTCTGGAAGAGCTCGCTCGTCTTCCCGGCCTTGTCGGCCTCGTCACGGGAGAAAATTTTTCCTTTGGACACGGCGGTTTGGGGAAGAGTGGTGATCTCGCGCGTTTTTTTGAAGAAAGCCGTGTCACCGTTCGCATCGTCTCACTCCGAGAGGACGCAGGGCAGAAGATTTCCAGCACCGTCATCCGCCAGTGCATCCTCGCGGGTGAGATGGAACAGGCGGCGCGCTTTCTGGGGCATCCTTACATGATCCGGGGTGACATCGTCCATGGCTTTCGCCGCGGGCATGACGTACTCGGATTTCCGACGGCGAATCTGGCCGTCTCCGAAGACCGTGTCCTTCCACCCGATGGCGTCTACGCGACGCGTGCGCTGGTGAAGGGGGATACCTTCCCTGCCATCACGAATATCGGAAACAATCCGACCTTTGGCAATGCGAAGAAAACGATCGAGACGTTCATCTTTGATTTCGACGAGTCCATCTACGGCGCGTCCTTCTCGCTCGCATGGGTCAGCCGCATCCGGGGAGAAATGAAATTCACCTCGCCTGACCTTCTGGTGGCGCAGATCCATCAGGATATTCAAAAAGTGAAAAAAAGACTGCACGTATGAAGAAAGAGTCTGCGCGAAAGCGCAGGCTGTTTTTGTAGGGGGATAGACGGAGCTCTGGTGACTAGTGGCTAGGAATTAGGAAACAAGTGCCTAGTCACCAGTCACTAACTCCCTTATGCGCTGCTTATTCCTGAATTGCATACGTTTATCCATACATCATGCATAATTAGTATACCGATTGAGATGGTATATCTCATTGCAGAATGGTATAATAACAAAAGTAGATGACAGGCTGTTGATACGCCTGTCTATTTCATTGCGTGAGATCCGATGGAAGGGATCTTCACCAAGTTCCAATGGGGGTTTTTATGGAAGCGAAAACAAGTGGCAAAAGTATTTTGAGAGACCTTGGGACGTGGATCGTCATAGCCACGGTACTGGGGGCAGTCGTCGGGCTCTTTCTGGGCAAGAGCGCACACATGCTGGCGCCGATCGGTGACCTTTTCATGCAGCTCATCAAGATGATCGTCGTACCGATGGTCTTCTTCTCGCTGGTCGGCGGGGCGGCAGCGCTGGGAAAATCCAAAGGGGCTGGCAAGGTCGGTATCGTGACATTCCTGTATTACGGCGTGACGACAGCAGTTGCCGTGATTTTGGGATTGGCATTCAGCGTTTTCTTCCAGCCGGGCAGCGGCATCGACATGGCAGCGATCAGCGGTGCGGCTGTGCAGGTGGGCGACCTTTCCAAGGCGGGCGCGCTTCCTGGTTTCTGGGAAACGATCATCGGCTTCGTGCCGGCGAATCCGGTGAAAGCTCTGACGGATGGCAATATCCTGCAGATCATCACCTTCTCTCTCTTTGTCGGCTTCGCGCTGGCGATGCTGCCGGCGGAAGAAAAAGAGTTCATGAGCCGCATCGTGGATAATTGCACGAAGATCTGCATCAAGATCATGATGGCGGTCATGATGCTCGCGCCGGTCGGTGTCTTCTGCCTGATGGCGGACGCGACGGGGAGCTTCGGCTATGATGTGCTTATGAAAATCATTTACCTCATCGGTCTTTATGTCTGCGTGCTCTTCCTTGTCACCTATGTCATGATCGGCGGCTCGGTGGCTCTCTTCTCGAAATGCACTGGGTATGTGGAGTTCTTCAAAGCGATGTGGAAGGTGCAGGTGCTAGCTTTCTCCACCGCATCCTCCATGGCAGCGCTTCCGCTCAATATGGCAGTCACGGAAAGAGAGCTGCATGTGTCTAAAGGAACCACCTCCTTCGCGCTTCCGCTGGGGGCGACCATCAATATGAATGGCAACGCGGCGTACTATGCGATGGCGGCCATTTTCATCGCGCAGATGTATGGCATGGAGCTTACGATGGGCCAGTATATCGCGATCATCGTGACGAGTACACTGGGCGCGGTCGGACAGGCGGGTGTGCCGGGACCGACGCTTCTTGTCGTCGCTGTTTTGGTATCTGCCGGTATCCCGATCGATGCACTTCCGATCCTTTTCGGTGTCGACCGTATTTTTGATATGCTTCGTACAGCGGTCAATATCACCGGCGATGCAGCCTGTGCGACCATCGTAGATCGCTTTACGAATGAGGAAGTCCGTGAATAGTGACCTCTGATGGGTCATTGTCTTATATGACAAGCCACAAACGGCTGGCGAAACGTTTTCGTTTCGCCAGCCGTTTTTTCCTTTATATATTCCTGAAAGGAATAGGAAATCAGAGGTATCTGATTGTTGTACTGGACGTTATGAGTAAAAAATGAAAATTTCTTCGATTTCACCAAAAGAAAATAGATAAAATACTTGCTTTAAAAATGAACTAGGTATATAGCAAATAAGTTATAATATAAATTATAAGCTATAGATAAGGCATAGAAAAGTATTATACAGACTATGAATTGGCGGCTATAATCACAGTCGAAACGTGAAGAAACGTTGCAGCTCGCTTTCCTGCTTTCTGGCAGCCATGGAACCGGAGAATAGGGAAGTATGAGAAAAAGAGATACATTACCCGACGGGTGATGTGGTACAGAAAGGGATACCCATGATTAACTTAAATGATTTTATTGCGGTAGGGCAGAATGCCATAGCACGTCGCGTGGTACAGCAGTCGGATGCGTCTGACAATTACGACAATGATTTCAAAAGTTTGTTAGCTACACCGAGACTGATCCATTGGGCGATCGATGCATCCATCAAAGCGATCGACCCCTATCTTCCCGATGACTATGCAAGCATCGGTCTGTCGGTGAATTTTGTGCATACGGCACCGACCAGCCTCGGAATGACGGTGACGGTACATGCATCGGTCATCGCTTTGACGGATCATGATGTGACGCTCGAGGTCAAAGCGTGGGATGAGCAGGGAGAAATCGGTCACGGCCTTCACAAGAGAGCGATCGTACTCAAGCAGGCGGTCTTGGACAGGGCGGAAGAGCGTACACGCCTGCTGCTGATTCGTCAGGCCAATGAAGAAATCAAGGGGATGAGATAATGGCAGCTTTACCGGATACATTAGGCGGTGCACTGCTTCTTTCCGCCATCGATTTTTTGCTGAGTTTTGTATTTATTTCCTTCATCGGCGTGGTGCTCCATTTCTTTCCCCTGCTGAATAAGCTCGGCGAAGTGAAGGAGAGAAAGGATTGAGATCGTGGATCAGTTATTTGTGACCTTGATGAGTGAACTTTTGCATCAGACCGGACTTTTGGATCTGACTTTGGGAAATCTGGTCATGATCGTTGCCGGATGCGTCCTGCTCTATCTGGGCATCATCAAGAAGTATGAACCGTTTCTGCTGGTGGGGATCGGCTTTTCCTGTATCGTGGCCAATGTGCCGGGCTCGACACTGACAGCGCCGGGCGGCCTTTTCTACTTTGCATATCAGGGCGTGGAGCAGCTCATACTGCCGCCGCTTATTTTCCTCGGCGTCGGTGCCATGACGGACTTCGGGCCCATGATCGCCAATCCTGCTCTTGTCATTTTGGGGGTAGCGGCTCACCTGGGGATCTTTGTAGCCCTCATCGGGGCGCAGGTCTTGGGATTCAATCTGGGCGAAGCGGCCTCGATCGGTATCATCGGTGGCGCAGACGGCCCGATGGCGATCTACACCACCATGAAACTGGCGCCGCATCTTCTGCCGCAGATCTCTGTCGCAGCCTACTCCTACATGGCTCTCATGCCGCTCATTCAGCCGCCGATCATGAAGCTCCTCACGAATAAGGAGGAGAGAAAGATCATGATGAAGCAGCCGCGCTATGTATCCCGCCTCGAAAAGATCGCATTCCCGATCGTCATGGCGCTCATCGTCAATGTGTTCCTGCCGCCGGTCGCGCCGCTCATCACCATGCTGATGCTGGGAAATCTCCTGCGTGAATGCCTCGTCGTCGGCAAGCTGGCGGAAACGGCAGCCAATACTCTTCTCAATATGGTCACGCTGGTCTTGACGGTAGCCATCGGCTCGACCATGGCCGCAGATACCTTCCTCACGTCCTCGACCATCCTCATCATCTTTTTGGGGCTTGTGGCATTTGCCTTCGGTACGGGCAGCGGCGTGGTCTGTGCCAAACTCATGAATAAACTCTCCGGCGGACGCATCAATCCGCTGATCGGTTCCGCAGGTATCGCCTCTGTTCCGATCGCTGCGCGCGTTTCCCACCTCGTCGGGCAGCAGGAAAGCCGCCGCGTCTTCCTGCTGATGCATGCGATGGGGCCGAACCTTGCCGGTGTCTTCGGTACCGCGATTTCCGGCGGCATCATGCTCGCGCTTCTGGGGGGCTAATGAAAAAGCAGTCAGCTGTTGCTGGCTGCTTTTTTTCATGCGAGGTGCAGTGTATTCTTGAAGTCTTTGATATAGTGCCTGGAGACGGGCACTTTTTCTCTGGGGTAATGGGAGAGCGTCAGGAGAAGGGTGCCATTGTCCTGGTTCTGGATTTCCTGAATCATGGAAAGGTTTACGATGTAGCCCTTGTGCGTGCGGAAAAAGCCCAAGGGGGAGAGAAGAGACTCGATGTCGCGGAGCGTCATCTTCGACTCGATGATCCCGCTCGTCGTATAGAAGAGAGAGCGGTCTGATTTTTCGGTGGAAATCAGGACGATTTCCTGCGCGGGAGAGATCATGATGGTCTTGCCCTGCGTCTGAAGGGAAATCTTCTGTGAGGTGGAGATGATTTCACCCGGTGCCCGTTCCTTTTCCATCAGGGGGAGGCTGTCGGCAAGGCGGGAGATGGTGCGTGCGATGCGGGCTTCGTTGTAGGGCTTCAAAATGTAGTCGAAGGCTTCGAGCTCGAAGGCCTGCACGGCGAATTGAGAGTAGCCCGTCGCGAAGACGACCTTCACCGGGAGGTCCATGCGGACGATTTCTTTCGCGCATTCGAGACCGTTCATGAGAGGCATCTCGATGTCGAGGAAAAGAATATCGACATTCGGATGCGTCTTCAGAAAGGCGAGGACTTCACGTCCATTGCCGCATTCACCGACGACTTTGACGCCGGGGATGTTCGAGAGTTCATAGGTCAGCTCGCCGCGGGCCGGCAGTTCGTCGTCAGCGACAAGAGCACGGATTTCTTTCATGAGATCCTCCTTTTGGAAAAATGGGTTGGGGTTTAAGGTTTAAGGTTCAGGGTTCAAGGTTCAGGGTTCAAGGTTCAGGGTTCAGGGTTAGCCCATGGGCGGGGTGCCCAGAGATTGCGGATGAAAGCTGTGATCGAATGAGAAATGAGAAATGAGAAATGGTGGCGCGGCGCATAAAAATCAGAAGCGCCGCGGAGGTATGAAATGAGCGATCATCTCGTATCGCAAACCTAATTCCTAGTCACCAGTCCCCAGCCGCCCGCTCACGCATTCGTGATACGGATCGTCTGTCCTGTCGCAGCGACTTTTTCTATGGCGGCAGGGGCAGCGGGTTTTCTGCTTTCTATTTTCGGAATGTTGGTGAAGACGAGTGTGCCTTTATTTTCACGGCTCACGATGTGGAGGCCGCTCTTTTCTCCGAAGAGGGAGAGCAGGCGCTGGTGGACATTGATGAGACCGATGTGGTCGCGTCTCTTGTGGTCGATAAGCAGTTTTTTCAGCTTGCTTTTTGGGATGCCGATGCCGGTGTCGTAGACGTAGATCTTGAAATGGTCCTTGTGCTCGATGAGGCCGGCTTTGATGCGGCCGCCTTCGGGACGTTTGAAGATGCCGTGGACGACGGCATTCTCGACGAGCGGCTGGAGGAGGAGCGGTGGGACTTGGATTTCCTGCAGCTTGTCTTTTGGGAAATCATAGGTGATGGAGAGGCGGTCGCCGAAGCGGGCGCGCTCGAGCTCGGTGTAGCACTCGATGACGTGCAGCTCTTCGGAGAGCGGGATGAATTTCGACGGGTTGTTCAGGCTGTGGCGGAAATAGTCAGAGAGGTAGCTGATGAGCTTTCGTGCATTTTCCGGATCGCTTCGCACATAGTAGCTGATGGTATTCAGCGTATTGTAGAGGAAGTGCGGATTGATCTGCGCCTGAAGAGCGCGGATCTCGGCTTCGGCGAGAAGATTTTCCTCTTCCTTCATCTTGTCGTATTCATAAATGGCTTCGAGCATGTGGCAGATGCCGGAGAGGAATTCGTTGCCCATGTGCGTGAAGTTTTCGCCTTTACTTTTCGCAGCGATGAGGGTGCCGACGGTTTCCCCCTTGTAGCGGATGGGGAGGGTTGTGAGATGCGGCATGGGCGGAAGTGATTTCTGCAGCTGCAGGATGGCGATCTCTGCATCGCCCTGATTGCGGTCCGCTTCCGTTTTGTAGGCTGTGCGCGTGTAAATCTGGTCTTTGTATATGATGGCGGTCCAGGTGAGAGAGGGGAGAGACGCCGTCACGATCTCGGCAGCTTTGGATACATTGAAGCCGTTGAAACCGTCGTGGAGTGTGGAGAAAAGGGTATTCACAGCGTCGAAGGTCGTCTTCGTTGTTTCTGATTTCTCTGTATCGCGCTGATGTGTGTAGAACTCTAGCACCATGTAGAAAAGGCTGACAGCGATGGTATTCGTGATGATGATCGGCAGCGACAGGTCGAAGAAATCATTCGGGTGCGCGATGGTCTCCGGCCAGGTAAGGAAAGCGAAGAAGACCCAGAAGAGGATTTCCAAAATGCCGGCATAGAAAAAGCTCCATGACCAAAGATTGTGATGGTGGCTTTTCAGCGGGTTCGCCAGATAGCCGGCGGCGATGCCCTGAATGATGGAAAGCCCGCCATGGACGAAGGCTGCGTCTGTATCGAAGAAGAAGGCGCGGTGGATGCCTGCGATACATCCGACGATGGTGCCGACGATGGGGCCGCCGACGAAGCCGCCCAGCATGATGCCGACAGCACGGAAATTCATGATGCCGCCGCCCGCTGAGACATTCCAGTACGAGCCGCAGAGTGCCATCAGGGAGAAGATCACGATGAAGAGGGCGAGATGCTTCCGGCTGAACTGCTTGGCAAGGATCGCTTCGCGGAAAAAGAGCGTGCGGCTGACAAGAAGGAGCAGCAGGAGGAAGATGGAGATGCCGAACCAGACGTGCTGTAAGCCGATGATCCAAGATGTATTCATAGAGTACCTCGCTTTGCTGGTGACTAGTGACTGGTGACTAGGGACTAGGGATTAGACTAAGAGACTCGGAGACTCGGAGACTCGAAGACTTGGAGACATCAGATTCTCGTATCGTCATTTCGGGCGCAGGCCTTATAGAGCCCATAGAAGGTGCTGAAGCTCTTTCGCAAGGAAGCAGGGGGGCACACCAAAGGTTTACACTCAAACACTGAAACTATAATCTAAAATCTATGATTTCAAAAGAATTGATTTTGCGTCGATAAATAAGAAAGTATAAAAATAATTCCAATGATAACTTACCGTCAATGGCTTCAAAGACACATTCATCTTCTCTGCATGTTACCCATTTGCACTTGCATCTTACCTGTAAAAATTTCTTTTTAAGAAATTTGTCGGGTATACTAATGGCGCAAGGTGAGGTGAACTGGAAACCGATGGCTCCCAAAGCCATCAAAGTCTTTATTTATTATAACAAAAACAAAATAAGAGAGGAATGGTTTCCGGGTATTTCAGAGCTGTACTCCGTTTCCCCCGCACGCGAATGGCAGGAAACTGGAAATAGAAAGAAGGATTTATTTTTTAGAAGCGAAAGGAAGAGTATTATGGTTATTTACGGTGTAGCACTTCTGGCAGGCTGCTATATGGCAGGCAATGTGATCGGCGACGTACTGGGCGCGCTCCTGGGCGTCAAAGCAAATATCGGCGGCGTCGGTTTCGCGATGCTGTTCCTCATCATCATTTCCGCATGGGCGCAGCAGAAAGGCATCATGAAAGCGCCGGAAGAACAGGGCATCAAATGGTGGTCCGCGATGTACATCCCTGTCGTTGTAGCGATGAGCTCCATCCAGAATGTAGCCGCAGCGCTTTCCGGCGGTGTGGTAGCCATCCTGGGCGGTCTTCTGGCTGTCGTGATCGGCTTCCTCCTGATCCCTGTCCTCGCAGGTAAGAAACAGAAGGAAACTGTGGCAGAAGACAGCTTGGCACATAGCAAGTGAAAAATGGGAAGTAAGGAGCGGATTCCGAATCCCCAGTGACCAGTCACTAGTCACAAAAAATGTATGCAGCACGCAAGGGCGTCGTGGTCGCTTAGAAATAAGGAGATAATTTCATCATGGATATCGCAGCAATGATTACCAAACTTTTCGTCAAGAACGGCATGATCTTCGGCTTCATGCTTCTCGGCGTCATTATGTATGTTTCGTTCAAACTGGGCGCGCTCACCAAGGGACGTGTTCATGGCAGTGCCATCGCTATTTTTCTGGGGCTTGTCCTCGCATACATCGGCGGTGAAATGACCGGCGGCAGCAAGGGGATCGCAGACGTCCCGCTCTTTGCCGGCATGGGCCTGGTCGGCGGCGCTATGTTCCGTGACTTCGCTATCGTTTCCACTGCTTTTGGCGCTGATCTTCGCGAAATCAAAAAAGTCGGCTGGAGAGGTGTCGCTTCCCTCTTCATCGGTGAATTCATCTGCCTCGTTGCAGGCATTGCTGTTGCGTATCCGCTCGGTTATACCAGCGTGGTCGATATGGTCACCATCGGTGCAGGCGTTGCGACCTTCGTTGTCGGGCCTGTCACCGGCGCAGCTCTCGGCGCTTCCTCCGAAGTCATCGCGATCTCTATCGCTGCCGGCGTTGTGAAATCCGTCCTCGTCATGGTCGTCACTCCATTCGTTGCCAAACCGCTTGCTATCAATAATCCACAGTCCGCTATGGCTTTCGGCGGCATCATGGGCACCACCTCCGGCACGGCCGCTGGCATCGCAGCTGTCAATCCGAAGCTCGTTCCTTACTGCGCCATGACCGCGACCTTCTTCACCGGCCTCGGCTGCCTGCTCTTCCCCTCCGTCTTCTACTTCGCTACAGCGATGATTTTCTAAAAAGGTTCAGGGGTAGCCCATGGGCGCTTCGTCCATAGATCGTGGATGAAAGATTCGCCTGCATGAGAAATTAGGAATGAGGAATGAGGAATGAAGGTGGCGGCTTCGCCGCGTCGCGTATATATGGGGCGATGCCCGAAAGCGGCATTTCAGTCACCAGCCCTTAATCCCTAGCTACTAGTCACCAGTCACTAGCTCCTACCCTCTTTCCTCTTACCGCCACTATCTGTTATGATAGGGGAGAAACAATAACAACAAGAATGAAAACCTGTATACTTATTTCTGTAAAAACCTATTTTTATTGAAAGGAAGTCTATTCATGTTAGAAATCAAACCATGCAATAAGAACTGGCACACTAGAGGAGACGACACCGCTGCCCGCATTGCAGCAGCCGCTCCGTATGCAGATGGCAAAATCGTTGACGCAGCCAATACCGTCAAAGTCCTCGAAGCGGTCCTTCGCCCAGGCGATAAAGTCAATATCGAAGGCGATAACCAGAAACAGGCGGATTTCCTCGCCAAAGAGCTCTGCAAGGTGGATCCGTCCAAAGTGCATGATCTCCATATGATCCAGTCCACCCTCTCCATTCCGGAGCATCTGGATGTCTTTGATAAAGGCATCGCGAGAAAGCTCGACTTCGCATACGCTGGCAGTCAGGGCAAGCGTCTGGCACAGATGGTACAGAATGACGGTGTCGAACTCGGCGCTATCCATACCTACCTCGAAATGTACTCCCGCTACTTCATCGACCTCGTACCGAGAGTTTCCCTCGTCTGCGCTGACGCTGCGGATGCAGCCGGCAACATTTACACCGGCTTCTCCACCGAAGATACCCCGGCGATCGTCGAAGCGACGAAATTCAATCAGGGCATCGTCATTTTCCAGGTCAATCAGATCGTTGACAAGCTCCCGCGTGTCGACATCCCAGCGGACTGGGTCGACTTCGTCATCGAAAGCCCGACCCCATACATGCTGAACCCACTCTTCACCAGAGATCCGGCAAAGATTCAGAATGAAAGAATCCTGAAAGCCATGATGGCGATCCGCGGCATTTACGAAGAATACGGTGTCAAAGTCCTGAACCATGGCGTCGGCTTCGATACGGCGGCTGTCGAACTCTTGCTCCCGACCTTCGGTGAATCTCTGGGACTGCGCGGCAAGATCTGCACCCACTGGGTACTGAATCCGCATCCGACCCTGATTCCTGCTATCGAAACAGGCTGGGCACAGGCCATCTACTCCTTCGGCTCTGAAGTCGGCATGGAAGAATACATCAAAGCCAGAAGCGACGTCTTCGCTGTCGGCCCGGATGGCACCATGCGCTCGAACCGTGCCTTCTGTCAGGCTGCCGGTCACTATGCGGCTGACATGTTCATCGGCTCTACCATGCAGATCGACCGCTTCGGTAACTCTTCCACCGCGACCAAGAACAATGTCGCAGGCTTCGGCGGCGCTCCGAACATGGGCTGCGATGCCAAAGGCCGCCGTCATGTCACCCCGGCATGGAAGAAGGCGGGCGAAGAAGTGGCGAACCGCTACGAACTCATGGGCGACCGCAACCGCGGCAAGAAACTCGTCGTCCAGATGATCACGACTGTCTCCGAAAAAGGCTTCCCGGGCTTCGTCGACCAGCTCGATGCTGTCGCTCTGAAGAAGAATGCAAACCTTGATCTCGAACCGATCATGATCTACTCCGATGACCTCACCCACATCGTTTCCGAAGTCGGCATCGCTTACCTTCACAAGTGCCACAACATGGAAGAACGCATGAATGCGATCCGTGCGGTAGCAGGCAAGACGGAAGTCGGCAAGCTCGAAGATCCGGAAATCACCAAGAAACTCAGAAAAGAAGGCATCGTCAAGCTGCCGGAAGACTTCGGCATCGATCCTTCTCAGGCAACCCGCGATCTCCTCGCTGCCAAGAATATGAAAGACCTCGTGGACTGGTCCGGCGGACTTTACAACCCACCGGCTAAGTTCAGAAACTGGTAATTATGGCATTACAAAAACCGTCAGGCTCAGAGCCTGACGGTTTTTACTTGTTATGGGAAAAATGAGACATGAGACATCAGACATGAGAGACACCTGACATTAGACGTCGGCACATCCCCAATTTCTTTCTACTAAAGTTTGAAAGCAGGGATGATTAGTAGCTAGGAATTAGTGGCTAGAGATTAGGAGGCTCGAGTGACTGGTGACTTGAATACTACTTTCGGGCATCGCCTCATATATATTTGCTGCGCAGCCGCCACCTTCATTCCTAATTCCTAATCCCTAATCCCTAATCCCTAGCGACTAGTCCCTAGTCCCCAGTCCCCAGTCACAGGTCACAGGTCATCAGTCTCTTGCATCGCCAGAGCCTTTGCCGTTCCATTGGCATCGAAGATGGTGATGCGGTTCTTTCCGTTTTCCTTAGAGGTATAGAGCGCGTTATCGACCCTTTTGTAGAAGCTCTGCTCGAGCTCGCCTTGGCGGGCGATGGTGACACCGAAGCTGGCGCTGACGGGAAAATCGTCAGGGAGGATATGGGCATGGAAAAGGTCATTCTTCATGCGGATGGAGAGCGTCTCAGCCGTTTCCAGTGTGGTGCCGGGAAGGATGATGAGGAATTCATCGCCGCCCCAGCGGCCGGCGTAGCCTCTGCCGGCGGTGTGCTTCTTCATGATGTCGGATAAGGTGCGGATGACGGCATCGCCGATGGCGTGGCCATAGGTATCATTGATCTCTTTGAAATGATCGAGGTCGATCATGATGGCAGAGAGCGGCATCCCGATGTCTGCATTGTTTTTGATGCATTGGTCGAGGTATTTTTCCATCGCACCGCGGTTGAAAAGGTCGGAGAGACTGTCGTGGGTCGCGGCGAATTGGAGAGCGTCCTGCGTCGCTTCCAGCTCTTTCATGGCGGTGCTGACGAAGGTCGCCATCTGCAGGAGATGGGTCATGTGCTGCGTCAGGTGGACGGGGTTATAGGAGACATCCTTCCGATGTGGCTCTTTGGCTTCACGGAAGACGGCAACATTTCCCGTCAGATGGGCAGCGACGAGGCGCTGCCCTGCGCGGTATATTTCTCCGTGGGCGTAGATGCCAAAAGAAGGGGTGACATGGTTGTAATTCGCAAGGACGTCGCCCAAATTCTTATTGAGAAACTGGTAGCGCGCAGCGCAGGAGAGGATGTGCGCGCTTTCTCCGCCGAAAGCGTGCATATCCTCCCAGATCTTCTTCGTTTCAGAGAGCATCAGCTCCGGATCGCCGTAGGAGAGGCGCAGCTCTGTACCGACGGTACAGCGAATGTTGAAAAGGATGCCGCCATCGAGCGTGCGCCCCTGCGGCAGGTGCGCGTGGTCGTAGCCGTCGTACTGTTGGATAAGAGGGAAGGGGAGTGACTGCTCCTGAAAATCCGGGGTGTGGATGTATTTATCGTAGTAATAGACGGCAGGCTTATGGTCGAGCTCTTTGATGATCATGGGGCCGTCCATCGCCGTCACGGTGAGCGGGCGTGAAAGCGGGCGGAAGCCCAGAACGTGGTTTAGCATGATGGAGATCTCGCCTGTATAGACGCGAAGAATCAGTCCGGCAGTTGAGATGTATTTCTTGGAGAAGACATAGGTATGATCCGGCCATGTCTGGGAGTCTGCGAGCGCGCCCCAGACGGGGAGTGTCGTCGGCAGCTCGCGCGTCAGTACGTTCAGAAAGGGCGTAAAGTCAGAGAAACGGTCATCGCTCTGAGAAGCTAGGATCTCGATGCCGCAGAGGGGCTCAGAAATCTTAGCGATTTCGCTCATCACTGCACATCCGACGGCCTCTTCCTTCCCTGGTTCATGGTCGAAGCAGATCGTATGGACGTATGTCTTTTCAAAGACTTCGAAGAGGACGATGATTTTTTCGGTATGGTTCACGCCCTGTTCGATGCATACGCTACTCGTCATCCCTGAAATCTCCGCTTCCGGAAAGGATAGAGACAGCGCATCCACCATCTTCTGAAGTTCTTCCGCTTTTGTGTAGGAGGTGAAAATAGAAATCAGAAGAGAGCTCCCTTTCACGCCGAGGGAACGAAAGGCGCTGATGACGCCTTCGATCTCGGAAGGCTTGGAAATGATATACGAGTACGGTTTCATAAGGACTCCTTCTTTGGGGGAATAGGGGGCAGGGGTAGACTATGGGGCGTGCTGCCTCTGGATTATGAATGAAAGCTCTGCTCGAGTGAGGAATGAGGAGTGCTGGTGCGGCGCAAAAAAATAATGAAGCGCCGCGAATTTTGATAACGCTTCGCGTCGTCGTCATCTCGAGCGTAGCCGAGAGATCTCTATTGCAGAACAGGAATCAGCATGTATGCGCCATTTCATCAATGACGTTTTTGTGCTGTGTCCTTCTGCTATCTCGCACTGACTTCTTACCGGTGTGCAAGAAAGATCGAGGGCTTCGCTCGGGATGACGATACGTGGGAAGCGGTACTCACCTCAAACCCCATTCCCACTCCCTGCTTTCAAACTTCGAGGGTGTGGTGCGGCGCATAAAATAATGAAAGCGCCGCGGAGTATGAATAAGGCGATGTCCGCTTGAGACTTCAGACTTCAGACGTCTAATGTCTGATGTCTGATGTCTCCCAGTCACAAGTCACAAGTCACTAGTCCCCAGTCACAAGTCCTGCGTCATCTCTTTCACCTGATGCCCGGCATCGAGGAGGATGATGCGGTTTCTGCCGCCCTCTTTGGCGAGGTAGAGGGCATCGTCCATGCGTTTGTAGAAGGTTTGCTCCGTCTCATCCGGCGAGGCGGTGGTGCAGCCGATGCTGGCGGTGAGGAAGGAGTGGTCGGGGAGCTGGATCGTCTGGAAGGCTTGCTGCAGACGGTTCGCTACGATGCGCGCGTTCGCGAGTGCGGTGCCGGGGAGAATGATGACGAATTCGTCTCCGCCCCAGCGGCCGGCAAAGTCGGTCGGGCGTATCATGCGTTTCATGATGGCTGCGACTTCGCGGATCACTTCATCCCCTTTATTGTGACCGAAGGTATCATTGATATGCTTGAAGGTATCGAGGTCGATCATGAGCGCGGAGAAGGCGAGCTGACGCGCACTGGCATCTTCATGGCAGCGGCAGAGCATTTTCTCGATCGAGCCACGATTGAGGAGGCCGGTGAAGCTGTCATGGCTGGCAGCGAAGGAGAGTTGTTTTTGCGTCTCTGCCAGTTCTTTCGTCGTTTCCGTGATGAAGGTCGCGAGCCGCTGGACTGTAGAGAGCGCTTCCCCAAGGACGACGGGGGTGTGATGCTTCTTCGCCGTATTCACGAGGGGAGCCTCGCCTTCGCGGAAACAGACGGAGATGAGGGTCATATTGGTTGTCTGGGTTTTCCCCTCGATGCGGATGAGCTCGCCATTCACATAGCCGCCGGGCGCGACGCAGAAGTCGCCGTAGGCGGACAGGATCTGATTGATATCCTCTTTCAGAAAGTAGCGGCGTGTGACACAGGAGATGAGGAGCATCCCTTCGGGGGCAAAGCGCTCGATATGGCCAAGTGCTTCGCGGCTGGAGAGGATGACCTGGTCGGGATCGCCGTAAGCCATCTGCACCTGATCGCCGACATGGCTGATGACATTCGTCTGGAGCGCGCCGTCGCTTCGAGCCTCTAGCGGCAGGATGGAGAGCTGGACATGGTCCGCGGTTCTGACGAGCGGAAAGAGCAGCTCACTTTTTCCAAAGTCCGTGCTGTGGAGATATTTCTGATAGAAATAGGCCGCAGGCTCGTGGTCGAGTGATCGGATGACGAGCGGACCGTCCATCGCGGTGATGGTCATGGTGCGTCCGAGGGGCTGCCAGCCCATGACGCTCTGCGTCATGACTTTTACGCCGCCAGAAAAGGTGATGAGAAGGATGCCGCGTGAAAGAATGGCGGTCTTGGTAAAGACGTAGATGCCCTCTTCATTCCGGTAGGTATGGGCATAGCCGCCGCAGATAGAAATGTTCTTCGGCAGCCTGTCGAGCGCCGACAGAAAGGGCTCGAAATCATAGTATTGCTGTGTCATAAAAAGGAGCACGGCAGAGAGATCCGCCTCTTTTTGGCAGTCGGCAAGCGCTCTTTCGCCGAGGGTCTCCATGGGCTCTTTGGAAAAGTCATAGATGGCGGTGTGTACGTCGCTCTTTTCGAAGAACTGGATGGTGACGATGGTCTGATGAAGCCGCATGCGGCCATTCTCGATGCCGCCGGCGGTCGTCATGCCGGCGATCTCTGCCTCGGGAAAGGCATCACAAAAGAGCCGGATCATCTCGCGGATCGTTTCCGGCTTATTCCAGTGTGTATATATGGAGATCAGGATAGACTGCTTCCCCGGCACATAGGAGGCTGCAAAAAGACGGATGCAGTTTTCTATGTCACCGAGAGAGCGGAGACAATAGGACTTTTGGATCATGAATCATCGAACTTTTCTAAGAGAACCTCCGCGCATTCATTTTAGAGGCTCCTAAGGAAATACTGATTGCAGGAAACAAATCCATGGTGCATGTTTTCAAAAGAGTCAGTATTTCCGATGGGGAAGCGGAAATCCGTTTCTTTCGGGTTTACGGTACGCCGCCCACCCATCTAAAGGTGAATTTTTTTTTGGGGGGGGAAAAAACAATTGTTTGTAAATATATATGCGGTCTAAAAGAGGAACTCCAGATGCGCTGGGGGGGATTTCTTATAAACCCCTGTGAGTCCTAAACGGTAGACGCCAAATTCTAAAGTTCCGATTTATACTTTGTTTATATAATGCATTATACCACTCCTTGTTCCGGCTGGGAATAGGTCATATATAGAAATATAGAAAATAATTAAACTGACTTGTGGTCGAAAGTAAGTTTGAAAGCGGGGATGAGTGACTGGTGACTGGTGGCTAATGTCTCCGAGTCTCAAGTGGGCATTGCCCTATGTATACTCCACGGCGCTTCCTGATTAAATGCCAGTTGTTTAGAAAACGCAATACCAGTCACAAGTCACTAGTCACCAGTCACTAGGCACTGGTCTAGTCATCCCCTGTCCCCTGTGATATGATAGAGAAAATTTTTTACTATGAAGACCAATGATAAAGGAGGATCTCAGATGGAAGATCCCAATTATGAACAGACGGATATTTTTGCATTCATGATGGAGAAGCCGGCGGGGAAGAAGCCAAAGGCGCGTGCAAAGAAGGCGGCTCCTTCCTCGGAGAAGAAGCGTGCGAAGGCGGCTGTCTCGGAAGAAGCGTCACTCTTTGGCGAAAAAATGGCAGAAGAGAAGAAACCGGCTCGCGGGAAGAAGGTTTCTCCGAAGAAGGCTGCCCCTTTTGCGAAGGCAGCACCACAACCAAAAGCAGCAGAGGAGAACGTGAATGAGCCAGCAAAGCGCAGCTGGCGGGAAAAATTCTGGGAATTCGACATCACCCATCCCTCGCAGGACATCAAAGACACGATGAAGGAAGCGCTTCTGACCGAAGGCTTCATGAAACGCGAGGCGAATAAAGTCTTCAAGGGGCTTTTCTTCAAGGAAAAGATCTTCAATACAAAGAACCAGGCGCTCGAGTATTTAGAGAGCGTCCCGACTTCGTATGCGGTGAAGTACAAGATCGGTATCGAGCCTTCGCCCAAGATGCTCTCTCTTGCGAAACGTCTCAAAGAAAAAGAAGAACGTCTCGCCGCTTATAAAGAGACGCAGAATGAGAAAAAGTTCGCGGGGGACTTCATCACCTGCCCGCATTGCCACTCGCGTGTGAATGCAGGCTTCGTGAAGCCGCCTCTCTGTCCTGTGTGCGGCGATGACATGCGCTCGGATACCGCGGTGAAGACCATCCGCGCTCTTGAAGAGACGGTGGCGGATCTCAGGAAGCGCTACGAGGATACCGCAAGGAAGTACAACAGCAAATTCACCGGCGGTGAGAAATGGATCATTCGCCTCGTGAATCCGTTCTGAGAAGAAAAGTGATGAGACGAAGGGATTGGGAGACGAAGAGACTAGAAGACATCAGACTCTCGTATCGTCATTTCGCGAAAAGCGAGAAATCTTTGTCATTCGCGGCGAGGGACTCACGTTTCCCCACATGTGCCGCGCCCCTCTTCGCTTTCCTCATCCGTCTTTCCTGCCGCCAGTGCCCTATCCGCCCCTTCGGGGCACCTTCCCCTCGAGGGGAAGGCTATTCATGCTCAGCGGCGAAGCCGCCACCACAACCCTGAACCCCGAACCCCGAACCCCATACCTTGAACCTTCCACCCCATTGCTTTATAATAAAGTAGGCAATTTCATATCATTGGCAACGAAGTCCATGGCAAAGTAGTTTTGCCATGGACTTTTTCGAAGCGAAGGCTTCAGGAGGGAAGACTATGTACAGTATGGCAGCACCCCATGCGAAGGGGAAAAGCGCAGAGGATAATATTTTTGCCGCAAACAACCGCGCGATCGCGCTGGCGGAGAAGATCGGTGTAGAGAATGTGGTGAATGCGACCGTCGGATCTATTCTGGATGAAGATGGCAGCCTTGTCGTGCTGGATGTGGTGAAAGAGGCTCTCTCGGCTCTCACGCCGAAGGAAATGTGCGCGTATGCACCGATTCAGGGATATCGCGCCTTTCTGGATGACTGCATCGACCAGTGCTTTGGCAAGTCGCGTCCGGAGGGCTACATCGATGCCTGCTCGACCCCCGGCGGCACGGGTGTGCTGCATCATGTGGTGCATAACTACTCGGAGGTGGGAGACGAGGTCCTCATTTCTGACTGGCACTGGGGCGCTTATGACAGCCTGATCGATGACAATAACCGCAAGGTGCGTACCTTCTCTCTGCTGACGGAAGACGGTCATTTCCATACGGCCGATTTCAAGGACAAGGTAGAAGACATCCTCTCTCGTCAGGACAATATCGTCATCATCCTGAATGGCATCGCGAACAATCCGACAGGCTACTGCCTCTCGAATGACGAATGGCAGGCAGCCATCGATGTATTGAAAGAGGCGGTCCGGGATGAAACGAAGAAGGCGATCCTCATTCCGGATGTGGCTTACCTTGACTACAGCGGCGAGAAAGAGGAATGCAGAAAGTTCTTCCGTCTCTTCGGCGGTCTTCCGAAGAATATTCTGACGGTCTGTGCCTACACCCTGTCCAAGGGCTTCACCATGTATGGCCAGCGCATGGGCGCGATGATCGGGATTTCCTCCGATCAGGATGTCATCAAAGAATTCGTAGACATCAACCAGTACGCCAGCCGTGCGACCTGGTCGAACTGCAACAGTGCGGCGCAGAATGCGATGATCCGCATCTGCAGCGACGACGAAAAAATCAAGGCGCTCGATGCAGAGCGTGCCAAGTATTTCCAGCTCATTCAGGACAGAGCGGCGATCTTCATGAAAGAAGCGAAAGAGGAAGGCGTGAAATTCGTCCCCTACATTTCCGGCTTCTTCATCACCATCCCAGTCACCAAGTCGCAGGCGGTCTGCGACTATCTGGAAAAGGAGCATGTCTTCATGGTACCGCTGAAGAAAGGCATCCGCCTCGCCGTCTGCTCCGTCTCCAAACCTAAGATGGCCGGCCTTGCCCACAAGCTCGCCATCGCGATCAAAGAAGCAGGCGCAGAGCAGTAGGGGGAGACTGAGAGACTAGAAGACATCAGATTCCTGTATTGTCATTTCGAGCGAAGCGAGAAATCTTTGTCATTCACGGTTTAGTGGTCGATGTGTGGAAACCCCAAATGGGAAGCCTGCCATCCGCAGACCTTCAGGCATCGCCGTTTACAAAAATCGGAGCTTGGGTACTGCCGTATATCGCCTGCTTGAAACGCATTGCCCCACTCTCTTTCATACCGCCAGTGCCCTATCCGCCCCTGCGGGGCACCTTCCCCTAGAGGGGAAGATGTGATACGAGAATACCATCTTCTAAAAAGTCGGCGATACCGCCAGCCTGTGAAACCATCCGCCCTCGCATATCGTCATCCTGAGCGGACGAAAACGCTCTATGTGTGAAAAGCCCCAGCCAGAACAAGTGGGGACTGAGCCGAAGGATCTCATACCACGCATGTGAGACGATTCCTTCCCTCGTATCGTAGGAGTGACTAGTGACTGGTAATTTAAATGCCACTTCCGGGCATCGGCCCAATAAAAAAGGCGGCGAAGCCGCCACGAGAGCCCTGAACCTTGAACCCTGAACCCAACAACAAAAAAGCCGAGATGACATTTCTCATCTCGGCTTTTTGCATATGGTTTATTCTTCTGCCAGCACGTCTTTCATGATGGCGACCGCTTTCTTCAGCTGTTCCATAGGGATATTGAGCGCTGGGAGGAGGCGGATCTTTTCTTTCGCCGTGAGGACGACGACGCCTTTGGCGAGGAGCTTTTCTACGATCGGTCCGACAGGTGCGACCGGTTCGATGCCGAGCATGAGGCCCATGCCGGCGACGGATTTCACGCCTTTGGCGCCTTCCATTTCCTTTTTGATATAGTCGCCCTTTTCCTTGACGGAGGCAAGGAGAGCGTCATCGATCTCCTTCAGGATGGAGACCGCGCCGGCGCAGGCGATCGGGTTGCCGCCGAAGGTGGAGCCGTGGGTACCGTAGGTGAAGACGTCCTGCGTCTTTTCGCCGAACATCGTCGCGCCGATCGGAAGACCACCGCCGAGGCCCTTGGCGGTGGAGACGATATCAGGCTGTACGTCGAAATTCATGTAGCCGTAGAGCTTGCCCGTGCGGCCATTGCCGGTCTGGACTTCATCGACGATGAGGAGGATGTCATGCTCCTTGGCATACATGTTCACGCCTTCGAAGAAATCCTTATCGAGGGGATGCACGCCGCCTTCGCCCTGAATGGACTCCATCATGACGGCGCAGACATTCGGATTCTTTTCACAGAGGTCGATGAAGGCAGGAAGGTCATTCGCCGGAGTATAGAGGAAGCCTTCGGTCAGCGGAAAGAAATTCTGATGGAAAACGTCCTGCCCGGTCGCAGCGAGCGTTGTGACGGTGCGGCCATGGAAGCCATTGATGAGGGTCACGATGACGTTGCGGTCTTTGCCGTACTTGTCGATGGAGTACTTGCGAGCACCTTTGATGGCACATTCATTGGCTTCTGCGCCGGAGTTCGAGAAGAAGACCTTCTTCATGCCGGTCTTTTCGCAAAGCAATTCGGCAAGCTCTGCATCGGGCTTCGTATAGTACAGGTTCGAGATATGGTTTAGCGTGTGGAGCTGCTTTTCCACAGCGGCCATCCATGGTTCGTGGGCAATGCCGAAGATGTCGACACCGATCCCGCTGCCGAGGTCAATGTATTTCTTGCCGTCCTCGTCTGTGAGGATCGATCCCTTGCCGCTCACAAAGCAGACAGGGTAACGGTGGTAGGCATGTGCGATGTATTTCTGATCTTTTTCGATGGTATTCATATATAGGCTCCTTTGAGGAATGGTTCAATGGGTTCATGAGGTTCTGAAGGTTCAATGGGGGTGGTGCGGCGCATGAAAATATGGAAGCGTCGTAAAGTTTAGATGAGCGGTACTCCCGTATCGTCATAAGGGCCGAAGTGGAGGAATCTTTTTCGTTAGCGGTTAATTATGACTGTTAGAGGAAGGGAAAGGGGAAACACCGTACTATAGGAAAGCTGGGGAAACGCTGATTAAATCGCAGAGTCAGATTTCATATGGATTTTTATACATAGCTTCGTCATTATCCTCCTTAAATAGCTCGCTATTCGCGTCGGATGATTCCTTGCTCTGTATAAAAATCCAAGAATGAAATCTGATAACGATTTAATCAGTGTTTCCCTGGAAATACTGCGTTTCATGCATAGGGATATCGAGAGAGTTTTTCAAAGGAATACAACAAAGATTCCTCGGCTGCGCTCGGAATGACGATACGAGAGGACGATAGCTTCACTTACTTTTTCTCTCGAGGCTTGGTTTGGGCGGAATTTCTAATCCCTAATCCCTAATCCCTAATCCCTAATCCCTAATCCCTAATCCCTAATCCCTAAT
>ERZ1673722.817-NODE-817-length-36740-cov-5.156876_pt1 | contig 36740 bp, 29 predicted proteins | sample MGYA00580222_ERZ1673722 | MGnify/ENA primary metagenome ERZ1673722 (study PRJEB41218, sample SAMN15661750) | gut metagenome | host: Homo sapiens | place: Canada: London | collected 2015-08-20/2019-03-30 | study: EMG produced TPA metagenomics assembly of... | reverse complement strand
TATCTTCGGAAGCTCTATGCTTCCAAATACCGGATCAAAAGAACCATTGTCAATTTCATAAAGACTGCGGATTGTATCTTCCTTAAATACCTCTTCTGGCTTTCCATAATGTGCAATGGTATCTCCCTTCACACAGATAATCTTATCCGACACTTTCTGTGCAAGATCAATCTCATGCAGCGACATAATGACCGTAATATGCTTTTTTCTTGCCATACGTTCCAATATTGCAAGTAATTCTAATTTATATCGTACATCTAAAAAAGATGTCGGCTCATCCAGCACAATAATCTCCGGCTCCTGACAGATTGCTCTTGCAAGAAGAACTCTCTGTTTTTGTCCATCACTAATAGCGTTAAAATCGCGGTTTCCCAGATCTTCTGCATGAACTGCCTTCATTGCCTCATCTACGATTTGTTCATCTTCCGGCGTCAGTATTCCAAGCCGCCCTGTATATGGGTAACGTCCTGTTGCCACAATTTCATGACAGGTCATAAGCTCCGTTTTGATACGTTCTGTCAAAACAACAGCCATATTGGAAGAAAGTTCTTTATAAGACATTTCCTGAAGCGACGTGTCATCGAAGAACACCTTTCCTCCAATTAATTTCAATTGTTTTGTAATGCTCTTTAAAATTGTAGATTTACCGGATCCATTTGGTCCAATGAGCGTTACAATTTCACCTTTATCAATACCAATATTAATGTCATGGATCAGTGTCTTTCCCTGGTATCCAACAGCCATATCATCCATTTTAAAATAATAATCTGCCATGTTACATTCTTCCTTTCTCGCGCTTCACCATCATATAGATGACAATCGGTGCACCAAGTATTGATGTGACTGTACTGATATTCAGCTCCACCGGTGCCAGTGCCATACGAGCGATCAGATCACAGATCATACAGAATACAGCCCCTATAAAAAATGTACCCGGTATCACCACAATCGGTTTTGATGTTCCGAACGCTTTTCTCGTAAGAAATGGAACTGCAATTCCCACAAAAGAAATTGGTCCGGCAAATGCAGTCACACACGCGGAAAGAATACTTGACAATAATATAATAACAATTCGGAATACTTTAATATTCACTCCCATACTCTGTGCATATGCTTCTCCAAGCTGATATGCACTGATTGGTTTTGACAGTAAAAATGTACACACTGCCGCAATTCCAACTACAACTACAGCTACTTTTATATTTCCCCAGCTCATACCGGAAAAACTTCCCTGTGACCAGCCATGAAGATTTACTATATCAGAATCATCTGCAAATGTCACCACAAAATCTGTAATTGCGGAACAGATATATCCAATCATGATTCCTCCTACCAAAAGGGATGCCATATGATGAATCTTCTTTGACATCAAAAGAATGAATCCCGTCGATATCAACGAACCAATGAATGCTGCCACTACTAATGTGTAAGATGAAAAATGTCCTACATATTTTAAAAATACAATCATAGTCAGTGCGACAGCCATCTTCGCTCCGGAAGAAATTCCAAGTACAAACGGTCCTGCGATCGGATTTGAGAAAAATGTCTGTAATAAGAAACCGGACAGAGACAATGCTCCGCCCAGTAATGCTGCCATGAGGATACGCGGCAGACGTATCTTCCATATGATACTGTACTCTACCGCCTCTCCATCATGTAAAAATAATATTCTCAAAATCTTCGGCACAGAAATATGTACATTTCCCGTATTAATATTCAGCACTGTAATGACAAAAAATGCTGCGATCATACACACAAATACAAATGTATATCTGGATCTTTTTCTGAAATTTTCAGTATGAAAACTTAACTGTTCCTGCTTTGTTTCCTTATTTTGCATATTTCTCCACCAGTTTCTTTTATTTTTTAACCTTTATTTCATCTTTTCAAGAAATGTCATCTGACTGGCATCACCATCTGTCAGCATCAGATGAATATCTGAAATCAGTTCTCCGACTGTATCTGTCGCCTGATATAAGTTTTTACCAGTATACCATACATTTCCATCTTTGACAGCTTTAAACTCTGCAAACAGATTGCTCTTGGCTTCCAGATCACCGAGACTACTCACCTGCCCGTCAATGGTTCCGTTGTAAATAAGATAATCTGCATCTACTGCCGTTGCATAAAATTCTTCCATCGTCAGTTTTACAGATGGCGCATTCCCCTCAGAATTCTTCAGATCCTTGAACACATATCTTCCACCAGCAATCTCAATCATAGTCGGAATGTAGTCATCGGATTTGCGGACAACCACAGAACCGTCTGTATTGATGTAAAAATATGCCACTGTCTTCTCTGTATTCTTAAAATCCTTCAGATCTTCGATTACCTTTGCCTGGTCATCAAAAAATGCTTCTGCCTCTTTTTCTTTATTCAACATTGCTCCATAGACTTTGATCCACTCTGTTCTTCCAAGTGGATGAGACTCATAACTGGAATAATCTACAAATACTGGGATATCAAGGTCTTCAATCATCTCCTGCACCTTCGGTGAGTGAAGGATCATCGTAGATTCTACTGCCAGTTTGCAATCTCCATCTACAATCTTCTCATAATCCGGTTCACTGTATTTTCCTGCAAATGTCATGGCTCCGGATTCCATTGCTTTCTTCGCACTTTCTACATACCAGCCGGAAGCCTCTAAACCAGAAAATTTCACAGTATCAATTGCATCTAATGCATCAAATAATGACATGATTGCTGTAGCAGCCATATAAATATTCTGAACCGGCTGTTGAATTACTATAATCTTTTCATCTAATCCTTCCGGTGCTTCTTTTCCTTCCGGCACGATCAGATACTGACGCCCTTCATGCACATCAATAAGTTTGTAACCTTCTTTGTAATAAAACACATCAAACTCCTGAGCATATGTCAAATCCATGGTAGATTCATAAGTCAGTCCGTCAATTTGAGGGGCTTTTGCTTTTTTTGAATCGCTATTATCTGAGGATGTCTGAGCCGATGAATTCGTACTGTCACTGCTTTCTTTACCGCTTTTCGCAGAGCCACAGCCCATAACCATAAGGGCTGTAGCAAGCAAAAGCGCTGTTATTTTATATATTTTTTTCTTCATGTTCTTTTCCTTTATTCTTCTGTCTGAACTCTTGTCTGGGCAATTGCATCATCACCGGCGTCCTTGACTGCCTGATCAAATAATGTATTCATCTGATCCTCACATCCAAAAAGTACACCGTAGACTTTGATCCACTCATATTTAGCCAGATCTGTCTGCTCATCCTCAGAACGGTCTACGATAACCGGAATTCCAAGTAATGCAAATTTCTCAGTCATCTGCTGGAAGCGCTCTATCTGCTCTTCTACAGTCAATTCTTTCTGTTTTTCAGATTGGTCTTCAGATTTCTTCTTTGATTTTTTATCTGATTTATCATTCTTTTTCTCATTAGATTTTTTATCTTTATCCTTAAAGTCCGTATTGTCTTTATTTTCTTCAAGGTCTGTGATATCCGTCTCTCTTGGAAGAATATCAGATGTAAGTAGTGCAAGATTTGTTTCCTGTTTTACCAGTGTCTTGAAATCTGGCTTCTCTTCTTTTCCACCATAAACAACCTGTGCCTTGTCTTCTCCATCTTTCTTCTCCATCTTTTCTGCAACAGAATCAACTTTACAGTCTTTTTTCTTATCCCCAATCGCTGCAACATTGTCTGTAAGTCCAAGTTCATCCATCTTCTCAAGAAGTGCTTCTGTTGATGTATAAGTCTTATCTGTCGGCATCTGCACTACGATCATATCCTGGTCAAGACCGACTGGGACTTCAACTCCTTCTGGAACAAGAAGATATTTTACAACATTTCCTTTATAAAGCTCTGCTGCCAGTTCCTCTTCACTTATACCATTCAGATTTTCTTCGCCATCCTCCGAAATTCCTACAGCAGCTGTATCTTCTTCTGCTGCATTCTCGGATTTTACATCCTTGGAATCTGTACTCTGATCTGCATCTGTATCTTTTGCTACATCTTCACTTTCACCAGTCTCATTTTCTGCATTGATAGCTTCTGCTGCAAGCTTCTCCGGATCATTTGCAGTTCCTTTTGTCATATCAATCTCAAGGAGTGTAATCCCCTGATCATAGTGATAAATCTTGAAATATTCAGCATAATCAAGCTTTGTCTCTGACTGATACACTAATCCCATGATATCAGGAGCCTTTTCATCTAACTGTTTATTAGCCGATGCTCCTCCTAAAGTTGTTCCATTTCCAGCTGCTGCCAGATAAACAAAGATCGTATACTCAATTTCATGTGCCACAGACATTTTATCTGTCATACCAAGAATTTTATTATTCTGATTCAATGCAATCGGAATTGTAACAGTCGCTGTTCCGCCACCTTTTGATGTATAATATGTATTTCCATTTGCTTTGACATACTGATAATGATCACTGTCAAATACCAATGTCGCATATGCCTGGCCATTCTGAATAGTAATCTTATTACAATAAATTTTAACTTTTCCGGTTCCACCAGACCAGGTAAAACGATCCGGTGTATATACACCATCTGCCAATACGGTAGAACTATTTACCTTACTTGTCGCACCACTTGTATCTGCTTCATACTTGGATTCATTCTCTGCTTTTCCATCATTCGGTTTTAAAATAGACCCGTTATTAGATCCGGATGGAGTCGTACTGCCTCCGTTTGTTCCACCATTGCCCTCATTGCTGATATCACCAATCTTTTCCAGACTGTCTGAATGGAAAACAAGAGTTCTGCCATACCAGCTCTGCCTATTATGTGAAAATGCTGCTACTGCAATTTCTTTATCTAAAGACTCCAACGGTACTGTATAAGTATATTTTCCATTGTTATCTTCTTTAAAAGGAACCCACAAAGACTTGTCTGCTTTTGCAGCCTCTTCTTTTGTTCCCAGATACAAATAATCATATCCTGTGCCGCTCAAAGTCAATACTGCACTCATCTTACCATTCTTGACCGTCAACGTGCAGCCTACTACACGAAACATAGCTGAACTAGATACGACATTATTTACTTTATAGATTCCATCTGCTGGAACTACTACTCCCGGATTTGGATCTGGTGTTGGATTCGGATCTGGTAATTCTCCTGTTTTTTCAAGAATTCCATTAATAAATGCTCTTGCATCTTTCGTTGACCACTCACCTGTTTTTACTGTGCGTACAGAATAACTGAATTCTTTTCCAAGTTCTGATACTGGCATTGTAAAAGTAAAACTCTTATATCCACTTGCAATGTCCGAGCGGTCTTGTGGAACAATCGCGTTTGCTTCCTTTACTTCGTCAGAATCCACCGTATTACCGATATATAATCTGTCATATAGACCAGCCTGTGTCACCCAAGTAACAGTAGCCTGATCTCCACTTATAGAAACACTACTTTCTCTCTCAAAATTCAAACTATATGAATTTGTAGTCGGATAAGCCGAACCATATAAATTGTATACGCCTTCTGCAGTTGTATTAACTCTGTTCTCCAGATTCGGAATGTTTATGAACAAATCTCTTGCCCAGGTAAACCAATTTTCATTTCCAGGTGTAATTGCAATGTTCATTCCCTGTTTTTCAGCCTGTATATCAAATGTGAAGGTTGTTACATTTTTTTCTAAATCATAAGTTCCTTTATAAACCGGTGTCTTATCCGTATCTGCCTGTACTCCGAGATAAATTTTTGTCCACTTGTTTCCTTTCACATCTAACGTCATACGAATATTCTCTCCGCGCAATACTGCTTTCGAAGAAACAATTACAAAATCATTAAATGTACTTCCTGTACCTCCGGCAATCACCTTCACTTCATCAGTAGCAGTTGGAAAACTTTCAATTCCCTCATATGGAATATAAATCCAAAGATCCTGTTTACTATACCAAGTTCCATCCACTTTCCCTAATGTAACCGGGAGAACCTTTCCGCTGTATGATACCGGCACCTGAAATGTGAATGTATATCCTCCATCTGCCAACTCAGTTCCTTTTACAACTGAATTCTTGATTATATCTTCTTTTTCTCCCAGATATAATTTATCAAAAGATACATTCTTGGTCGAAATTGTAATCTCTAAATTATCTCCATCTTCCTGAACTTTTGACTTATTTACCACAAACATCTTAAATGCACTGCCATCAGCCTTGACAACCTGAACCTTGCTGCCCGTTACAGTCGGCGCAGATGGATTTTCCACTTTTGCAACATCAGAAGTTACAGTTGTTCCATTAGAATCAGATATGATACAACGATATTGTCCGATTTTATCTATTGCCATCTGAAATGTGTATATATTTGTCTTTGCGTTGATTCCATCACAGTCTGTCCAGCTTGTCCCATCTGCACTATATTGCCACTGATAATTTAATTTAACACTCTCATCACCATTCACCACAACATTAAGGGATACTTGTGTATTATTCTTCGCAATTACATCTTTTGGCTGTGATTGAATTACAACCTCTGTCTGCTTTTTAAATGCATCTAAAGCAGGTATTTTTAATGCAAGGGAATTATTTGTGCTAAATGTTCCATCTTTTTTCTTTCTCGGAACAAAATACACTTCTCCTCCCGCCATGGATTTCGGAACTTCAAATGTAAATTTTTCCAGATTTTTTACACTATCTACTTCTCCCATAACCAATGGAGTTTTTTCTGCATCATCTTTTCGCCCGATATAAATTGCATCATATGTAAAGTTTCCACTGCTTGCTGGTTTCACCCAGATAGATACTTGAATCTTATCTCCTATAATCTTTGCTTCTGACTCGGCAATCTTAATCATCGAATATGCCTGTCCCGGCTTTTTAATATCATCACTGGCATAAATAGCCTGAATATCGTTTTTAGTTATATATGCATTGTCTTCTGTACTATTGTTGCCGGAATTTTCACCATCACCGTTTCCGTCTTCATCTGTTTTTTGTTCTGGAGACGGTGGCTGAGAATTAATCACAGGTTCTTTAGGATTTGGAATACTCATCCAGAGATAATTATCACTCCAGGTACCTTTATCAGAACGTCCAACAGCTATCGGAATCCAACTGTTCGCTTTTGATAATGGTACACTTATAGAAAATTCACAAGTACTTCCTGTGTTATTTCCTACTATATAATTATTTTTTTCTGTATCAGTTACCGGTCCTAAATACAACCAGTCAAAAACTTTTTCAGTTCCTGTATGAAATGAAATCTTAACCTGATCATCTTTCACTTCCATTTTGTCAACAACAACTGGGAACATTCCATACTCGCTCCCATCATTTTTCAATACCTTTACGTCGTCAATATCTACTGTCGGCTGAACCGTTGTCTCTGTCACCTTCGTTTCCGCCTCTGTCATCTGTGAGCCCTGAGATATCTCCGTTTCCGGATTACCTGCCTCAGTTTCCAGTACACCGGCATTATCTTCCGGCTGTTCAGATGTTATATTCTCTTCTGTTTTTAATTCTTCTTTACTCTCCTCTTTAACAGCTGTACTTTCTTCCTGTGCATGACCAGTATCGCTTGATACTTCTTCTGTTTCCTGTTGCACAATACCCGTCGCATCCTGATCTTCTGCGTATACGTTCGCATAAGATAAAGGTGTTGCCACCATAGTCGCAACCAGCACTCCGGCTAAAAAGCCTGCACTTTTTCTCTTCATCCTTTCCTCTCCTTATTCCGTTTTTCTTTGTAATTTGGGAATTATTAAGAATTATTTACACGAAAATAAAAATCCTCTACTTTTAAAAGTAAAAGATTTCTTGTTCCTTATATATTTCGGCACAATCAATTACTCGTGATCTGGAATTTCTATTTCCCGTACCAACGGTCGGCAGGTTTCCTGACTTGTAAATCTTACATAGAATCTCCTTCCCAGTCTCCCAGTGGATGTCTAACACAACCTCAGATTCTGTGCTAACACACAATCTATGTATTCACTCACAGTGACGAGTTCGTACAGGTCTCGCACCTGTTTCCCTTTTACCTGTCTTCTAAAAACAGCACCGAACGTTCTTCATAATTTTCCATAACAAATATAACATTTAGACTTGAGAAAGTCAATGAAACCGGGGTTTTATTACAATTCATTATACTTCAGTGGCATGCTTAAAAAGCTTCCACAGGATTTCTCCCATAGAAGCTTCTTTTTTCAATTTATACGCCAAATTCCTCATACAATTTCTTACGATATTCCAAATCCTCCAACGCCTTAATACTATCTTCCTGACGATTCTGCTTTGAAAGCTTCATTAATAAATTGGCAAGCCGTTCTTCCCCTATACGTTCTCCTTCTTTTCTTCCTTCCTCTCTTCCTTCTATTCTTCCTTCTTTTCTTCCTTCCTCTCTTCCTCGTATTCTCCCTTCTCTTAAACCTCGCTCTATTGCCTCTTCTTTTACCAGTCTTTCTCTTTCTTCCATCTTCATATACTCGACCTCCACACTTGTACTTGTTTTTATCTCCTGTATACTCTCATGCAGACGGCGAAGTCTTTCATCACATTCCTCTGGAAGTCCATGTTCATTGCTCTCAGTAATATAATGAAGAAAATCCACTAATTCTTTCGACACTTCATCTTCATTTTCTCCTTTTGTACTGAGAAATAATTTTGTAACCTCATCTCCAAGTAATAAATCCGGCTGTTCCTTGCAGCGGCTTTCAAACGTATAGCAATACTATTTCCTTCCTTCCGATTCTGCATCTCTACATCAAAAACGCGACCATCTTCAGATTCTGCGACAAAATCCATTCGGATTCCACGTTTTCCCGGAATATTGTGAATAACCTTCTGACCTTCTTTCCACTTGAGGCTTTTTAATCGCAAACCAGTAGATAATTCGATAATTGTCTTGCAATTTTCCAGTTCCGCGGTTGCCACATCAAATAGAAAATCGTCCGTGAGATTCATCTCCTTTAATGGCTTCCATCTGTCTTCCTGCATGATTAAGTTTTCGGTTCTCTCCATACACTTTTCTCCTTGTATTATACCATTTATAGTTATTTTTTCAAACATGGAATATCGGACGAATCTGTCCATATGATCAGAGCAGAACTGCTCTTAAATTAACTTGATCTTTTTCGAATGTTTGAAGTGGATATACAGATGTAAATAGATTTATAAATTCGTCCGATTTATCAAGAAAGGACAGCCATGTGTTTTTTCACATCGGCTGTCCTTTTGACATTTCATAAATATACTGTTAAACAAAAGCCACTGACTACAATAGCTTTACTTCTTTAAAAATCCCATGATTCAGCTGATAGCCAACATTCTTAATACACATCTGTCCGGCAAAATGTGCTTTTCCGATCATATGAATGCAGGCCTGTGCATATCCGATTGGCTCTTCTAACTGATGATCCACAAACTTCGCTTTTTCTGTTCCAATAAGAGCAAGCGTTGTTTTCGGGCAGAGCAGAATCATAGTCTTATCATCGGCAAGCTGCTCTACTTTCTTCAAGAATGGGTATGTAAAATTCACCGTAACATCTTCCATCATCTTCGGTCCCAGAATATTCACTCCGCCAGAAGAATCTGCATAGCTGATCAAATCTCCCCCGTACTCTTTCACCAGTTCCATATATTTCAAAATCTGATCTCCCAGTTTCCAGAAGACCTTTTCCATCACTTCCGGTTTTTTTCGCATTCCCTTGAACACATATCTTGCATCGATCAGCACATTGAGAATTGTAAATGGTCCTGCCACTTCGAATACAACATGTTCTCCTTCTTCACGAAGTTTTTTACATGCAAGAAGAGTCTCTTGAATTCGTCCTTTCGTGAAATCCATGTCCGGCAGATTTAATATTTCTTCTACATCTGTACAGACATATCCTCCAGCTCTCGGACCTGCAATCTCATTTCCAAGATTTATAACTCCTCCCATAGCCTCTGCCTCTAATGTATGGCAAAATGGAAGTTCACATATAACTGCTTTATCTTTCTCTTTCAACACTTTTGAAAGAGTCACCATTGTATCACAGTGTGTGTATGCATCTGGAAATGTTAGTCCCAGTCCTTCTGTCACTTCTGAACGAATTCCTGCTGAATTATCATATGTACAATTAAAATCTTTTATATCTCCCATATTTTTAACATTACCTCTTCGCATAACCAAGATTGGATTTCCCCGCTTTATTCGGGTATTTCCTATCTCATTCGTTTCTTCAATTTTTAGTGAACTTCCGGAAACATAAGGCAATCGGCAAATAATCTCTCATAGCCTTCTGTTGCACCAAGTTCCATATAATCCATATGATGAGCCAGTTCTTCCATCTCACGCTTCACCTGACCGGATAAGAGCGCCATATAAGCCCCGGTCTTGGATGAGTTACCGACATAGACAAGTTTATCTTTCACTTCTGCCGGAAGAATTCCTGTTCCAATGAGGCTGTCTGCCGGAAGATGTGCTCCAAATTGTCCTGCGATCATAACCTTGTCAAGCTCACTCATCTCTTTTCCTGCCTTCTTAAGAAGTGCATAGAAGCCAGACAGAATGGCTCCTTTTGCAAGCTGTACCTGTCGGACATCTCCCTGAGTAATCTTAAGGTCTTCCGTCATCTTAAACTGACGTTTGATACCATCCATCTCAATCATTGGGTAACGATAATCTGTCTCTTCCAGATTCTTCAACTTGATAAATGCGCCGTCTTTTCTTACAAGTCCGGTTCTTACCAATTCTTTTACCACTGCCAGAATACCACTTCCACAGACACCGATTGGATCGGCATTGCCGATAATTTTCAGCTTCACGCCATCTTCCTTAATTTCAACATCTTCAATAGCTCCCTCTGCCGCACGCATACCTGAGCTGATGTTCATACCTTCCAGTGCCGGACCTGCGGCACAGGAACAGGAAAGTAATCTTCCATGATCTGAAAATACAATCTCTCCATTCGTTCCGATATCAATAAACAGAACATTTTCATCTGCCTTATGAAGCTCACAGACATAAGCTCCTGCCACAATATCTGCTCCGATATAAGATGATACTGACGGCAGACAATAAAGTCTTGCCCCTCTGGATGCATGAATACCAATCTCCTCTGCTTCAATATCCTTTGCCTTTACAAACATTGGTGCATACGGTGATTTTCCAATGGACAGTGCATCTACACCAAGAAGCATATGCATCATCGTACAGTTCGCTCCTACAGAGACCTCGTAAATCTGTTCTTTCTTCACTCCGGTCTGTCCACAGACATCTGCGATCATCTCATTGATGGAAGCAACGATTGCTTCCTTAAGTGCCTGTACCCCTTCCTTGGGATGCTCCATCTCATAAGTAATACGAGTCAGGACATCCAGCCCAAAATGCTTCTGTGCATTGATCATAGAGGAATCTGCCAGTTCTTTTCCGGTCAGCATATCAATCAGTGCAGTAACAACGGTTGTTGTTCCGATATCTATTGCGATTCCATACATAGAATCTGTAGTATCTCCCTCTTCCAGATCCATCAGCACTTTTTTGCCATCTTTTTCACGATGGATAACTGCCGTGTAACTTCCTTCTTTGAAACAGAATCCACGCAATACAGAAAATGGAAATTCCACATTCGAAAGTTGTTCTTTAATCTGATCTTCAAATGGTGTCTGGTCTGTCAAAAGCGGCTTATGTATATTCACGACCTGTTTGACAATATCCAAGTCTTTTTCGAATTTTGGCACATATCCTTTTGATAGAACTTCATGCTTGCGCTCTTTCTGCATCAGCTCTACTTCCAGATCACACTGTGGATGAACCATACAGGAAAGACGCACACCACTTTTTACTTCTTCTGGTTTTAAGAAACGTAATTCTGTAGAAGATACTTCCCCTACTTCTCCTGATACGATGCGTACTTTACACTTTCCGCATACTCCTTTTCCATTACACGGATTATCAATAAATATGTTCTGCGCCAGCAAGATTTCCAGAAGGCTTGCTCCCGGTTCATAATCGTATTGCTTGCCAGACTGAACGACACGTAATTTATACATTAGCTGCTTCCTCCATAATTCCATGACGGATTGCCTGGATATTGGTCAGTGGTGACTTCGTTCCAAGTCCGCATGCCGGAGAAATGATATTGGAACCGTCTCTCCAACATTTTACTGCAAGCTGCTCTACCTTCTCAGGCTGTCCAAACTCCAGCGTCCATGTACTGACATTTCCCATCAGAGCGTGCTTTTTTAAATGTTCGCGTGCCTCACGCATAGATACGCAGGAATCGAAACTAAGTACGTCAGAATGTATTAGTTCTGCCTGCGGATATACATTTTTCATCTGTCCGCAAATATGCATGATTTTTCCCATGGTTTCTTTCTGAAGAGCATCCCAGATCATATTATTATATTTGACCGTATACTCCTCAAAAAGCTTCGGTCCCAAAATTTCTCCTGTTCCACTTGGATCGGAAATTGCAATTATATCTGCACCGGCATCAATCTGTGCTCTTGCAAACTTTATAATCTCATCAGTCACAAACTGCATGTAACGGTGTGCTTCTTCTTTTTTCTTGCGAAGCTCTTTATAAAAAATAACCGGCTCCATAACGGAACTTGCTGTGCTGACCGGTCCCGTAATATTTCCGATAATCGGTACATCTAAGTTTCTGGATTTCAGAATACGGATTGCATCCAACACAACCTTTGCTCTTCCTTCCTCCATACTCATCGGTGTAATGGTCTCCCACTCTGTGACCGAATTGATCGCATATCCCGTTACATGCGGCTCATAAATCTTACTGCCCATAGTCACCTGAGCCCCCATAGCTTCTGCCTCAATCGTCATGCAGAATGGAACACCTACATTTTCAAAGCAGCCTTTTTCATAATTAGCTTCTGCCAAATCTGCCATCATTCTGGCATTCAGATGTGCCTCCGGCCAACTTACATTTGCCTCATCCATCAGATCTGTCGTTATCATATTCATCATTCCACCGGGACAGATACATGGCGGTCTGTCTGTCGGCTCCTGATGCATGGCTTTCCTAATTCGTTCTTTTGCATCCATAAATCCCCAGCTCCTTTTTCGAATTCTTATTCGGATTCTTTTATATTTAGCCTGGCCTATACCTTTTCAGACCGTTTCCAATACAGCTTTTGTCTTTTCTATCTAGGCAATTCCTGTTAGCTCTTTCGCAACTTTTACAGCTTCAACCGCATTCACAGAATATCCCTCTGCTCCGATATCGTCCGCAAATTTTTTGGAAATCGGGCTTCCTCCGACCATAACTTTAAACTTATCACGGATTCCCTGGTCTTTTAATTTCTCTATAACTGTCTGCATTCCACCCATAGTTGTCGTCATCAGTGTGGACATACAGATAAGATCTGCATCTACCTCCTTTGCCTTCTCAATAAACTGGTCAAGCGGAACATCTCGTCCAAGATCATACATCTCGAATCCTGCTGTCTCCATCATAATCTTTACCAGGTTTTTACCGATGTCATGAGTATCTCCTTCCACAACACCAATAACTGCTTTTTTCTTCGTCTGATCATCTGTATTTTCCAGATGCGGACGAAGTACATCCAGTCCCGCATACATTGCATCAGAGCAAAGGAGTACATCTGTTACAAAATACTCTTCTGCATCGTAAAGCTCACTGGCCTTGTTCATACCATCTACAAGACCTTCCATAATTCCGTCAAACGCCGGATATCCGGCCTCAATATATTCTTTCGCAACTTCTACGACTTCCTCATCTTCCATCTCTACTACACACTCTGATAATTTTGCTAATAATTCTTCTTTAGATGCCATACTATAAATCCTCCATAATCTAAATTTTTATTTTGTTAGAAAATACCTCATAGCCCGCAAGCTGTTTTTTCCTGACATTCTCATCTCTTGACGTGTTTTATCTTGATACATTTTAACATTAATTACACATATCTTCAAATTGAGCACTTCCATATATTCGTACAGACATTTATCCATTCTATATGTCATCCATCAGATAACGAATCGCCCAAGCCGGCACTTCCGGAATCTCATCCAAAACTTCACTATCATATATAAATGCCACTGGATACTCCGGTTTTTTTCTCGGATAAACACCCATTCCATCTGTAAAATACAGCATTCCATTCAAGTTCGTAAGTTCTCCGTTTTTTCGAAGTTCTTCTATATACTCAAATGCCGGTCTGAAATCAGTTCCTCCCCGGCCATAAAGTGTCAAGTCTTCCATCACCTGCTCCAGTTCTTTCTCTGATGTAATCTTCACATCCTTCTGAACCAACGCATCACACTGGATCAGATGGAAATTCACTCTGTCTTCGCTTTTCTGCCCACTTTTTAATATCTGGTACGTTTTTTCCAGAAATCTCCGAAGTTTTTCTTCCTCCACTGACCCTGAAGTATCAATCACAGTCACAAATGTTTTCACTACCCGGACATCCTTGTACTCCAACGGCTCGATCAGCGGCATATTTCCATACAGTTGCATTCCATAAGTATAGAAATTATAATCAAATTCCTCATCATTGATCTTCATACGTTCCCCAAGCCTGGTGAACTTTCTTAAGAATGCACTATAGTCCTGCTTCTTTCTGTTCGCAAGCTTTAAATTCACCAAAAAATCACCGGTTTCACCACTCCGGCTTTTCATAAATGTCTCAAGATCCACCTGAATCTTTTTCGCAGCCTGCTTCCACAGCTCTTCCAATTTTTGACTTGAGGACATGACCTCCCGGTTCTGATTCACCTGCCCTGATTTCACCTGGATTACATCATTTCTGTTTTTTGTTTCGGGATACCAGAAGCTATGGTCATCCCGACGGAAAATTTTCTCCAGCCAGTCTATTTCTGACTCTTTTGTCTTTTTCAGATATCCATAAATCTTTTCCGCATTCATAAGTCCCACATTTTTCCGGATGCGGTCAAGTTCGCGCTTTTCGTCTGCCCCGGCACTAATGTCTGCAAAGTCCAGTTTCCAGCTTTCGATGATATATTCTGTTGCCATATCGCATGCAAGATCCCATTTTCTTTGCTCGATATGTGGATTTACAAAGAAATGTCTGAATATTCCATGCACAACTAAATGCAAATACATTCTGCTGACGAAACCTTTCTCTTTCTGATATGCTCTCAGTACGTATTCTGGATTATAGTAAAGATTTTTTCCATCTGTTCCCATACCATATGAACGATTACGCATACATTTAGAGGGGCTCTCCGTCAGCATCCGAATTGCCGGTTCCAGAAACCTCATATTGACCAACGTTCTCTGTCTGCTAAAGTTCAGAACTTCTGAAGCCACTTTTATTATTTCCACACACATAAATATTACACCTGATCAAGCCCCAGATTTTGAATCTGATCCATAAGATTTTTCTGTCTCTCGTAGAACATCAAATTCTTATTATGTTTAAAATACTCCCGACATCCATACTGACTGATAAATCTGGCCGTATATTCATTTTCCGTAAGTTCTGTCACAAGTACAAGAATCTCCTGTCCTTCTTCAAACACATCTTCACAAAAGTAAAATGAGTTGGACAGACAGCTCGATGCTTTTCTTGTCTGCTCTTGAAAGCTTTCTGTCAACTGGGCAAAATAATCTCTGAGAATTACAAAATCTCTTTCATCCGGAGTCCGTATGCCTGCTTTTTTCCGGCATTCTTCCAGATAAACAAGCACACGGTCATCTTCCCTCACCTGGGCACGGGATAAATTACCGGCACGTTTTTTCTGTTTTTCTTGTTCCATTAAACATTCTTTTTGTTGTTCGATACAAGAAACAAGGTCTCGGCCTTTTTCCACATCTGCTTTTATCTTTTTCAGGCAATCCCCAAATACAAACAATGCATTTTGCATCTCCATTGTCTCTTTAACAGTATCCGTAATTCCATCCATCAAAAGACCAAGGAAAGAAATCCTCTCATCAAAAGATGCTTTCATCGCCCTCTGTCTTACTTGCTCTGATGGAATGCCAAATAAGATACGGTCCACCTGATAATCATTTTTATATTTTTTGAACAAATCATAATAAATTGCAAAGTCACGGGCAATCTGCTCGTCCTGCACGTACTGGCTGATCAGATTCAGATCCACAGGCAGATTCTTCTTTTCACTCAGACACATGATCTGACTTAAATCTTCCCAGCCTCTTGCTGTCACAAAATGCTTTCCATCCACTGTATTTTCCACGGAATAAAATGCATCTTTCTTCAGATCCAGATAGGTCAGGATTGCCGGGTGCATCCCCTGCTCATAAGCATATGTTTTCCAGACACTATAATCAGGCTCTACATCCATTCTCTTTACGCGGTCCCAGGACGCAATATCGAATTCCCTCACAGAATGATTGTATTCTGGCGGATTCCCTGCTGTTACGATAATCCAGCCCTCCGGCACTTTGTGCTGTCCAAATGTCTTGTACTGTAAGAACTGAAGCATCGCCGGCGCCAAAGTCTCAGATACACAATTGATCTCATCTAGAAAAAGAATTCCTTCACATATTCCCGTGTCCTCCATCACTTCATAAACCGCTGCAATAATCTCACTCATCGTATACTCAGATACCTGAAATTTTTCTCCGCCATACTCCTTTTCTACAATGTATGGAAGTCCCAGTGCACTCTGCCTTGTGTGATGTGTCATCGTGTAAGACACAAGTGCTACTCCAAGTTCCTGCGCAACCTGCTCCATAATTGCAGTTTTACCGATTCCCGGCGCTCCCATCAAAAATACCGGACGCTGCTTTTCTGTCGGAATTATATATCTGCCTTTTTCATCCTTTTCCAGGTACAATTTTACCGCATGTTCAATCTGCTCTTTTGCTTCCCTAATATTCATAAATATTATGACAACGCTGCCAGAAGCTGATCAAGCTGGCTGCCCGTCTCCTCCTTCTTATCCTCATTTTGGATTTCATCCTGATAATTCAACAGCATGCTGCGGATCTCCATATCGGATTTTTGCAGTGACTGATCCAGAAGTCTGTTCACTGCCTGTTCCGCCAATAAATTGTAATGAATGAAAAACTGTAATAACTTTTTATTTTCTAATAAAAGGACTTCATAGGAACTCCGGTTTTCTTTCAGATCCTTCACATAAGAATCAAGAATTTCACTTCTTACATCTCCTTGTTCTACCAGGTAATCTGCAAGTCCTGCTGCCGCCCACATTCTCCATTCTTTTGCAAATCTCGTAATCCTCATATTCGGTGCAATGATTTCTTCCATATCATAGCAAGTTGTCCACATATCCCAGTCCTGAAACACTTCTTCATCCACCGGGTTTCCTTCTATATACACTCGTTTTAATGCAGAACATTGTGAAAAGATGCCTTTGCCAAACTCTGTCACCCGTTTTGGGAAATGAAGTTCTTTTAAATTCGTACACCGGTAAAACACCTTGCGTTCTACCACCTCCAGTCCTTTTGGCAAATGTACTTTCTCCAGACTGACACAAGTCACAAAAGCACCTTCTTCAATTCGCTTCACACTCTCCGGTAAATCCACCTGTTCCAGTGCCGCGCACCCGGAAAATGCATGAGCCCCAATCACTTCTGTATCATGCGGCAGTATTACTTCCCGCAGTTTTCCACAATCATTAAATGTATCATGCGGAATCTCCACCAGATGTTCTAGAAACTTCACTTTTTTTAACATCCTGCAATAACGGAATGCACTGTGCCCAAGTTTCTGCAAATTCTCCGGTAATTCTATATATTCCAGAGGTGTTCCGCTGAAAGCATAGATGTCGATTGTTTTTATGCTTTCCGGTAAATGTATCTTTTTGATTCCACTCCCCTGAAAGGCATGCTTTCCAATTCGTTCCACTGAATCTGGCAAATGCACTTCCTGCACTTCCATGCAATACTCAAAAGCACTGTCTGCAATGATCCGGATACCATCCGGCACTTCTACAAATGCGTCAGCTCCAAGATATTTTATAAGCGTATCTCCTTCTATCTGAAGATTTTGATCTACGTTTCCGGATTCCATTACACTTTTTAATACTTCCCGTGCATCTTCACTTTTCAACGCTTTCGTATTCAGTCGTTCCAGCGCTTTCCAGCCTTCTTCTATTTCCTCCGATTCCACATCGTCTGAATCAATATTGTTGACCAGAATCACATCTGCATGTTCAATCTGGTCTACATAAAATTCTCCCAGTCCGGAGGCATATGCCTCCACCATGCCAATGTCTACAACTGTAACATTCGGTCCGATCATCATCTCAAGATGTTCCTTCTCTTTTAGCTGCGTACATACTTTCACGACATCGGACAGTTTTCCAAATCCAGATGCTTCTATAAAAATTCTGTCCGGGCAATCTTCCATGGCAATCCGGCGCATCTTTTCTTCAAACTCAAGTGCCATCCCACAGCAAATACAGCCCTCACCGATTTCTTCATAAATCAAGCTGCCTTCTGCATTTTCCCGGTCAACTGCCTGTGCACCAAAATCATTTTGAATTACCGCAGTCTTTCCCTTTACCTGTTCTATACATTGATTTAAGAATGTTGTTTTTCCGGATCCCCGAAATCCAGATATGATCTGAACAACCATGTCCTGTTTATCTACCTCCATCAGATTAGTTTTCTGATTTTATATCTTTTTATTCAAATTTGGCAGATTATCTTTCCGACACATTTTACTCAAAGTTCTTAGGATCTAATGGCCATTTTCCATACTTTCTTGCTGCATTCATAAACGCTTCAATATTCTCCAATTTTACCTGACCGGAAAGATCACATCCAGAGGCAAGAATATAACCATTCGGTGAATCCCATGCTTTCTGCAAACACCTCTTTACAGCTGCATCCATTTCTTCCTTTGTTCCCTGAATAAAATAGTCGACCGGTGCCACATTTCCAAGAATCGGCATCTTCTGCCCTGCTGTATTTTTTACATGCTCCAAATCAACGACATTGTCCACACTGATCATATCACTTCCTGCATCTGCCATGTCATCAATTGTTTTGGTCGTATCCCCACATATATGATAGCAGACCATTCCTCCTGCATCATGAATTGCCTGATTTACTTTTTTTGCATACGGAAGCACAAACTCCTGATACTGACTCTTTCTCAAGATTGTGCCAGAAGCGAGTGGATCACATTGTAGGATCAATACCCCTTCTTGAATGAACTCTTTATAAATATCGATAAGACAATCTGTTGTAAACTGCACAAGTCTGTGAACCTTTTCTGGTGATTTCCTCATGGCACGGAACAGCTTCTCTGCTGGATAACAGCTTGTGGCAGCTGTATATGGTCCAGTAATCAGAACCCCGACCGGTACTTCATCACCAATTTCTTCTTTTACAATGTGGCATGCCTCCAGACAATGTCTTAGGTGCGGATCATTTTCTTTTTTCAGACGTTCCGGATCCAGCTTGTCAATATCATCCAAACTTTCAAGCGGATACGTTGCGATTGCAGGTGTCTGAAACTCCGGATCATTGGTCGTTCCCCCAAGCCCAACTCCTACCATGTGAAGCCCGTATTCAATGACTGCAAGGTCATTACCAAATCTTTTGTACGCTTCAATCTGACACTTTGCCTCATTCTCCGGTGAGCTTCTTTTCTCGCGATGAGTCATCCCACATACATCGCCTGACATAGATACTATGACCGGCATTGCAAGCATTCGATCCATCGATTGTCCTGTCATAAAAGCATTCAGTCTTTGATTCGGTGTCATCTGGTCTAATTCGTGCATAAATCTCCTCCTCGTATTATACATGCAAACAATAAGTTTCTCAATATTCTCCCTGGATTTTATACACTATAACTTCTATCACTGTCATGAACGATCAGTATAAAATATTTTTCCACTAAAAAAGGCAGGGAAAATAAAACGAAGTGTCTGTTCTTTTCCCTACCGAAAATCCCAATTCCTATATAGCAGGTTTCCTGGCTTGATTTCATCCTCTGCTTTCCTCTTCCCGGCTTATATTACTGCTGTTCTGTTGCAGATATAAATACCAGTGACTCCGTTGAAGCTTCGTCCATCTTACAGTAGAATAGGCTGCCCTGGATTCTCACCAGATTCCCTTTTAAATGTCAAATCCATCACTAATATAGTCTTCTGCATCCAGTATAATTATTAAGCACGCTTATTTCAAATAAATAATATTGATATATCTACCCAATTATCGTTTTTTCAAATAAAATACACTCAGTCTTCATGGAATTCCTAAAAAGAATAAACTCATAAAAACCACGTGTACATAATTAAGAATGGCTCTACATTCCTACTTGCGAAACTACATACTTATTTTTTTCTTAATGCTTTCTTTTTCTCAAGATTTGTGACAACCATGCAGCAGCTTGCATCACCTGTGATGTTTACTGTTGTACGTCCCATATCAAAGATACGATCCACTCCGGCTACAAGAGCGATTCCATCTACTGGAAGTCCTACAGATGTAAGTACCATTGCCAGCATAACCATTCCAGATCCCGGCACACCTGCTGTTCCGATAGATGCCAGTGTTGCTGTCAGGATAATCGTCAGCATCTGTGGAAGTGTCAGGTTGATTCCATAACAGGACGCGATAAAGATTGCACATACTCCCTGATAAATTGCAGTTCCGTCCATGTTAATTGTTGCTCCAAGCGGAAGCACAAATGAAGTCACTTCTTTTGATGCTCCCATGTTCTCTACACACTCCATATTGATTGGAAGTGTTCCTACGGAAGAAGCACTGGAAAATGCAAACATCATTGCCGGAAGCATTCCTTTAAAGAATGCGATCGGACTCATACCGCCCATTGTCTTTACTGCTAATGAATATACAACAACTGCATGTATAATGTAGCAGACATACGCTGCTAAAAGCACCATTGCCAGTGAACCGATGATCATCGGACCATTTACTGCAATAACCGGGCACAACAGACAAAATACTCCGATTGGAGATAATCTTAAGATCATCTCCATACATTTCATAAACATATCATTCAGATCATTACACCCCTGAATCAAACGTGGATTTTTCTCCGGTCCAATCAGAATAATCGCAAATCCGAACAATACTGACATCACAATTACCTGAAGCATATTGGACTCAGACATCGGTGCAATAAAATTGGATGGGAAAATATTCACAATTGTATCCATAAATGATACCGACTCTGCTGCTTCATAAGTCAAGTCTGTTGTTGCAACGACCGGGAACATTCCTTTGAACAGATTTCCTCCAATCAATCCAAATGTGATTGCAAATGCGGTTGTACACATATAGTATACAACGGTCTTTAAACCAATTGCTCCTACTTTTTTAATATCCTGCATGGAGATAATCCCACACATAATGGAGAATAATACGATTGGAACTACGATGAACTTTACAAGGTTCAGGAAAATTGTTCCAAACGGCTTAATGTAACTCTCTGCAAATTCTGCATGACTCTGCATCAGAAGTCCTACTACAATTGCAAGAATCAACGCGATAAAAATCTGCATTGCCAAGGACATTTTTTTCTTTTGTTTCATGATTTTAACCTCTCTTTACTTGATTTCATTTCCCCGTTATATTTTACCCCAAAAAAGCACTGTCATAAGACAATGCCTATTCTCTGATATAAAATTATATCATACCTTATTCTGATTCATCAACCAGTTTTTTGCAAGTTCATGTGGGAAATTATGCATTTTTTGATTGGTTGGGGACGTAGCAAACTTTCAAAATACTACGTCCCCAACTGCAAAACACGGTGTCCCTTTTTTGCCTCAAAATATCATTTTTGCATTTTTGTCGCTTCATTTGCACAAATTACATATTTTAATCTTCCAGAATACCTTTCGGAAGCTTTCCTAACTGCGCACCACGACCGTATTTTCTTGCCGCATAGATAAATGCCTCTACATTTCTTTTCGGTGTACCAATCGGGAGCTGACATCCTGTATTCAAAATGTAACCTTTTGGATTATCTCCACATTTTCTCAGGCAGTCTTTACATGCCTCAATGACATCATCAATCGATCCATCTTTCATCACTTCGATTGGCCTGACTGCTATAGCTGTTGAAATCGGACCTGCCACACTCGTTGTCATACTAACATCCGGGAAACGTTCTTTCAATCTCTTGGCACTTTCCAAAATCGGTGCAAGAACTGGATTTTTATAAGGATCCGTCACTTCCAATTTGTCGAAATCCGCATAATCCTGCAACACATGATGTTCAATATAATCAATATGTTGTATGCAATGACTCTTTGTTTGTCATTCCAAAATCTTCTTCTGTCATTACACCGCCCTTTTCAATAATCAAAAATTGGTCATCCCATTTCCCAGACACTAATTTTTCTAATATAATATTACTTCCCGGCACATATTGATATGGCACATTTATAATTGCAGACTCCCTTTTTGCACGCTCTACATATTCTTTTGAATAACAATCATAAACACCTGTATCCACAATATCTACACTCTTGTAAGCATCAAACCAGACTTTCATAACTCTTTTGGCTCTTCTTTCACCATACTTTAAAACCAAATCTTGTTCCATCTGTTCAATAGACATCAAATCTCTGTTTTCAGTCAAATAAAAATGTCCGACTTCTTTTAAGTTGTAATGAAACTTTTCGTCCGTATGCATTAAAAGTGTAATACAATCATCAACTTTTGGCATAATTGTCCGCCTTGGAAAAGTCCATCCTACTGATGCCCCTCCACAAACTCCCAGTCCCAAAAGCACGGTGTCTATTTCCTCCGGAAGTTGTTCCATGGCAAGAAATGCCAACTGCCAGAATTTTTCCGGTCTGCTATGCTTGGAATTATCCAGTTCAATAATGGGATAATTTGTATTCATTTTTTTCTGTGCTGCTTTCACATGATTTGTAAGTGTGGAGCAGACTACTATAGCAGCATTCATATAATCTTCCTTATACTTTTTATATTTCTATATGTTAAAAAAAGGCAGAGTAAAAACAGCGTAACCGCTGTTCTTCCCCTACCGACGACTGCTTATAACTCTGTAATACCTCTTGGCATATAACCTTTTCTTGCACCACGTCCATACTTTGCAGCTGCATTCATAAATGCAATCATGTTTTCCTTCGTCGTATCTACCGGAGTGGTACATCCAGGACAGAGATTATATCCCCTCGGATTGTCTCCAGCTTCAATAATACATTTCTTAATTGCCTGGTCAATTTCTTCAAATGTTCCATTTTTCAATACATCTACAGGTGGCACATTTCCACTGATTGCAACTTTATCACCATAGCATTCCTTCAATTCCTGAATACTCTCACAGTTATCTACCCAAAATCCACTGACTCCTGTGCCAATAACTTCTTCCCAGCGATCCCTGGTATGTCCACATATATGAATTCCAGTTGAACCCTGAAATTTGTTCATACGCTCTACTGCCTGTTTTATATAAGGGACAAAAAATTCTTTAAACTGTCGTTTACTAAGTAAATCTCTGGAGCCCATTGGTTCAGAAAGTGTAAACCCAATTCCTAGTTTACGATGAAGATCTTCACAACATTTTACAACACAGTCTGTACTATACTGCAATAATTTGTGGGCCTGTTCTTTATGTTTGACCGTACCCTTTAAGAATGTTTCAGTTCCAATCAAACTTGCAGCTGTTGTAAATGGTCCTGCAAGTCCACTACCAATTCCGCGTTCTTTTCCATATTTTTCCTGAAGTCTTTCAAATGCTTCTATTATGATAGGAAATCTTCCATCTTTTTCAACATTAATAAGCTCCATATGATCCAGGTCATCAAAGGTTTCCAGTGCCGGCTTTTCAATATAAGACACGCTGTGCTCCGGATACTCGAGCTTTGTTCCGAGTGCTTCTACCAGCGTCCGAAGTCCCAGTCCCATCCCCATATTATCCGCCTGAAAATCTTCTGCCAGACGGCTTTCAACTTCCACCATGGCATCTGCCGAAAAATAATAATCACGAATGGAAATCCCATATAACGGAGGAGCTGTCTCTCCTGCACTTAAAGACGTCGGAATACGGTCCACCTCTTCTCCTCTTGCGTAAGCTATCTTCCTCTCTTTTGGCGTCATCCCAAGTTTTACTAATTCCATCTTTTCTTACCTCTTTCTTCTAACAGAACAACATAGAAAATGGTACTGTTACAATTGATATAATCGTTGTCATAGCAAATATTTCCGCTGCATATACGGAGTCTTTTTCATAGCGGAGTGCAAATAAGCTTCCCGTCACTCCTGCCGGACACGCTGTTGCCAGTATCACAATAGTCTTTACGAGCTGTGAAACTGGAACAAAATAAAAGACTCCTACCAATGCAAATGGCATCACAATCAGCTTTACAAAGCTTAACCAATATAATCTGTAATGACAAAATACTTGTTTCAGATCTGCCTGAGCAATATTGATTCCTGCTACCATCATCGCCATCGGTGTGTTCATGTTTGCAATCATTTCCATTGGTTCTTCAATAATCTGAGGAACACGGATTTGTGCAACAAAGCAGATAATACCAAGAATAATGGAAATAATTGTCGGTGATGTAAATACTTTTTTCAAAGATTTGATATCACTTTTCCCAGACATTACAATTACGCCATGTGACCAGAGCAAGAAATTCGCCATAGCTACATAGGCAGTCATATAAAAAACTCCTTTTGCCCCAAAAATCCCCTGTGCCATCGGTATTCCGATAAATCCACAATTAGAATACATCAATGCAACTAATTCCACAACTGCATAATCTTTATCCAATTTTCGGACGACCCATTTGCAGATACACCAGATCAGAAAAAAAGCAATAGCTGATAACAGAACCGATATCATCAGCCCTGTTACCAGCTCTTTTGAAAAGTCTTTCTGAAATGATGTAAAGAGCAGGACTGGTGTGAATAAACTCAGCACCAGTTCTGATAATTTCTTATTCATCTCCTGATCTACAATCTTCTTGTGATAACAGAATACCCCGACAAGCGCAAGTATCGTCATCACAAGAGTTTTGTACATCGTCATTCCAGCTAATTCCATAGAACTATCTTCTTACTCCCAGCAAGGAATCTGTGTTCCCTGTTTCTCTGTCTTAAAGTACTCTGCAAGTTCATCACACTGAACAGCTTCTGCAATGTCTTTGATCCACTGTGCATCTTTGTCCTCTGCACGAACTGCAAATCCTACAGCATATGTGTCATTGTCATCAGACTGGCAAAGATATCCATCTGCAGAAAGTCCTGCATTTACCATGTGTCCTGCTGCAAGGCAAATTGCATCAACGTCTTTGATAGACTGTGGTAATACAGACATCTCAGCTTCGATGAATTTGAAGTTATGTGGATTCTCTTTTACGTCATACATTGTCGGACTCTCTACAGAATCATCTAATGTGATCAGTCCCTGAGACTCTAACAGGTGCAATCCTCTTGCCTGGTTTGTTGCATCGTTGCAAAGTCCGATTGTAGCTCCATCTGGAAGCTCATCTACTGAATCCCATTTATCAGAATACATTGCGAATAATGGATAAAATGTCTTTGGCTCTACCATAACCAGATTTGTTCCATTCTTTTCGTTGTAACTCTTAAGGTATGGCTCATGCTGATACCAGTTACAGTCAATGCTTCCTTCTGCTAATGCTACATCTGGCTGTACACTGTCATCAAATACTTTTGACTGAACATTGTATCCAAGTTTTTTCAGTTTATCCTCTACTGCAGCATACTGATTTACCATATCAGCACGAACTCCGATTGTGATATCTTTTTTCTCTGTGCTGCTGTCAGCCTCACTCTTTGTGTCATCTGCTTTTGAGCTTCCACAGCCAGCTAACATTGTTCCAGCTACTGCTAATGTAAGTAATACACTAATTAACTTTTTCTTCATTTTTCTTTTTCTCCTTAATAATTCTCATGTTTGTTAGTTTCTATGTAAAAACAGGCGTCCCCGTTTTTATTTTAATTTCTTATAAATCCAATCACCAAAGTACTGAATAATCGCAACAAGAATAATCAGAACAACACAAATCGTGTACATAATCTGTTTATTAAAGTTCTGGTAACCATATGTAAGAGCTACTGCTCCAAGACCCCCGGCTCCAACTGCTCCTGCCATTGCTGTACAGCCAAGCAGATTAATAATCGCAAGACAAAGTCCTGAAATAATAGATGGAACTGCTTCTTTTAACATGACCTTGAATACAATCTGACTTTTTGATGCTCCAAAAGACTGTGCAGCTTCAATTAAAGCTGGATCTACTTCTTTAAAACTGTTCTGGAAAATTCTCGCCATAAACGGAGTACATGCTACAGTCAGCGGTACGAGCGCTGCTGTTTCTCCGATTGATGTTCCAACAATTAGTCTTGTAAATGGAATGATGGAAATCATCAAAATAATAAACGGGAATGAACGTATCGTATTTACAAGAAAATCCAGAATACGATTAATCACAATATTCTGACAAAGCCCACCTTTTTCAGTCAGAATCAAAATAACTCCAAACACAAATCCGAAAATCGTAGATAAAACTCCTGAAATCAACAGCATTTTAAGTGTTGCAAAAAACGCCGGAACTACTAACATCTGACAAATCTGTGTAAACGTATAATTAGTTAAAGACATTATTCATTCACCTCCGTCTCTCCCTGCTCACCTGAAAGTTCGCGCCATTTAATTCCTTTTTGATTCAGGTAATCTGTAACTACACCTAAATGTTCATCATCAATATTGATTACAAATATTCCCATCTGATCTCCCTGATAATCCTGAATCAAACCATTCACAATCGGAAATACATACTGAAGTTCTGATGTCATCGTACTGAACAATTCTCCATCTTTCCTGTCCTTTACCAGATATGAAATCTGAATATTATGTCCTGTATCCGGAAGTTTTTCTTCTTCTTCGCCCAATAACCTTCTCAGTGACTGTGGCTGTTTAATAAAGATTTCTTTTACAGTACCTTCATCTGCAATCTTGCCATTTTCCAGAATACATGCTTTATTACACGCTTTTCTTACAACTTCCATCTGATGTGTTACAATGATAACTGTGATTCCAAGTTTCTGATTAATTTCCATCAACAGATCCAGAATCGAATTCGTCGTCTTCGGATCCAGTGCTGAAGTAGCCTCATCACAAAGCAAAATCTTCGGATCCATAGTCAATGCTCTTGCAACTGCAACACGTTGCTTTTGTCCACCACTTAAATTTCTCGGTTTTGCATTCATCTTATCTCCAAGACCAACCAGTTCCAGAAGTTCTCTTACTTTTTTATCGATCTGGTCTTTTGGATATTTCCAACACTGCATTGGAAGAGCGACATTCTTATATACCGTCTCTCGTTCAAGTAGTGAAAACTGCTGAAAAATCATTCCAACATGCCGTCTGAATTCTCGTAATTCTTTATCTTTCAAATCTTTGATCTCGCATCCGTCAACCTTCAGGCTTCCTTCCTGATAAGATGTCAGACCATTGATGCAGCGAAGAAGTGTAGATTTTCCTGCGCCACTTCGACCTACTAACGCATAAATATCTCCGTCTTCAATTGTCAGGTTGATACCTTCCAGAACGGAGCTTCCATCGTCTTCCCATAATTTTTTCAGATTTTTTATCTCAATCAACGTTTTTTCCTCCTTCTAAATTACTTTTCCTATTTTATACAATTTTCTCAATAATTTCTTCATTTATAATTCCAATCTTTCTTGTTTTAATTGTGCATCGTGCACAATTTATCCCATGTATTTTTGTGTATTTTATTGATTCTGTCTATATAATCGTTCTTTTATTGTTTATATCTATATTTATCTTTATAGATATGTGTTATATCTGCACAAAAACAGGGTGCATCTATCTATATTTGATAAATGCACCCTTGTCAATTGTAATTATTTACGAATCATTTCTACAAATGCTGCCAGTCGTGTATTTAATTGTCCTACATCACCTTTTGAATAGTCTGTCACTACAGCCAGATATGGCAAATGCTTTTCTTCATTCACGAAATTCTTCACACTGATGGATTCCATTTCCACAGAATGACAGCCCGATAATATCATCTCAACTACCCCATCTACATGATAGTCATCAATCATTTCTCCAAGAAGATGGATACGATTATTATTCGGTGTCATAATTGCACACCCTATACTAAAATATTTTCTTGCAATTGCACCATAAACATCTGGATCATCTTCATCTACCATACGCTCTACTGCTTTCGCTCCAGTACAGTTTTCGAAACCGACTACAACTCCGCCGTTATTCTCAATTGCCTCTACGATTTTATTTGTATCTTCGCCCATGGGGCAGCCGGTAATCAGGATTCTCGGTCTCTTTTCTAGCTGACGACCTTTCTCATATTCTTCCAGAATACGATCTGACAATTCATTTAACTCCTTTGTCATCTCTTCCTGACCAAACTGATATTTCGAACCATAAAGCACCTTACCAAGTTCCAGTCCTGACATTGGAACTGGTTCCAGCTTCATCAGTCCATAAAATCTCTTCAATGCTTCTCTTCGCTTATTCTGCGATACAATTGCACGTCGAATATCATTCTCTGTAATAACTACCTGAAAATATTCTTCCAGAAATTCTTTAAACCGGATAATCTCTTCCCGCCAGAATCTAAGTCCGCCTTCTGACTGTGTATTCGGCAATTCCATAACATAAACTTCTTTAAACTCAGACATCAATTCGTACATTTTTTTCTTGCCGTCACATGTCGTTTCTCCCACAACCAAATCCGCAAAATGAAAATAAGGACACCGATCAGATATGGCATAACCATAGCTAGATTTGATTAATGGACATACATTCTTTGGCAATACCGTTTCAGCGAGCTCTACTGTTTCATTCGCTGAAGAACATAGCCCCACAGGAATTGCTCCCATGGCAACTGCAATTTCTCTTGGAAAAAAAGAACAATATGCACCGATTATCGGAATCTGCTTTTCTTTATATTCTTTTACCTTCAAAAATGACTGTTTTTTCTTGTCTTCAAACTCATCGAAGATTTCCGGCAAATTCTTGATAATCTCCATTCTCTACTTCTCCTCTTTCTCTTGTTCCCGCAGGAGTATACTAATTAAAATCTTATGAGCAATTCCCGGCTCATTAATATCCACTCCCAAAATCTCATTAATTTTGGAAAGTCTATAAATCATTGTATTCCTATGTATAAACATTTTCTTTGCTGCCATACTTACATTATTACCTACAAGCAAGTATTGCTTTAATGTCTCATAAAATTTTGTTTCCTTTGCCTCATCTTCGCTGGCTAGTTCAGTAAGTTCACGCTCCAGATATCTCGCATGTCCAATATAAGGTAATGCACAAGAACAGACTATCTGGACATAATAATCTTCTTCACGAAAACTTCTTTTATCCGGTTCCTGTTCATGCGCAATCTCCAGTGCTTTCTGACACATAAATCGTTTCTTATCAATCAATTCAATCTCATTAAAGCTTCCACTTAAACAACATAACAGCTTATATTTTTCACACATGTTATCCATAACTTTACAAATCTTGTCTCTGCATTCTTCTGTATGTATATCCGTGAAAAGAAGACAAGCATACTGCTCCTCTATATAAACAAACACATTTTCATATACATCACTTACATAATTAGCCGCCTTTTGAAGTTGCAGACTATTATAAACTTCTGTACGTACAACTGCTACTCGAAATGGGGCAACAACATATTCGTTATATATATCATTCGTTCCATTCAGAAGCTGCTTCCCCTCGCCTTCAAATAATAACCGGGCAATCACACGACGTATTGTCGATATATGAGAATGAGAATGTTGTTCCTGACGCTCCATTAACATTCCAAGTCCCTGACAGACAATATCATTCATCTGAATCAATATTTCCTCTGTATCTTTTGCATTATAAATTCCTGCATCCAGAATAGATATAACGAAACCTTCTGCATCTCCTTTGACTACAATTTCATTCACAGCATAATATTCTTCCGATACATGAATGAGCATGGATTTGCCCCTTGACTCTTTCGAGCGATATTCGATCATCTGTGAAATCAATTCTACTCTTCGTTTGCTGTCCATACCTTCCGGCAACAGTGTTTCATTATATTCTCCTTTATGGGACATTGCAAGTATCTTGCCTCCAATGTCCAGAACAATCAAAACAACCGGCGCATATTCTGTAATATAATCTGTAAATTTCTGTACAGAACCAGTAATCCCTAATGCTTCAAATGCTCTCCTGTAACAGACATTCAGATCAATTTTTTCTTCCATCTCTTCTCCCTCCCGGCATCTACTATCTCCTTTTATGATACCACCAGGAAAATTTTGCGTAAAATCAGTTCTTTTCATATATCTATAGGTTTTTTCTATAGGATTAATTTTTTACGCCTTTCGTTATATTATCCTGTTATCTTTCCTCACTCTCTTCAATCTTTTCCCCGAACCAAATGTTCAGCTCTCCACCGATCAAAATGCAATACATGCAGAAATACATCCACATCATAATCAACATGATCGTTGTCAGACTTCCGTACATACTGGAAAATCCTTTGAACACATCCACATATACAGAAAACACCCAGGAAATGACCATCCACCCCAGCGTAGAAAATACTGCTCCCGGAAGTTGCCTTTTATATGTGTCTCTTCTATTAGGAAGGAATTTATATATCAACAGTAAAAATACAATCATTACAATCGGTGTAATAATATTCCTTGCCCGGATCAGCCAGTCGGCCATATTTCTTAAAAATGGTACATGCTCAGCGATAAAAATATTCAAGCTGTTACCAAATACCGACAACACAAGTAAAAATATAATAACGAGTATAAACATTACTGTATAAACAGTTGCTCTTATCCTAAGGAAAAAATAGTTACGTGTCTCACGGCAATTATACACACAGTTCAGTCCTGAACTCATGGCAAGTACACCTTTTCCTGCAGACCAAAGTGCTACCACGATCGTAATCGGGATAATACCAGATGACTGATTATAGACCTGATTGACAATGGATGTAATCAATGAATCTACCGATGATGGAAATACCTGGATCACAGCCGTCATGACATCAGCCTTTGTGACGGGCGTATATTGCACCATAGTCAGTAACAACAATATAATCGGGATCATGCAGAGCATAAAGAAAAATGCTGTCTGTGCAGCGTATGCCCCTACATGGTCTTTCGTTATCTCTCCAGTCAGCTCCATGATGTCATCATATAATTCTTTTATCTTTTTCATCACTTTTACCTAGCTTTGTTTATGTTCCGGCGTTCCACTTTTCCCAGTGATATCGCCTGTTCTGAACAGTTACATAATTTTATATTTTACCCGATTTTATACATTTTGTCTACGAACAATTATCCAATGGTGACGCCTTGATAAAAAAAAGTCAATATTTCCTGATAGTTTTTTCCACATTTTGCCATTTCATTCGCACCGGTCTGACTCATGCCAATCCCATGTCCGAACCCGCCGCCCTTTATGACAAATGTATCTCCGGACTTATTTATTGTGAAAAATGCACTTGGAAGAAGTTTGCTGCTTTTGACTTTTGTACCGTCCTGCTTTATAATTGTGTATCCTTTTCCTCCAAGAGCACGCCGGATTTTATTTTCCGTTGAGACTCTTACACTACCTTTGTCACCGACAGCCTCTATTGCTAATACTACACCGCCCGGTCCATTTTCCAAAATATTGATATTCTGCAGCGTTCCAATATCTTTGCCGGTATTTAGCCCAATCAAATTTGATAAGGTCTTCGCCGAAATTTTTGCTTCCCAGCGATACCATGGCAGATTTCTCTCATAATCACCGTTCTCATCTTTTACTTCTACAGACTGAAGATATCGGTTTCCGTCATTCTCCTCATTCCCCCAGGCTTTCATACTGGTCGTCTTTCCGCAAGAAGTGGAATAATAATAAGTCGTCACAATCTCTCCGTCCAGACGCACGACTTGTCCTGCCGTCTCCTGAACAGCTAGATCTGCGCTGTCTGCCGGTGCACTGTTGCCGTAGACCTGATAATTCGTACTGTCATCCACATGAGCTTCATATTCCGGATATCCATATTCTGCCATCTGCCTGTAGGCGTAACTTCTGGCACAGACTGCCTGCGCTTTCAGCGCTTCTATTTCATAACCGGACGGCATCTCGCTGGGCACGACCCGGCACAGATAATTCTCAACGGGAAGTTCATTGATAATCGCAATTCCTTCCGCTGTTGTCCGAAGCTCCAGTATACCTTGATAAGACGGAACTCCGTATCCACGCTTCAGGCTATTTACCGTAATCTCCCCTTCTTTTGCCTGGATCCGGATGTTCCCACTCTGAAAACGGCTATCATCTGGCATAAATGTCACTTCCGTCCCTGCTTCACATTCTTCTACTGTCTCCCCATACGTAATAGAAAGTCCAGATGTTGAGCTGACTGTCACAGACGGATGAATGGTATTCTTATATCCATCCGTCATAAGAAGAACCCGGATATTCGGATTAGACACTACCTGCGTCTCTTCTCCCTGATTTTTCTGCTCCGCTTGAACTTCTTCCTGCTTCTGGTCAAATGCTTCTTTTTCCTGGCGGTTTCCACGGACTCCGCCTTCGAGATTACTTGTTAGTCCTGCAATAATAAACACCAGAACCAGCACTGTCATACCATAATAAAATCTCTTTTCTCCTCGAAAATGTTTCAAACTCTATTCTCTCCCTAATCATTATGCCCTATGATTGATTCAACACCCACTCAAGTAGAAGGGGAATTAAATAAATGTCCCCCCTCACATTAGAAAAAGACAGCCGCATAAACGACTGTCCTTTATCTTTTGTATGTTCCCCAAAATGCCGGTTCCTGTATTTTGACTCCTAGCTGTCTGCTAGGTGGGTGTCCGCATTCGCTTTTCTGCCATCCTCTGCATAATGAAGGCTCGACATATTACGAAGATATAAGAGTCCCGTTTAAAGTGATGTAGGTTCAAAATAACAGGAGTTATCGTGCATCCCAGGTTCTTACTTCTTGAATTATTATAACTCATTTACCCGTTTTTTACAACAGGCAGATTTATCTAATTTCCATTTTATAAAATCTAAACATTACATTAAATATCATTATTTTTTCTGCAGTGACTGAATTGCATTTACCAGATTCAAATATGAATCTTCTACCTCTTCCTGATTTGGCTTTCCCTGAATCGTTTCTTCGGCCTCTTCTTTTGCCTGATTTAAAGTATTTACTGTTTCATCTGTATAAACACTCTGATTAATCTTTCCGGCACTTTCAATCAAATCTTTCAGTTTGCTTACGTCTACTTTTTCAGCATTAATAACAAGCGCTTTTACTTCTGTCTGATTTTTTGATGTCTGCTCTTTACCAGCCATGCGGCTGATAGCAAAAACTGCTACCGCCGCAATGACTATGCATAAGATCAGGGCTGCCAGGATATAGGCTTTTTTCTTTTTATTCCGGTATCTTCGATACCGTCTTTTGTGTTTCATGTGATTATTCACAGTTTCTAGATTGTTCTTTTTCTCTTAATCAGAACAATAATAGCTGCCACTGCTGCTCCTACAAGTGTAAGCATGTAAGCGATTGGCATACTCTCATCACCTGTTTTTGGGGCTTTTTTATTTTCGTTCTTTGTTTCTGCTTTCTTAGCCGCTGTCTTCTCTACCTTCTTATTGTCAGTAGTTTTGTTTGCTATATTGTTTGCTGTATTGTCTGTAGAAGGTGTAGCTGGCTGAGTTGGCTGTGCTGGCTGTGCTGGCTCTGTTGGGTCAACTGGATCAACTGGATCAACTGGAGTCTCATCTTTTGTAAATGTAGCTGTTACTGTGTAGTCATCTTCTACTCCTTTTGGGAACACAATAGAGCTTGTGTTTGTGTCTAATGTATATACTACTTCACCTGCTTTATTTGTTACTTCCCAGCCTGTCCATGTATATCCTTCTTTTGCTGTTACAGTTGGAAGGAATCCAAGTGTATCATCAGCTTCCTGAAGGTTATTATTCTCAAGCTTTGTTGCTCCGTCATATCCTTCAAACTCACCCTTTTCAGGATCTACAACTACATTTGCATTAACTACTGCTGTTGTCTTATTCTCTGTAAATGTAGCTGTTACTGTGTAGTCATCTTCTACTCCTTTTGGGAACACAATAGAGCTTGTGTTTGTGTCTAATGTATATACTACTTCACCTGCTTTATTTGTTACTTCCCAGCCTGTCCATGTATATCCTTCTTTTGCTGTTACAGTTGGAAGGAATCCAAGTGTATCATCAGCTTCCTGAAGGTTATTGTTCTCAAGCTTTGTTGCTCCGTCATATCCTTCAAACTCACCTTTTTCAGGATCTACAACTACATTTGCATTAACTACTGCTGCTTTTTCTTCCTTAACTTCTTCGAAAACCGGCTCTACAGAAATGTATCCAACATTTTCTCCGTCGTTAAAGTGCGCAAGGCCTGCAAATCCTAAAGTTGTTGCATTTGCATCAAGTTTGATTGACTCTTTTCCTTCTACTGTCCATCCTGCAAGTCTGTATCCATCATTAGCCTTTACTTCTGGTAAAAGAATTGGTGCCTCAGCAAACTCATCAAGATCTGTATAAGTGATTGTAGCATACTTATCATCTCTTCCTACGAATTCGCCTTTTTCAGGATCGATTGCAACATTAATTGTTACGCTTCTCTTAGCTACCTCAGCTTTTTTGAACTGAGCTGTTACAACAATGTATCCTGTGTCAGATCCTTCTGGGAAGTGAGCAAGTCCTGTAATTCCAAATGTCTTTGCATCTGCACTCCAGAAACCTTCTTCTTTTCCGTTTACTAACCAACCTGTAAACTCGTAACCTTCTTTAGCCTCTACTGTAGGTACAAGGAACTGATCCGCTGAATCTTCTTTAATTGTATATGTAACAACTTTAGCCCCTGCCGGATCTGTAAACTGTCCCTCTTCTGGAGCGACATTGAAGTTTACAATTACATCTCTTGCTTCTTTTTCTTCTTTAATAGCTTTTACTTTTACATTAACATCTTTGTCTTTTCCATATGCTACTTCCACGTCAGTTATATCACCACCAACTAATTCATAGCCTTCTGGAGCTTTAAATGATGTTGCAGCAAATGTTGCTGTTTCACCTACTGGTCCATTCTTTGTTAATGAAACAATATACTGTGATCCATCTAATGGTGTACCGTTCTCATCTACATAATGAACACGTAAAACAGCATCAGCTTTCTTAGCTTCTTTCTTAAACTGAGCTTCCAATGTAGCATATCCGTCATTACTTCCTTTGGCATAATAAGCAAGTCCTGTAATTCCAAATGTCTTTGCATCTGCATCCCAGTTACCATCTGTTGCTCCGGATAATTTCCAGCCAGTAAATGTATATCCATTGATTCCTTCTACTTTAGGAACATTATACTGTGTCTCTGAATACTCATCATCATCAAATTTTACATACTCAGCGTTCGCTGGATTTGTAAATTTACCCTTTTCCGGATCAACATTAAATGTGATATGAGCTGTTTTTTTCTTCTCTACCTTCTTTACTTCTGCTGTAACTGTAGTATAGCCTTCTGTCGCTGTAGCTGGGTAAAAGTTTGCATTTGCATCTTCGAAAGTAAAACTTTTTTTACTTGCTTTCCAAGTTGTGTCACTTTTTCCTGATACTTTCCAACCTAAGAACTCATATCCGTCATCTACAGTAACTTTCGGTAAATCCTGCGTATCTCCTGCACTCAACTTATACTGTGCATAGTTTGTGCCATTATCAAATTTACCGTTTTCAATGTTAAAATTAACTACCGCAACTTTTTCAGCGGTTGCATCTGTTGCTGCTTGCGTATTTGCACTTGACTCTGTTCCGTTAGTTGGCTCAGCAGCAAAAGTTGCTACTGAATTCCCCCCTACAAGAGCGACAGCCAGAGAAAACGCAAGCATTTGTTTAAGAACTTTGTTCTTCATACTTGTTTTTTCCTCACTTTCGTTTATTTAATTTCTGCCTTATCCCATTGCATGCCTATCCTAGCATTCCCATTATATGTCTTATATTCTAAGACGTCAATATTTTTGTCGTTATTTTTAAGACTTTTTGGTGTTTAAGAATTCCTTTACCTTAATATAATGATAAAAAGGAGTTTTTAGGCATATGAAGGATATTGGCGCTGTCTTAAAAAATGCACGAGAAAATAAAGAATTCACTCAGAAACAAGTGATGGAACTAACCGGTATCAATAAAAAATCCCTTTCCGGTTATGAAAATAATGTTGCTGAACCAGATCTTCAAACATTTGCAACACTGATTAATTTGTATGGACTTTCGGCAGATGAAGTCTTAGAAATTAGCACTTCTGCTCCTTCTCTTTTACTTTCGAAAAAAGAAATTTCTCTTCTTTCTACGTTTAGCAAACTTGACTTTCAACATCAAGAAGAAACATTATTACTACTACGGACTTTAACAAAATACCTTACAAAAAAATAAAGATAAAAAAACAGTCCATACGCTCTTTTCAGATTGTATGGACTGTTTTTTCTTTTCTATTCCGTTCGAAGTGCGGTCACCGGATCGCTCTTGGCAGCCTTTCTGGAAGGAATCAATCCACCAAGTAATGTAAGTACGACACTTAAGAGAATCAAAACAATCGCCGGTGCAGCCGGAAGGATTGCGTTGACTTGATTATTGCCTGCAAGCGCATGAATCAGCATATTTCCCGGAATCAATATCAGAAGTGTCAGTCCGATACCAATGAGTCCGGCGCAGAGTCCGATGATAAATGTCTCCGCATTAAATACCTGCGAGATATTTCCTTTGGATGCTCCGATAGCTCTTAAAATACCAATCTCTTTCTTTCGTTCCAGTACACTAATATAAGTAATAA
>ERZ1673722.811-NODE-811-length-36816-cov-13.683877_pt1 | contig 36816 bp, 34 predicted proteins | sample MGYA00580222_ERZ1673722 | MGnify/ENA primary metagenome ERZ1673722 (study PRJEB41218, sample SAMN15661750) | gut metagenome | host: Homo sapiens | place: Canada: London | collected 2015-08-20/2019-03-30 | study: EMG produced TPA metagenomics assembly of... | reverse complement strand
AACTGGAGCCAACAGAGGAGTCTCCACAATATATTCAAACACATATTGGTGTGGGCTACCGCATGATGAAAATAGAATAACGCTATGAGGCCGGCCAGTGTTCGCACATGGCCGGCCTCGCTAATTGTGTTATGACGATTTCTCTTGTCCGTAAAAAATGTTGCATCTAATCGTAGCTTAACGTTCAAAGTCGATTTGTTTTTTCTTTGATTTTTGGGGGAGTGTATTCGGACTGAATTTTCTGCTGTTGCGCTCGTTTCAGCTTTTGTACGGCCTGTTCGTCTGCCTATTCGTGAAGCAACTCGGATGCCTTTCGTTTGCTGTCGAGTATAGCAAGCGGGCGGTACTTATCCCCGTAAGCACGCTGTAGCTGTTCGACGGCATTTAGCTCCTTTTCAGGACGGATGGCCTGCCGTGCATCGTGCAACTCCACCGGGTCAAGATCCACGGCCTGCGCTTTCAGCTCGGCATATTCAGCCAGAACCTTATCTAATTCAATTGTCTGTGATGCCGGTAATTTCAGAAATTTGTGCTGGCAGCGGTTTATCTTGACGAATATAAATCGTCGGTCGCTCCCAGTTGATTTCGTAATTTGCCATGCGGGCAATGCGAATGGCGATGATGCGGTCTTTCCGTCTGTCCAGCCCTGTCGTTTCAATGTCGATCAAATACTACGCATCGTTAAACATATTGCTGCGCATGACTTCCTGGTTCTGCCAGCAGGGAAGTGTCGATTCCCGGAGCAGCTTTATCGCAAGATTTCGACTCCGGTCGAAACGCTCATACTGAAAGCGGACAAGGTTTTAACTCCTTCCAGTTATAAGGCATTGCAAGGCATCAAAAGTCCGAACAAAAACCAAAAGATCCTTATGATTGACACAGCAGTACCGTTGTGGAGATTCTGGAACGCCGGGAGTACACAGGCTGTACGGTGAACTTCAAGACTTACACCAATTCTATCTGGGATAAGAAGCAAAGGGATAATCCCATTGAAAAGCAGGCGATTTTCCCCAATACCCACGAGCACATTCTCGACGATGATGTGTTTGAAAAGGTGCAGGAGATCCGCCAGCAACGTCACCGAATGATCTGCACGGGAAGAAGCAGCATTTTCTCCGGACTTATTTACTGTGCGGACTGCAGTTCCAAAATGCTGTACGGTTCATCCAACAACGGCGATCTCGATCAGGACTTTTTTGACTGCTTCCTGCACCGCAAAAGCAAAGAAAAGTGTAATGGTCATTTCGTTCGCGTCAAGGTATTGGAGCGGCGGGTTCTCAAGCACATTCAAGCGGTTATGGGGTATATCCTGCAGCACGAGGATTATTTCCGCACGATCATGGAGGAACAGCTCCGCGTGGAAAGCTATGAGCAAATCCGCATCCGCAGAAAGCGTCTGGAAAGCAACGAACGCCGTATTGCCAAGCTGTTCCTTTTTATGTGCCGCTGTTGTATACTGAAATGGTACAGTATTCCTATTTTCCAAGGAGGGCGAAGATTATGAAAATTGCTATGGCGAGTGATCACGGTGGGTTTGCACTCAAGGCTTCTCTTATGAAGCATCTGGACGAAGAGAAGGTCGAATACATAGATTGCGGGACATACTCGGAAGAGTCCTGTGATTATCCGGATTTTGCAGAGAAGGCCTGCAAGCTGGTGCAGCAGGGTGAGGCGACGTATGCGATTCTCGTCTGCGGGACAGGCATCGGCATGTGCATCGCTGCGAACAAGATGAAGGGTATCCGTGCGGCGCTCTGCGGCGATACCTTCTCCGCACATTTCACCCGTGCGCACAATGATGCGAATGTCATGACGCTTGGCGCGCGTGTCGTCGGGCCGGGGCTTGCGGAATTCATCATGGACGAATTTTTAAAGACTCCGTTCGAAGGTGGCCGCCATGCCAGAAGAATTGCAAAGATCGCTGCGATCGAAGAGGTGCAATAGTGTTTGAAGACTTACAGGAACAGGCAGTAAAAGCTTTCCATGAGCTTTGCGAAATTTCTCATTTCAGAAAAGGGAGTCTCATCGTCATCGGTGGCTCGTCGAGCGAGATCCGCGGCGGACACATCGGTAAGGACAGCTCCTATGAAGTCGGCACGGCTGTCGTGACGGCTCTGATGGAAGCTGCAGAGAAGGAGGAACTCGCTCTGGCTTTCCAGTGCTGCGAGCATCTGAATCGGGCGCTCATCATGGAGCGCAGCGAAGCAGAGAAGCGCGGCTATGAGGAAGTGACGGTCGTCCCCTGGCTGCATGCCGGCGGCGCCTTCTCGACGAATGCTTTCTATCATTTCAAGGACCCGGTCGCCGTGATGGAGATCAAGGCTGACGGGGGACTCGATATCGGGCTTACGATGATCGGGATGCACTTGAAGCGCGTGGCTGTCCCCGTCCGTCTTGTGAATAACCATATCGGTGCGGCCCTTGTGGCAGCGGCCCGCACCCGCCCGCCGCTCATTGGCGGAGAGAGAGCACACTATGTGAGGGAAAATGACAAGTGAGAAGTGATGAGTGACTGGTGACTTGAATGCTGCTTTCGGGCATCGCCATTATTTATACTCCGTGGCGCTTCCCTATGATTATGCGCCGCACCACTCCCGCTGAACTCTCTGAACCGGCAGAACCCGCGGAACCTCTTTCGCACGTAATCAAGGAACGGCACGCCCTATGGGCTAACCCCGAACCTTGAACCCTATTTCCTCTTTACTTCTTCCTGATTTGTGCTATACTATCCTTGTGAGTGATTTCACGAATAGCATACCTGCTCAACGGAAGGGCTTGGCCGTGTATCCTGAAGGGTACACGCTAAGCCCTTTTTCTATATCAAGTATGAATATTTCAAACCCAAAGATGCATTCGTGTGCGCCTCATGATACAATAAATCAAATGTATGCAGGAATCGGAAATGAGTGACTGGAGGATATTTGAGGCAGAGAGTGCTGCTTTAGCGAGCGGTGCTTTGTGAAATGGTGCGATGCGCCGATATTTCTCCACTCTCATTGAGGAAAGTTTTGCATCATGGGGTGTATGAATCGATCCATTCGATTTCACTTTGAAAAATGAAGGGAGTTCATTTCAATGAAACACTTAAAAGAAGACAAAGCGGTTTATGAAGCCATTCAGAAAGAGCTGAACCGTCAGAGAAACAAGCTGGAAATGATCGCATCTGAAAATATCGTCAGCTATGCTGTCATGGAAGCGCAGGGCAGCGTCCTCACAAACAAATATGCAGAAGGCTACCCGGGCAAGAGATATTACGGCGGCTGTGAATATGTCGATGTCGTCGAACAGCTGGCAATCGATCGTGCGAAGGAGCTCTTCGGTGCGGAACATGTGAATGTACAGCCGCATTCTGGCTCGCAGGCGAACTTTGCTGTCTACTACGGTCTCTTAAAACCGGGCGACACCATGATGGGCATGAACCTCACGGATGGCGGTCATCTGTCGCACGGCAGCCCGGTCAATATTTCCGGCAATTATTTCAATGTCGTTCCTTACGGCGTCAGAAAAGAAGATGAACTTCTGGACTATGAAGCTATGGAAAAGACCGCGAAGGAAGTCCAGCCGAAGCTCATCATCGGCGGCACCAGTGCATACTCCCGCATCATCGATTTCGAACGCATTGCAGCGATCGCACATGAAGTCGGCGCCCTCTTCATGGTCGATATGGCACACTTCGCCGGCCTTGTCGCAGGCGGCGAATATCCGAGCCCGGTGCCGTGGGCAGACATCGTGACCACCACCACCCACAAGACCCTTCGCGGACCGCGCGGCGGCATCATCATGTGCAAGGAACAGTATGGCAAAGCCATCGATAAAGCGGTATTCCCGGGCATGCAGGGCGGTCCTCTCATGCATGTCATCGCAGCAAAGGCTGTCGCTTTCGGCGAAGATCTCTCCGATGATTTCAAGCAGTATGCAAAACAGATCAAAAAGAATGAAAAGGTCCTCTCTGATGAGCTGCAGAAGAATGGCATCCGCGTCGTTTCCGGCGGCACCGATACCCATGTCCTCCTCGCTGATATGAAAGCGATCGGCATCACAGGCAAGGTCGCACAGACGGTTCTCGATGAGATCGGCATCACCGCAAACAGAAACACCATTCCATTCGAAACTCTCTCTCCATTCGTCACGAGCGGCATCCGTCTCGGCTCCCCGGCTCTGACAACCAGAGGATTCAAGGAAGACGACTTCAAGGAAGTCGCAGACATCATCTCGACAGTCGTCAAGAATCCGGAGGATGCAGCAGTCAAGGCAGACTGCGCGAAACGTGTCCATGCTCTCTGCGTGAAGTATCCACTCTACGAAGATCTGTAATCTTCTCGCAAACCCAAAAAGCCAGCCCGATGGGCTGGCTTTTTTTATGCTTGTAAATGAATATTTTTTCATCCAAATAATTCTTGAGACTGCGTGACATCAGTTCATTCAACGTGAGTCCATTCTCATGCGCATAGAAGTAGGTGGAGCGATGCAACTCGGGCGTGACACGGACATTGAAAGAACCTTTGAATTCTTTACTGGGGGGACTTTCCTGTCTCTTTGCAGACTTCCAGGTAATCATCCACAGCAGCGTGGAAATCAGACTCCAGTTCAGAGACACTTTCTCCTTCGTAAGAGATGGAGTCCTTGGTACCGAGCACTTTCCCATAGAGGATGCGATCTTCACCGCAGTAGGAAATCGTACCACGGTAGCCTTTGTATTCCATATAGTTTTTCATTTGAGGAGTCCTTCTTTTTCTAAGAATGCTTTGATTTGCTCGATTTGGTACTTTTTCAGTGCATTCTCTGTAGCTCCATGTGGAGCATACAAAAGATAGATGCCTTTGTCAAGTAAAACGCGGATTTCATCGCAGAGCCAGATATCAGAAGTCAGAAGTCTGACATCTGGTGTCTAATGTCTCCCAGTCACCAGTCACCAGTCACTAGTCACTAGCTCGCAAACTTCCCCTTGACTTTCCCCGGCCAATCCCGTATACTATTGAAGTTGATAAATTTCTCTAACGCGTTTAGAGCACTGGCGAAACAGTGAAAGACAAACGGCATAACGGCCGATAGGTAAGGAGGTGCGAGAAATGCCGGTTCCGAAGACAAAAAGTTCTAGATCCCGTCGCGACAAGAGACGTGCAAATTGGAAACTGACTGTTCCGGGTCTTGTGGAATGCCCACAGTGCCATGCACTGAAAAAACCTCATCATGTATGCCCAGTATGCGGTTTCTATAAAGGCAAACAGATCATCACCAAGACTGTTGAAGAATAATGGTCAAAGGAAAATGCTTCTCGATAGAGAGGCATTTTTTTATTGCAGAAATGGGCTTCCCGCCATTTACGGATATGGTACAATAATATGTGTTTCTCTAAGAAATGAGCGAGTGACTGGTGACTAGGGACTATGGATTAGGGAGTAGGAAAACGCTGATTAAATCTGACAACGATTCAATCAGTGTTTCCCTAGGTTTGGAATACGAGAAAACCGCTCATTTCAAACTTCCGCGGGGCTTCTGATTTTTATGTGCTGCACCACCGTTTCTCGTTTCTCATTTCTCATTCAAGAGAGGCTTTCATCCCTCGGCAAAGGGCGCTTCGCCCCACAGGCTGATCCTGCCCCAAAAACCATCTGTTATTCCGCAAGTGCGGATTTCTATACCATCATCGACATATCTATCTACCATCAAGGAGGAAGTATGGGAAAGCATTTTTCTTTTATCCACTGTGCGGATCTGCACCTCGGAGAACCATTTGGAGGCGTGCGCCTCGGGACGAAGGGGCCGTGGAATGAACAGATCGGGAAAGCCACCTTCAAGGCCTTTGAAAGGGTGGTGGATGCGGCACTGGAAAATCGGGTAGATGCGATCTTGATTTCCGGAGATGTATATAATTCAGACCATCACAGCCTTGCCGCGCAGATGGCTTTCGGACGGGAGCTGTATCGGGCGGCGCAGGCGGGGATCGAGGTCTTTATCGTGCATGGAAATCACGACCCGGGAGAAGCCTGGCGCGCGGATATCCCGTTGCCGGAGACGGTGCATGTTTTTTCTTCCGACGAAGTGACAGGGATCCCGCTCATGAAGGATGGGGAGAAGGCGGCCACGATCTATGGCATCAGTTACAAGACACGCCATACGAAGGATGATCTGGTGCGCTCTTTCCATGTGAATCCGGAGGATGGGTTCACCATCGGGATGCTGCACACGGAAGCCGGCGTCGAGGGGAGCCTCTATGCGCCCTGCACGGTCGAGGAGCTGAAGACAGCGGGCATCGATTACTGGGCACTGGGGCATGTGCATACGAGAAAGACGATCTCGATGAAGCCCTATATCGTCTACCCGGGCAATACGCAGGGGCTGGATATCACGGAAATCGGTCCCCGCGGCTGTTACCTGGTCGATGTGGGGGCCTACGGTACGGTAACGTTGAAGTTCATCGAGACGGATGTGATCCGCTGGATGGACATGGTCATCGATATCGCCCCCTTCTTGACCGCAGATGATCTTTTGAAAGACGTGGCACGCCGCCGCGCAGGATTGAAGGAACTGACCGGTAGGCCGAATATGGTGCGTCTGGTACTGACGGGGCATGGTGCGCTGCACAAAGTGATCGCGACGGAAGAGGGACGTGATTTCCTTCTGCAGTCTTTGAATGAAAAGGAGCAGTTCCGCCATCTCTTTGCTTATTTCACCCGCATCGAGGATCGGACGCGGCCATTCCTGAATCTGGCCGAGCGCCGCGAGCTTCCCGATGTGACGGGGAATTATCTGAAGGCTTTTGATGCGGTCATGGATCTTCCGTCGGAAGAAAGAGCGAAGACGCTCCGCGAGATGGCTGCTTCTCAGCCGGAGCTTTTGAAATATAAGAATTTATTGGGCAAGGTGTCTGATGAGGCACTTCTTGCTGCTTTCCGCCGGGCGGAGGTGCTGGGAGCGGAAATGCTGACAGAGGAGGATGGACGATGAAAATCACGGATTTGCAGCTCTCAGAGTACGGCATCTATCGGGGCGCGTCCTGGCAGCCGTCGACGTCTTCGCTGAATGTGGTCATGGGAGAGAATGAGAGCGGGAAGACGACGATGCTTCGTTTCATCCGTGATATGCTCTTCGGCTATGGGCGCGGCAAGTGGCAGGGACGGAAGGGAAATATGGCATTCGTCCGTGCGGACGGGCAGGAGTATCGTGTCTTTCGTGAAGAGAAGGAGCGTTGGTTCGAGAATGCGAGTCATGAGAAATTCTCCGAGGAGCTGCCGACACTCTGGTGGCACGGTCTCACACGCTCTATGTATGAGCAGATTTTCGCTGTCGGCTTAGAGGACCTGCAGGGGGCTTCCTTCCTTGCGAATGACTCCATCCGCAGCCGTTTCTTCATGCTGCAGGGCGGTGATAAGCTCGCCGGTGCCAAGAAGGATATCCAAGAGAATAAGGAAAAGCTCTTCGTGGCTTCGTCTCAGGGAAAGCGCAAGATCAATCAGCTGATGGCGGATCTGGATACGGTGAATCAGGAGCTGGATCATCTTTCTCATCAGGAAAAGGATTTCGCCGAGCTGCAGAAGAAGCAGGAGCTTTTGAAAAAGCAGATCACGGAGCTCGAGGCTTCGCTTGCAAGAGACCAGGAAGAAGACAGGAAACTTTCCAAGCGGCTGGGGGCATGGGAATACTATAAGCGGGCGCGTGATATCAAGCACCAGCTGGATCTCTCCTCGCAGGTGAAGATGTTCCCTTCGAACGGTAAGGAGCAGTGGAACCAGCTCATGAACCGCATGAAGGTGATCCACGACCAGAAGGCATCGCTCCAGGAAAAGCTCGATGAGTACACGCCGAAGAAGAAGGAAGACATCATCCCATGGGCGAGAGAGGCTGAAGCACTGGAAAAACTCTACGTCGATCTGGGACAGTGGCGCCAGACCATCGTCGATGTGGAAGCATTGGAAGAGGAAAAGGAAAACTGGAAGCTCGATTTTGTGAATCTGGGCTATTCCTTGCCGCTCTGGGATCGCGCACTGCCTTTGGAGGATGCCTGCGTCCATGTGGACTGGGCAGAAGGACGGCGCCTTGCGCAGAGCGTGGGTGTCAGGGGCAATGAGCTCCATTTCTGGGAGCAAAGAGAGCCGGAGGTCGAAGTCGTCGCAGAAGAGGCGGCAGATGGAGACATCCAGACCGAGGAGGATTTCCAGCAGATGGAGGACATGGCCTCCTCGCTCGAGCAGCTTCTCCATCAGGAAGCGGAAATCAGGGGCAAGATCGATGCCGCTTCGCAGCTCGAAGATAAGAAATTCACCTTCTGGTTCTGGCTGGGCATCCTTTGCATGGCAGGAGCCGCAGCCGGCATCGCCGCCTTCTACATGGCCATGGCAGGCACCGCCTCGCTCTATGGCGCAGCAGGCGGACTTGTGCTGGGCATTCTCTGTTTCCTCCTCCATAATAAGAGCATCCATAAGAAGGGGAATGACCTTGAGAAATGGAATGAATCGCTGGCTTCTCTCGTGAACGAGAGAAAGGCGATCTCCGGCAAATTCCCGGGACAGGCACCGGAAGACATAGATGATCTGCAGGCCTTCCATAACCTGATGCAGAGCCGTCGCTCCGATTTCTACAAAGACCAGGCGAAGCGGCAGGCTATCTCCTGGAAACGGGAAACGGTACGAAAGCAGCAGCTCGCGCACCAGAAGTGGACAGAAGAAGGCAAGCTGCTCCGCGAAAAGAAGGAAAAAGCAGACAAAGACTGGGACGCCTTCCTCGCGAAAAACAAGCTCCCAAAGACCAGCGCAGAGAACCTCTCCGCCCTGCAGGAGCAGTGGCAGAAGATCTACTCCGCCGAAGGCAAGGGCAAGATCATTGACCTGCGCTTGGAGCAGATGGATGCGCGCCTCGATGCCTATAGCCGTCGGGCAGAGAGCATCATCTCGAAGACGAAGATGCCCTACACCGTGGATCCGGACGGCATCCAGGAGCTCTACGAGGAAACGCATGCGCGCAGCCTGACGTGGCAGTCCATTCAGGAAAAGAACAACCAGCACGATGCGTATCGGAAGGAAATGGATAAGCTTGATGACGGCTGGGCCTCCTGCCAGCGGGAGATGGATACCCTTCTCCATCTGGTCAATGCGAAAAACGCGGAAGAATTTGCCGAAAAAGTGAATGCCCACGAACATCATGACCAGCTGACGAAGGAATGGGAAGCCGTGAAGCAGGACCTGCGCCTCTATGCAGGCAGCGATGAAGAATTCCAGTCCCTCTGGCACTTCCTGGAAAGCGGACAGTATGACGACTGGATGGAAAACCACCAGAACCTTGCGAGACACATCAAGGAAGAGACAGCATCACTGGGTGAGCTCCAGAAGAACCAGGGCGCGGTGGAAAATGAGATCTTCCGTCTGGCGGGGGATAATACCATCACAGACACACTGCAGAAAAAAGAAAAGCTCGAAGCCGAGCTGGCGGGTGCCCTCTCTGAATGGCTGACCTACATGTATACCGAGGAAATCCTGAACCGCGCGCAGGCCGCCTATGAGTCCGGCCGCCAGCCGCAGATCATGAAGCAGGCGAATACTTTCCTCTCTGCTATGACCAGAGGCAAGTATGCCCTTCGGATCTCCGAAGACGGGAAAGATATCGGCATCGTGGACAGCGAGCACCGCGTGAAAGAGGCCAAGATCTGGTCCTCCGGTACAGGCGATCAGGTCTACCTTGCCATTCGCCTCGCCATGGCGCTCTCCTTCGGCGAGCAGCTCGAGCCGCTCCCCATCGTTTTGGATGATATCTTCGTGCGCTTTGATGAAGAGCGCCAGCGTGAGACACTGCGCTTCCTCATGGAACTCGGCAAGACCCAGCAGATCTTCCTCTTCACCTGCCATGCACAGACTATGCGCATCGCAGAAGAAGTCGGGAAGGAAAAAGCGACAGGCGAGTTCATCCACCTGAAGTCCGGGACCATCGAGCTCGGAGCGTAGATTTGGAGTGACTAGTGGCTAGGGATTAGGGATTAGGGTGGCCAATCCCGCCTCGCTGCGCTCGTCCACCCCTTCCAAAGGAAGAGGCGAGCGGAGCGAGCCGGATAGGATACTAGCGGAATGAAAAAGGATGAGGCAGACGCGAAAAGCGTCTGCCTCATTTTTGCTTTTGATGGCAGTACCCGAGCGCCGCAAGCGCATTCCCCTTGCCCGATGGGGAAGGCAAAGAAAAAGCGGGATTTTTTGAATCATAAAGAAAACCATGTAAAATCCAAAATTTTTACGATGGTATTTTTCGGAGAGAGGAAATCCATCCTCCCGGGAGCCGAAGCGGCGGCTGACAAAGATCTTCTTTTGTGCACACAACAGATGGAAAGAAGAGCTGAGGAAGCCAAAGCGGAGGCAGATCTGGAAGGATTTCCCGCCTCCCTCTTCCTCATCGTGCTAGCCGATCGGGAAGAGAAATCAAAACTGAAGAAGGGACAGCCAGGACTGAAACCTGTCTCGAATAACGGATTCGCCTCCACGACAAACCCTAGAGCGAAGTTTAGCCGTACTTGTACGACATGAACCGTGAAATGCGCTGGTGCCAGATTGCAGGGAATGCCTTCATCGAGAATTCTTCAAAACGGCTGCCCTTTTTTGGCTGCGTGAAACGCGCCTCTCATGACGAGAGGCGCGTTTTTTTATTGGTGAATGGAAAGCAATGCGTAAAATGAATTTTTTTTGAAAAAAGTCACTCCTCTTTTTGAACCCTCGTTTTTCATGTTTTCAAAAGAGGAGACTCACAGTAAGGGCGAAAAATTGTAGGGGTCCTCTTTTGAAAGGTGCAAAAATAGAGTCTTCAAAAGAGGGCACCACTATATAGGCACAGCTTATCGGTATATACATGGCGAAAAATACATGATATGGTAATCACAGAGCTCAATCATAGTATTTCAAAAACGTAGTTACAGTTTGGGAAGGCCTTCTCCGAACGGAATTCGGAGGATAAAAATGAATTCCAAAACAACTCCATATGATGAAGACAGAAATCAGAAACACATCCGCCTCGCAGAAGCATATCAGAAAGGGAATGCGGAAGCGGCAGGTAAGCTCCAGACCGATTTCCAGCCGCTTCTTCGAAAGCTCGCCTATGATCCCATCAGGCAGACTTTCGATGAGGATCTGTTCCAGCAGCTCGCACTGGTCTTTTTGGAAAAGACGAAGGTGTATGACGCAGAGAAGCTGCCGATCTTTGCACTCTACATCAAGCAGCAGCTCAAGTGGGGGAAGATCGACTGGCAGCGGAAGGAAATCACGTATGCAAAAGCAGAGTGCTTCGATGTCGACCACTCCCCGAAACCCGTGGTCAATAATCCTGCGATCCCCATGACCGAGGCAGAGCGGGCACAGCTCATCGAAGACATCGCAGCTCATCTCAGGGAGAACCAAAAGGCGCTCTTTCGTTCCATGGCGGCGGGGCTTTCTTCCAGCGAGCTGCAGACACAGTACGCGCTCACCCCGCAGAGCCTGTGGAATAAGAGACATCGCATCCGCGAACGCCTCCTGAAGGCAGAGGACCTGCGAGACCGGCTCGAAGAGCTGAGAGAAGAGACATCGATCCTTCCGAATGGCTATGTGGATCGTCATGATTTTCTTTTTGCGCCTTCCTGGGGAGAGTGAGACATTGGTATTTCCATATGGTTTCCCTTTTTCTATCAGAAAAGTGGGAAGGCAGTATCCTTGCACCGCTGTCCCCTTTCTATCGGAAGGGGCTTTGAGATGGGGAAAGTGATACGAGAATGATGCGCACAAAAAAGTTTTCTCAAAACCGTGTAAAATCGAAAAATTCTGCGATGGTATTTCTCGGAGAGAGGCAAGACCATCCACAAGGAAATCGCCTCACCAGAAAGGAGAACGGTATGACCGACCTCACGGCAAGACCCATACGGGCAGGTCCGCACTTGCGGGCACTCATTTCCGATTTCATTTTTTTCGAAAGGCAAAGGTTATATCATGAGAACATTGAAACTCACTTTCGGTACATCCGGCAAATCCAATTTCACGCTTTCCATCGACAATGCGAAAGACGACCTCACCTTAGAGACCGTTCGTCAGGAAGCGGCCAAGCTCATCCCCGTCCTCGTCACCCGAAGCGGCGCGGAAGTGAAAGAATTCATCAAAGCCACCGTCACCACGACCACGGACGAAGTGCTTGAGTAGTAAACAAAAAGGAGATATAAAATGGCAGCAACAAAGAAACTCTACGACATCAAACTCCAGGTCAGAGTAGAGAACGGCACCACGACTACCGGTGCCAAGGCGCTGAAGAGCCTGAACCTGAACCAGATCAAGCTCGATGCGACCGCAGACCAGCTTCTCGCAGCGGGAGAGGCAGTGGCGCACCTCCAGAGCCAGACGCTCTCAGGGATCCGCGTCATCGACAGCTATGACCTCGCCGACGGCGGCTAAGGCACTGCAGGGAAAGAAGCTCACCATCGGGTGGTTGGACTTAGGGATTTTGCAAACAAGAACATTTAGCCGACCATCTTCAAACGGAAACAAGAACAGTCATGTAAGAGCATATCACTCCTGCATGGCTGTTTTTCTATGTCTGGATATTCTTTAAAATACAACTAGTTATATCTCCGGTTCAGAACAATATATGTACTACCGAAAGGCACAAACACTGAGAACAGAGGTCAATACAATGCGAATCAACTACAACGTAACCGTAGAAAAGCCCAAGGAACTGGTCAGGATTATATACGGGATTCCGGGGCTTTAAATATGCTCTCTAAAAATGAAGTCCAGCGCCTTGCCTTTGAAAATGGCTACTACGAGCTCGTCTGCTATATTGAAGAACAAAGGCGGGAATAATGACATTTCATTATGACAGGAGAAGCAGAATAGCAAATAGCCGCAGGATTGATTTCCTGCGGCTCGTGTCATTAGTCAAGATAGCGATGGAGAACTTCGGAAGTTTTACTTTGAATGGATTTCAAATGCTCTTCTGCTTCCAGTATTTTATCGTTTAATTCCTCTTCCTTTTTTATGATCTCGTCTTGCTCGGAAAGAGATAGAATAGGAATTTCAAGTTCTTCGTAAAATGAGATGGGTACACGTCTATGCCCGCTTGAACCGGTCATAACAGATGCGGCTCGCTGCCTTATCGAGTCACGGTTCAAATATCCGAATAGAAATTCATTTCTAATCTGTTTACCACACTCAAAAACATGAAATTCGCTGCTTCCAAAGCCAATGCCATTAGTGAGATTTCTGGCAATTGCGCACTTGCCATTTTCCATGCAAGGAGTTATTTTTGCAACAATAATATCTCCTTCCGAGAAGTAAGTGTAACTTCCTTTCAACACATCGCCAAGTGGCCGGTCGACTTTGTCGGAAATGTATCCTTCATCACTGACGGAAGCCATTTCAACAAACGAAACCAGCGTGTCAGAGTCAAGATGAGAAACAGATGATTTTGAAGGATTGAAACTACATATTCTGCCTAATTGTTCGAGCCTATACCCCCCCTTGTACGAAATTACATCCAGCTCATCAAAGAGATATTCAATCTTCTTTTTGTAATCTTCTATACTCATCCGGGTAGATTCATATTCCGCATCGATTTTCTCACATTCGTCGATGATTTGTTGCTGGATGGAGATGGGAGGTACGGGAATTGGAATATCTTGATACCTCTTCATATCCAAATTTTTTAATCCACTTGTTCCATTTTGATACGCAAAAGTCTTCCCACTTTGATAATACTCGTTTAGTACAAGGTATAAATATCTTGCTAATATTTTGCTTGTGCGTGTTCGTAAACGCGCGGTAAAATTCGAGAAAGAATACCCCTTATCTTTAAGGTCAAAAAACACGACACGTCCTACTGCTTGCGTCTGACTGCCACCAGATTTTTCCAGTATTATATCTCCGTTTTTTAATTCTCTTGATTGGAACTGTTTTTCTTCTGCCTCAATTTCAGCCACATCGGACAAGTCAAGCCTTCCATCCATAGTAAAATTTGTATTTCTAATTACTTTAATTTTTACAAATGGTGGCTTGCTTCCTGTCCATAATCCTCCTGTAATCTCTACACATTCGGAGAGTTTCAATGGCTTATATTTTGAAGTGTTTTTAATTATGCTATTCACATTGACTTGAATTGCCTTATTAAATGTCACTCTCGAAAAATCCAGCATATCTTTCGTATGAACAACCGAACCATATTTTTTCTGCTCATCCGTAAACACAGTAACTTTCCCATTGAACGAATTTTTTATCGCGTGCGCCAGAGTACCGTCCGCCTCTCGGTCGGAATCATCATACATTTTTCCGCCCGGCGTGATGATCTGAATGCCCTCGTTGCCCTTGCGGTTCGACCAGTCATATCCAAGAAATTCTTTTTGTCTTTTATTGTCAGCGGGAGCCTTGATAATAACAGTCATCTGTTTGTAGACAAGTGCAAAATAGAACAGCTTTTCCCTCTCGATCTGATTTATGTATTCATAAAGCTTATTCAGATAAGTCCGCTTTTGCTCCGCCGGTGACAGTTTTTTATACGCTTTGGTTTTTGTAAGGTTCTTAGCATCAGTCGAGTCAGCGAAAGCAGACACATACATTCTGAAATAATCCGAATTATTCAGTTCGTCTATGCTAAGAGTCTTATTCAGGAAAGCGGAATATACGGATTCCTGAACTTCAATCTGCTTCATGTACTGTGCGATCACATCTTTATCATCCCAGTTCGTCAAATCCTGATGATTCATGATGGAGTCAACGGAATCCGAGGTCAGATCCGTCTGTTTTGGCGGTTCGTTGAATTTCTCAAGGAACATAATGACTGTATTCGTTCCCGTCGCTCCGAAGGTCTTTGAGCCAAGAGCTACAATTGCACGAATATAGAAATTCTCAAGGAACTGCTCACGTGCTCCCATATAGCTTGAACTATCATTGGAAAGTATAGAACTTGGCATGATAACTGCAGCTATTCCCCTCGGCTTGAGAAGCTGTCCTATGCGCTCTACAAAAAGAGTCTCTATCTCTCCGCCATTCAGACCGATTCTATCGAGCAATGTGAAGCTATTATTTTTGAGCTGGAGATGTTGCTTGAAGTCCTTGACCGAGTAAGGCGGGTTCGCTACAAGGATATCGAAAGTACCGTTTTCAATTCCTTTTTCCGGCGCATTTTCAAGTCCGTCTCCAAATATGATATTACCTTCGCCCGCACCGTTCATGAACAGAGATATTTTCGAGACTCTTGCAAGCCGGTAGTCCTTTTCTATTCCATAAATATGATCTCGTACCCATGCATTATCACTTTCAACACCCGCAAAGTGATTGACCGCTTCAACGGCTTCTGTGAGAAAATGTCCTGCGCCACAGGCGTAATCTATTATTTTAGGGTAGGCGTCTCCGCGCTCTGACTTCACCATCCGATAGACGGGCAGACTATCCCACACAAAACGAGTAATGGGCATCGGAGTGAAGAACTGACCTTCATTCTGCTTAAATCCCTTGTTTAGGAGCTGTTCAAACAGATCTCCGAGGAACTGATGCTTTGAAGGGTAAACGATACGGTATTTTTCAAAGAGTTGAACCATCTCAACTAGTATTTTGCCATTCTGATAAAATAGTTCCTCATTATGGACGTCCTTAAAGGCAAAATCGTTGTTCGAATAGAATTTCAGTATTCTGATTGTATTTTGCAGATCGGCAATTGCCTTCTTTCTTTTTGCGCCCGTATAAGTTGAGAACAACCATTCTGGGTAGTCGGATGAGATATAATAAATCTTTTCTCCCATGAACTTTTCCATGCCGTCACGATGGAGGCGCTGCAATCTGTCCTGCAAGGTTTCATAGGTATCCGTTCCTTGCTTATATTGAAATTCAACTTCATCGTCTGCATCTTTTGTGCTTTCGTCCACCAGCTTGCAAATAAAAAGCGCCACAAGTCGGTTAAAAGCGTTCTCCTTATCAGACACGTTATTATGACGAAGAATTTCCTCAAATTTATTTACAATCTTATCATCCGGAGAAAAATCTTGAAGGTCTTTCTTCCGGAGCGGCTTCACACCAATATGATAGGCGACAGAATCCTCAGAAAATACGAGGTCATCATGAAGCTCTTTGGAGTACGTTGAGTCCCAAGCTTCAAATCTTTCTTCTGTAGTATGAGCATCCTTATACAGTTTAATGGACTTGTCTTTCTTTGCGAGGAGAAGAATGTTAGCATCGTCAGAGCAGTTGATTGTTGGGGCTTTATAAACTATTTCTCCTGTAGTTTTTAGATCAGATGCATACAGCACAAGCCATTTGGTGGACTGCTCCTGTTGCCAATACGAGAAAAGCTGTGCGCCGTCATGTTGAGTATCTTTAAGGGCTTTGTCAAACTCTTTACCCCATGTCTTACACTCAATTATAAGCAGCATCGAACCGGTTTCATCTGTTATACAGATGTCCGCTCTGCCACTTTTTGCGTCATGCCCTAAGTGCCATTCCTTTTCAAGCTCGATATGCTCTGGCCTATAGCCCTTCTCCAAAAGCCTGTTTACACACTCAAATACTACAAAGTTTTCCGGAGCGTCAAATCCGTCATTTCTCTCACGACCACGAATAGCATCTGGATAGATTAGCTTTTTTGTATCAAAGTTAACAGACATGAAAACATCAGCGCCATACGTGGGAAACTTCTTTTCATATATTTTGCCATCAGCAGTAAAGCCGATAGTATCCAGCATCTTTTTAAGATTTGATGTGTTTATCATTTTTCAGTTTCCATCCTTATTTACCTTCGTTGTTAATATTATCCGGAACAAATTCTATCATATCATTCGGCTTGCAGTTCATCGCCCGGCAGATACTTTCCACCTTTTCAAGCGCGATGTACTGTCCATTTTTAATTTTCGTTATGATGTTCGCTGAAATATGCGCGCGTCGCATCAATTCAGCGTTTGAAACATCCTTTTCGATCATCATGTGCAGCAAAGGTTTGTAACTGACTGCCATATCCTATCCCTCCTGCTTCATCATATCAAAACAATTTCTTTACTAGAAAAAGGATATCACATTTCTGTGACTATCTCAACGTTTTCGTGTGAATTTATTATTTCTCGGCGGCTTTTTTCCTCTTGTCATAGGCTCTCGCCTTCCGGGTGTTACGCTCCGCCGCGCAGTTCGGATTGTCACAGTACCTCTGGCGGCTGGAATGCCGGATGAAGTAACGCCTATAGGTGAAATGCTAGCTCTCTCCGGAATAGTATTCTGTGCAGACTGTGGGAAGAAGCCGTATCAGGTGCGCGGAAGAAACTTTCCGCAGAGCGAGTACATGGTCTGCTCGTCCTATCGAAAAAGGTAAGAAAAAACTGTACTTCCCACCATAGATTAGTTATAGAGGAAATCAATGAGGATGTATAAAGAGTTTCTAAGCACTCGACTAGCGAGAGCGCTAGCAAATCAAAGTGAATAAATATGCAATAAAATATACAGAAGTAGTGCTATGATGATTTGAGTAGATTCATGTAAGCAGGGGTATAGGCGTTTTTTCTTGTATATCCTGTATACTTGAAACACTATATGCAGGGAGTAAAATGGGAAATCAGCGGAAGTAACATCGACATATTGTGCAAAGAGTCTGGGAATATGCTAAAATGAGTTCATAAAGAGGTACACTTATTTTTTGTATATGATATAGATTTTAGAGGTATCATCATGATGAATGAGACGATAGATACATTGAATCCGATGAGTCAGAGAATCCTGGCCATCAAGCCAGAACCATTTCAACAGCGCGATGGGAAGAAAATCGCGAGCTGCCAGGTCTGCTATAGTGATGGAACTAAGTGCAGACACTATATAGAAGCGAATACTATGTTTCTGAGATATGCGTCATCACTGGCAGAGTGCAAGGGGGTCACGTATGGAGGGAATCCCTATGAGGAATCGGAACACGGATATCGTCTGGCGGACGGGCATGCTTTTGCAAAGATCGAAATGCAGATCCTCTCGCCCTCCATGGGATACATAGACTTGTTTGCGGTGACAGGGTTGTGCGTCATGCCGCCCCAATATGCGATCATTTGCCTTGGGCAGACGTCATATCTTTCCGTCACCTTGTCCGTCGCAGCTTTATTGAATAAAATCTACAAGGCGCAGGCTTTTTACGACCCGGAGGGGAAGCAGCATTCGATCCTGCTGGGGCCGAAAGTGTATATGCAGGCGGAGGCCAACCGATATGCTATGAAGGCTGCCCTTGATGAGGATGTGCCACTGAATTTTCTGGATCCACGAATCGCCAGTGCCATTGGCGTCTATAATGATTACCTCTTAGCTCAGCCACCTGCTGATCTGAGAAAAAAGATCATGAATACGAACCGACGCACCAAGCCTGGCTTACAACGGTTGGAAGAAATCGAGAACACAAGAAAAGAAGGAGAACAGAATCAGAACGCAATGGAGGGCGATGTACAGACAGTGCCTTTGACAGAGGCCTTCTTCCAAGGGAAGCCAGCGAGCTACTGGCTGGGGCTTGAAGAAAAGAATCGGCGCTTGACGTGTCAATGTAAAGGCCTTCTCCAGACAATGCAGGCAGGTCTTGATTTCGCAGATAACGCAAGTGAGTCGCGCTTGGGAGGTTTTTGATGGAAACAAAAGCGGTCGGAAGTGATCAGCCTCTGTCAAGGTAGACATGGCAAATATCTAAAAGATTTATAGCCGTAAATTCCATGTTGGTGTTTGAGTATCAACATGGGATTTGCGGCATTTTGTTATGCCGCGTATTTCGCTTTGTATTCTGAATTCGTTTGTTCTCGGCAATCGGGAACTGTTCCTAGAACTTCGCATTCAGAGCTGCCGCACAAACTTCCATTGGCGTCCTTACTCCAATGGGGCGTGATCGCCGCGGCCTGTCATACGGAGGAAATCGGCAAAGTCATCGATGACGCGATGGAAGCCATCGAGGAGGAGAACCCGAAGCTGAAAGGCGTACTGCCGAAGAACTATGCTTCGCCGGATCTGGATAAGGACAAGCTGAGTGATGTAGTCGACCTCTTCACCGATGAAATCCATGCCGAGGAGCTGGCCAAGAGCAAGGATCTTCTCGGGCGCACCTATGAGTACTACATCGCGAAATTTGCCGAAATGGAAGAAAGGGAAAAAGAAAAGCAGGCCACAAAATAGTGTAGCCTGCTTGTTTTTTATTGCTTGCGGATATAAGCTGTGGCCGGACCAGAGCCGACTTTGATGATATAGCCCTCTTTTACAAGACTGGACAAAGTGCGCTCTATCGTTCCCTGGCTGATATCCGGGCAGCGTTCCATAAGATCCTTTTTGCTGATTTTCCCTAGTGTTTGGGAGATGATGGTTTTGATACGGTCTGGCTTGGAAATCTTTTTGGTTACCAAGTATTGAATCCGGTCTTCGAATTCATCATATGCTTTTATGATGATGCCCAAATAATATTTCACAAAAGGAGCATAGGTGTTTTGATTTTCGTGCCAGCCGAAAGAACTGGCCTGAAGAGCTTCATAGTAAGTGGTTTTCGTTTTTTCAATCAGCATTTCCAGGCTGATGTATTTCCCGACGATGTAGCCGGCACGATATAAAAGAAGGAGTGTCAGAAGCCGGCTCATCCGTCCATTTCCGTCATTGAATGGATGAATGCAGAGAAAATCCAGGATGAACATGGGAGTCAGCAGCAATTTATCCATTACGTTTTCCTGCCAGGCATTCTGGAACGATTGACATAAAGAATCCATAGCGTCAGCTGTCTGAAAAGCAGGAACGGGGATGAATCTTGCCTTTTGATGCCCTTGTGCGTCCGTTTCTGCAATGACGTTATCTGCGTTTTTGTAATCTCCGCCTATGGCTCCTGTTGAGTAAGAGTACAGGTCTCGGTGGAGCTGCCTGATGACATTAGGGGCAGGGGAAATATAGTCGTGATTTTCATGAATCAAGGCGAGTACTTCACGATATCCGGCAATTTCCTGTTCAGACCGATTGTGCGGTTCAGCTTTTTTGCTGACCAGTGCTTCTAATCGTTTGTCACTGGTGAAGATTCCCTCGATACGGTTGGAAGCCCCTGTACTCTGGATCATGGCAACGTCTACCAGTGTTTTCAGTTCGTCTGTATTCGCCTCCAGAAATAAATCCTGTCGTCCCTTGTGTTCATGGATACAGGTGAGAAGCTGGACGATTTCAGGTGTCAGTAAATTTTGTATTTCCTGCGAGTAGTTAAATGTCCGCATAAAAATCTCCCTCATCTTTCTGTTATCTGCCACATTTTAGCATGAAATGTGGCAGATAACAAGAGAATAAGGCAGATGTATTGTAATCCTACACTGGTGGATGATCCGCGTTCACTCCTTACTTGATTCGGAAATCAATTAACCGGTGTCTTACCACATAACCTCATAACAAAAAAACGCTATCCACGAAAATATGGATAGCGTTTTTTCATGTCTGAAGTCTAAAGTCTGATGTCTAGTCAACAGTCCCTAGTCACCAGCGACTAGTCCTGTGTCAGTTCCTGGATGAGGTCATGGACGGTCGTGATCTTATCGATGCGATAGGCGTTCGCACCGCAGAAGACGAGGCCGTGGTCTACATCGCCGTGGACGGCGCGGATGAGGGCCATGGTGATGCAGTAGGGGGTGGTCGCCGGGTCGCAGGTCTTGAGGCAGTGGAAGCAGCCCTGCGGCGGGATGCGGTGCTCGGTGAAGGCTTTGACGAAGGGGTTCAAGAGTGCGCGGCCTGGCATGTGGACCGGGCTCTGTACGATGGTGACGTCGCTCTCTTTGGCATTCACATACATCTGTTTGAATTCGTCAGCGGCGTCGCATTCTTTGGTGGCGACGAAACGGGTCGCCATCTGCACGCCGGAGAGGCCGAGGGAGAGGTAGTGCTCGATGTCTTTCTTGTCGAAGACGCCGCCGCCGAAGATGACGGGGATCTTTTTTTCGAATTTTTCTTCGAAATCTTTGACAACGGCAAGGATTTCTTTGATTTCCTTCTCATAGCCGTCGCTTTCGTGCTCTTTCACCTGTTCTCTGGTGTAGCCGAGATGGCCGCCGGCTTTCGGGCCTTCGATGACGACCATGTCGGCGGTGCGGTGATGGTGGCGTTCCCACAGTTTCAGGATGACGCGGGCTGCTTTCGGGGAGCCGATGATCGGGGCGATCTTGGTGTCGGTGCCTTCTACGCAGGAGGGGAGGTCGGCAGGAAGTCCGGCGCCGGAGAAGATGATGTCTGCACCGTTTTCAGCGGCGTAGCGGGCATAGTCTTCATAGTGATGGCCTTTGGACATGATGTTCACGCCGATGATGCCGGTCTTGGCTTTTTCTCTGGCTTTCAGCAGTTCAGATTTCAGTGCGCGAAGGTTGGCATTCACGGTATTTGTTTTGAAGTCTGGTTCATTGAAGCCTACATTGGCAGCAGAGATGACACCCACGCCGCCTTCATTGGCTACGGCACTTGCGAGACCTGAGAGGCTGACGCCGATGCCCATGCCTCCCTGCACGATCGGTACGGTAGCGGTCAGATTGCCAATGTGTAATGCTGGTAATTTCATGTGATTTTCTCCTAAAATATTCTACAAATCTCATTCTTAAATAACTATACGGTATCAGAGATATGTTTGACAAAATAGCAAGCATAAAGTATCCTGTATTTACTGTAGTTTATGCCATGAGGTGAAATAAGTCAATGGATAAGTTTTTAAACAATCTTGAATTTTAGATAAACGAAAATCGATATATGTTTGAATTATCACCTGGTGATAAAACTGGAGATGAAAAAAGTCAGTCAATGTGGGCGTTTTTCCTTATATGAACAGAAGCTCATCTGAGAGAATCCTTCCGAGACTCCTTTTGAAAATCTTTTGGATTAATGAAAATTTAATCAACGATTGCGCTGAATCGCCCAAAATATCGATGAAAATCGAAGACATATGAAAGAGATTCGATTTTCTGTATATGCCACCAAAGGAAGGATTTGCTCTTTTTCAATTTCTCCGTGCAATCCTTGACTGCTTGTGATATAGTATTATCAGCAGGTGATAAAAATGAGCAGAAATTTCAAAATGGATAAAACCCAAAGACGCGATGCGATACAGAGCCTGCTCCGCCAACATCCATGTCTGACAGATGGAGATCTGGCAGAGAAATTTTCTGTATCAAGAGCTACGATCCGTCTGGACCGACAGGCGCTTGGCATCCCGCAGATGCGTGACCGTATGGAGCACCTCGTGGCAGGAAGTCCGGAGGCGCGCGGGCTGCAGATCTTAGATAAGGATATCGGCGTCAAAGGCGTGGGTCTTTTTCAGACCAGCGAGGAGATGGTGGATAGTCTCGGTGTGGTGGCTGCGGAAAAATTATATGGCGCAGCTGCTGCCTTCGCCGAGTCGCTGGCCGGTGTGCCTTTCGCTCCGACGCAGGTCGGAAATATCAAGTATAAGATCGCTGTCAAGCCGGGCACGGCGCTTGTCGTGAAAGGGCGGATCGTACTGGTCAGAGGAAATAAAAAACATATCTATATCAGTTTCTTTGACGGTGAAAAAGAAGTATACCGCGCAAAATTTATTATGCAGATCCTGCAGTAATGGAGGCATCCTGTGAAAAAAATAGCTGTTGACGCGATGGGCGGTGATTTTGCGCCGCTGGAAATCGTGCTTGGCGCCATTCAGGCGGTGAAGGAATACAAAGTGCCGGTCGTTCTCGTAGGAGATGAGGCACGGATCCGTTCCATTCTGGAGAAGCATCATGAGGATCAGAATCCTCTGATCGAGATTCATCATGCTTCTGAAGTGATCGAGATGGGAGAGCATCCCGGGCTGGCGTATCGCAAGAAGAAGGATGCGTCTGTCTCTGTCGGCGCGCGTCTGGTGCGAGAGGGGGAGTGCGGGGCTCTCGTGGCTCCCGGATCGACCGGGGCAGCCGTGACGGCCGGGCTTCTCGGTATCGGCCGCATCAGGGGCATCGAGCGTCCGGCCATCTTGACGCCGATCCCAAACCAGAAGGGCGGCTATACGTATCTGATCGATTCCGGCGCGAGCGCGCAGCCGAAGCTGGAGACGTATATCCAGAATGCACTTCTGGGCTATATCTATGCGACGAAGGTCGCTGGCATCAAGGAGCCGAAGATCGGACTTCTCAATATCGGGGAAGAGGCGACGAAGGGCAGCCCCCTCGTGACGGAAGCGAATGAGGCGCTTTCCACACAGAAGGTCATTCCTTTTGCGGGCAATGCCGAAGGCCGCGATGTCATGACAGGGGAGTTCGATGTCATCGTCACGGATGGATTTACAGGGAATGTGGTCCTGAAATTCGGGGAAGGCGCCGGGAAGCTGGTCGCTGCCCTTTTGAAGAATGCTGTCATGCAGGGAGGGCTCCGTGCGAAGATCGGTGGGCTGCTCCTGAAGCCGGCACTGAAGAAATACATGGCAAAGCCTCTCGACTATGCAGAGTACGGCGGTGCGCCGCTCATGGGCATCAAAGGCGGCCTCATTATCTGTCATGGTGCTTCGAAGGCGAAAGCGATCAAGAATGCCGTCCATATGGCGATGGGCGTCTGTCAGGAGCATCTGGATGAGATCGTCATGGATGCGCTGAAGCAGATGGAAAATAATGAGGCATGAGGGTGGCAGCTTTGTTGCTTGATAGGAATCGCCTTCCCCTCGAGGGGAAGGTGCCTCGAAGGGGCGGATAGGGCACTGGCGGTATGAAAGAGAGCGGGGAAATGTGTTTCAAGCGGGCGATTTACGGTAGTATCCGAGCGCCATTGGTGAGGTCTCCCTTCCCCATGCGGCTTTGAATAGCAGAACGTCTTGACTCCCCATCCCTAATCCCTAGCTGCTAGTCACCAAAAATTCTTTTCAACGAACGGAAAGGACATTATATATATGAGTGAATTATGTTCTGCAGGAATCTTGGGTACCGGTCATTATGCACCGGAGAAGATTCTTTCCAATGCAGACCTTGAAAAAATGGTCGATACCAGTGATGAGTGGATCCGCACCCGCACGGGCATCGAGACCAGACATATCGCTTCCCGGTCGGAGACGACTTCCGATCTTTGCGTGAAGGCGGCTCTTCCGGCACTGGAAATGGCGGGCCTTACCGCAGATGACATCGACTACATCATTGTAGCGACGGCATCTCCGGACTATGTGGTGCCATCCACAGCCTGCATGGTGCAGGATAAGCTCGGCTGCAAGCATGCCGGTGCGATGGATATTTCCGCCGGCTGCTCGGGCTACATCTATGCAGTAGCTCTGGCATCGAATCTGGTGAAAGCAGGGATGTACAAGCACATCCTGATCATCGGCGCGGAAATCCTTTCCCGCCTCGTGAACTGGCAGGACCGCTCCACCTGCATCCTTTTCGGTGATGGGGCAGGGGCTGCTGTCATCGGGAAGGTCGAAGATGGCTATGGCCTTCTGGCTTCGGATCTCGGCTCAGACGGCAGCCTTGGGAAGATCCTGAATATCCCGGCAAGCGGCGTCGCTGAACCGGTCACCCACCGCGCCATTGATTCCGGCCGTATCTACATCCATATGGAAGGACCGGAGGTCTTCAAAGCCGCTGTCCGTCACATGGGTGCGACCACGCTGAAGACGCTGGAAGCCGCTGGCATTACGAAGGAAGATATCAATATGTTCATCGCCCATCAGGCGAATAACCGCATCATTCAGGCGATCGCCAAGCGTCTGGCTCTGCCAGAGGAGCATATGTATGTGAATGTCAATCGCTATGGCAATACATCGGCTGCGTCCGTCGGCATCGCGCTTGATGAAGTCGTCCGCGCCGGACGCGTGAAGCATGGCGACTACGTCGTCCTGACTGGTTTCGGCGCCGGCCTTACCTGGGGCTGCGATGTCATGAGATGGATGTAAAATAGGGAAAAGGGTTCATGTTGATGGGTTCAGGGTTGTGGTGCGGCGCATTTCGTCATCCTGAGCGGAGAAAAACGTCGTATGTTAAAAATGGCTTATCTGAAACAGGAGAACTGAGTCGAAGGATCTAAGCGCCGCGAAGTTTATATAGTGGCGATGCCCGAAAGTGGCATTCAAGTCACCAGCCACTAGTCACTTGAGACTCCTAATCCCTAGCTACCAATCCCTAATCCCTAATCCCTAGCCACTAGTCCCTTTTCATCCCAATCAATAAAAATATTTATCATATAAACGGAGTGTGACAACATGAAAACTGCATTTCTGTTCCCTGGACAGGGCTCTCAGAAGGTGGGCATGGTACAGGATCTGTGTGAAAAATATGATTCTGTCAAAGCCCTGATCAAAGAAGCGGATGAAACGCTCGGCTTCTCGATTTCCAAAATGATGTTCGAAGGCCCGGATACCGAGCTGATGAAGACCGAATTCACCCAGCCGGCCATCCTGACGGCGAGCGTCGCTGTATGGCAGGTGCTGAAGGAGCACGGCCTCACGCCGGATATCGCAGCAGGCCATAGCCTTGGTGAATACTCTGCGCTGGTCGCAGCGGGTGCGATCTCCTTCGCGGATGCCGTGCATACCGTCCATCTGCGCGGCCGCTTCATGCAGGAAGCGGTACCGCTGGGAGAAGGCGGCATGGCAGCTGTCATCGGTTCCACTCCGGAAACCATCGTGAAAGTCTGCGGCGAAGTCTCCACCGAAGACCTTCCTGTTCAGGCGGTCAATTTCAACTGCCCGGGGCAGGTCGTCATCGCCGGTGCGACAGCAGCTGTCGAGAAAGCCTGCGAAGCACTGAAAGAAGCAGGCGCTCGCCGTGCCATCATGCTGAAGGTCAGCGCACCATTCCATTCCACCCTGATGGAACCGGCCGCTCTTCGACTGAAAGAAGTGCTTGATAAGATCGACATCCATGACACCACCATCCCTGTCGTGGCCAATGTTAATGCGAAAGAAGAAACAAAGGCGGACGACATCCGCAAGAACCTGGTCGATCAGGCAGCGCATCCGGTTCACTGGGATGAATCCATCCGGAACATGATCGCCGGCGGCGTCGATATGACGGTCGAAGCCGGCCCTGGCACGGTCTTGACCGGCTTCATGAAGAAGATCGATCGTTCCGTACCTTGCCACCATGCAGAAGATGCAGCTACCATCGATGAAGTCGTGGCTGCACTGAAGGGAGAATAATTATGGAAACTATCGAAAAGACCGCTCTCGTCACGGGCGCATCCCGCGGCATCGGCAGAGCCATCGCGCTCACACTGGCTGCCAAAGGCTATGCTGTCGCACTGAACTATGCAGGCAGCCAGGCTGCCGCAGAAGCTGTCAAGGGAGAAATCGAAGCCGCTGGCGGCAAAGCCTTCACCATTCAGGGCGATGTCTCCAAAGCAGAAGATGTAGACCGCATTTTCAAGACCATCAAGGAAGAATTCGGTCAGCTGGACGTCCTTGTGAATAACGCAGGGATCACCCGCGACGGACTTCTCATCCGTATGAAAGAAGAAAGCTGGGATGCCGTACTCTCGACGGATCTCAAGAGTGATTTCCTCACCATCAAAGCCGCTGCGCAGATGATGATGAGAAAGAAGAAAGGCTCCATCATCAATATCGCATCCGTAGTCGGCATCATGGGCAATATCGGCCAGGCGAACTACGCAGCTGCAAAAGCAGGTGTCATCGGCCTCACCAAGGCCTGCGCCAAGGAGCTCGCTGCTAGAAATATCCGCGTCAATGCAGTAGCACCGGGCTTCATCGCGACTGACATGACCGATGCCATCCCGGAAAAGAATAAAGAAGCCATGCTGACGGCTATCCCGCTCGGACGCATGGGTCTTGCCGAAGACGTCGCCAAAGCTGTTTCCTTCCTGGCTTCCGATGATGCAAGTTATATCACCGGACAGGTTTTAAAGGTGGACGGCGGAATGGTTATGTAATATAATCAGTAGGGTACAATATAAGGAGACGTCTGTCTTCTATGAGAAAGGTGGTGAAATGAGTAATGAGCACTTTTGACAGAGTAAAGAAGATCGTTGTTGACCAGCTGGGCGTTAGCGAAGCCGATGTCACCATCGACTCCACTTTCATCGATGACCTCGGCGCTGATTCCCTGGATATCGTTGAACTGATCATGGCATTTGAAGAAGAATTCGACATCGAAATCCCGGATGATGCTGCTGAAAAGATCAAGACCGTAAAGAACGCTGTAGACTACATCGACAGCCAGATGTAATGCGTATTCGCATTTCAACATCATATTGGAAGCCGGAGGGATATCCCCTCCGGCATGCCATATGACTTCCTTTGGGGGAGAATATTTCAAAAAAGCGAATGACCGTCGTGGTTCGTTTTTTTGAGGTTTTGTCCATGCGTGATGGATTTGAAACAGGCGGAGTCTTGCCTTTTCAAGTCCTATAATTTTTGGCTTAAAAACCTAACATGCGATAAAGAATGTTTGAAAGAAGTTTATAAGAGAGGTGCCCTTTTTATGGAAAGAAGAAGAGTAGTAGTGACTGGCATGGGTGTGGTTTCCCCCGTCGGTATCGGTGTCGATGCATTTTGGAATGCCCTTTTGGCGGGCAAATCCGGTGTAACACCGATCACTGAATTTGATGCGACGGATTTCCCGGTCAAGATCGCAGGCGAAGTCAAAGATTTCGACCCTGTCAAATATGTGGGCGACAAGAAGACCGTCCGTCACATGGATAGAAATGCCCAGTTCGCTGTCGCTGCAGCGAAAATGGCCATCGAAGATGCAAAGCTCGATATGAGCGCAGAAGATCCGAACCGCGTCGGCACCATCATCGGTACCGGCATCGGCGGGATCAAGACCATGGAAGATACCGTGGAACGCATCGAAAAACGCGGCCCGGGAAAGGTGAATCCATTCGCAGTCCCGATGATGATCGCGAACATGGCCTCCGGCATGGTTTCCATCACCTTCGGTCTGCAGGGACCGGTCCTGACCGACGTCACCGCCTGCGCTTCTGGTAACAATGCCCTTGGCAGAGCGACCCGCATGATCCAGTGGGGGGATGCGGATGTGATGTTTGCCGGCGGCACCGAAGCGGCTGTCGCAAAGACACCGATGGCTGGCTTTGCTGCCATGCATGCGCTCTCTTCCCGCGAATGCCCGCCGGAAGAAGCCTCCTGCCCCTTTGATGTACGTCGTGACGGATTCGTCCTCGGCGAAGGCAGCGGCGTCCTCATTCTTGAAGAACTCGAACACGCGAAGAAGAGAGGCGCGCACATTTATGCAGAAGTCATCGGCTATGGTACGAATGGCGATGCCTACCACATCACCGCTCCGCGTCCGGGCGGCGAACTCGCAGCCCGCTGCATGAAGAATGCCATCGCGGATGCGGGGATTTCTCCGGAAGATATCGACTACATCAATGCACACGGCACCTCCACCGGTCTCAATGATAAGAATGAAACCAAGGCGATCAAAGAAGTCCTCGGTCAGCATGCCTATGACATCGTCGTGAACTCCACCAAGTCCATGACCGGCCATCTTCTGGGTGCTGCCGGTGCGATCGAAGCTGTCGTCTGCGTACTCTCTATCATGAATAACAAAGTCCATCAGACACTGAACCTTCAGACTCCGGATCCGGAATGCGACCTTCACTACGCCGCTGAAGGCCCGGAAGACCGTAAAGTCGATGTGACCATGTCCAATGCGTTCGGCTTTGGCGGACACAATGCCGTTGTCATTATGAGGCGCTATGAAGAATGAGACATGCTGAAATGAGAAGAAGAGACCGTATGGCAGAAATTGAAAAGTTTGCTGCGGAAAATGAAATTCCCGTGCAGAATGCACAACTTCTCAATACAGCACTCACCCATACCTCGTATGCGAATGAACATAAAAATGAAGTCATCCATGATAATGAACGGCTGGAATTCTTAGGCGATGCCATCCTGGATCTGGTCATCGGGGAATACCTTTTCCTGCGTTTCCCCAGCTGGCCGGAAGGGGAACTGACCCGTGCGAAGGCGAGCGTCGTTTGCAAGCCTTCCTGCGCTGAATGCGCGGCAAAATTCCACGTGGGCGACTACATGCGTCTTGGCCGCGGAGAAGAAATGTCCGGCGGCCGAAGCCGTATCTCGATCTTAGGCGATGCCTTCGAAGCGGTCATCGGTGCGATCTATCTCGATAACAACTATGAAGTGGCATCCCGCTTCATCCTGGGTCACATGAAGAAATTTCTCGATCTGATCGATCAGGGAGACTATGACCATGACTACAAGTCTGACCTGCAGGAAATGGTGCAGAAGCACGGAGATGTGAATATCTCCTATGTCGTCACCAAGGACGAAGGCCCGGCTCACGACAAGACCATCTGGATGGAAATCCACATCAATGGCAAAGTTATGGGCGAGAGCATCGGAAAGAATAAAAAAGAAGCAGCCCAGCGGGCTGCGAAAGAAGCCATCCGAAGAATCAAGCTTGGCGAAACCGTGTGATAGAAAAAGCTGCCCAAAGGCAGCTTTTTTTTGCGTGCTCTGCAAGGAAGAAGAAATCCGCGCCGGACGGTTTGAGGGGGGACATAAAGTTTGAAAGCAGGTATTAGATGATTCAAGTGACTAAGAGACTAGGAGACATCGGACTCCCGTATCGTCATTTCGAGCGCAAGCGAGATGGGGCATGCTAACGGTATAGCGTGCTATGTTGAATAGTCCGATGCTATCGATATTCCAACACTTTCATGCAATACCGCTACGTAGCCCCCTCTCCCCTTCGGGGAGCTCCCCCGATGGGGAGCCAAGAACGTTCTTCCGCTTAACTTAATAGCATTCCCCGCAAGGGGGGCTGACGATACGAGGGAAACCTGCCATCGCAAACCTTCGGGCATCGCCCCATAAATATTCGCGGCGCTTCTATTATTTTATGCGCCGCACCTGAACCCTAAACCCTGAACCCTCAAACCATTACCCCGTTTTTCCGGAAGAAATCGAAAATATCCTTGACATTCCCCTAGGTGAATGCTATTCTAATATCGTAAGTTAGCACTCGGAGATAATGAGTGCTAATAAATTCAGGTGATACATATGGCACGTAGAATCAATCAAGAAAGCACCGGACATGGTGTGAATGAACTGAATGAAAGAAAACGGCGCGTCCTATGGGCGGTGGTGCAGGACTATGCAGACACGGCCGAGCCTGTCGGTTCGCGCACGATCGCACGGAAGTATGACCTGGGCGTATCGAGCGCGACGATCCGAAATGAGATGCAGGACTTAGAGGATGAAGGCTACCTTGAACAGCCGCATACCTCCGCGGGTCGCATCCCTTCGATCAAAGGATACCGTTTTTATGTGGACTGGCTGATGCAGCCCGCTCCGGTTTCTTCGGAAGAGGAGCATATGATCGACCACATGCTGATGGATCATGTGAACCGTCAGGAAGAAATCTTCCGGAACATGGCGAAAGCCGTCGCTGTGCTGACGCATACGCTTTCCGTCGCGGCTTCTGCGGGACAGAAGAAGAAATTCAACTATGTTCGTTTCCTTCCGCTCGATGGCAGTCGGGCGATCCTCCTTGTCGTGACGGATCAGGGCGATGTGTCGAATGCGGTGGTGGATATTCCGAAAGGCTTCTCCTTCGATGAGATGCAGCTCCTCGCGGATAAGCTGAACCATTTCCTGCATGGCAGGGAGATCGACCATACGGACGAAAAGATGATCCTCTCTTTCCAGAGAGAGGTAGAGAAGGATCTGACACCGTATCTGTCGGTTTTCCAAGCACTGCAGAAAGCGGTGAGCCCGCAGAAAGAGGTCTACGCCGGCGGGGCTTCGCAGCTGATTGAGCAGCCGGAGTTTAAAAATGTAGAAAAGATGCAGGATATACTGAATCTCTTAGAGCAGAGAGACATGCTCGAAAGCATGCTTCTTTCCTCTTCCGATCAGCCTATCGCCGTGCATATCGGGACAGAGAATTCGATGAAGTCGCTCTCGGATCTGTCCGTTGTCAGAGCGCAGTTTACCTCCGGCGGCCGGGTCATCGGCTCCGTGGCTGTCTTAGGACCGACACGGATGCAGTACAGCCGCATCGTCGGCATGATGCGCTTCATGCAGCAGCGACTGGATCTGTTATTAAAAGGGAAAACATAGGAGGCTCCTGGATGAAAGAAGATAAGAAGAAAGTCGACGTCGAAGAACCGATGAAAGAAACCGAAGCCAAAGAAGAAAAGAAACCGTCTCCCGTAGATGACCTGATGGATCAGCTGGGAGAGGCGAAGAAAGCGGCAGAAGAAGCCAAGAGCAAGGCGGAGGCAGCAGAGTCCAAGCTGGCTACGGCTCTTTCCCAGTATGTCAGACTGCAGGCGGATTTTGATAATTTCCGCCGTCGCACCAGAGAAGCGGAAGCGAAAGCTGCGGATACCCATACCGCAGAGACGCTGAAAGCATTCCTGCCGGTGCTGGATAATTTCGAGCTGGCGCTTGCGCATATGAAAAAAGATGAAGGCGGCGCGGCGTATGTACAGGGCTTCGAGCTCCTGCAGAAACAGTTCGTCAAGATCATGGAAGGCTTCGGCGTGAAGGAAATCGAAGCGCTGGGAAAACCTTTTGACCCGCATTTCCATGAAGCTGTTATGATGATCCCAGCTGATGACAAGGACGATGAAACCGTCGCCATGGTCTTCCAAAAGGGATACATGTACAAAGACAGCGTGCTCCGCGTAGCGAAGGTGCAGGTCGTACATAACGGCTAATCAATGGGACGCTTTGCGATTCCATTTCTCTATATAGCATTTTGTGAGTACAAATAGTAAGTACAAATAGAAAGAAAGGGGACATTTCAAATGTCAAAAGTTATTGGTATCGATCTGGGGACTACAAACTCTGTTGTTGCCGTCATGGAAGGCGGCGAGCCTGTCGTCATTCCGAATGCGGAAGGTTCTCGTCTGACCCCGTCTGTCGTCGGCTTCTCCAAGACCGGTGAACGCCTCGTCGGCCAGCTGGCAAAACGCCAGGCGGTATCGAACCCGCATCGCACCATCGTTTCCATCAAACGTCACATGGGCAGCGACTACAAAGTCACCATCGATGACAAATCCTATACCCCGCAGGAAATCTCCGCGATGATCCTGCAGAAGCTGAAGGTCGATGCAGAAGCCTATCTCGGCGAAAAAGTCACCGACGCAGTCATTACCTGCCCGGCTTATTTCACCGATGCACAGCGTCAGGCGACCAAGGATGCCGGCAAGATCGCAGGGCTGAATGTCCTTCGTATCATCAACGAACCGACCGCATCCTCGCTGGCTTACGGCCTCGATAAGATCAAAGACGGCAAAGAACATCGCTTCCTCGTCTACGATCTCGGCGGCGGTACTTTCGATGTATCCATCCTGAACCTCGCTGACGGTGTCTTTGAAGTCGAAGCGTCGAACGGCAACGGTCATCTCGGCGGCGACGATTTCGATGCCCGCGTCATGGACTGGATCGCTGAAAAATTCAAAGCACAGAACGGCTTCGAACTGAAACGTGACCCGATGACGAACCAGAGACTGAAGGAAGCAGGCGAAAAAGCGAAGATCGAGTTGTCCTCCGTCATGAGCACGGATATCAACCTGCCATTCATCACCATCGACTCCAATGGTCAGCCGGTTCACTTCGATGCGACCCTGACCCGCGCAGAATTTGACAGAATCACCGAAGACCTCGTACAGGCGACGGTAGAACCGATCGACCTTGCGATGAAGGATGCAGGCCTTTCCGTCGGCGATATCGATAAAGTCCTTCTGGTTGGCGGCTCTTCCCGTATCCCGGCAGTACAGACACTCATCAAGAATAAATTCGGCAAGGAACCGTCCAAGGGCGTGAACCCGGATGAATCCGTCGCTGTCGGTGCTGCCATCCAGGCCGGCGTCCTCAAAGGCGAAGTCAAAGACGTCCTTCTCCTCGATGTCACCCCGCTGTCCCTCGGTATCGAAACTCTGGGTGGTGTCTTCACGACCATGATCAAGAGAAATACCACCATCCCGACCTCCAAGTCTCAGGTATTCTCCACCGCAGCAGATAACCAGCCGTCTGTAGACATCCATGTCCTCCAGGGTGAACGTCCGATGGCAGCTGACAACAAGACCCTCGGCCGCTTCGAGCTCTCCGACATCCCGCCGGCTCCACGGGGCGTACCGCAGATTCAGGTCACCTTCGACATCGATGCGAACGGCATCGTCCACGTTTCTGCAAAAGACCTCGGCACCGGCAAGGAACAGAAGATCGATATCACCTCTTCCACTGGCCTCTCTGATGAAGAAATCCAGAAGATGCAGGACGACGCAAAGGCGCATGAAGAAGAAGATAAGAAGCGTAAGGAAGGCATCGAAGCCAAGAACAATGCAGAAGCGCTGATTTATCAGGCAGAAAAGACGGTCAAAGAACTGGGCGACAAAGCAGATGCTGCCAAAGTCAAAGAAGTCAATGACGCCATCGCTGCCCTGAAAGAAAGCCTTAAAGGCGATGACACCGCGAAGATCAAAGCCGATGCGGAAGCACTCACCAAGCCGCTGCATGAACTCACCGAAAAACTGTACCAGCAGGCACAGCAGGCGCAGCAGCAGGCAGGCGCTCAGCAGGGCCCGCAGCAGGGACCTCAGGCAGGTGCCAAGAAAGCCGATGACAATGTAGTCGATGCTGATTACAAGGTTGTAGACGACGACAAGAAATAATTGATTTCCTGCAAGGGGATCATCATAGAGAAACTCAGAAGGTTCTGAAGGTTCTACGGATTTCCAGAAAAGGGGAAGAGAGCGGAGCCTTCAGGACCTTTTGAGGCATTTCTAAGGAAACACTGATTAAATCGTTGTCAGATTTTACTCTTGAATTTTTATGCATAGCGAGGAATCACCTGACGCGAATAGCGAGCTATGTAAGGAAGGTTATGACGAAGCTATGTATAAAAATTCTTGTAAAATCTGACTCTGCGATTTAATCAGCGTTTCCCTAATTTCTTTGAGGATAGAAAAGAATGGCAGACAGCAGAGATTACTATGACGTGCTGGGCGTCAATAAAAGCGCCACAGACGATGAGATCAAGAAAGCATATCGCCGGCTGGCACGCAAGTACCATCCGGATCTGAATAAAGACAATCCAAAAGCCGCGGAAGAAAAATTCAAGGAAGTCAATGAAGCCTACCACGTCCTCTCCGATGCGGACAAGAGAGCCCAGTACGACCAGCTCGGACACGATGCTTTCACGCAGGCGGCCAGCGGCGGCGGCGCGGGCTACGGCGGCTTCGGACAGGGCGGCTTTGGCGGTTTCGGTGGACAGGGCGGCTTTGGCGGCTTCGACATGGGTGATATTTTCGACATGTTCACCGGCGGCGGACGCAGACGGAGCAATGGCCCGGAGCAGGGCGCTGACCTCCGCTATGATATGGAGATCACCCTTCGCGAAGCAGCGACCGGTATCAAGAAGAAATTCACCGTACCGAAGAATGATACCTGTACCCATTGCCACGGTACCGGTGCAGAGCCAGGCTCCTCCGTTGAGACCTGCCCCGACTGCCACGGTACCGGACAGCAGCGTGTGGTAAGGAATGGTCCTTTCGGACAGATGGTGAATATCATCACCTGCCAGCACTGTCAGGGCAGCGGCAAGATCATCCGGAATAAATGCTCCGAATGCCGCGGTACCGGCACGATCCGCGTGAAAAAGACCATCGAAGTGAATATCCCGGCCGGTGCTGACACCGGTGTGCGTATGCGCGTCTCCGGCGAGGGTGAGCCAGGCAAGCGCGGCGGTCCGAAGGGGGATCTCTACGTATACATCTACGTGAAAGACGATCCGGACTTCGAGCGTGACGGGGATGATCTCTACAAGAGCGTAGACATCACCTTCCCGGTCGCCGCTCTTGGCAGCACCATCAAGGTCAAGACCCTTGACAAAGAGGTCGAGCTCAAGATCCCGGCCGGTACGCAGAGCGGTACCCGCTTCCGCATCATCGGTGAAGGCATGCCGCACCTCCAGTCCAGTCGGAAGGGCAATCTGTACGTGGAAGTCAAAGTCACCGTACCAAAGCGCCTGAAGGAAGAGCAGAAAGAAGCCCTCCTGAACTACGCCCACCTCATGGGAGAGGACTGCGCAAAGTACAAAGGAAAGAGCTCCTGGCTTGATAAGATCATCGATAAGTTTAAGTAAGACACTTGAAACCGCTTGGCGGATGGATTCCATTCGCCAAGCGGTTTTTTTATGAAATGGACGCGTTTCCATGGCCTCCTTTTGCCGATCCATACCTGACTGTAGGAGACGCCATAGCTCGAAAAGGAAAGTGCCTGATATAGGGAGATGACTGTGAAAATGCCGGGTCTGCACCCGGCATTTTCACAGTCTTTTTATTCAGGAGCATGAAGTATCCAGTACCATAGAAAATGAAACATATCCGGTGCGGGAGCTGTTTTCCCGGTCGGAAAAAGGGAGGGAAACGTCATGGGAAATTTATATGGATATATCCGTGTCAGCACCAGAGAACAGAATGAGGACAGGCAGATTCTTGCACTGAAAGAACTTTCTATCCCGGAGAAACATTTGTTTATTGATAAGCAATCCGGTAAGGATTTTGAACGACCGCAGTACCGGAAAATGGTACGGAAACTAAAAAAAGACGACCTGCTCTATATCAAGAGCATCGACCGTCTGGGGCGTAACTATTCTGAAATTCTGGAGCAATGGCGGATACTGACGAAGGAAAAAGGGATTGATATGGTGGTACTGGATATGCCGCTGTTGGATACCCGTCGGGGAAAAGACCTGATGGGGACATTTCTCAGCGATATTGTGCTGCAAGTCTTGTCCTTTGTGGCAGAAAACGAGCGCACCAATATCCGACAGCGTCAAGCAGAAGGAATTGCCGCCGCCAAAGCCAGAGGTGTCCGCTTTGGCAGACCCCCGGCGCCTTTACCAGAAAACTTCCATCATCTATATCAGCAATGGAAAAATGGAAAAATCACCGGAACAGCTGCTGCTAAGTTGTGTGGGATGCCGCTTTCCACCTTCCGCTATCGTGCGGAGATTTACGAAAAAGCCAAGTTGTTGTAAGCGGGTATTTTTACAGGAACCTGTACTTTCCTGTAAAATACCTGCTTTTTAGCTTTAAGAAAATGATACCACAGAACACCGGCTTTTTCCATGCAAAATCTGTGAACAAACGCTCTTTTCCTCATTTGAAAACACCAGAAAATGCCCCTGCGAAAAAGTACACCATCTTGTAGATGGCTGCCTTTCTGTAAGCACATGAATATATGAGGGGTAAAGAAATGGCAGAACGACAGGTCAAGTCAAGGCAGCGTGTGGCGGATCACGGCGAGGTATTCACTGCCGAGCGTGAGGTAAAAGCCATGTGCGACCTTGTAAAACAGGAAACAGAACGGATTGAAAGCCGATTTTTGGAGCCTGCCTGCGGAAACGGGAATTTTCTTGTGGAAGTTCTCCGCCGGAAGCTGGCAGTGGTAAAAAGTCGTTACAGGAAAAGCCCCTTTGATTATGAACGGTACTCCGTACTGGCGATGACCAGTCTGTACGGAGTTGACATTTTGGAGGATAACGCAGAGGAATGCCGTCAACGGCTGTTTGACATCTGGGACAAGGAATATACCGCCAATGTCAAAGCCCAGGCCAATGAACAGTGCCGGGAGGCGGTACGGTTTATCCTGCGCAAGAACATTCTGTGCGGAGATGCGCTCACCATGCTCCAATCAGACGGTTCCCCTATTGTTTTTGCAGAGTGGAGCCTTGTTACAGGCAATCAGATGAAGCGCCGTGATTTTGCACTGGATGAGCTTCTAAACGGACACGAGGAGGAGATGAATATTTTCATGATCGGCTGGGAGTATGACGAGGAAGTGCAGGCATTTATCCCACCGCCCATCAGGGAATATCCGTTGACTGATTACAGGAGGGTGCAGGATTATGAGTGATTTTTACAGCAGTATGTATAACCCGGATGT
>ERZ1673722.796-NODE-796-length-37367-cov-6.530902_pt1 | contig 37367 bp, 30 predicted proteins | sample MGYA00580222_ERZ1673722 | MGnify/ENA primary metagenome ERZ1673722 (study PRJEB41218, sample SAMN15661750) | gut metagenome | host: Homo sapiens | place: Canada: London | collected 2015-08-20/2019-03-30 | study: EMG produced TPA metagenomics assembly of... | reverse complement strand
CCCTCGAAATACGGAAACCGCGAATATACTGACAGTGTCAGATCAAACCGGCACAGAACGATGGAGACCGGGATCATGCGGAACGACAAAGCGGAAAGGGAGAGCACAGGCAGGATAAAACCGGGGAAAACCGCACCATATGTCAAAAAGGGTATGGTAAACAGGCTGGTTTTATGGTATACTGATTATATCCATATAGACGAAAAGTAAAGTGAGGACGGAAAAAACGTCCTTTTTCTTTTCGTCTGCGATAGAAAAAGAAAACCGGCGGTGCGCTTGCCATCGCAGGGAAAGGGAGAATGCAATGTTAGATACTCTTTACAACGGCTTTGCCGGTCTGGTCGGCACGCTCAACGATCTGATGTACAGCTATGTGCTCATCATCCTGCTGCTCGCGGCGGGCGTTTACTTCACCATCCGCACGGCGGGCGTTCAGGTCCGTCTGCTCGGGGAGTCGGTGCGCGTGGTCAGCGAAAAATCGGGCGACACCAAGGCGGTCAGCGCGTTTGAAGCGCTGATGGTCTCGACGGCGAGCCGCGTCGGCACGGGCAATATCGTCGGCGTCGCCAACGCTATCGCCATCGGCGGCTACGGCTCGGTGTTCTGGATGTGGCTCATCGCTCTGGTTGGCGGCGCGACCGCCTTTGTCGAGAGCACGCTCGCGCAGATCTATAAAAAGCGCAGCGCCAAGGGCGGCAGCTACGGCGGTCCGTCCTACTATATCCAGGCGGCTCTCGGAAGCCGGAGCCTCGGCATTATTTTCGCGATCGCGCTGATCGCGACCTATGCGATCGGCTTCAACATGCTCGCCTCCTTCAACCTCATCGACAGCATGTCGAGCTATCACTTCTATGATACGCTCGTCACTGCCTCGGGCGCGCATCTCCTGCCGATCATCGGCGGCGCGCTGCTCGCGCTGCTCGTAGGCATCTGCATCTTCGGCAACGGCAACCGCATCGTCAAGGTCACGGGCGTGCTCGTGCCGGTCATGGGCGTGCTGTACATCATCATGGCGCTCATCGTCATGGTGATCAACGCCGGCATGCTGCCCGAGGTGCTGCGCCGCATTTTCGCGGGCGCGTTCGATTTCAAGGCGATCTTCGGCGGCGCGGCAGGCTTCGGCTCGTCCGCCCTCATGCAGGGCATCAAGCGCGGCCTGTATTCCAATGAAGCGGGCGTCGGCTCTGCGCCGAACGCGGCGGCGGCAGCAGACGTCTCCCACCCGGTCAAGCAGGGTCTTGTGCAGATGCTGTCTGTATTCATCGACACCATCCTGGTGTGCACCGCGACTGCCATGATGTGCCTGTGCACCGGCATTGAGCCGAGCGAGTCGCTCAAGGGCGCTCCCTTCGTACAGGCCTCGCTCGAGCAGACCTTCGGCGCGGCAGGGCCGTATTTCATCACCATCGCTCTGCTGCTGTTCGCGTTCACGACACTGCTCGGCAACCTGTTCTACTGCGAGGGCTGCCTGAACTATATCGCGGGCCGCACGATCTCCCACCGACAGCTGAACGTATTCCATGCGTTCGCCTGCGTCGTTGTCTTTATCGGTGCGCAGATGAAATTCGGTCTGGTCTGGGACATTGCAGACGTCCTGATGGGCATTATGGCGCTCATCAACCTGCCGGTCATCCTGCGTCTCGGCGGCACGGCGATGCGCGCGCTGTCGGACTATATGAAGCAGCGCCGCGAGGGCCGGAACCCGGTATTCAAGGCGAAAAATATCGCGCTGAAGGAAAAGACGGATTACTGGAACTGACTTGCAATCGGCCGTAAACTGTGATACCCTTTTTACAGCAGAAACCATATCAGAGGTGTACCATATGCAGGAAAACAAAGGCTTTGACCGGCTGCACGGCAGTCTGGTGGGCGTAATACAGGAGGCACAGACCAAGATCGGCTATGACCGCCACGCCATCACGTTCTATTATCCGGCCTCGTCGGTCGCCCATATGCTCGGCACGGCCGAGGATGCGGATGCGGTCGAGCGGGCGCTCCGCGGCTTTGCCGCTCACGAGGCGCCGACGCTCGGCGCGGTCGAGGTCGTGCGCGACGGGGAGCGCTTCTGCTTCCATGTCCCGGCGGAGGGCGCGGAGTTTGTCCATGAGAAGGTGCCAGACAGCGGCTTTCTCCGGGCGTTTCTCGCGGTCATGAGCGGTCTGGAGGTCAGCCTGGACGATATTCTCGCGGTGTTCTATCGCTTTTCGGACAGCGTGACCTGCGAGAGGATCGAGGGAAGCGATGAGTTCGACTATCTCATCTATTTTACCTCGGGTGTGCCGGACGGCTTCCGCTACTGCATCAAGCTCGAGGACGACGGCTGCGCGTCCTACCACCGCTTTATCCGCGAGGATTACGAAGCATTCGGCTTCTGATACGGAGAAAAGATGGAGCAAAAGACGATCGTTCTCTGTATCGCGGCGGCGGCTGTGCTGCTTGTCCTGCTCAGCCTTGCATGGAGCAGGCTCAGCGCATGGCTCGCGGCGCGCGAGCTGCGCCATGCCTATCAGGCGCGTCCGCTGTTTTCCGCGCACGAGCGGGCGGCGTACAGGACGCTGAAGGCGATGACGGACGAGCTCGGCCTTGTCCTGTTCGTCAAGGTGCGGCTGCTCGATCTGGCGGAGCCGCGTCCGCATCACAGAAAGTACCAGCTCTACCTCAACAAGGTCAGCGCGAAGCATGTGGATTTCGTGGTGTGCAGCGCCAAAAGCGAGCCCAGGCTGGTCATCGAGCTGGACGACTTCACGCATGATACGCCCTCGCGGCAGGCGCGCGACGAGTTCGTGGATACGGTGCTGGAAAGCTGCGGCTACGGGGTCGTGCATACGCGGAATGTTGACCGGGACGAGTTGTATCCGGTGCTCAGGCGTCTGCGGCGCACACGGACAGCAGGAAAATAGAAAAGAATGACCGCGGTGAGACGCAGAAAAAGTCTCGCCGCGGTTTTTTGTGCGCAAAAGAAGAAAATCCCCCTGTCCGCGCGGTGCTCCTGCGGACAGGGGAAGGGTCATACGGCGATGCGGCGCGAGAGAAACTGTGCGGCGGACTGGCACAGCCCGAGCAGCACCTCGCTGGACGCCGTATCCTCCTTTTCGCTGATGAATGCGACGCAGCCGCTGACATCGCCGTCTGTGATGACGGGCACGGCCGTGACGAGGCGGTAGCCGTCGCGCCCGGAGAGCGGAATATCGGGCAGACTGCTTTCGCCGCGCGCATAGATGATACGCTGCTCCATCAGCTGTTCCAGCTCCGCTGAGACGCTTTTTTCGAGAACATCCTTTTTCGCGCCGCCTGCCGCCGCGATCACGGCATCGCGATCGCTGATGGCGCAGCTCATGCCCGCTGTCCGGGCGAGCGCATCCGCAAGCTCTGCCGCCATCGCGCTCATTTCGCCCATCGGGGAATATTTTTTGAAGATCACTTCGCCGTCCCGGTCGGTGTAAATCTCCAGCGGGTCACCGCTGCTGATAACACTGACATCGAAAACCTTGTCCTTCTGACCGCGTGAACGCTGGACAATGCGGCATTTTTCGCTGGCTTCGATGCCTGAATTAAAATTTACGACGTTCTCCTCTCTCGTGCTCTGCAGCAGCGCGTCAATGTCGCTTTGCAGATGTACTTCCAGATGATCCTCGTAAACCGTGATCCTGTCTATCATGAGTTCCAGATCATTGCGCTCCATCCTGGGCTTGTGCAGCAGATCATCGAATACGTCGAGCGCTGTCTTTGCCGTGCGGTTGACTTCGATGATCGTGTTGCGCTTGTTGGACAGCAGTTCGATCTGGTGATTCAGGCCGTTGATTTTATTTTGCAGCTCGGCTTCCATCTCGTCGTACAGCGCCCCCAGCGTTTCCTCGTTCTCCGGGTGCTTCATAATATCGCGGATGCGCTGACGCTTGGTGGCCTTGAGTTCTGCCGTCAGATCATCCAGCACCTCGGCCAGATTGTCCGCCGTCTGCTCGGTTTCCACGATCTGATTATCCTCACGGGCCAATTCCGCGTTCAGCCTGTCGAGCATTTCCGCAGAGCCGTCCATCACCCGACGGATGTACAGCCGCATAAGCTCGTCCAGCTTGTCTACGCGGATATGGTGGCGCGTGCAGCCCGCTCGTCCGCGGCGGTGATAGGTGCCGCAGGTGTACGCCGGGGCAATGTCCGAACGGCTCATCGAAAACATCGGCGCGCCGCAGTCGCCGCACTCAAGGAAACCCGAATAGACGTTATCGTATTTCTTGATACCGCGGTAGTTCGAGCGGGTGCGCTTCTCCCGCAGAGCGCGGGTGGTTGCAAACGTGCGGTAGTCGATGATCGGCTGATGGTGGTTCTCGATGACGATCTGTTCGTCCTCGTCGCGCCGCACATCCCTGCCGTTGATCTTTACCCGGGTGAACTTGCCCTGGCGCAGTGTGCCAATGTAGAAATCGTTGTCGAGGATGCCCTGCACGGTCACAAGCGCCCACGCAGCCTTGACTTCCCGCCTGGTCGTCCTGCCCTCGGCCTGCCTGCGCATCTGCTCAGACATGCGCGGTGTAGGCACGCCCTGCTCGGTCAGGTAGTTGGCAATCTTCTTGTAGCCCCAGCCATCATTGTTGTAGAGATCAAAAATCTGGCGCACAATATCCGCTTCGGTCGGTACGACCTCAAACTGCTGCTGAGTGTTGATGATGTAGCCGTACGGTGCGGCGCACAGCCATTTGCCGTCCGCCTGCCGACGTTTGATAACATTGCGGACCTTGCGTGAGGTGTCCGTGACCGGCATTTCGTTGACGAGGAACTGAAACTGGATTTTCAGCCAGTCATCATCGTTCGGAAAGTCAATGCCGTCGCCGATGGAGATAATGCGGACACCTGCATCACGCAGGTCTTCCAGCTCCACCAGTCCGCGGCTGTTGCGGCGGGAAAATCGGGAAAAGTCCTTGATGATGAGGATGTCGTACTTATGGCTCATCAGGCCGCGGCGCATCTCCTGATAGCCTTCGCGCTGCTCAAAGGTGTAGCCGGAGCGGTCGCGGTCCTCGAAAAAGGTGAGGCTGCTGCCGGGAAACTGCGTTTTTACAAAGTCATCGATGATGGCTTTCTGATTTTCGATAGATACATTGTCCCGGTCGATTTCGTCATCGACGGAGATACGGGTGTAGCCTGCTATGCGGAAGGTTTCTGTCATGGTGCTTTTCTCCTGCGGTATCGCTCGGTTCTGGCGGTCAAATTCAGAAATGCAGGCGGCATTCGGCCGGACTGCTTCGACAGGCTGATTGTATATCAATCCGTTTGACATTGCAAGCGGCCAAAAACTGGCATCTGCCTGACTGCGCTCACTGTCCCTGCCGCCTTGAGTGCCTGCACTGCCCGCTCGGCAGCGCGACGGCGGTTGAACAGCAGCAGATCGCGAGTATTCTCATAAAGATCGCCTTGTCCCGACTGAAACACGGCGACCATGTATTTTTTCGCTTTATATTCCGCGTAGATTCCTTTCAGTTCATCTTGCAGCACAGGGTCGGTCTTTTCTGCATTTGTCAACCAGATTTCTACGATCTGTGTATCGTCATGGATATTCATTTCCATTGCGGGACACCTCCTTGATTATCCATAGTTTCCTCGTCTTTCCTGCCGTTTATACCCATCGAATTATCGTTGTGCCCCTGTGTCCGCTGCTGCGCGATATGCTCGGCAAGCGCAGCATGATCGCACCGGTCGGCAGGGCGTTTTCCGTCTGTGCGCCGTGCCATCCCCGCCGAGAGCGGATATTTCACAAAAAAGTTTATCGCCGCGGTATTGCGGCTGTCCGCTCTCCTGTATATAATAAATGCAGAGCACATTCCTGTGGCTCCCATCCCGATTACCGAATAATTCCGATAAAGGAGCACCCGTATGTCAACCAACAATCTGTCCTCTTCCGCCTCCGGCCGTTTTTCCCTCAGCGCCGCGGCACTTCACATTCTCGCCATGGCGCTGATGCTGATGGATCATCTCTGGGCGACCCTCCTGCCCGCGCAGGACTGGCTGACGTGTGCCGGACGGCTGGCTTTCCCCATCTTCGCATTCATGGCGGTGGAAGGATATTTTCACACCCGCAGCTTCCGGAAATACGCCCTGCGGCTTGCGCTGTTTGCCGTGCTCTCCGAAGTGCCGTTCGACCTGATGTACGGCGGAACCTGGTTCTATCCGGTGCACCAGAACGTGATCTGGACGCTGCTGCTCGGTCTTCTGGGCATTCATCTGATGGAAAACGTGCGCAAAAAGAAAAAAACATGGCTGTATCTGCTCACCGCCCTGCTTGTTGTGCTGATCGGCACAGTACTGGGCACCCTGAGCATGGTGGACTACTACGGCACCGGCGTGTTGACGATCTTTATCTTCTACTTCTTCCGCGGACGGAAGTGGTGGTGTCTGGCAGGACAGCTTCTCGCCCTCTACTGGGTCAATGTGCAGCTGCTGGGCGGTCTGCTGTATCCCGTCCATATATTCGGCATGGAATTTGAGATCTGTCAGCAGGGGCTTGCACTTCTGGCGCTCCTCCCCATCTGGCTGTACCGCGGACGGCAGGGCTATCACAGCAAGCCATTCCAGTATGCCTGCTATGCCTTTTATCCCGTACATATGCTGATCCTTGTGCTGATCCTGCAATATCTGACCCGCTGACGGCCATACCGGCATCTGCAAACATCTGTAAAACTTTTTATTTATCAAATGCGCGTTCTGTTATATAATAAATAAACCATCAAGACCGCGCATTTTTTATTTTCTGTTTTATGAAGGAAAATGTGCAGGACAGGCCGGTTGCCGTGTGCGGTGCAGATCGACCGACTGCGAGAGCGCGCGCTTTCCCTGCGATAACACTGAAAATTTTCGCTAAAAGAGAAAGGAAAAACATATGAACTGGAACATTATTACGGATTCAAGCTGTGATCTGCTCCCTTCCTCCAGTCCGGACGGAGGGATCCGGCTGACCAGTGTGCCGTTTACCATCCGCATCGGGGAGCGGGATTTTGTCGATGACGAGCATCTGGATACGATGGAAATGCTCTCCGCCATGGAGCAGGAACGCTCGGCCAGCCACACCTCCTGCCCCACGCCGGACGCATGGCTGGCGCAGTTTGAACAGGCGGACTGCGCGATCGCGATCACCATTTCCTCGCAGCTGTCCGGCAGCATGAACAGCGCTCTTGCGGCAAGAGATATGGCGCTGGAGAAAGATCCGGATAAAAAGATCGTCATTCTGGACTCCTTTTCCACCGGACCGGAGGTTCTGCTCTGCGTAAAGGAGATCGAGCGCCTGATCCGGCAGGGTCATGCCTTTGACGATATTGCGGCGCACGCCAGAGGTTTTCTGCAGAAAACCAGAATCCTCTTTGCGCTCTCCTCGTTTGACAACCTGATCAAGAACGGACGCATCCACCGTCTGACGGGTATGCTCGCCAAGGCTCTCGGCATCTGGGGCATCGGCAGCGGCAGCGACGAGGGAAAGATCGCATTTGAAAGCAAGGCGCGCGGTGCGAAAAAGGCCGTACAGACGCTGGTCAGCACCATGAAGGAGCACGGATTCATCGGCGGAAATGTTGCGATCAGCCATTGTGATAATTTCGCACTGGCTCAGACGCTGAAAAACAGCATTCTGGATATCTGGGAAAATACCAGTATCGAGATCCTGCCGACCCGCGGGCTCTGCAGCTACTACGCCGAGCGCGGCGGATTGATCGTCAGCTACTGAGCCGGAGCCGATCGGCCGTCTCCGTTTTTAACAAACAAAGGGCGAAACCGTATGGTTTCGACCTTTTTCTGTTCGATTGATTGATTTCCGCTCACAGCTCGGTGATGCGGTTGACGGTATCGAGCGCCATGCCCGGTCACAAGTGCCCATGCAGCCTTGCCTTCCCGCCTGATCGTCCTGCCTGCGCATCTGCGCAGACATGCGCGGCGCATCTCCTGATAGCCTTCGCGCTGCTCAAAGGTATAGCCGGAGCGGTCGCGGTCCTCGAAAAAGGTGAGGCTGCTGCCGGGAAAGCGCGTTCAGAAAATAAGGGATTGGACATATATAACAAAAAATCAATTGCGTTTTAGTGCATTTTTACCGATACATTTTGAAGAGGGTTACAGAAAATATATCTTTTTCTGTAACCGCTGCGTGGTATCCTTATATCATACAAGGGGAGCACCGTACCGGAGCCGATGTCCGGACGGGTACAGCGAACTGTGAGACTTCATGATAAAGGACTGATATTATGAGTAACAGGCAGCGATATTTCAAGAGATTGCTTGCTGTCATGCTGTCGCTCAATCTGACGTTCGGTATGGGAACATACAGCGCATTTGCGGCAGAGCTGGAAACAGAATCGACGGCTGCGGCTTCCGAGGAGAGCGCAGTCGACACAGCACCGGAGCCCCCGGCTGCACCGGAAAACCCGGCAGCGCCGGAAAACCCGGATGCACCGGAAAACCCGGCTGCACCGGAAAACCCGGCAGCGCCGGAAAACCCGGCAGCACCGGAAAACCCGGCTGCGCCGGAAAACCCGGCTGCACCGGAAAACCCGGCAGCACCGGAAAACCCGGCCGCACCGGAAAATCCGGCAGCATCGGAAAACCCGGCAGCGTCGGCAACCCCGGCGGCGCTGACGGCTGACGAGGCCGCACCGGCTGAGGTCGAGGCGCGCGTCACCGGCTTCACTACCGAGGACGGTATCAAGTATTCCGTGGTAGACGGCGGCGTTTCGGTGCAGGACTACACAGGTAATGCGTCCGAGCTTGTCATCCCGGCGTCCGTAACCTGGAATGATGAAAGCTATGATGTGGTAAGTGTTCTGCGCGGTATCCAGAACAACACGAACCTTACCAGCGTGGACATTCAGGCGCCGATCACGAGCCTGAACAACTCTCTGTTTATGGGCTGTACCTCGCTGACGCATGTAGGCCTTCCGGATACCCTCAGGAAAATCGAGACGGCGGCGTTCAGCGGCTGCACCTCGCTGACGCAGATCGACCTGCCAGAGGGACTGGAGGTCATCGGCAGCAGCGCGTTTCGGAACACCGCACTCGAGAGCATCACGCTGCCGGGTTCGCTGACCGAGATCGCAGCAGGTGCGTTCGCCGGTCTGACCTCGCTCAAGAGCGTAGACTTCAACCATGTATCCGCGCGCATCGGCGACAAGGCATTTCAGCACTGCTCCGCACTGACGAACATTACCGGCACGGAAAAAATCACAGAGATCGGCAGCTACGCATTCGGCTCGGACGATCAGAGCGGAGAAAACGGCAACGTTTATGTTCCGTTCGCCGGCGAGCTCGCACTGGACAGCGTGACGAACCTCGGCCGGGCGGCCTTCAAAAACTGTCTGTACCTGTCCCGCGTGACCGGTCTGGACAATGTGACCGAAATTCCGCAGGAGGCCTTCGACCACTGCTTCCGTCTGACCGGCGTGACCGGCCTCGGCAATGTCACCTGTCTCGGTGACAAGGCATTTGCAAACTGCCGGGCATATATTTCCAGAAAATATACCGGCATCACGGAGCTGGAGGGTCTGGAGCTTTCCAATCTGCGCGTGATCGGCGCTTCGGCGCTCGCGAGTGTGCAGGTTCCGTTTGAAGTGGATGAAACCTCCTTTACAAATCTTGAGTCGCTCGGAGCCGGCGCGTTTAACGGTGCAGTAAAGCTGACCGGCAAACTGGTCCTGCCCGAGAGCATTGAGAAAATCGGCGTAGATACCTTCCGCGCGACCGGCATCACGGAGGCTGTGCTTCCGGACAGCGTGCAGTCGATCGGCAGCCTCGCCTTCTTCAACTGTAAAAAACTGACCAGCGTACAGATCGGCCGCAAGGACGGCCAGTCGAGCCGCCTGCTCGCGATCGATACCGGCGCTTTTGCAAACGACAAGGCGATCACCTCCTTTGTCATCGAGACGGCCAGATCCGAGGTCTCGGTATCGAAGGAGAAGGTAAAACTCAACCCCATTTCTACCTTCGATAGCATGCCGGCAGCGGTCGAAGCGATTATGGTTTATACCGTGCAGTCCATCGAGGGCCCGCAGATCTATGCGGACGATGATGCGACCACGCTTCAGACGGCGATCAACAACGCTGAGAACGGCGATGTCATCACCGCGACCCGAAGCTTTGCGCTCGAAGAGACCGTGACCGTTCCGGCGGGAAAAACCGTTACGCTGACGGACGGCGGCAAAAACCTCACGGCTGCGACCGTCAAAAACTTCAGCGGCCCGGTATTCGAAATCAAGAAGGGCGCGGCGCTGATCCTGGACGGCACGTTCACCTTCAAGTGCCATCACATCACCGGCGGCCGGTTCGCACGGGTAAATGGCTCGCTGACGCTTTCCGGCGGCAGAATTTTCGGCCTTGCCAGCGACAGCGCAGACAGCGGCGTTATCTATGTTGACGGCGGCGGCTCTCTGACCATGAACGGCGGCACGATCACGGAAAACCGGTTCACCAACCAGTACAGCGGCGCGGTCGTTCTGAATAACGGCACGATGAACATGACGGACGGCTGCATCACGGCGAACACCGCGGCAGCGGACAATGCTTCGGCAGGCGTTCTGGTCAAAGAAGGCTCTGTGTTCACCATGGACGGCGGCACGATCTCCGACGGCATCGGCACCCGCGGCGCGGGCGTTCTGGTGGGCCTGCCGGGCGGCGTCTATAACGAGAGCACCGCTGCAAGGTTTGTCATGAACGACGGCACGATCTCCGGCAATACCGCAAACGCGACGACCGCGACGGTCAACGCAGGCGGCGGCGGTGTCTTTGTACAGGACAACGCGGAATTCACTATGAACGGCGGCACCATCACCGGAAACCGTGCGACAGGCAACGGCATGGGCGGCGGCGTTGCGACTGCGAATGAGGCGAAGAACGACGGCGGCCGGTTCACCATGAACGGCGGCACGATCTCGAACAATTCCGCCTCCTGCGGCGGCGGCGTTTACAGCTTTTCGCAGAATACGGTCGTCCTCCGCGGCGGCTTTATCGTAAACAACAAGGCAGGCATGAACGGCGGCGGTGTCTATGTCAGCACGCCTCCGTACAACATCCGCATCGAAAAGGCACTCGTTACCGGCAATACCGCAGAAATTATGGGCGGCGGCATCTGGTCCTGCCCGACCGGCACGGTCTCCCTCGGTACGGACAGCGCCGTATTCGGTAACACCGCAAAGCAGGCGGGCGATGACCTTGCATTTCTGTCCAAGGAGAGCGGCTATTCCAGCAGCTTCTCCGGCAGACAGCTTGGCGGAGCGCTGGTCACCTGGTACCGCGACAACGCGCTGATCAGCGCAGGACAGTTCGGCGGCTGCGGCAATGAACGGTTCGACGCACAAAACCCGGGCAGCCCGGCTGCACCGGCGGCAGGCGAGAGCAGGAGCTATGCGCTCAAGGCGCTCGTTTCCGCAGACGGCAGGGCAATGGCGGAAAAGGCGGCGAAGCTGTTCATTCAGGGCAACACAGCGCCGCGCGGCGGCGGCATCGGCACGAACGGCGAGGTCATCCTCGACGGAAACGATACCCCGACGGAGCCGATCGACATTACCGTACACAAGGTCTGGAAGGGCGGCGAGAGCTACCCGTCCGCAGTAACCATCAATCTGATCCGCACAGATGCGGCAGGCAGCAGCACGGTGATCGGTACGGCCCTGCTGAGCGAAAAGTCGCTTGACAAGGACGGCGGCGCATGGTCGCATACGTTTACCGGTCTGGACAGCGGCTTCACCTACTCGGTCTCCGAGGAGACGGTAGAGGGCTATGACACTGCGGTTTCCGGCGATGCGCAGAACGGCTTCACGGTCACCAACACGAAAAAGAGCGACAATCCGGGCGGCGGCGGTGGCGGCGGCCATCACAGACCCGACCAGAAGCCGGATCCCAAGCCTGACGATCCGACCAATTCTCCGGTAGATATTCCGGACGATCCGACCCCGACCTCTCCGCTTCCGCCGGTCGATGCACAGGATATCGCGGACGGCGAGATCCCGACCGGCACTGACGAAAAAAAGCCGGAGGAGACCGGGAAGCAGGAAACCGTCACGATCAAGGACGAGGTTCCGACGTCGAGCGTCCCGAAAACCGGCGACATCGGCGGCCTGTGGGCGGCGCTCTGCGCACTGTCCGCTCTGGGACTGGCGTTCCTCGGCCGGAAGAAAAAGCACGACGACAACTGAAAAAAGGACCGGGACTGTCTCCTAATGAGACAGTCCCGGTCCTTTTTTCGCTATTCTTGTTTCGTCTGCTCCCGTTCCATCTGCATGAGCGCGTAGCAGAGCTGGAGATGGCGGATCTTATGGATCTTCGTCTTTTCGTAGATCCGCTTCCGGTAGGTATCAATGGTGCTCGGGGCGCTGCCGATCAGTTCTGCGCACTGACGGGCGCTGAGGCCTCGGGCCAGCGCGTCGCAGATCTCGAGCTCCTTGGAGCTGAGCCGGGCATAGCCGGCCAGAAAGTTTTCATAGTCCTTCGAATCCAGCTCTTTTTTTCCCAGATAGGCCAGACGGCGGATCTCCATGAGTGAATCATCCAGCTGTACCTGCGTATCCTCTACCTGATTCTGCATATTCTCGACCTGTCCCTGCAGATCCTGCTTTTCGCTGCGAAGCTGTTCATTCTGTGAGCGGAAGAGATCGGCACGCTGCTGTATGCCCTGCTTTTCCGTTTCCAGATCGGTGATCGTCTGCTCATGGAAGCGCAGCTTCGCGGAGACGGGACGAAGCTCGTCGAAGGTCATCTGCGCGCCGCCGCAGTCCTCTTCCTTGAGAAGCTCGATGTCCCGCATGACGGGGCGCAGATAGCGGCGGGTATAGTAAAGACAGCAGACCACGCCGAAAAACAGCAGCAGCAGCAAAAGTCCGCCGATCTCCAGAACGCTTTTCAGCAGAATGCCGTGATAGGTGCGCCGGGGAAACAGCACAGTGAGCGTATGCGGCTCCGGATCTCCGACAGCTGCGAGAAACGGCTGGGAAAGTCCCACAAAGGAGGACTCTGTCCCGCTGTACGCCGTCAGTCCCTCCCGGATGCTTTTTTCCGTCAGCCGTTCCTCCGGCACGAAGCAGAAGCCATCGGCGGGATAGGTGACGAGGCTTTGAGAAGCGTCCAGACCGTCCGCGCCGTCCGACAGAACGCAGGCAAGGCTGCTCATGCCGGAGGGCTGAATGTGGTGGGCGGAGAAGTAGGTCTGATTGATGGAAAAGCCGCACAGGCCGTATACCGTGCCGTCCGCTCCCAGCATGGGAACGGTCAGCAGGATCGCGCGCTCCGAGGTGCCCGGCAGGGTCAGCAGCGCGGTCGTCCGGCAGTCGCGGTCAATGGGGGCGGAGGCGGTATTCAGATGCTCGGCAAGGCCGGGGAAATCCGAAAGCCTGAATTCCTGCGCCCACTTCCGGTGGGGCATCACATGATTCTGCCGCCCGGCGCCGGCCATGCCCCGGTAGAGCAGCAGATCGCTGCTCATGCGGGCAGAGTTGCCGCGCTGGAGGAACAGACCGCTGCGGAAGTCATCGCCGCTCAAAGAGGCGTTCAGCATCACAAACGCGCCGGAGCAGTCTGCCTGCCGGACGTACTGACACAGCGAATCCAGCATGGCTCCCTGCAGACGCTCTGCGGTGTCCGGATCCCAGCTCGCCGCCGACAGATCCGGCGTCTGCTCCTCCACGATGGCGGTCATGTCCTCGGAGAGGTGGATGCCCATGACGGCAACGTTCCGCCACAGAGATGCCATATCCGAGGCGAAGGCCTCCATGCGGAAGTTCAGCGATGTGACCAGCTCCTCGCGGGGGCTTTTCAGCTGATTGAAGAAAAACAGACCCGCCACCAGCGCTGCCGCCAGAATGAGAGCCAGAGTGATCATATAAAACGCCAGCCGCTTCTGCATGGAGCGGCGGATATTATGAAATTCAGAAAGAGAGGATCGCGTCATGATCCATATCCTCCAAAAATCGTGGGATGATTTACCGGATGGAGCAGAGCAGCGCCCATGTCTCCTCCGCCAGTGCGTTCACATCCTCGCCGGACGCGGCGCGCCGGGGCAGCTCCTGCTGCATCTGACGCAGCCCGTCGTAGAGGACGGAAACCTTGCTGTAATAGTCCGCGAAGCGCGGCTCGGACACGGGAGTATAGTCCTCCCGCATGGTTTTCAGCGCGGCATAAAGCTGCCGGTAGCTCTCCGCCGGTTCGGGGAACCCGTCGTAATTTTCGATGTCGTCAAAGGCGCCGATGCGCACCGGCATATAGCCGGTCTGCGCCACGAAATCCAGATTTCGCTCCGGCTCGGTCAGCCAGCGGACAAAGAGCGCCGCCGCCTCCGCCTTCTGGTCGGTGGTCCTGCAGGCGCCAAGACCAACCCCGGCCTGCGTCATCAGGGCGTCGCGGCCTGCGGTTCTGGGCATAGGCCGCACATGGAGATCCATCGGCTCCTGCGTACCGTCGCGATAGGTGACGGTATCGTTATAGTAGAGGATCGCGGCAGAGGAACCCAGACCGGAAAGCACTTCGCCGGTCATCACCTGCGTGTTGGAGTAGAGGTCGGAGACCACCACGTGCCCCTGAGCGAGCGCACGGGCGAACTGCATCCAGCTCTCCTTGAAAACGGCGTTATTCGGGTCGTACCAGCCGTTTTCGGTATAAAAATTGCCGCTTCCGCACTCCATGGCGCGAAGCTCGACGGCCCGGATGGGATAGTCCAGCGCACAGAATGTCCTGCCGCCCGACCAGTCATGAAATCTGGCGGCTGCGTCGTAAAAGCCGTCCCAGGTGGCGAGATCCTCATATTTCACGCCGCAGGCCTTGGAAAAGCGGTCGAAACCGGTGCCGTTGCACATGAAAAGCTGAGTGGATTTGGAGATCGGGAAGAGCAGCAGCCTGCCGTCCGCGCCCATGCCGTCCTCAAGAAAGCCGGGCACGAAGTCGGAAAGCTCCTCCTCCGTGAACCAGTCGCGCCAGTCCACCAGATTTTCCTCGCCCAAAGCGACCGCGTCAGCGATGTGGCAGGTGAACAGGTCGGGCATATTGAGCAGGTCGCCGCCGTTCTGCGCTTCCTTGAGAAAGCCGCCGATCTCGGCCGCGCTGGACAGGTTGGAGACCCGCACGCGGACGCCGGTGTCCTGACCGATGGTGCTGTTGAACTCCTGCACCAGCGCATCCATCGGAGAGCCGGACTGCTCGCCGTAGACATGCCAGAAATCGACAGTGACCGGGTCATTTTTTTCCAGCAAAGTGTCCTCTCCGCAGCCGGAGAGCGCCAGAAGAAGGACTGCTGACAGCAGCAGGGGCAGAAAACGCTTTTTCATGGAAAAAACCTCCAAAATAGAACAGACGTTCGATGAAAATGCGGATTTTTTGAAATTTTTTTTCGATTTGTACCCAGAATCGAGGATTTAGGGGACAGACAGAATCTGAAAACTGTGGTATAAGAAGGGTGTACGAAGCCGCCGAAGCCGGTTCGGCATCGTAAAAATGATCCGTGGAGCGAGAGAGGAACTCCGTTCGTCAGCGAGCCGCACGCGAGCGGGAGCGACCTCTCGGTTACAGTTTCATTGTATCATATCCCACCTCACTTTTACAAGGAAAGAAAAGGAAAGAGGCATACCCATGAAAAAACGAATTTTTATGCTGGCGGCGCTGGCTGCCGGTCTTGTGCTGTGCCTCGCCGCCTGCGGGGAAAACAACAGAGAACCGATCACCATTACCCTCTGGCACGTTTACGGCGGCGAGGTAAACTCGCCCATGAACACGCTGGTGGATGAGTTTAACCGTACTGTCGGGCAGGAGCAGGGCATTCGGGTGCGGGTGGACAGCGTCAGCAACAGCGGCGTGATCCATGAAAACGTGCTGGCGGCCGCCTACAAGGACCCCGGCGCGCCCGCTTTGCCCGATCTGTTCGTGTCCTACCCCAAGACCGTGCTGGCCCTGCCGGATGAGAACATTCTGGCGGATTATCACGACTATTTCACAGACGAAGAGCTAGATTCCTACCTTCCGGAATTTATTGAGGAAGGGACGGTCGATGATCGTCTGGTCATTCTGCCGCTGGCAAAATCCACGGAGATCCTCTTTGTGAACAAGACGGCCTTCGACCGCTTTGCCGCCGAAACCGGCGCAGCGCTGGACGAGCTGTCCACCTGGGAGGGACTGTACGCGATGGCGGAGCGATATGCGGAATGGTCGGGCGGCAAGAGCTTTTTCGTCCACGATTACCACTTCAACTACTTTCAGGTGGGCGTGGAATCGCTGGGAGAGAACTTTTTCGACAAGGACGGCATCGCTTTCGGTCCTGCGTTTACCCGCGCGTGGAAGCCTTACGCCAGAGCCGCGCTGACCGGCGGACTGTGGCTGGGCAGCGGCTACGCCACCGAACCGCTGCGCACTGGTGATGTGATCGCATCCGTTGCCTCGTCTGCCAGTGTGCTGTACTATTCCGACGTAGTGACCGATGAGAACAACCGCACCGAAAAGGTCGAGATCATTTCGCTGCCCTGTCCTATCTTTGAGGGCGGAGAAAAGCTGGTCATGCAGCGCGGAACGGGAATCTGTACCGTGAAATCCACACCGGAGCGCGAAAAAGCATGCATGACCTTTCTCAAGTGGCTGACCGAGCCGAAGCGGAACGTGGATTTCGCTACCTCTCTCGGTTATATGCCGGTGACAAAGGAGGGCTTTGACCGCGACCTGCCTGCTGCTATTCAAACGCTGACAGATCCTATGTATGCTTCGCTGTATGAGGCCTTTCTGAAAACAAGGCAGGACTATACGTTCTATGTGCCGCCCCAGCGGGAGGACTATCTGTCGCTGGAGACACGCTTTGAAAAAACGGCGCGTCTGCGTCTGGCGGCCGGGCGGGCACAGTATCAGCAGCAGGGCGCGGCAGCACTGGATACGCTGCTGGAAACCACGTTGGAGGAGCTGCGGAAAAGCTATGACAGATAACAGGGAAGGGGGAATTCTCATGCTGCTGCGGAGCAGGCATCTGGCCAAAACGGATATTCCGGCGGGCAACCGCAGCATCGGCAGAAGTCTGGTGCTGTACTGGCTGTGCATGGCGCTGGCGATGCTGGCCGCCGCGCTGCTCCTGTTGAGCGTGACGGGCGTTTTCTCCCGCACAGCACGTCAGTTTGGAGAAACGGCGGCGTTGCAGCAGAATAACAACGCTGCGCTCTTCACCGCGCAGATGGATGCGCTCTCCGCGCAGGGCATTGAGCTTTCTGAAACGGTCAGCGGAGAACTGGAGCGCTTTCTTGCCAGCCGCAGTCTCTCCTTCGATGCACTGAATGACGATCCGGCCCTTATCGCAGAGCTGGAGACCGCGCTGATCCCCTCACTGGAGACCACCATGGCGGGCAGCACCTGCAGCGGCGTATATTTCTGTCTGGATGCTACAGCCAATACATCGCTGCCGCAGTCTAAAACCTCCCGCATGGGAGTGTATCTGCGCTATTCCGGTCTGCGCTCTGCCCATCCGAGCGGCAGCACAGCCTGCTTCCGGGGAACTGTGGATGCTGCACGGGCAAACGGCCTGCAGCTGCACAACCGCTGGAATCCGGAGCTTGATACGTCCCTGATCCCCGGCTACCGGCAGGTCATGACGTGGGAGGGCGACCGGCTTTCCGGAGGCTGTCTCTGGACAGAGCGGGTGCCGCTGCTGGATACCTGGGAGAACGTGACGCTGCTGTGCGTCCCTGTGCGGGACGGGAGCGGAACGGTGCGCGGCGTCTGCGGTATGGAGCTGAGCGAGCTCTACTTCGGACTGTCTCACAGCACGGTCTCCGGCCCTTACGGCAGCTTTGTGATGCTGCTGGCGCCCATGAACGGGGATACCCTGCTTCTGGACAAGGCCATGCTGGGCAGCACGGAGGGAACGGATCTGTCGGCCTCGGGCGAGATGAAGATTCGCGGCGGCCGGGACTACGATACCTTTATATGGAACGATACGGCCTATCTCGGCAAGTATCAGATCATCCCCGGACGGCTGGCGGACGGCTATCCGCTGGCGGCAGTAACGCTGGTGCCGGAGAGCGGCTACCGCAACCGGGCGCAGAGTGCCCGCATCGGCTGGGTGCTGGGTTCCCTCGGCTTTCTTGTGGGGATGCTGGCGCTGGCCGCCGCACTTTCCCGCCGCTTTTCCATGCCGATCACGCAGGGCTTTGCCGCAGCCAGAAGTCAGGAGCAGGACTGGCAGCCTACGGGCATTCGGGAGATCGACGAGCTGACGGCCTATTTTCACAGCCGTCTGCGGGAGAGACCGTCCGAGGATGCCCTGCCGTGGCAGGTGGAAAGCCTTGTGTCCGAGCTGATCGACCGGGCGAAGGGACTGACCGGTACGGAGCGCGTGATCCTGCGCTACTATGCCGAGGGCTATGCGGTCAAGGATATTTCCGGTCTGCTGTTTATCAGCGTGGGTACTGTAAAGGGACACAACAGCCATATCTACAGCAAGCTGGGCGTGAATTCCTACGACAGCCTGAAGGCATATCTGGATGTTCTCCGGCGCTGTGAGCGGCTGGAGGAACTGCTTCAGGGCGGCGGTAAATAAAAGAAGAAAGCTCCTGTGCGGAAACCGAGGCATATGTCCTCGGTTTTTGTGCGTTTGCGCGGAAATCCGGGCTGTTTTCTCTTTGTTGAAAACACCCAAAAGGTGATGCCTGTGTTTGTGCATTCCGTCTATGCCTGAGTCATGTTTTGGCGTTTTTGCCCCAAAACCATGACTCAGGCCTATATTTTTTTCCTGTAAAAACTGATATGAATAAATCATCAAAGCCGCGATTGGAAGAACTGCCGGAGAGGAGGGACGGATACATGAAGCGGGTCGTGAAGGAGGCAATGGGAGACTGCTCCACTGTTGAGGAGTTTCGCTTTCTCGTTCGCTGTCAGGAATGCGGTGGAATATGGCACAGCAGTCCCATCCGCTTTTCCAAAGCCGGCGCGGAGCCGGAGTCGGAGGGGATGCGCACGATCCTTCGCACGCTTTACGAGCGGGAACGGGAGGCTGCCCGGGAAAAGGCCGCGGCGGAGGCCGCAGAGTTTTTCAACTATTGTCCGGTCTGCGGCAGACTGGTGTGCGACCGATGCTTTCTGATCTGTGAAGATCTGGATCTGTGCATTGCCTGTGCGAAAGCATTGCAGGTGCGCGGCGATGTTGTGGCAGGGGAGGTCTCCGACCCACGGAGAGCACCCGCCGAATCAGCCGGAAGAATTTCAAAGAATAGGAGATGAAACGACATGAAAAAACGGAAAAGCACTGGGAAGTTCCTGAGCCGTCTGCTCTGTCTTGTGACAGTGATGGGAATGCTTGTTCCTATGGCATTGGCAGATGAGTTGGGCAAGGTGCCGGGCAGTTCCGACACAAACACGTATGAAAAAGCAGACATCGAAGTGGAGATTCCCATCACAAAGACGGTGGAGCAGGGCGGCAACATTGCCCCCGGCGAGGCGAGCTTTACCTTTGAGCTGCTGAAGGGCGGCAATGCGGACGGCGAAGCAAACCCCATCTATCAGGTGCTCGACACGGAGGAGATCATCACCAACGGCGCGGGAACTACAGTATATTCTCTCAAATTCAAGGTTACGGGAGATCTGGACGGTGCGGACGGCTTTGGCCGAAACTACATTTATCTGCGTGAGCAGAATGGCGGTGACGCCGGCTGGACGTATTCCGACGCGCTGTATCGTGTAAACCGCAATACCCAGGACGGCCAGACCTACACCTACTCTTTTGACCGGGTCGACGGGGAGGATGCTGGCAATCACCTCGAAAAGGCCACCTTTACCAACACCTATACATACAGCGAGACCCGATATGAGCTCCCCTTCACCAAGACAGTGAAGCTGGGCGGCAGCGCCGCTCCCGGACAGGAGAACTTCGAGCTGGAGATCTTCGATGTCGGCGTCGAAATCATGGAGGAGCACGCGAAGGAACTTTATACGGCAGCTGTCACCACCAACGGCGCGGGCGATTACGATGGCAAACTGGTCATCTCCGGCCCGGCGGATCAGGTGCGTGATCTGGTCTGCGAGGGCTTCTATGTCAGGGAGAAGAACGCCGGTACCGTCAACTGGACGTATGACGACGCGGTATGGTACATCCTGCCGAAACGAACCGATACGGAGGGCAGCTATATCGTAGATGTAGATGCGCCGCTTGTCAATAATCTGCCCGCTGATACGCAGCCGGAGACGGACGCGAACGAATACCGTTTCGCCATCTACGCCACAAAGCGGGAGGAAAGCGACAACGGTGTCCATTATGCGTATTACGGGACGCTGGCGAACAAAATGACCTTCACCAACACCTACACCCGCAGCTCCGGCGGCGGCGGCGGCTCCAGCAGCGCGTCCATCACGGTAAACAAGACCGACGCTCTGGGCAAGCCCCTTGCCGGCGCATCCTTCGTGCTGAAGGACGGCCGGGGACGGGAGGCCTATCAGGCCACCTCGAACGCCAGCGGCATCGTGCGCTTCACCAGGGTCGGCAGCGGCACCTATACGCTGTTGGAAAAGGCTGCTCCGGAGGATTATGTAACCTCGGACAAGACTTATGAGCTGACCGTAAGCGGTTCCCGCGTCACGATGGATGGCAAGACCTATTCTCCTGTGACCTTCGTCAACCGCAGGGCGGCGGAGCTGAACCGGCGCGACCACACCGCCTTTCTGGTTGGCTACGCCGAAGGTACCTTCGGACCGGAGCGCAACATGACCCGCGCCGAGGTGACCACCATGTTTGCCCGTCTGCTGACCGAGCAGATCGAGGCAGACAAGACCTATTCCAGCACCTTCAACGATGTGGCGAAGAACTGCTGGGCGGCCAACTACATCGGCTATATGCAGCAGTTCGGCATCGTCACCGGATATGAGGACGGCAGCTTCCGTCCCGACGCTCCAGTGACCCGCGCTGAGTTCGCCGCCATTGCCAGCCGCTTTGAAAAGCTGACTCAGGGCAGCAAGAGCTTCACCGATGTGCCGGACACCCACTGGGCAGTCAGATACATCAACTTTGCGGCCACCCGCGGCTGGGTCACCGGCTATGAGGACGGAAGCTTCAAGCCGGAGCACTCCATCACCCGCGCCGAGGTAGCGGCAGTCACCTGCCGTCTGCTGGAACGCAGCGCGGATCAGACCTATATCCGCAGCCATATCGGCGAGCTTCGCACTTTTGCGGACATGACCGAAAATCACTGGGCATACTGGTACGCCATGGAGGCCGCCAACGGTCATGACTACACCAAATCCGGCGGCAGCGAAAACTGGAGCCGCACTCATCGATAACAGTTTTGATGCTTTCGGGCGATTCGTGTTCTGCGTCAGTCGGAGCAGCGAAGCCCTTCGGCAGCCTCACAAATGATGCGAGAAAGGAGGACGCCATGCAGCTGTCTGCCGGTCATGGCGCCGGATGCATGGGGATAACGCTATGGGCAGAAAATATCTTACGCTGGCGTCGGCGCTGCTGCTGGCACTCTGTCTGAACGCCTGCGGCAGCCGGCCGGGCACGGTCCCTCCTCCTTCCGGAGGCGGTGAAGGAGAAGGCAGAGTCCGCTGCTGACGCCTGCATCGCCTGACGACTGCTACTGGACCGCCGTGCGGCATGAGTCCTACAACCCCTCCTATGGCCGTACTGAGGTCAGCACGATGCCTACGGAAAAATGGTGGGCGGATCTCGTACTCGACGAGGACGGAACGGCGCAGTTCCGCGAGGTGCTCGGCCTCGGCTACACCTCCTGCCTGAGAAACGGCCAATGGTGGCTGGGGGCGGACAATGTCCTGCGGCTGACCGGAGAGGATTATGACGGAGAGCTCGTCACCATGGACGGACGTATGGAAAAGGATCGTTCCGTGATGCTGGAGACCCCTTACGGAGACCGGTTTTATTTTGAACCGGCGCAGAAGCCGGATTCCGGCGGAGAGCTCTGCATCGCAGATCTGGAAGGGACCTGGCGGATGACCGGCGGCGAGCCCGGTGCCGGGGAGAAGCACATGGCTTCTCTGCTGAACATCGAGCGCCGGTGGTCTGACGGCGAGGAAGGCGGCTATATCCTGCGGGCGGAGTATTACAGCGCCCGCCTGCTGGATACGGATACGCCGCAATACGAGACACAGAAGGAGCTGCTGGTGGAAAAACGGGAGGAGGCTCTGTCGGACGGCTTTTCCGGCGAACCATGGTCGGCACGGCTGTTTTCCGAGAAGTCCGGCGCAGAGTATCTTGCGACGCTGACAGAGCGGAACACCCTGTACCTCCGGCGCTCTGATGCCCCGGACGGTGCGCCGACAGTCTACACACGCTCGGACAGCTTTCTGCCGGAGACGCTGACGCTGACTCTGGCGGACGAGCCGGACAGCGCGCTGATATTTTACTGGCGGGATCCGCCTGCGGAGGTCGCGCAGCCGCTGGAGGCGCTCCCCATGACCGCACTGGAAAAGGGCGGTCAGAACAGAATCCTGCTGGTGGGGCGCTGGTACGAGACGGATATCCAGTTCTGCACGGGCAGTGCCGAGCAGAACGAGGACGGCACGCTGGGGGAGTGGCTCACGGATACGGTGCTGTATGAGGGTACGCTCGGGATTGACGAGCCGCAGTGGTTCTCGCTTTCCATCCCGGAGAAGAACGCAAGGCTGTGCCTGTTCATGAAGCGGCCGTGGGACGAGAGCTGGTTTACCTGGCCCATCACGGATCAGGATCCGTTCTTTGTCAGCGGAAACACCTTCCTGACGGAGACGTAACAGCGGTTTGCAGCCCCGGCGGCGGAGCAGCAGGCATTGATTTGAGAAAAACGATTTCAGGGCAGTGCCGCCGCGGCATTCACTGTGCGGCGCTGCCTCAGATAAAAAGGAGACGAAGATTATGGGACTTATCAAAGCGGCACTGGGCGCAGCGGGCGGCGTGATGGCCGACCAGTGGAAGGAATACTTTTATTGCGAGGCGATCCCCGCGGATGTGCTGGCGGTGAAGGGGCAGAAAAAGGTAACGGGACGCTCGAGCAACAGGCGCGGCGATGACAACATCATCACCAATGGCAGCGTGATCGCCGTTGCGGACGGACAGTGCATGCTCATCGTGGAGCAGGGCAAGGTGGTCGATGTATGTGCCGAGCCGGGCGGATACACCTATGATATGTCCACCGAGCCGAGTATCTTTTCCGGCGATCTGGGCGACAGAGTGAAGAGCGTGTTCCAAAACATCGGCAAGCGCTTTACCTTCGGCGGCGAGGCCCCAAAGGATCAGCGCATCTACTACTTTAATACCAAGGAGCTGACGGGCAACAAGTACGGCACCCCCAGTCCTGTTCCCTTCCGCGTAGTGGACCAGCGTGCGGGCATCGATCTCGATATTGGCATCCGCTGCTTCGGTGAGTACAGCATCCGGCTGAAGAATCCGCTGCTGTTCTACACCAATGTCTGCGGCAATGTCAGCGAGGAATATAAGACCGAAAATATCGCAGGACAGATGAAAACCGAGCTGCTGACCGCGCTCCAGCCTGCGTTCGCAAAGATCAGTGAGATGGGCATTCGCTACTCCGCTCTGCCCGGCCATACGCTGGAGCTGGCAGATGCGCTCAACGAGCAGCTGTCCGGCAAGTGGCGCGATCTGCGCGGCATGGAGATCGTCTCCTTCGGCGTTTCCAGTGTGAAGGCCAACGAGGAAGACGAGCAGATGATCAAGGAGCTGCAGCGCAACGCGGCTTTCATGGACCCCACCCGCGCGGCAGCGCACCTTGTCGGCTCGCAGGGTGAAGCGATGAAGGCGGCCGCCGCCAACACCGGCGCGGGCCCCGCCATGGCCTTCATGGGAATGGGCATGGCCGGTCAGGCCGGCGGCATGAACGCACAGAACCTCTTCCAGATGGGTCAGCAGCAACAGCAGATGCAGCAGGCGACGCAGCCTGCTCCCGCTCCGGCGGTGCAGGGCTGGACCTGCTCCTGCGGCCAGAGCGGCATCACCGGCAACTTCTGTCCCAACTGCGGCAGCAAAAAGCCCGAGCCGAAGTCCGACGCGGACAGCTGGAAGTGCATCTGCGGCGCCACTGTCAACGGAAAGTTCTGCCCCGAATGCGGCAGTCCCAGACCGGCGCCTGCCGTCGAGGGCTGGACCTGCTCGTGCGGCGCGGTGAACAAGGGTAAATTCTGCTCGGAGTGCGGCGCGAAAAAGCCTGCCGGCGTTCCGCAGTATAAGTGTGACAAGTGCGGCTGGGAGCCGGCTGATCCTCGGCATCCCCCGAAGTTCTGCCCCGAGTGCGGCGATCCCTTTGACGATGGGGATATCGTGGGATGAAGCACCGGTTCTGGATCTTTCTGGCGGGCATGCTGGCCGGACTCATTCTTTCCGGGAGCTATAAGCACTTTGTCACCGATCGGATCATGGACTGGGGCGGCATGGAAAACCCGGATGCGTACCGGGCGGAGGAAACGCTGACCCGCTTCAGCTGGAAACAGTAATCACAGCGCACGCCTGCTCTGCACAGGGAAGGCGAAGCAAAAAAACAGGACACAGTAGAGGAGGAAAAGATTATGGCAAATCTGACTGGAAATTTGAAGGACTCTGTAACCGCAACCTTTCCCCGCGAATTCGATATTCCCAACGCGATGACGCTCGGGGAGATCTATGACAGGCTGAACGAGCGCGCTTCGGCGTTCCAGATGCCGTTTTCCGTCAAGGGCGGCGTCCCCGGCGAGCGCATCGTTTTCGCAAAGGAGCCGAACCTGGATGTTACCATCTGGCTTCACGTCAAGAACGGCACGCACATCAAGATCACGCCGGTCACGCAGAGCAGCAGCGCTACGATCAACGGCATCGACGTCGGCAAAAACAGCGTTATGCGCAAGGGCATCAAGGGTGTCGCGAGCAGACCGATGCTGCAGGGACAGTACATCGACGGTGTGACCGACACCATCAAAAAGATCCTTGCTGGCGAGGCGGTCGCGGACTATGTGGCGCCGGCAGTCGCGCCCGGCGCGGACAAGCCCCTGAACTGGCTGACGCTCCTGCTGCTGTGTATCTTCGTCGGCGGTGCCGGTATCCATCGCTTCTATGCAGGCAAGATCGGCACGGGCGTTCTCTATCTGTTCACCGGCGGTCTGTTCGGCATCGGCTGGCTCGTAGATCTCATCAAGATCGCCACCGGAAAATTCACGGACAAGAACGGCAACGTGATCCAGAAAAGCTGAGCGGCACGGCTGTGAAGGATGCTGGGCACGAAACACAGCGGTTTGATATAACCGACGGTAAAAGGAGTCAGAAATGAAAAAAGTTTTATCTCTTGTGATGATACTGATACTCTCCCTTACCGCCTGCGGCGGCAAGGGAGGCGGAGCCTCCGATGACCCGAATCTCGGCAAATACATCGGCGAGGAGTACTCCAGCGACGGCAGCAACTGGTATTCCGTAGACGACGTTCTGGAAGGCGAAAGCTATATCGAGCTGAAGGACGGCGGCAAGGGCGTGTTCTGTCTGGGCGGCGACGCGACCGACATCAAGTGGAGGCTCGAGAACGGCACGCTGAAGATGACCCGGGACAGCCTGGAGAGCAACGGCACGCTCAAGGACGGTATGATCACGCTGACCGACCTCTGGGGCAATGATGAGGTTACCATAACCTTCCGGAAGGAGGGCGGCTCCGAAGCGGCGGCGACCGGCGATGCGCTGCTCGACTGGTGGAATGGTGACTGGTACGGCTGGTGGAAGATGAGCGGCTGCTCGGGCGGTTACGAGGACATGGAGGGCGAATGGTGGGATGTCTGCGGCAGCATTGACATTGGCGCGGATAAGACCGGCACCGTCAAGCTCTGGGACGAGGACTATTCAAAGGACGACCCGATGGCCGAGGCTTCGGTCACTCTGAGCGCAGCCGGTACCGGCGAACACGGCACGCTGACATCCGAGAGCGGCTACTTCACGGACGTGGATCTGGAGCACGCAGACTGGATCATAGATCCGGGTCTGGAGGATTATGAGAACCTGATCCGGATCGAAGGCTGGTATGAAAGCGGCGACGACGAGTTCTATTATGAGATCTATCTCCGTCCGTGGGGCACCTCCTGGGATGACATGGAGGAAGATTCGTGGCCTGCTCTTTACAGCAGCTGGTATGTGCCGCTGATCGAGGCGGGCAAGTCCATGCCGGATACCGTCGGTGCAGATATGCCGGCGAACAGCGGCAATGCAGGCACGGCGGCAGGCAAGAGCGCTCCTGGCGGCACCGGCATCGTGACCGAGGAGCAGGTGCAGAAGGGCTACGTCTGGATGAACGAGGTCAATAACAACATTTTTGACACCACCTACGAGGAGATTGCCGACTACTTCGGTGTGGAGGGCAAGTTCGTCAAGGAAGAGTACAGCGATCACATGAAGAGAAACCAGCGCTACTACAAGTGGATCTCCAAGGACAACGAAAACCACTTTATCTATGTCAATTTTGCGGAAAAGGAACCGAATGTTTTCACGGTCAGCGCGTTCAACACGAGCGGCTTCTCCGGCAATGAGGCCATCGAGAAGTATCTCGACACGGTGAAGGCCGAGGCAGCTGAGGCAGACAAGGCTTCCATCGCAAGCGAGGGAACGAAGGACTTCTCTGCAACTGTGACTCAGTTTGCACATGACGATGTGCTGGTCAAGATCACGGCGAAGATTCCAAAGTCCGGCTGGTCGTATGACGAGAAAAAGAAATGTCTGGTGGCAAACGATGATCCATCGGCCTTCGGCGCGGGCGCCATCGACTTCGAGGTGCGGGCCAAGGTAGAGGACTTTGATTACTACAAGGACGACTTTGAAAACTATAAGGATATTGCGGACCGCAAGATCGGCGGCATCACCTTCCATGGACGCACCTACAAGTACATCGGCTACGACTGGATCGAGTACGTTGCGCAGATCGACGACGGACGCGCGCTGTCCATCGGACTGAGAAAGCTGGACTGCGCTCCGGGCATGGCGCCTGATGTCATCCTGAGCAGCATGACGATCAAGTAAATGTGGAATGATTCAGGGCAGACTTTCCCTGACCGCAATGCAGGAAACGGTGTCCGCATCTGCGGACACCGTTATGGGAGAAAATGAAAGAGGTGAAACCATCTATGCCAGCACAGGTAACCAACTATCAATGCCCCGGCTGCACCGGACCGCTGCATTTTGTGGGTGCTTCCGGCAAGCTGGAGTGCGATTACTGCGGCGCCAGCTACGATGTCGCGGAGATCGAGGCGCTTTATGCAGAGAAGGAAGAAAAGGCTGCGGCAGCGCAGCAGGCAGAGGAGAAAAAGACCGCAGAGAAACAGGAAACATCCGGCGGCGGAGACTGGGATACCTCCGGCTTCAGCGAGGACTGGGGCGAGGAGGGGGAACGCATGAAGGCATACAGCTGCCCGAGCTGCGGCGCGGAGCTGCTCTGCGACGAGAGCACGGCGGCAACGTCCTGCCCCTATTGCGGCAACCCCACGGTCGTGCCGGGGCAGTTCTCGGGAGAACTGAAGCCGGATTTCATCCTTCCGTTCCGGCTCGGCAAGGAGGATGCAGTCAAGGCGCTCAAGGAGCACTGCAAGGGAAAAGTTCTCCTGCCCAAAGCCTTTACCGATGAAAATCATGTGCAGGAGATACGCGGCGTTTACGTCCCCTTCTGGATGTTTGACGGCAAGGCGCAGGGCGATGCCAGATATGAGGCGACCCGTTCGCACAGCTATACCTCCGGCGATTACGAGATCACGAAAACGGAGCACTATGATGTTTACCGTGCCGGCTCGGTCACGTTTGAAAAGGTGCCGGTGGATGCCTCGAGTAAAATGCCGGATGACCACATGGACTCCATCGAGCCGTATGACTATGATGAACTGAAGAACTTTTCCACGGCCTATCTGCCCGGTTTTCTTGCTGACAAGTACGATGTGAGCGTAGAAGAGAGCCGTGAGCGTGCGGATGAGCGCTGTATGGGAACGCTGGATGCCGCACTGCTCGACAGTGTGAAGGGATATGACACCTGCACCCGTAAAGCCGGCAGCACGGATCTGGTGCGCGGCAAGGTGCACTATGCGCTCATGCCGGTGTGGATGCTCAATACCAGATGGCAGGGCAAGGATTTCCTCTTTGCCATGAACGGGCAGACCGGAAAGCTCGTAGGCGACCTGCCGGTCAGCTGGGGGAAATTCTGGGGCATGTTTGCCGGTATCGCGGCGCTCCTTTCGATCGTTGGCTCGATCGGAGCCACGCTGCTCATGATGTGACAGGGGGGACGGACATGAAAAGAAGAATAACAGCCCTGCTGACGGCGCTCCTTCTGGCGCTGACCCTGTGTGTCCCCGCCCTGGCGGTGACGGAGTACGGCGCGTACTATGATGAAACCGACCAGCTCGGCTCAGTCGAGCTGACCTATCAGGGAGAGAAGATGCTCCCGCAGCTCACGCAGGAGCTTGGCGTCGATCTGCGTGTGGACGCCTTCACGGAGGAGGATGTGTCCGAGGACACGAGCGTCGAAGATATTGCGGCCTATGTCTATGAAAATTCCGGCTATGGCTGCGGTGAATCGAAAGACGGTGTTTCGCTGACGCTGCTGCTGCGCAGCACGGCGGACGGAGCGTACACGCTCGCGGAGAACGACTGGTGCGTATATGCCTTTCTCGATGAGACGAGAGGCAGTGCACAGGAACTGTCCGACGTTGTCCGCGACGCGGTATCGCCCTATATGGTCGAGCGCGCGTGGAACGGCAAAGATATGACGATGAGCGCTACGGCGCTCTCGCAGGCGGTGAACGCGATGGCGGAGAGCGTGGAGAATTATATCCATGCAAACGCTTCGACGGACGTCGCAGGCGAAGACACCGAGGCAGTCGCCGGTGAAGGCACCGAGACGCAGACACAGGAGCCGACGGACGCCGATATGAACTACATCTTCGACCTCAGCGACAAGCTCTCCTTCGATGAGTGGGCGGAGCTGGAGGCGCAGGCGGCGGACATTTCTCAGCGCCACGGCTGCGGCGTTTACGCTGCCTTTGTGGATGACTTCACGGAGTACGGCGGCGGAGACAGTGTTTACAAAACCACCTATCAGCTCTATCATGCCAATAAGCTTGGCATGGGTGAGAACCGGGATGGTATTATCATCCTGCTGAGCATGGCTGACCGAGATTATGCTATGTTCGTTTACGGCGAGAACGCGGAGAACGCATTCAACGAATACGGACAGGAGCAGCTGGAGGAGTCCTTCCTCAGCGACTTCGGCAGCGACGAATGGTACAGCGGCGTTTCGCACTATCTGAACACCTGTGATGAGTATCTGACCCTCGCGGAAGAGGGAAAACCCGTGCGGAAGAGCACGCTTCCGATGTACATCATTGTTGTGGCGGTCTCCCTCGTGATTTCGGGCGGCATCTGCCTTGTGCTGAAGTGGAAGATGCAGACTGTCCACAAGAAGGTTGAAGCCAATGAATATGTTGCAGCAGGCGGCCTGCAGCTGACGAAAAAATACGACCGCTACACCCATACCACCGAAACGCGGAGCAAGATCCATTCGGATTCTGACAGCGACAGCGGTACCAGCAGCTGCAGCGGTGGCGGCGGCAGCGGACGCAGCGGAACATTCTAAACCATGCCGCACCATTTCCGTAAAGCACCGCCGCCTTCCTTGTGCGGTGTTGCCTGAAAGGAGGCAGACAAATGAAACGGTTGATTCTGCTCCGTTTTTTTGCGGCGCTTGTCAGCCTGTCACTGGCGCTGAGCCTGACTGCCTGCGGCGGACAAAGCGAGCCGCCGCCGGAAGGCGGCAGCGGCATGGCAGGAGCTCTTTCCGGCGGAAAGGGCAATGTGTCCGAACCAAAGGACGATCCAGACGATTCAGAAAAAGCGGAGTCGGGACTTGACCTGCTGCGGGCGTGCATGGCAGAAGATGACCAGCTGGCCGGCGCGGTGGCCTGCCTCGGTCAGCGCGAGCCGAATGACACCTTGCCGCTGACCGACTGGCTGCTCGAAAACAGCGGCGGTCTTGTCTCTGAGCTGCCGTTTCTGCTGGAGATCCCGGCGGAGCGTATACTCGGCGGAGAAAGCGGCAAGCTCTACTGCATCGTTCCGCGTGACGAAAACACCAGCCTCGCTGTGAACCATGTGACATGGGAGTCACAGGGAAACGGAGTGTGGCCGGTGGCGGACGAGGTCCTCTATCGGGAAGAATACGCGCAGCCTGTGCTGGTATTTGTGAATTATGAGGAGTGGCCGGATGAGCCGGACACGGAGATCAATCTTGTGACCAACAACGGTCTGGAGGTGAAGTGGTATCCGCTGACCGATGCGTCCGGCTGCCCCGTCGTGCCCACCGGCGTGAACTACGCCCCCATGCTGATGGATTTTGGGATTTTTGGCGCTGCCACAGGCATTGACTATCCGGAGGACTGGGAGCCGGCTGGTGATGACTGGTGGCTGCCGCCCACGGATCTGGGACTGGCGGACAGCACCTGGGTCTGTGATGACTGGATGATGGATCTGCGCTATGGCGGCTGCGACCCGGATTATGCAGGAATCGCCGAGCTGTACCACCGCTTCGAGGATAATGTGGAGATGACGCAGGTCTTTTCCGGCGTGTGGCGCATGGAGGATGACTGCCTTCGGCTGGATCTCTCCGCCGGTGTCGGTACCTCCCTCAGCGGCAGCTTTCCAATCCTTATTTCCCCCTCCGGCGAGAAGATGCATTTTCAGCGCTCGCGCAGCGGCGAGGGAGTTCCCTTCCTGCCGGACGGCATAGACGCCATAGAACTGACAAGGAGCTGCGGCTGAAACGGCCGCAGCTCCTTTAGCGTTTGACGGATCAGTCTGTCTCGACCGCCTGTACGACCCAGCGCGTCGCGTGGCCGCGGCCGGTGCAGGTGGACAGCGTCAGCACGCGGTCGCTGATCTGCGGCGTGATGCCGGTCGAGATGACCGAGCGGGACAGGCCGTCATTCAGAAATGCCTGCCGCTCTGCATCGTCCGAAAACGACAGACGGTAGGCCTCGCCCTCGGTCGAGACCTCATAGGCGGCATAGATGTCATATGTGTGGCTGCCGCTCGCGTCTACGAGATAGATGCGCGGATGCGCCTGCCGGTAGCTCGGGTCATTATAGTATTTCAGCGACGCGAACATCGAGCCGTTATTCATGCGGTGACCGTAAATGACGGTATTGAAGCCGCTCCGGTCGGAGGCGCAGCGCGCGTCCATAAAGATCGCACCGACGGCGCTGCTGCTGCGGTTCCATGTATGCGCGAGGTAGTAGTCGTTGTCCGCGCCCTGCACGAGCGGATAGGAGATCGCGGTATCCGGGATGGACAGCCAGCCGAGCACATCGGTGTTCACCGCCTGAAGGGCAGCAAGGTCGATGCTTGCGAGCGGGTCTGTCTGCGGCTCGGCAGAGGGTTCGGGCGTCGGCTCCGCGGCGGGTGCTTCGGTCGGGGCTTCCGGGGGTTCCGACGCCGGCTCGGGCAGCTTTGCGATTTCGGCGGCCTCCTCGTAGGCTGCGTCGCCGGCCCGGTAGTCAAGCAGCTGATGGATGAACATTCCGCCGCTGACGATCAGGACGGCCGCCAGAGCAAGCGTCAGGACAAGGCGCATTCGTTTCATGACAGCCTCATTTCTGTGCGGTGAGGGCGCTGTCCATCAGCAGAACAAGCTCGAGTGCGCTGCGGAAGCGCTCCTCCTGTCTGCCCTCGACCCAGACGACCGAGCCCTGCCAGCTGGCGTTCTGCCGGAACAGGATGCGCACGATAAAGGTAGCGAGCCGGCCGGGCGTCCGCGTCATGGCAGACTGCTGCTGCGGGGCGGACGGGACGGAGCGGAAGGTGCGCCGCTCGGTGAAGGCCTGCATGGGGAGCGTCTGATCGAGCAGCTGCTCCATCTCGCAGAAAAACTCCATCAGACTGCCGAATGACATTTCGCTGTCGAGCGCCGCGCTCTGAAGTCGTCCGCACAGGATCTTGCTGTCGTATTCGTCAATGCAGATCTGTGCTGCGTAATTATTCCCTCGCATTATTTCATGGTTCATATAATACTCCTTCTGTATGTCGGGCCTGAACTGGATATACCAGTGGTATCATATGATTACAGTATACCGTTGCGCGGCTACAGGAACGGATACAGATTGCCGTTTTCTGCGCAGAAAAACAGCGGGGCAGATCAGACTGTCCCGCTGGAAGCTGTCGCGGACGCGCGTTTCCGACAGTCTGTGTTTTGCCTGCGCGGGACACGAGCTGTTCGAAGATTTTTACCTGCTTAAAACAGGAAAACCGAGGCGCAAGGCCTCGGTTGAGTGCGTTTTCAGCGAAAATGCTCCTGAATGTTCATTATGCGGCAGCGTCCTTGCCGTCCATCTGGCTCTTGAGGGTCGCCATGTACTCCTCAGCGCTGTCTGCGTCGATGACCTTGGTGCCGCAGTCGACAAAGCTGTCGACCTTTTCGCCGTTCAGGTGTGCAACGACGGTCTTGACCGCCTGATAGCCCTGATCGTAGCCGCTCTGTGCAACGGTCATGGTCTCGCCGCCGTCCAGAATGGACTGTGCTGCGGTGATGTTGCCGTCAAAGCCGATGAAGATGGTCTTGGCATAAGCCGAATTGTTCGCTGCTGCACGCGCTGCCGCGATCGCGCAGTCGTCGTTGTGGCAGGCGATGATAGCCAGACCCTCCGGATGGCTCTGCATGATGCCCTCCATGCAGACGGTCGCCTTGTCGGCTACCGCGTCGGAATACTGCACCTCGTCTGCGAGGAAGGTGCCGCCTGCGCCGTCAATGCCTTCCTGGAAGCCGGTGCGGCGTGCATCGGCGGTAGAGTCGCCCTGAACGCCCGCAATATAAGCGGCTTCGATCTTGTCCCAGCCGGCTGCCTTCGCCGCCTCGACAGCCTTTTCGCCGCCGCTTGCCGCAGCGTCCTTCTGGCCGATGCCGATAAAGGAGATTTTTTCGGGAGCGTTGAAGTCGGTGTCGATCGCGAAGATCGGCATTTCGGCGCCATTCACCAGCGTGGTCGCCATATCGCCCTGAAGCGGTGCGATGATCATGGCGTCGTACTTGCCGGCGTGCAGGTCGGTCTCGATCATGTTCTGCTGCTCGTCATACGCGGTCTCGGAGGTCGCGCCCTTCATGTCGAGCACTGCGCCGGTCTCGGCCGCCGCCTTTTCCGCGCCTGCCATCATGTACTGGGTGTATTCGTTCGAGGTGGTCTTGAACACGATGGAAATGTTGTAATTGCCGTCGCCGCCCTCGGCCTGAGAGCCGCTGTCACCGGTGGAGCCGGAGGACGAGCCGCCGCAGCCTGCGAGCATGGATGCCATCAGTGCGGAGGAAACGAACAGTGCGCCGATTTTCTTCAGATAGCTCATAATAAATTCTCCTTATACCTCTGTAAATCTCTGTTTTCTCTTCGAAGCTTGATAAAATGGGAACTTAGAACTGTGCATATTTTGCAACGTGTGCGCGGGTGACTTCTGCGGACTTCTTTACGTTCTCCTCCTGCGACATCTCGTAGTATGCCGGGCGGAAGATCTCGATGGTGCAGCAGTCGCCGTCAAAGCCGATCTTCCTGAGGGTATCGGCGTAGCGTGCGTGCGGCAGGCAGTCGCCCTCGGCACCCGGCCACAGACGCTTCTCGTCGTTATTGTAGTAAGCGCCGCAGGGCATATCCTCGGTGCCGTTCAGGTGCCATACGAAGATCTTTCTGCCGTCCGCCTTTTCGAGGGTGTCCCAGCCGGAGCCCATTGCGTAGAAGTGGTACTGGTCGAGCGTTACGCCGACATACGGGCTGTTGACCTCCTCAACGATGGCGTAAGCGTCCTCGAAGCGGTTGATGGTCATGGACGGCTCGCCGCAGAACTCGAGGCTCAGACGGATGCCGTGCGGCTCGCACTTCTTGACCATCTCCTTGAGAACGGCAACTGCATCCTCGCGGATCTCCCTGCGGGTCGGGGTCAGGCCGCGCTCTTTCATGTCCTTGCTCGGTACAACGACGATCATCTTGCAGCCGAGGATGTTGCAGCGGCGGATGATCTCGTCGAGTTCAGCCATAACGGCGTCCTTCTCCTCCTGCGTCTGCTTCATGTTGAAGAAGCACAGCGCGTTGTAGGAGAGCATCTTGAGGTGGTGGCTCTGGAACCAGGCGCCCATCTCCTCGAGGGTGATCCTGCCGGCTTCGAGGTCGCGGTTCAGGCACTCCGACTGAATGTCGATGCAGTCGAAGCCGTACTTCTCGCACAGCTCGAGGTCCATCATAACGCTGTGGTTCTTGCAGAAACGGTCGTTTGCTTCGTTAAATCCGAGTTTCATAATTGCTGTTCTCCTTTACTCTTTTCGTGCTTGTGCGGGTTTATCGAAACCTTCTTGGGAAGGTCCTTTTCACTTGACGCACTCAGAATACCACAGGAGTTTTTCGGTTGCAATAGCTTGGGCACACTATCATTTGTCCGTGCATTATCTCGTGATTATGCATATTGATTTCGCGAATATTTATGGTGTTCTGCACAAAAATGGCGCTATCATTGTATCAGCGGAGATGTGCAGCACAACATTTTCGTGCAGATGTAACATCTGGCGCACGGCTGCGTTTTGTGATATAGTATAAGTACAGATAACGCAGGAGAGTGATTTTATGGTAACGATGCAGCAGATCGCTGACCGCTGCGGGGTGTCGCGCGGAACGGTAGACCGCGCCCTGCACCATAAGGAGGGCGTGCGCGAGGAGGTCGCGGAGCGCATCCGCGCGGCGGCGCGCGAAATGGGCTATATCTCGAACCGCCTCGTCATGCAGCAGACGCAGCAGTGGAAGATCGGCGTGGTGCTCCACTCCGGCCACTCGCCCTTCGTGCAGATGCTGTGCGAGCTGTTCGAGAGCTTTTCCGAGCGTGCGCTTATCCCGAACATTACGGTCATCGTGCGTGCGATGCAGGACATGGATGTGCAGCATCAGCTGACGCTGATCGATGAGCTGGTAACGACCGAGCACATCGACGGTCTCGCGCTCATGCCGCTCGCGAATACGCTCGTGCGCGACAAGATCAACATGCTCAGCGAAAAGCAGGGCATCCCTGTCGTGACGTTCAATACGGACATCACCGACGCGAACCGCATCGCCTACGTCGGCGCGGACAACATCGCGACCGGCCGCGCCGCCGCTGCGCTGCTCGGCATGGTCATGCAGGGGCACGGCAGCGTGCTGCCCATTCTGGGTCAGCGCAGCGGTCACTATGCCGACTCGCAGCGTTTCACCGGCTTCAGCACCGAAATGGCGGAGAGCTTCCCGAATATCCGGGTTCTGCACCCGGAATGCTCGTTCCTCGACGAGAGCCTTTCCGAGCGTATCGCTATGCGCGCCATTCAGTCGGACAGCGAGCTGCGCGGCATCTATCTGACCTCTGCGGGACGGGAGGGCGTTTACCGCGCTGTGCACGCCGCAGACCGCAGCGAAAAGCTGCACATCGTCGTTCACGACATCACCGAGGGCAACATCAAAATGGTCAAAAACGGCACGGTCGATTTCATCATCGGGCAGGACGTCAAAACACAGGGCACGCTTCCGATCCGCCTGCTCTACGACTACCTCGAACGCCATCAGTTCCCGAAGGAGCGCATGAATATCACGGATATCACGGTCAAATTCCGCTGCAACGTGTGACGGAGCGTTCGGGAAAAAGGCTTTTCGACGGCCGGAAGGCCATGACGCATCCGTTCCGCAAAGCGCCGCAGCTCGGTACCGTTATGTATCACTTCCAGCCCATTCTCCCTGTCAGCTCGCTCATCGCGCAGCAGAACCGTTCGGCCGCTGTCAACGATGTCTGCAGCGGGTCACCCTCGCGGATACGCAGGGTTCTTCTGATCTCCTTTGGGATGACGACGCGGCCGAGATCGTCGATCCTCCTCACAATTCCGGTTGCTTTCACGCTGTTCTGCCTCCCATTTACGGTAGTTCTGTTGTTATGGTGGTAGTATTTACAGTGAACAGAAAATAATGCGGATTTTGCGAGGAGATATGCGGCAGGGCAGGGAGCGGACGGGTGCACAGGGAAAAGCCGGAAAAATTCTCTGCGCTCTTGCAAATGAAGGGCACGGAGAATATAATGGAAGCAGCAAGAACCCACTCGAGACCATAAAAGGAGGAGAAAAACATGAAAGTATGTCCAAAATGCGGTTCTCAGATGAACGATGCGGATTTATTCTGTCAAACCTGCGGCATGAGCTTCGGCGGCGGCGCGCCGCACGAAAATCCGCAGCAGCCGAACGGGGGACAGCAGAACAACTGGCAGCAGCCGAATAACTGGCAGCAGCCGGCGTACCATTTCGACCCGTATGACCATACGGCGGAATTTGATGCGAAGGACATTTCCGATAACAAGGTTATCGCCATGCTGTGCTATCTGCTCGGCGCGGCAGGCGTTATCATCGCCCTGCTCAGCAGCCAGAGCTCGCCGTATGCAGGCTTCCATGTCCGTCAGTCGCTCAAGTTTACGGTCGTTGACATCCTGCTCGGCATCATCAGCGCGGTGCTTTTCTGGACCTTTCTTATTCCGGTAGCCTGCGGCATCTGCTATGCTGTCCTGTTCGTTGTCCGCATCATCTGCTTTTTCTCCATCTGCAAGGGACAGGCAAAGGAGCCGCCGATCATCCGCTCGCTCGGCTTCCTGCGATAAAACGGAAATTTTGCAGGAAAAAGCGCCCGGCCATTGCGATAAGAGCCGTTTTTCAACTTCTATGAAAGCGCTGCTGAAAGTTCAACCTACCGTTCGGCGGTGCAGTACACTGAGATCGGACAAAGGCTGGACGATATGCTGAATTCTTCAGATATTATTAAGTGAGGCAGGAAAGAGTATGATACTTTGTATATGTGCGCTCATCTGCTGGATAATCATTGTTTTTTCACTTGCGCTTTTGCTGCATCGAAAAACAGATAAAAAACTTTCACCAGTTCTCAAACGACTGTTATTATGCTGTTTTACTTATCTGGTATTTTTTTATTTTCCACACAGGAATATGTTTCAAAATACCGAACCTTTGCGGATTGACTTGGCTTCTAATGAGAAAACCACACAAATCGAAGATATATTGAGTAAAGAACGCAGCAATGTAATCCTGGACACCTGTAATCGCCTTTATGTTTCAAGGAGTGTTTTGAAAACTCTTTTCGATAGATCAAATGGCGCTGTCGCATATATTTATTTCTCTGGCAGATATGATAACCATGCGAAAAACTATATTGCTGTTAAGACTGGTGACAAACAAGCGGTTGTGAAGAAAAATGGGGTTGTCTACCATGTTTGGATGCCCGTTGATTTTTTGACACTTCTGCAAAAGCCTGAATAATACGAATGTACAAAAATCGCGAATTGATTCGTTATCAGCGCCCGGCCTTCTGGCCGGGCGCTTGAGACTGTCGAAAAACTATCGTTTTTCCGACAATCTGTGTTTTGACTTCGC
>ERZ1673722.783-NODE-783-length-37676-cov-10.282130_pt1 | contig 37676 bp, 59 predicted proteins | sample MGYA00580222_ERZ1673722 | MGnify/ENA primary metagenome ERZ1673722 (study PRJEB41218, sample SAMN15661750) | gut metagenome | host: Homo sapiens | place: Canada: London | collected 2015-08-20/2019-03-30 | study: EMG produced TPA metagenomics assembly of... | reverse complement strand
AGACTTAGGATCTAGTGCTTCGGCGTGCAGGTTCAAGTCCTGTCACCCGCACCATAAGAAAATTACCTCGATTATATCGAGGTTTTTTTGTTTATATATTTATAATGGACTAAAAATGGACTAAAATTTATTTGTTGTTCATGATATTTAATAGTTTATCATCATCATTTGGCATCATATGTGCATAAACTTGTAAAGTTATAGTAGGACTTGAATGTCCAAGTCTTTTCGATATGGCCAGAATGAGGTTTTGATCATTTGGCATGTTATTAATAAGATAACTTGCATGACTATGTCTAAAATCATGTATTCTTATTTGTTTCACATTTGCTATCTTACAATATTCATTTTTCTTTCTTTCAATTGTTGTATCACTAAGAGGCTTCTCTAGACCGAATACAAAGCAATTATCGTTGAATCCTTCTATTTCTTTATTGCATTCATAAAGCCTCTGTATTAAGTTAATTAGCTGATCTGGGAGAGGTATGTTTCTATTTGAACCTGGTGTTTTTGGTGTTGTTATTTCATAGGGTTGACCTTTAATTTTTTGATTTATTGTTTTTCTTATCTTTACAGTCTTGAAGCCAGATGTAAAATCATTCCAATTTAGTGCTAAGGCTTCTCCACGTCTACATCCAGTCCAATATAAGAAATTGAATAGTGTTTTATATTCTAGATCATCAATAACATTATCGAACTGCTCGAATTCTTCAAGAGTCCAAAATAGCATTTCTTTTTTTTGCTCTTTTGGGTCTTTGAAATTTCCTTCAAGTTTTAGACAATTGTTTTCTGTTCCGTAGTACTTTTCAGAAAAATTAAAGATAGTTGATAACATGATGAAAATATCTCTTTTGTATCTTAATGAAAGATTCTTTGCATTCATTTCATCTTTCCATTTTCTGATATGTATTGGCTTGATATCATTAATTATCATATTATTAAAATAAGGTCTAATATGCTTGTTGGTTTTATTTACTAGAGAATTGTACGATGACTTTTTCATTTCTTTTTTCTTCTGTGAAAAATACTCATCAATTAATCTAGACATGAGGACGTTTCCTTTTTGTTCGGCAAGAAAGTTTTTTAGAAATTCAGACTCTGCAAATTTGGCTTCTTGCTTTGTTCTGAATCCACGTCTTTTATAATCTTTATACTTATTTGTTATTGGATCTTTATATTTTCCGTAAAAATACCATTTTTTAGTTTTCTCATCTTTTCTTACAGCCATAATAAATCACGCTCCTTCATTTATATTTGCCTTGAACGTGCTTTATGCGTTAAAATAAAGTACGTAAAAGGACTTTATGAGATGTTTCTTTTATATGAGGTATTGGTAGTACCTCGTCCTTATTACTCTCCTGTTGGTAGCAGGGGAGTTTTTTATTGTTTATATCAAAAATCCATTAATTTCAATTTTACCAAAATCATAAAATGGGTTGTCTTTTAAAAACTTTTAGATATAATAATAATGTAATAAGTAATCCGTGATGGATAAAGCAGGGTTCCCGAATGGGAGTAGGATAGAATAATATCTTAGAATTCTCTAGCTCCGGGGATTACTTTTTTTAGTTAAATATAACATGGCCTTTCAGTTGTTTGCCTTGAACGTGCCAATCGTATATAATTGAGTACGTAAAAGGACTTTATGAGATGTTTCTTTTATATGAGTGATATTGGCGTATCACTATCAGCATCCTAGTTGGCGCTAGGGTGCTTTTTTTGTAAAAAGAAAAGGAACCTCTAACGAGATTCCTTCAATGGCGCTAGGCCGTTGTGTAAATAACAATAGCGTATAGCTCTTGTTCAATTAGATGTTATCACACAAAGCGGCTATTGTCAAACCTCGTTATTATATCTTTGCTATTTATCATTGATGAATAATTCTTTTATTTTATTATCAACTAAATCAAGAATTAGGCTATCAGCAATCAAATTTTTGATTGGATCATAATGATTTACAGGTTTTTTAATTCTTATTTTACTTACTGTTGTAATATTTTGTACCAATGCAAATGATTTTTTATTCTTGTTAATGTATATGTTTGCGACTTTTTTAAATCCATTAACATTATTGATGACTTTTTGAACGTCTTCAACGTTGCATTCATTTTTATCAGATGAATCCAAATTTGCTAATGCTGTATATAATTCTCTAGTAATATTTAATAATTGCGGATAAACCTGTTTCGAAACAAAATTTCCTATATCTAAATAGTAAGGCTTTTCTTTGGAACTTAGTGGTATGACAGTCAAGACACCATTATTAGGGGAGTCTTTCTTTGTTATTACAATTGCAAAATGTTTGCCACGTAATTCACTGCCCATAGAAGGACTGAAGTCAATCAATACAATCTGTCCACGTTTGTATCTTTGATATTTCATTTTCTTTTCTTTCATTTTTCCCTTCTCCTCTTTTTTAATTACAAGTGTTTACAGCCGTTTTTATGACTGAAAATGGCTGTATTTTATTTTTCTTCTCTTTTTATATCTTGCACAATTTCATTTAATACATCCACAAAACAACAATCTAATACATTACAAATAGAATTTAAGGCATCTACACTTATTGATATTTTCCCTTTTTCATATGCATGAATAGTATTTCTCGCTTTGCCTACTTTTAGTCCAACATCATTAAGTGATAGATTTTTAGATTCTCTTAATTCTTGGAGTTTCTTGCCAATTCTAGCATTAATGTCACTCATTTTTGTTTCATCTCCAATACACATCAATCTTCCCAACTGAAATCTTTGATAACTTTCTTTAGTTTTCCTAGACATCTAATATTGTTGTTCAATGGATCAACAACGATAGGGTCATAATCTGCATTCATTGGCTGTAACATGATTATTCCGTTTAGTTCCTTATACTTCTTGCAAGTGGCTGTATTGGTGTCTGTACAGAAGCATCCAATAACACCATCATCTACTTTATTCACTTTCTCAAATATAAGAAGATCACCGTCAGAGATACCAGCATCTTTCATACTTTCACCGCTTGCATATTGTGCAAAGTATTTAGCTGACTTGCTCAAACCTTTAGAAGGAACAGGAATCATATCGATTATATTATCATCCACAAAGCCACCATTCCCACAGCAGAGCGCTTCATATAGAGGGACTTTAACATATGACACTTCTATGTCGTTATATACTTTTTCGTCATCGCTATGTGATTTATCCTCAATTAAATCTGATTTATATATATGTAAATAATCAGCGAGCATTTGCACTTTGTCCATACGCGGGTATTTTTTCGCATTAACCCAATCTGAAACAGTACTTGAAGTTATTTTTAAATCATTCACTAGGTCGGCTTGTGTTTTGCCACATAAGCGTAAATGTCTTCTTAAATTCCTTGAAAAAATATTTTTCTGTTGTTGTTTCGAATCCATATTAAACACCTTTCTTTCAAGAATAATATTATCACTTTTAGCGAACAAAAACAACGAAACACGAAAATATTTCCGTTTTTAGTTGACTGCACGCTAAAAGCGAGTATAATAATAAGCGTGGGAGGTGATAAAACTTGCAGCTAACGCAGTTGACATTGAAGGCTTGGCGTGTGAATAGTGGTTTGAGTTTGATAGAAGTCTCTGAAAAACTAGGCAAAACAGAGAAAACAATCCAAAACTGGGAATCTGGCAAATCAATTCCAGACTTTGCTAATCTTTACGCTTTGGCAGAATTGTATCATACAAGTATTGACCTTATTTTTTTGGGCGACAAGCACGCTTTAAGCGAGCATTACAACGAATTTAAATCCGAAGAAGCAAAAGATAATGAATGAAAGGAGAAACAAAAATGAACGAATTACAAGTATTTAAAAACCAAGAATTTGGTTCAGTAAGAACATTAGTGATTAACAGTGAACCTTGGTTTGTCGGAAAAGATGTAACAAAAGCATTAGGGTATGACAATCCTTCCAAAGCTATTAGGGATCATGTCGAAGAAGAAGACAAAAGGGTGGGGGTCCAAAACGTTACCCCATATATCATCGATAGTTTAGGAAGAAAACAGCATCCAACCTTTATTAATGAATCGGGATTATATGCATTAGTTTTTGGTAGCAAATTACCATCAGCAAAGAAATTCAAACGCTGGGTTACATCTGAGGTGTTACCAGCATTAAGAAAAACAGGGCAGTACCAAGTGAAGGAGTTAAGTGGCTCAGAATTAATGGCTAAGGCATTAATTGAAGCGCAAAGTGTTCTTGCTGCTAAAGACAAGCAGATTGAGCAGATGAAGCCAAAAGCCTTATTCGCTGATGCAGTAGCCACTAGCCACACATCAATTCTCGTTGGCGAACTTGCTAAAATCTTAAAGCAGAATGGCATTGACGTGGGTCAGAAGAGATTATTCGCATGGCTCAGAGAAAAAGGCTATCTGATCAAGCGCCAGGGCACTGATTACAACATGCCTACACAGAAGGCCATGGAGCTCGGTCTCTTTGAAATCAAGGAAGGCTCTTATGTCAACGGCTCAGGAGTAAATATCACTACTAAGACGCCTAAGATTACTGGCAAGGGTCAGCAGTATTTCATTAACAAGTTCTTAGCAAAGGAGTGAGAAAAAATGTGTAAACAGGCTACAACAAACTTGCAAATGTTTGATGTGATTAAGAAACAGTGGGCTGATAGAAATGACATCATGATTTTAGCAAGTTGCAGTGAAGCAAAGGCTTCTAGACTTAAGAAAGAGATGACCGAGAAAGTACTTAAGTCTGGTAAAAGACTTCATGACAGTAGACATTTGCCGATGAAACTGGTTATCGATTATCTTGGGATTGATGAAAAAAGGATCATCAAAAATGCGAATATTGAACATGAGATGATTCTAAAAGAAAAACAATTGAATAAATAGCTTTAGTTGCTCGTAGGCACCTAAGGCCAAAGAAGGCAAATAATATTATTGTAGAATGTCTCGTTTTCATTTTTTTGGAAATTCCCTTCGTATGTGTATCTTACATTGAATATATCAATCCTTTTTAAATAATTTGTCTGTTGATCAAATAAATGCTTTCTTTGGCGCTAAGTGCTTATGAGCAAAATATAAACAAAGGAGAAAAAAGAAAATGGAAAATTTTGAACAGTTAGTAAGAAAAACAATGAAGGAACATGGAATTGATGACAGATTAACAAATATGATTCTTTCAAACAAGTCACCTGAAGAAATTACTAAAGCAATTGAAAAAGCAGTTATTGAAATTGCAGAAGAAAAGAAGAAAGCAGGAGAAAAAGAAAACAAATTAGAAAGAGAAATTGAAATTAAGGCAACTATTACAGAAAAAGGAACATCTCTAGAAATCGAAAGCGAAGCAAACGCAGGAACTTATATGTTTGGTGGAGAACTTTTAATAACTGTCATTTCGTTAGTTGGTTATCTTATTGAAAATCTCGGAGATGAAGAATCCAAAGGATTGTTAAAAGAAATATTAGAAGCAGCAATTGAAAAACCTAATTTAATGTGTCGTTTGGTTAGTACAGCTATGCTCACAACGAAGAATGCACGCGATAGCCTAAAAGAACATACAAAAAAAGAAGAGGACTAAGCCTCTTCTTCTCAGAACAATCTTTATCTATTTCGAAAAAGATTGATAAAAATCAGACAGTGCTAATTATAGCACAGAAAGAGGAAATTATGAACAATTTTGAAAAACTAGTAATTATCTTATTAAACATCTTTGTACTAGTGACACTAATCAGCATGGTGCTCACTGGCAACAATTGGGAAAGTACAGGAGTGCATATCTTATGTGCGTGCTCTCTTGGTGTCAATGTCTTATTCGCAGAGTACGTAATTTGTGGAGGTAAATAGCATGATCAAACATACAAAAAATCCATTTTTACACATTGAATTAAATGGTGATGAACGCTTAATCGCTGGGCAAGGAAACACATGGCAGTACCTCTTGCTATTTGCTTACATCGTTAAAGCTGCCAAAGAAGGACGCTTCACTAATGGGTTTGACGCTGAAGGAGAAAAAAAGGAATTCAATAGAATTATAAATAAGGTGTATGAAAGTCCAGATGATGCAATTGAGGCATTTGGACCATTAGGAGATGTAAATACAGTCTCTGATATCTTAGAAGCGCTAGACAGATTGTTTGAAGGGGATTACGTAGATGGAGAATAAGAATCTTGTGTATCCCGTTCCAATGTGTATACAGAACATAGCTCGCTTATTGTCAGTTGCTGGAGATAAAAAAGCAAAGCGTATATCAAGAGTGATTCTTAATTATATAAATAGCGATAAATACAAAAACGATATGATTTTAAGAAATAAGAATTATATCAAGGCTATGGAAAAAGCTCTAGAAAAGAAGTAAAAGGGTGTGTTAAGCAATGATTGAATTCAAAAATCTATTCGATTGCATTTATGAAGAGATTCCCAAGACAAAAGAAGGGTGGCTCTCTCAGAGAAGGAAGGGAATTGGTGGTTCAGATGCTGGAATAATCGAAGGTGTCAACCGCTACACAACTTTACATGAACTTTGGGAAGACAAGACAGGCAGACAAAAAAGGCCTCAAATAACAAATCATGCTATTGAAATGGGGAATCGTCTAGAACCTGTAATGTTCAACCTGTTTGATGCACTCTATGGTGATGACTATGAAGTCATTGATACAAAGGATTACTCCTTATCCAGGAAAGATAAGGAATGGATGCGAGCCAACTTGGACGGCGCTCTTATTCGTAAGGAAGATGGATCAAGCGGAATACTTGAAATAAAATCAACAACCATTAACAAGTGGCAGTACTTCCAAGAAGAGTGGGGCGATGATTCAATGCCTCAGACATATTACTGCCAATGCCTTCATTACATGAACGTGACAGGCGCTGAATTCGTTGTCTTATTCGCTATTGCTATGATGCCGTGGTGCGACGAGACAAAGACCATCATTAGAAGAATTGAAAGAAGCGAGGTGTTTTTGGATCTAATGCAGCTAGAAGCAGATGAAGAAGCCTTCTGGCAAAAGCACATCGTGGAAGATATTGAACCAAATTTTCTATAGGAGGAAGAAAAAAGAATGAGATTTAAGAAAGAAATTAAAGACCGCTTATATGGCGGCTATCTCGGTGTTGTCACTGACAAGATTGATTTTGAAATTATTAAAGTCATGCTTGCAGATGATAAAAAGAAAGTTGAAGGGCTTGAGTGGCCTTTCGGTGCAGTGAGTGCAGTTATCGCAGTTGCACCAGACGGATCAGTAGTCGCATTAAAAGAAGAACACGCTGAAAGCTATGAATTAGTAAAGTATCAGGATGCGGTGGAAGAAGATACACAGCCTATTGATGCAGATGTCAATGAAGTGGCTGAAATGCCTAGTTTAAGCGTTGTGAAGGTCATTCCAGCGCAGATTGAAGGATGTAACGTAAAACACTTCAAAGAGGCTGTAAAGTCTTATTTGAAGCGCTATGACGGCATTGTAGTGACTGCAGACAACTATAAAGAGTTATCTGATGTTGTTTCTAAACTGAAGAAAGAAAAAGACAATGTCAATGAAAGCAAAAAGGCAGTCAAAAAAGAAGCGATGAAAGTCTACACAGACTTCGAGAACGATATGAAAGAAGTTCTTAAGATGTTTGATGCTTCTATTAGTTCATTATCTAGTGATATTAAGGAATTCACAGATAAGGAAGTAGCAGAGAATGACATGGTTGTAAGAAAACTCATTAATAAGGCTCTTAATGATTATGTGCATAGAGATGACTTTGATGGATACTGTGCAACTAAGGTTTTCTCTATTGATCCACGCTGGAGTTCATTAAAGAAGTTTATCAACAGCAAGAAACCAACCAAAGCATTAGTAGATGCAATCAAACAGGAATGCGAAAGAACTAAAGAAACATATAAATCATATATGCAGCGCTGTGAGTCTTTAGACATCTATTTAGAGGCTAGATGTAAAGAAACTGATGTTGATCAAGAGATGATTGATGTAAGTGTCTATAAAGATAAGTTAAGAGACGGCTCTTTTGAAGACATTAAGCCACTCCTAGAAAGAAGATTTAGAGAAATCATCAATAGACGAGATGAACAGGAACATCAGAAGAAAGAAGAAGCAAAGAAGGAAGAAGTTAAGCAGCAGGAAAAGCCTGTAAATGTTTCTTCAGAAGAAAAAGAGCTAAAGATGCTGGTTGGTAAAATCGTAGGAACAAAAGCAGCACTAAATGAGTTGAAAACATCTCTAGACTACCTCAAAGCCAAATATGATGGTTGTTTCGATTATGATTTAAGATTCCCTAGAAAGAAAGAAGGTAAATAAAAATGACAGTTAAAAACAGTTTAAGAAAAGACACAACAAACAAAGCAAAATTCAGTACTTTTATCGCAAGCCCAGCAGTGCAGAGAAAAATCAATGATGTTGTTGGTGGTAAGAATGGAACACGTTTCATCGCTTCTATTACTTCTACAGTTGTCAATGATCCAAAGCTTCAGGAGTGTGAGCCTAATAGTATCATTACTGCCGCATTCCTTGGTGAAGCGCTCAACTTATCTCCTTCTCCTCAGTTAGGACAGTACTACTTTGTACCTTACAAGACTAAGAGAGGAACGGTGGCACAGTTCCAATTAGGTTATAAAGGCTACATTCAGCTAGCTATCAGAAGTGGACAGTATAGAAAATTAAATGTTATTTCGATTAAGGAAGGTGAATTAATCCGTTACGATCCTCTTAATGAAGAGATTGAAGTCAGATTGATTGATGATGAACTTGTAAGAGAGTCCGCTAAGACAGTCGGCTATTATGCAATGTTTGAATATACTAACGGATTCAGAAAAACAATGTACTGGTCAAAAGAAAAGATGGAAGCACATGCGCTTAAGTATTCTCAAGGATATGCAGCAGACAAAAGAAAAGGCACTAACTGGACATTCTGGTCTAAAGATTTTGACGGAATGGCATACAAGACTATGCTACGTCAGCTGATCAGTAAGTGGGGTATCATGTCAATTGATCTGCAGAATGCTATTGATGCTGATATGGCGGTAATCAATAGTGATGGTACAAAAGAGTATGTTGATGCTCCTGTTACATTTGTAAACGAGGAAGAACCACAGGAAGAAGCACCTAAAGCAATCGCAAATGAAAGTTCAGCGCCTAAAGCACTACAGCCACATGAAGAATCTGACAAGGTTCTAGAAGATGCTGGAGTCAATACTGATTTCGGCGATGCTGAATTTGGCGACTTCGATGATGGTTATGATTATGAACAGTTCTAATTAAAGAAAGGAAGACATGAGGGATGGATGAAAAAAGAAGATGGATCAAGTTATACATGATGGACTACGATGAAGTCTATCATGATTCAAAAATGCTACACCTTTGGATTGACATCCTTCTTCATGCCAATCCTGTTGATTACTATCATCATGGCCAGCTTATTAAAAGAGGACAATGTATCTTGTCTCTAAGACAGGTATCAGAAAGATGTGGGATGGCAAAAAACACTATTACTAAATATCTTCATCTCTTAGAAGAGTGCGGAAAAATCAAATTAGATATATCTAGAAAAGGCACTCTTATAACAGTTGAAAACTGGGATAAATATCAGAACCGTGTCTCACCTAGTGTCCTAAAAATAGGACAAGAGGTAGGACAAGAAGTAGGACAAGAAGTAGGACAAGAAGTAGGACAAGAGGTAGGACGTAATAAGAATAAAAGAATAAAAGAAATAAAGAATAAAAGAAGACTGTCTGTCAGTGACTCTGACTTGTCTGATTTAAAATCTTTTCTTATTGAAAATGACTTTGAAGAAGTTTCCGATGAAGTAATAGAAACATGTAAACTCTATGGACTTGAGAAAATAACCAATCTAAAGAACTTTGCTTTAGCAGTAGCAAAAGAAAAGAAATGGTACCAGAAGAAAAAGAAACTTAAAAAAAGAGTAACTGAAGAGGATAAAGAAGAATTAAGACGATTAACGGAAGAACTAGGAGGGGATTTATAATGACAATTGTGAATGATAGGAAGTTAGAAGCAGTCGCTAAATTCATTGGTGAAACGGAAGTCGAAGGCAATTGTATTTGTGACAATTTTAATGAAGTACTAGAAGAAAATAAAATCAATGTTCCTTGTACTGCTAGCAATTGCAAAAGCAACTGCCCATTCTATTCAAAAGAAAACTTCTTGAATTGGATTAAAGAACCTAATAAAAGATTTAGCGTTGAAGATTTAAAGAGACCCAAAGCAATAGATTTTGTTGAATATATAAATAATGATGATGCTGCTCCAATAGATTATCCTAATTACGCTGAAGCTTTAGAAAGATACTGCACTGAGTTGGAAAATTTATTCGCTGATCTCGAATATGATTTAGAAACTGCTGAATGTGAAAATAGAACGTTAGTTGATAAGTTATCAAAGATTAGAGGTGTTCTTGATGGGTCGCATTGAAGTGGATGAAAAGAAACTAGATGCAGTATTGAATAACTCGCTGATTAGTTGTTTAGGTATATCTAGTGATTATTTTGGCGATAGATCATGCGAAGAGTTCAATCTTGAAGTCAAATCATTTTCGTGCTCATTATGCTGCCTTAAGAATAAGCAGAGCATTAAAGAGTGGTTGAAAGAAGATTAATTATTTTGGAGGTAGATTAATATGCTAAATGCGGAAAAGAATAAGAAAGTAATACTAGATCTTACAGAAGGAGGCTATTATTTTGCGGTTAGAAAAGATGGACAAAATATTGCAAGAAGCTGTGATGGTCTTAACTGTGAAGACTGTATTTTTGATGAAGAAGAGGATTGCGGTTGCAGTTTTTCGCGTATGAAATGGATGCTCTCTGAATATAAAGAGCCAATCAAAGTGAACAAACTAGAATATGATATTTTGAAACATCTTTCAGACAATACAAAATATTTGTACATTACAAGAGACAGATGCAACAGGCTTTTTCTTTACGGCATGGAGCCAACTAAAGGTGATGGCTATTGGCAAGGCAAATACTATGCTGGCATGTCAGCGTTTAATAAATTATTCCAATTCATTAAGTGGGAAGATAGTACTCCTACACCGATCAAAGATGTTCTTGATAACTGCGAGGTGGTCAATGATGCTGAAGAATAAAGAAGAGAGAACCTCATTCTTAAGAAATGAGAAGAACTGGGAAGTTGAGTATTTAACACCTGATATTAAAATGCTGACTTTAAAATTAACACCTAAACTATATGTCAGAAAAATTCAAGTGATGGGTTTTAATAAATATTTTAAAAAAAGTGGATGGTATACGCAGTTTACTAAGTTCTTTTATCCCGATGATTTATATTATAGTCCTAATACTTCCGATACAGAATTATTGCGATATTTAACTGCGCATAAAAATGATGATTACATTGAAGACTTAGAAGCGAAAGGAGACCGATAGATGGATTCACATGAACTAAATAATATGCTTGGTGCTCTTGTATCAAATTGTCCGAAACTTGAAAAAGTATGCGAGACATGGGGCAATCAGCACATGTTAACTATCGCAATGGAAGAAAATGCTGAACTCATACAAGCAATATCAAAAATCAAACGTAATGGATTTGACCCAATCAATGCTTCACATTTGGATGAAGAGACTGCAGATGTATTGATATGTATCTGTGAGTTATTTGTGATGGGATATCTAGATGTCCATGGAATTGCTAAAATCATAGAAAGAAAAGTAGAAAGATCCATGAGAAGAACTCAGGATTATATATACGAATTACAAGAGGAGGCTAGCTGCAATGGTGAATTTTAGTGCCGAAAAAGTACAAGAAATGGTAGAAGAAAAGGAAGCTGAATATAAGAAGCTAGAAGAAGAGTATTCCTTTTTAAAAGAAGAATATGGAGAACTTGAAGAAGCATGTCAGGACTTAAAAAAAGAAAACAATACCCTAAAAAGAAAGTGCGAAAGTTATGAAAAAGCAAACAAAACTATATTGTGCATCTATCATGAAGACTCAAAAAAGATGGATGATCTTCAGAAATTCAACAATAAACTTGTTAGCAGCAACAAAGCAGCTAACAGAGATTTCTTTATTCTTGCAGCAGCTTATGTTGTTACACTAGCGCTAATGATTTACTTGTTTATCAGATAGGAGTGATACAAATGATTCTATTACAGTTAGTTAAATATGCTTTTCTTCTGATTCTTCTTGTTGTGCTAGCCTTAGCGCTCATAATTGGAGTATTTATCCTATTAGCAGTCTTTTTCTCTACGCTTTCAGCATTTAGAGAAGAACTCAGAAAAGATAAGGAGCGCAACAACTTATGACAATAAATGACAAGGAGGAACACTATTAATGCTTAATCGTGTCGCATTGGTCGGAAGACTTACAAGAGACCCTGAACTAAGAAGAACAGGGAGTGGGAAAGCCGTTACAAGCTTTAATCTAGCAGTAGAAAGAAACTTCAAGAGTGATGATCAGGAGGCTGACTTCATTAACTGCGTATGCTGGGGGAAGATTGCGGAAAATACAGAACGTTACTGTTCTAAAGGTTCGATGGTTTCTGTTGATGGTCGCATTCAGACAAGAAACTATGAGAACAATCAAGGTCAGAAGGTATATGTTACTGAGGTGATTGCTGACTCTGTACAGTTTATTAATACAAAGAGGGATAGTAATACAGCTACTGCAGCACAAGCGCCAGTAAATAATCAAGCACGTGTTAATAACTATGCGAGCAATGGACTGATTCATCAGTTCGAGGATGAAGGATTGGTTATGGAAGAGGATGATATTCAATTTTAGGAGATGCAAAATGAACAGAAAAAAAATTAAACTAACAAGACAGGAATATGAATATTTAAAGACTGGTGAAGGCCTTGGCGGTCGTATCGCTAGAAATAAAGATAATTCTTTAATCGGAACTAGAGCGACTTTAACTAAAGACTATAAATACGAAGAGTGGGTATGCATGTATGGGGAAAGGATTTTTTGCTTAGATGAAGCCAAAGACTTATTCAAATTCATAAAATGGGAAGATGAAAGGCCTTATTTAATTGATGATATCTTAGCTAATTGCGAGGTCGTAGATAATGGCTAGTAAGATAGACGTGGTCGCAGCTATTGAAACTTTAGAAATTAATTTAAGAGCGATTAATAATTGTATTCTCATTAAAAAAGGAGAATTAAAAGAGAAAATAGAAAGAATACATTATGACTGCCCAAGTGAGTATGAATCTATATCAATATTATGTAATAGTATAGTGTGTCTTTTGAAACAGGAAGAAATGCTTGAGTTTTCTCTTAGTCTTCTAAGAAATCGTAAATCCATAGCAAGCAAAGAAGCGTGTGAACTATTGGAAGATGATGAATTGAAAAGGTTAATTTCTAGGGTAAGTATTGGACATGAGTAAATACAATTCAAAAAAGACTACAGTTGACGGCTTTACATTCGATTCCAAGAAGGAAGCAAAACGCTATTTGGAATTAAAACAGATGGAAAAAGACGGATTAATTAACGATTTGCAATTACAGGTGCCGTTTGTATTGATCCCTCCTTTTGAAATCGAAATTGATGGGAAGAAGAGAAAAAGAAGAAGGATGGAGTATATTGCTGACTTCGTCTATTACATTAATAACGTTAAAGTTGTGGAAGATGTCAAAGGCAGAAAAACAGAAGTTTATAAGATTAAGAAAAAGATTTTTGAATATAAATTCAAAACAACGATAAAGGAGACATAGAAAAAATGAAAGTAGCAAGAAAAAACACATACTATGTTTACAACGCTGAAAACGGCGAGTTCCTTGGTTGTGGGAGCCGTTGCGACATAAGAAAATATTTTAATGTAGGATTAGAACGCATAGAATCATGTGCAAAAAGCAGAGAGCCGTTAGTTTCAACAAAAAATGACATAATACTAAATATTAGCAAAGTAGAAGGAATAGTTGAAAATATACCTTTTACAGTCGGGCTTACAAGAACAGAATGTAACTTTGTAGAAGTTTTCAAAATATTCAGATGCCCAAGAAACGAAGAAGAAAAGGAATATATGAGAACGCACTTTTCAATTATCAACCTTGATAAAGTAAGGTTCGAACTTGATACGAGGTCATTTAATGACGGATTCCCATTCAGAATTAATTTCACAGGAAAAGGAAGACTGCGCTCAATTATTTTTAGCGAAAAGTTCTATAGTAGAAAATTAGCAGAAGAAAGGCTCAGATATTTACAGGACTTTCAAGCGAAACAACGTAGCGGTGATTTCTGGTATTTTAAAGATAAATACGACGCTTCAAGAGTTGTATGTGTTGACAGGACTAGAAGCGGAAAGAATAAGATTATGTCACCTTCTCGTGAAACAACAAAAAAAACAAATTATAAAGAGTATTTAGATCTAGTTCAATTTCTACAGTCTGAATTCATCAGATAATCAAGCAGGGCATTGAGTTCTCTATATTTAACTCATAAGAAAATTTAAAATAAGAAAATCTATATGGATTACTCTTAATAGATTCTTTTCTAAAAGCAAGATCCTCTCATGGATTCGATGCCCTAACATATTTTTCTATTCTTAAACCAACAAACAACAGCAGTGTCATGGCTTTGCTTCAATCTCATTCACCTTCTTTTGCAAAGAATAAGAGTATGAAGCGCTAATTTTGCTATCCAACTATAAAGTTATGATGTTGCTGGGAGAAGAGAAGACACAAATTGAAAACCAATAGGAAGAGTAAAGGACTGTTTTCTTCTTCTCCAGAAAGGAGGTTAATTTTTGTTTTTTATTTTATTTGTACTGGTGATAGTGATTTATTTATTTTTTATTTTTGAATAAGGAGGTAATCAGATGACGCCAGAAGAGACAAGAAACTATCTTAAAAGCTATAGGAATATGCGCAATCGAGTGGAGTACATCAATAACAAGATGATTAATGTTAAATCAATCAGATATGATGATAGTCCGAGCGGTTCGTATTCAGAACCTAAGACTCAGAACGATTACATCATGATGAAGGATAAGTATATTGCGCAGATGTCTCTTATTCGTGAGGATATTGAGAAACTAGACAACATGAATCATCGTGATGCATTGTTTTATAAGTATGTCGAACTAATGAGTGATTATGATATAGCCGACTTGATGCAGTATTCAGTAGGAACGGTAAGGCACTTCCTTTGTTCTGGTATCATCGAATTATCTGAAGTTATAAATGATAAAAATATAACAGAAAGTATAGAAAAGTCATGAAATCAAAACGCATTAGTAATATAAAGGTGCTAACATATAACATGTGGAAATAGTTTGATAGGGAACTATGATTTCAAGGCGCTTGTATAAGTGCCTTTTTATTTTGCCAGGAAGGAGAATAACAGATGAATGACATCAAGATAACGCAGAAGCCTATTGCTGATCTAATTCCTTATAGTCGCAATCCTAGAAGGAATGATGAAGCCGTTCCGATGGTAATGAACAGCATCAAGGAGTTTGGTTTTAAGGTTCCTATAGTGATTGATAAGAATAATATCATCGTATGCGGTCATACAAGGTTTAAAGCAGCGCTAAAGCTAGGACTTGAGACAGTTCCATGCATAGTAGCCGATGACCTCTCAGACGAGCAGATTAAGGCTTTTAGACTAGCAGATAACAAGGTATCAGAGAGAGCTGAATGGGATTTTGAAATCCTAAGCGGTGAACTTGATGACATTATCAATATAGACATGGATTCATTTGGGTTTGAGTCAATTGAATTTGAAGAACCTGAGGAAGATGATTCTGAAAAGGTTAATGAAAGAGAAAGAACAGGGAACGCATATAACCTGGATGAATATGATGAACTTAGAGCAATAGGATTCTATCAAATGCCTACACTTGAAAGAATTGACTATGTTCCTGATGATCTTGTTGGCTTCAATTATGTATTGAATTCTGATAGATATGAATCAGGTGTTCATTTTTATATTGATGACTATCAATTTGAAAGAATTTGGGCATCTCCTCAGATGTATGTTGATAAGCTAGCACAGTTTGACTGTATTCTTACTCCTGACTTTTCTCTTTACATGGATATGCCTATGGCCATGAAGATATGGAATGTATACAGAAGCCGTTTAATTGGTCAGATCTATCAGGATAGAGGGCTTAGAGTGATTCCCACTGTATCGTGGGCTGAACCAGAAACATTTACTTTTTATTTTGACGGTATTCCTTCTAACAGTACAATTTCAGTTTCTACTATTGGAGTTAAGCGCAGCAAGGAAGCCACAAAGATATGGACACAGGGCATGGATGAAGCCATGAAGAGGCTAAAGCCTAAGAATGTGCTTGTCTATGGTGGCGACATTGGCTATGACTTCAAGGGTGCTAATGTGAAATACTATGATAATCATGTGACAGAAAAAATGAAAAATTTAAAAAATATATAAATCGTATATCGAAAGGAGCATAATATATATGGGTGGAAGAGGTGCATCAAGTGGAATAAGCAAAAAGAGAAATGTATACGGCTCACAATTTCACGCTGTAAAAGATTCTAATGGTAAAGCACTTGTAAGTGGGAATGTTAAATTTATTCAATCGAATTCAAGAGATTCCGAAAGTCTTATGGAAACAATGACAAAAGGAAGGGTATATGCGCTTACTGGTGGAGATGATTTGATAAAAATTGTCTATTTCGACAAAGAAAACAAGCATGTCAAAGAAATAAATTTTGGGCATAAACATGCAGGCTTAGACCCCCATGTACATCACGGATATTTTCATAATGAGAATGATGGCAAAAAAGGCGCTACTAGATTAACCAAGGAAGAAAAGAAAATGGTTGAAAGCGTTGAAAAAGTATGGCATGATTATCTTAGCAGAAGATAGTTTAGGCTGGCAGAACAGGTTGATAGACAAGGCATCGGTTCAATTCCGGTTGACTGCTAAGAATTTAGGAGCTCTTAAGGGCTCCTTTTTTATGTTATGAAAATGACGGTAAAAAAGGAGCGGCAAGGCTTACCGATAAAGAAAGGCAAATGGTTGACAAAGTTAAGGAGTTTTGGTTAAATAGAAAAAAAGGGAAGTAGTAGTATAGAGGTTGATTACACTTTGATGTATGGTTTTTCCACTGAGGAGACTCACGTTCGAATCGTGACGCTTTCCTTTTTTTATTGTAAGAGCTGATGTAGTAAGGTACAATTCCAACATGATTATATTATTATTTTAACTTGTAAAAGCAACTCAAAGAATGGGTTGCTTTTTTGCGTTGAAAGGCAGGTGATAGCAATGGCAAAAAATGAGTTCGCAAACATGACACCAGAAGAAAGAAGAGAGAACGGCCGAAAAGGCGGAATAGCATCAGGCAAAGCGAAAAGAGAAAAGAGAGCCATTAAAGAAACCCTTGAGCAATTATTGTCTATGCCTCTTAGAAACGGAAAGAAAGCCGATATTGAACATATTAAGAGCATTGCAGCAATCAAAGGGAAAAACATCACTATGCAAGAGGCTATTGCCATATCTATGCTAAACAAGGCTGCTAAAGGAGATGTTCGAGCCGCCGAATATGTACGTGATACCATCGGTCAAAAGCCGGACAATAACATGAATGTTGAAATGAGCGTTCCTGTCGTTTTCTATGGAGAGGATGACCTTGAATAATGAATTAAATGGCTTATATCTTCCTGACATAATCGGAAAAGGGTACAAGGATTTTTGGCATTATAAAGGCAGATATAGAGTCTGCAAAGGGTCACGAGGTTCTAAGAAATCAAAAACCACTGCTTTATGGTACATATATAACCTGATGAAATATCCTGATTCCAATCTATTAGTAATTAGAAAAGTAGGAAGGACATTAAAAGACTCTTGCTATGCAGATTTAAAATGGGCATGTCACAGGCTTGGAGTTGATAAGTATTGGAATTTCACTTTGTCTCCTCTAGAGGCTACGTACATGCCCACAGGACAGAAAATCTATTTTCGTGGTCTTGACGATGCTTTTAAGATTACATCTATAGCAGTTGACAAAGGTTATTTATGCTGGATGTGGATTGAAGAAGCGTACGAAGTAATGAAAGAGACTGATTTCGACACTTTGGACGAATCAATAAGAGGTGCAACTCCAGCACCACTCTTTAAGCAGATAACAATTACTTTTAACCCATGGAATGAGCGTCATTGGCTAAAGAAAAGGTTTTTTGATACTAAAGATGACGACATACTAGCATTGACTACTAATTATTTATGCAACGAGTGGCTTGATGCTTCTGATAAGCGTTTATTTGAAAGAATGAAAGTTAACAATCCTCGTCGTTATCAAGTGGCAGGATTAGGAAATTGGGGTATTGTTGAAGGTCTTATTTATGAGAATTGGAGAGAAGAAGATTTCACTATGATCACTGCAAGAGAGGCACGCGATGGCAAGGTTGGAATAATTAAAGATAAATTGAAAATGGCTGTAGGGTTAGACTTTGGTTACACAAATGACCCAACGGCTTTTTTCTTGGCTTTTTTAGACTTAGAAAATAAGAAGCTATATGTATATGATGAATTCTATGAAAAAGGCCTCACAAACAGAGCAATAGCCGACAGGATAATAGATTTAGGATACAGAAAAGAAAAGATAACTGCAGACTCTGCAGAACCTAAGTCTATAGCAGAATTGAAAGGGTATGGCTTAAAACGTATTGAAGGCGCCAAGAAAGGAAAAGACAGTATCAATAACGGCATTCAATGGATACAGGATTTAGAAATCATTATTCATCCTCGCTGTGTGAATTTCATAACCGAAATATCCAATTACACGTGGGATACTGATAAATTTGGAACACGTTTAAATGTTCCTATTGATGACTTTAACCATCTTATGGATGCAATGCGATATGCATTAGAAAGATACATTACTAAACCAGATTGGCTAATCTAAAGAAAGGGGTGAGTGCATGCTGACAACTGAAGAAATTAATTTTTTTATAAATTTGGACAAGGGTTCAAAGATTAAAAGGTATGCAAGAAAAGGAAGAGATTACTATAAAGCAAATCATGATATTAAACATTACAGAATGTTCTATTATGATTCAGACGGAAACCTTGTCGAGGATACCACAAGAAGCAACACAAAAATAGCACATACATTCTTTCATGAATTAGTAGATCAAGAAGTACAGTATATGCTATCTAATGACGAGGGCTTTGTTAAATCTGATGACCCCGAACTCCAAAATAAATTAGATGATTATTTCAACTATAATGAGAATTTCATTGCTGAAATACACAAGCTTCTGACAGGATGTGTTTCAAAAGGATTCGAATACATGTACGCATACAGGAATGAAGATGATGAATTATCTTTCATGTGTGCTGATTCATTGGGAGTTGTAGAAGTAAGAGATAAAGATACAGATGATGGATGTTCATATGTTATCTATTGGTACATTGATAAGATTGTTAAAGAAGATAAGAAAATAAAGAAAATTCAAGTATGGAGTGCTAATGATGTAACATATTACGTTCAGGAAGATGATGGAAAAATCATTTTAGATCCTGGAGAGTCTATCAACCCAAGATACCACGCACTCTATAAAAAGAAGAGTGATAACAATATCTATGGAAAAAGTTTTGGATACATTCCATTCTTCAGGTTAGATAATAATGAAGACCAAAGAAGCGGTCTTTATATCATTAAAGACTTGATAGATGATTATGATTTGATGGCATCCAGCCTTTCTAACAATTTAATTGATTTCGACCATCCTTTATATGCTGTCAGCGGTTTTGAAGGGGATAACCTGGAAGAACTGCAGCAGAATATAAAAACTAAAAAAATGATTGGTGTTGGTGAGGGTGGAAACGTTGAAATCAAGACTATTGATATTCCTTTCCAAGCAAGACAGGCAAAATTGGATCTTGATGAAAAGAATATCTATAGGTTTGGTATGGGGCTGAACTCGTCTGGATTAAAAGACACGAACGCAACCACGAATATAGCAATTAAGGCTCTTTATTCATTGCTAGATTTAAAATGCTCCAAGCTAGAAATTAAATTAAAGCAGTTTATGCGAAAAATCCTCAAAGCAGTTTTAAAAGATATCAACGAACGTGAAGGAACAGATTATCAATCTAAACAGGTATACTTTAAGTTTATTCATAAGATTATGTCTAATGAGCAGGAACTAGCACAAACTAAATTGATTGAAGCACAAGCTAAGGAGACTTTTGTTAACAACATGATCACTCTTTTTGACTATCTCCCTAGTGAAACAATCATTAAAGAAATATGCGCTTATTTGGACATTGATTACGAAGAAATCAAAGATAAACTTCCAAAACCAAAAGAAGCGTATGAGCAAGTAGATGATGTGACTGATACGTTAAACAAGACGGTGCCAGATGAATAAGAGACAGCTAGAAGTTGAAAAAGCCAAACTGCGAGACGAGAAGAAACTTCTGAAGGAATTAAAAAAGATATATGAAGATGCAGCTAAAGAAGTAGAACAGAAAATAAGAATTTCAAATGGTAAGATTAACTTACTTCTTTCTGCCTATGATGAGTTAGATGAAAAGCAAAAATCATTGCTTCAATCTCAGATATATCAGAAGAAGTTTCAAGAAAATCTCAAAAGGCAGTTAGATGAACTGATTGGGAATTTAAACGCTGATTCTTATGACAGCATTACAAGATATCTAACAGATTCCTATTACACAGGATATATCGGAACTATGTACGATATTCAAGGCCAAGGCATACCGCTAATTACTCCTATCAATGAGAAGCAAGTCACAAGGGCTATGACATTAAATACTAAATTGAGTGTACCATTGTATACTAGAATGGGTATTGATGTTGGAGTTCTCAAAAAACAGATTGCAAAGCATATCTCAAGAGGTATAGCCACATCTTCGTCTTATGCACACATTGCTAGAAACATAGATGGAGCATCTAATATTGGTTTTAATAAAGCAATGAGGATTGCAAGAACTGAAGGACATAGAATACAGGTTCTTAGCGCTAATGACGCACAGCATGCAGCAAAAGCCAAAGGCTGCGAAGTAGTCAAGCAGTGGGATGCTACACTTGATGGAAGAACTAGACCGATGCATAGGCTTCTTGATGGGAAACTTGCAGAAATAGACGAGCCTTTTGTGGTAGATGATATAGAAGTTATGTATCCTGGAGGCTTTGGGATTGCTTCACAGGATGTAAACTGCAGATGTGCGTTACTTCAACGTGCTAGATGGGCTTTAGATGCTGACGAACTCAAGACACTAAAAGAAAGAGCGGCCTACTACGGTTTAGATAAAAGCAAGGATTTTGAGGATTTTAAAAAGAAATATCTTAAAGTCAATGAAACTAAGAAAAGGAAGAAGTATTTTCATGCTGATAGCGATCCAATTAGAGAGTATATTGGAGCAGCGGAAAAATCTCACCCAAAAAAATTAGAAGCAATTATAAACGATATGCATAATAGTGGGGTCGAAATTACTAGAAGAAGTGATTGTATTGGTTATTTTCCGAATATCAAAGCTGGAGCACCTGGAAGTGTTAACATAGAGGAAGGTGCTAGCATAAGCGCTTGGTTACATGAATATCAGCATTTTTGTGATGATAGAAATGATGGCTATTTAGGATTCAGGGTTTTTCAAAATTTACAAAAGTGTGCTGAAAGAGAAATCAGAGCATATCAAGTAGAAATTGACTTCGCAAAGCGTGAGGGATACAATGATGTTGTAGAAAGACTGATAGAACTTCGAAACGCGGAGGTTAAAAGGTATGAATGATAATAGCTTTATAGAAACCATCAACAAGATGAGGAGCAATAAACCAATATTTGTTATGCAAGCACTTTTGCAAGGGATTGATGAAAATATAACCGATGAATCTTTTATTGAAGAAATAAGACAGCATAAAAATAATGAGATATGTTTACTCAATGTTCCTATAGGGTATGTTGCAACAGCTGCTTTAGATGTGCTTGGTAGTGAAAAATATATTGGGAATAACGAATATATATTAAAAATGATTAATGAATTTAAAAATCAGAAAAGTAAAACCGACAAATAGTCGGTTTTTATTTTACCCTGAAAGGAGGTATTTAATGTCTGAAGGACTGCGACCACACAGGCACTGTTATTTTGAAGTAGAATCAAGAAGATACTTTGATAAAAACAGAGGCTGTGCAATCAGAAAAACGCACTATGAGTGCATGATATGCGGTCATGAGTTCTATGAAACAGTAGAACTTTCTCATGATCCACCACAATACAAGAATAAAAACAATGTATTAAATAGAAATAGAAACAGAGGCTAGACGTAGACTCTTTTTATTTTGCCCTGAACACGGCATTTAAAAGGTTTATAAAATTCATCCAGCATGATGTTAAAAAGGCAAACTTACACTGGCAGACACCAGATATAAAAACAGAGTAAGTAATAGGAGTAATGATATGGATTTTTTAAAAGAGATTTTAGGTGAAACACTTTTTGAACAGGTTTTCAAAGCAATTAATGAATATAACGGTAATGAAGCCAACAAAGATAAACAAGTCAAAATTGGGAATCTTGCAAGCGGTGAGTACGTTGGAAAAGGTAAATATGATGCACTACAAAAAGAATTTGATTCAAGAGGGACAGAATTATTAAATGCTAATAATCTTATCGAAGAACTCAAAAAAACAGGCAAAAATGATAAAGCAATGCAAACTAAAATTGGTGAATATGAAACGACTGTTGAAAAACTGAAGAAACAGTTAGAAGAAGCAAAATTAAAGAGTGCAGTAAAAGTTGCTTTAATGTCTGAAAAGGCAGTTGATGTTGATTATTTAACTTATAAATTAAATGAAAAATTGAAAGAAAAGGGCGAAAGCTTAGAACTTGATGAAAATGAAAATATCAAAGGTTGGGAAAATACTGTATCAGCATTAAAGACACAGTTCCCAAATATGTTTGAAAATGCTTCAGATGATAATGGAGATGGTTATCAGAGAGTTGGCAATGGACAGTTAGATCACGGAAAAAATGACGGTTCATATACTAGAAAAGACATTTTAAAAATGCCTTACTCTGAAAGATTGAAAGTCTTCAACGAAGAACCTGAAGCATATCAAGAAGCAATGAACACGAAATAAAAAAAGTAAAAGGAGATAAAAAATATGCCAACAGTTACAACAATGAAAAATGTAATCAATCCTCAAGTTATGGGAGATATGATTGAAGCAAAAATTGATGCATTAGCTAAATTAACACCTTATGCAAAAGTTGACACTACTTTAGAAGGCACAGCAGGCGACACTAAGACAGTTCCATCATGGAAGTATATTGGAGACGCAGAAGACTTTGATGTTGAAGAAGCATCAAAAACAGATAGCGAAATCAAGACAACAAATTTATCAGCCACTAGCAATACATTCACAATTAAATGTGCTGCTAAATCAGTCGGAATTTTACAGACAGTCATTAATTCCGGATTAGGAAATCCAATTGGTCAGGCCGAAACACAGTTAGCGAAAGCAATCATGGGCAAAGTTGATAATGACTTAGTTGATGCAGGGTATACCACTAAGAATATCTATAATCCTGCAACATTAGCGGCTATCTCATACAATGGCATTGTAGATGCGGACGCCATCTTCGAAGATGAAGAAGACGGTATTGAAAAAGTATTATTTATTCATCCTTTACAGCATTCAACTTTAATGAAAGACGAAGATTTTAAGTCAGCGGATAAATTTGGCCAGTCTGTGTTAGTAAAAGGTGCTGTCGGAAAAATTGGAGATTGCTGGGTCAAGAAGTCTAAAAAGATTAAATATATTGAGTACGAAAAGGCTGATGATGGAACAATTACTATTGTGGAAGATGGAACATCAGAGTCTACAACTGCTAAGCACTTAAAGACTGTACAGAAAGGATGTAAGGATGTTTTAAAAATCGGTGATAAAGTAAAGGCACTCGCCGAAAAAGATAAGTATTATTTAGATCTTTTATTAAAAATGGAACCTGATTCAGCAGAAACTGAATACACAGAAGAAGAGCTACCAGCATTAACAATTTTCTTAAAGAAAGATACTCAGGTAGATCATGAATGGTTTCCAAAAAAGCAGAAGCACGACATTACTGCTACTAAATATTATGGAGTTGCAGTAACAAATGAAGCAAAGGTTTTACTTGCTAAATTTAAAAAATAAGAAAAGAGGTGATTTTCTATGATCATGACAATTGAAGAGTTCAGGCTTTTGAATGATACAGATGACTCAGACGAAATCATCAAAATGAAATTAGAAGCCTTAGAATTGATGATTAGAAAATACACTAATAATAATTTCCAAATGCGCAATTTTAGAACGACCGCCAATATTTCAGACGGTCGTTTTTCTTTTACTGGTCCTCAATTTTTTAAGGTTGGTGACACTGTACAGGTATCTAATTCATCTTTTAATGATGCTTTATATACTGTGACAGAAGCAAATGAGCATGACTTTGTGGTTGACAAGCCTGTCAATAATGAGGTTCGTGTCTTATGTACTAAAGTAGAATATCCTGCCGACATTAAAATGGGTGTTATCAACCTCATGAAATGGGACAAAGAGAATAGAAGCAAGGTCGGAGTACAGTCAGAAACGATTTCTAGACACTCTGTGACCTACTTTAACATGGATGGGGATAATTCTTCTTTAGGCTATCCAAAGTCGCTCACGGGCTTTTTAAAACCTTATATGAAAGCAAGGTTCTAATATGATAGGTGGAAATATTACAGCAGTTCTTCAAAAATGCATATATTCTTTCAACGAGATTGGTGAGCCTATTGAAGATTATGCGGAATCAATCTCTTTGTTTGGTTTCTTAGATTTGTCAAGTGGTGACAGTCATTACACTAACTTTAACGCAAAGGTACAGGAGTCAACCCATATCTTTTTATGTGATTATAAGGACTTAAAAGGCTATAGTGCTGATAACTCAAGGTTGATTGTAAATGATGAAGTCTATGATGTGACTTTGATTGATGATCCGATGGGAATGCATCAACATTTAGAAATCTATTTACGATACAAAGGTGCACAGAATGAGCAAAATACAATTTGAAGATAACTCAATGTTTATAATCGACGAAATTGAGAGCGCAGCTTTAAAGTTTTTGGAAGAAGCAAGTGGAGAACTTGAGTCACAAGTCAAGAGAAACACCAGAGTGGACACTGGTCAGTTAAAAAACTCATGGGAGCATGTGGTAGATGCTGACAATATGATTGGGATTGTTGGATCAGCAGAAGAGAATGCTATATGGGAAGAGTTCGGCACAGGTGAGTACGCTCTTAAAGGTAATGGTCGCAAAACCAAGTGGAAGTATAAGCACCCTAAATATGGATGGGTTACTACTACAGGGAAAGCACCATCTAGAGCACTTGAAAAGGCTAAAAACACATCTAAGAAGAAGATTCAAGCAAGAGCTGAGGAAATCTTTGGAGGCATTGGAGAATGACACCAGAAGGCTTGAATTTTATTTCCGATGCATTAAAGCCACTTATTAACTATCACTTTCTCTATTACAAGACTGATAGAGTTGAATACCCTTATTGGGTTGGCGAGTACTTAGAAAGTGAATACAGTGCAGAGACCAATTACCAGGAAACCACTTTTATCATTACAGGTGTAACAAGAGGCAGTTATTTAGAACTAGAAAAGCAAAAGGAAATTATTAAAAAGGCCCTCAAAGATAAGAGGGCCATTTTATCAAACGGAACAGGCATAGCAGTATATTTTGACTATTCAATGCCGATTCGTGTAGACGATATAGAATTGCAGAAAATACAGATTAATTTAACAATCCAAGAATGGGAGGTATAAATATATGGCGAATGAAACCATTCCTTCAAGTGGAATTACAGCCAAAACGCCTGAAAACATTATGTTAGGTGCTGGAACTATTCACAAGGGCTTGAAATACGAAGGCGGTAAATGGAACTTTGTAGAATCATTATTTTGCGCAACGTCAGGCGGTGGTTCAGTAAGTTTTTCTCCTGAATTATTAGACTTAGATATCGATGGAGCAACAGTCAAATTCGTTGGTGGCACTCTAAAAGTCGGAGAAAGCGCCAAGATGAAATTTAAAATGGCAGAAATCACTCCTGATTTTATTAAAAAGTCTATCTTTGCTAAAGAAGTGGAGAGCAGTACGGTAACAGGATATACAGAATTAGTATCTAAGCCACAGATTGAAACAGGTGACTATTACGAAAATCTAGCATATGTCGGAAAGAAGATTGATGGAACTCCAATCATCGTTATTTTTGATAAGGCACTATGCACATCAGGTTTTTCTATTGAAGGTGAAAATAAAAAGATGGTAGTACCTGAAGCAGAATTTGAGTGTTATGCGAAGTTGGAACAGGCTGATAAGAATGTACTACCTTATCACATCTATTACCCTAGTGCCGCAGCTGCATAACTAAATTAAGGATTGAAAGGAGTTATTTATGGAATATGAATTAAGAAAATTAAAAGCGACAGATGCATTTTTAATCATTAAACTAATTAATAAGTTTGGCATTATGGAATTCAAGAAATGCTTTAATGCGAATGAGATTGCTAAACTAGCAGAAAACAAGGAAGGACTATCAAAAGAGGAACTAACTGAAAAAGTCGGTTTCAATATCATTCTTTCTTGCTGCGCAGTTATTTTTGAAAACATTGGAAAATGTGAAAATGAGGTTTTTGAATTCTTGTCAGCTGTAAGCAATCTAAATAGAAAGCAGGTTGAATGCTTATCACTTGCAGAACTTGCACAGATGATTATTGAAATCTTTCAAAAAGATGAATTCAAAGATTTTTACAAGGTTGTTTCTGGATTGCTGAAATAGGAGAAGTCGGCTTCATGGATTTGGTTTACAAGAGGTATTCCAACCCCATGGAACTGATTGATAACATGATCTCTTTTTCTAATTTTTCAGAGTTCATTTCTGAACTTGCTGACAATGTGTCAGACGAGAAGTTATACGACATCTGGAAATCAAAAGTATATGATAAGTCATACGCTGACTTTAAGAATGAAATGATGACTAAATGGAAGAAAAACACAGGAATTGAAACATCTGAAACAATGACAGATGAAGAGATGGAAACAACTATAAATGACTCCTATGAAATTCTTAACAGTTTCAATCCTAATCTTTAAGAAAAAGAGAGGGGGAAATAAATGTTAGAATTATTTAAACTCTTTGGATCTATCGGATTAAAAGGAGTTGAAGAAACAAAAAAAGGTATAAAAGACACTGCTAATACAGCAAAAGAAGAATCTAGCAAGATTGAAAAAGCTGTAAACAAGACAGGTGAGATTGCTTCTAAAGTCGGCAAGGCTGCAATAATTGGAGCAACTGCAGCTGCAACAGCTATAGGCACTATTACGAAGTTTGTCATACAGCATTATGCTGAATATGAGCAGTTAGCCGGTGGTGTCGAAACCTTATTCGGTGCTCAAGGTCTGAGCCTAAAAAAGTATGCGCAGAGTATCGGGCAGACAGTTGAACAAGCAAGAGGAAAATATGATCAGTTAATACAGGCGCAGACAGAAGTCATGAATAATGCAAAAGTAGCATATAAGACGGCTGGAATGAGTGCGAATGATTATATGAACACTATTACTTCTTTTGCTGCTGCATTAAAGCAATCAACTGCCAATGAAATGGAAGCGGCTAAAGTCGCTAACCAAACTGTTATTGATATGGCTGATAATGCGAATAAGATGGGCACCAATATGGAAGATATCCAAAACGCTTATCAGGGGTTCTCTAAACAGAACTACACAATGCTCGATAACCTTAAACTTGGCTATAGCGGCACGAAATCAGAGATGGAGCGACTTTTACAGGACGCTGAAAAACTGACAGGGGTTCACTATGACATCAATAATTTAAGTGATGTATATAATGCCATCCATGAAATACAGAAGAATCTAGGCATTACAGGTACAACAGCCAAAGAAGCTATGAAAACTATCGACGGCGCTATGAAGATGACTAAAGCGTCATGGGATAACCTTTTAACAGGTCTAGCAGACCCTAAACAGGCAGTTGGACCGCTTATTACTGAATTTGCTAAGAGTTTGGGAATTCTTGCCAAAAATGTGACTCCAAAAATCAAGGAAGTATTTGATGCACTTCCTAATGCATTGATACAGATTACACCGCAGCTAATGAATATGATCATTGATTTAGCGCCTTCTTTAATCCTTGCAGCTATTAATTTAGTGGCTGGATTAATTGGCGCATTGCCTGGTATTATATCTCCTATTTTCAGTCAATTATCTAGTCTGATTGGTTCTGATATGATTGATAAAATAGGTCAGTCAATCTCTAGCAATATGCCTACTTTAATATCTAAAGGATTGGACATGTTACTCCAATTCTCTCAAGCAGTATTGACTTATCTTCCAGTGCTTGTGGGCATGGGAATGAAATTAATCTTTTATCTGGTACAAGGATTAATGTCAGCACTCCCTACTTTAATATCTAAAGTGCCTACTATCATAGCAAATCTAGCAGATGCATTCTCTAACAGCGCACAGACTATTTTTGCATGGGGAGTTAAAATCATTGCTGAAATCATTAAAGGTCTTGTAATGTCTATTCCTTCATTGATTGCAAATATTCCTAAAATTATTTATGCGATTTTTGCGGTATGGAATGCAATAAATTGGTGGAACTTAGGAAAAGGGCTTATTAATGGAATCAAGAACGGTATTACTAGTATGGGAGGATCTCTTACTAGTACAGCGAAAAACCTTTTTGAAAGTCTAAAAAACAACGTTTCAAACATCTTTAATAACATAAAGAAAGTTATTGAAAGTCCTATTTTCGGTGCTAAGACTAAAGTTTTAGCGATTATAGGAGAGTTGCAGAATGGCGTTAGAGTAGGCTTTAACTTCATTAAGTCACATGCCTCAAGTGTTTGGAATGGCATAAAGAACGCTATCATGTCTCCAATGAATACCGCAGCTAATTTTGTAAAAGCCATTATCAATAAAATTAAAGGGTTCTTTAATTTTAGGATCTCATGGCCGCATATTCCGCTACCTCATTTTAATATCAAACCTAACGGCTGGAATGTGGGTGACCTATTAAAAGGCAAAATCCCATCGCTAGGTATTAAATGGTATGCACAGGCGATGGACAACCCAATGATTTTGGACGCCCCAACAATTTTCGGAATGTCAAACGGTCAGATGCTTGGCGCTGGTGAAGCAGGCGCTGAGGTTGTGGCTGGTAGAGATACATTGATGAAGATGATTAATCAGGCATCTAACAATAGGGCTGATGAAATCCTAGACGCATTACATAGAATTATTGCTTTATTAAGCGATGAAGATAGACTACACGATATTATTGTAAAAGCACTAAATGATGGTTCTTTTGCTGTTATGTTAGATGGTCGAGAAGTGGGAAGGATTGTGAAAAAATATGCTGGATAAAATTAAACATACAAATTCAAACAATGAAACACTAGACTTTACTTCTCTTGGTATCTTTGCGAATTATAGTGATTTACGTGATTTTGAGTGGAGCGTTAAAACGAATAACAATAGGATTACAGGATTTTATAAAGGGGTTGTCACTAAGACAATTCCCTTTGTTTTTCTTGTTGATCAGCAGAAAGCCAATGAGATTAAAAACCAATTTTATGAGCATTTTGAAATAGACATCCTCAAAAAAGAGAAAGGATATTTTGAAATAAATGGTTATAAATATTATTGCTATGTAATCAAGTCCACTAAAAGCAAATATCTAATTGATAAGAGACTCTTATATTTAAATGTTGAAATCACTACAGACGATTCTTATTGGATTAAGGAGACAACCTACACCGCTGACTTCACTTCCAGCAGTTCGAGAATAGTCACTAAATATCCTTTCACGTATCCTTTTACGTATTCAGTCCAAAAAACAGTAAATGTTGTAAATGAATCATTTACTGATACGGACATGATTATGCGAATCTATGGAAGATGTACGAACCCTATTATTAATATCAGTGACAACACTTATCAATTATATGTGACCTTGAATGCTGAAGAATATGCAGAGATTGACACATTCAAGAAGACTATCACAAAATATTCTTCTAATGGAGTGCGGTCCAATATATTCAACAGCCGTAACAAGTCATATGATGCTTTTAAGAAGATACCTCAAGGCTCATTTGACATTACAACTGTAGGTGTTGAGAAGGTTGACATAGTCTTGATTGAAAGAAGAGGTGAGCCTAGATGGGATTAGAATATATCTATACAGATAGTAACTACAACGAATTAGGATACCTCACTCATTTCGATGCTGACATTGAGATAGGAAAGTATGATGTAAGTAAGAACGATTTTGAATTGACATTATCCTTGGAAGATAGAGACCCTTTGTTTACTGTGGGGTCTCTTTTCTATAAGGAGAACACTGAAATTGGTGGAGTAATCCAGAGATTGAAGATTAATACGTCAGATAACACTATCACTTTGATAGGTCCTACATTTCGAGGACTGCTAGAAAAGGAATATGTACAACCACCAGCAGGAAGTGCATATTTAACTTTAAATGGTGAAGCTAACACATGCATCAATGTGTTGATTGATGGTAGGTTCAGCAATCTCTTTGTAGTCGATAACATAGGCGCTAGCAATATCAACGTTAAATATGATGTAAGAGATATAAATCTTTTACAAGCCTTAGAGAAAGCGTTAGGCGCTAGTAATGCGAGATTGTGCATTAGGCATCGTACAGATGGGAAAGTCCATCTTTATGCTGAAAAAATCAATGATTTAAGTGACACGCTGCAGTATGACAATGACTATCAGATAGATATGACAGTCAAGACTGAATCAAAGCCATACAATCACATTTTGTGTCTGGGAAAAGGTGAGTTATTAGATAGATTAAGAATTAATCTATATCTTCAGTCTGACGGCTCATGGACCGAATCCAATCAGGTATATACAGGATTAGAAAGAAAAACATATAAACACGAGGATGTGAATGTTGAAAGTCGTGATGAATTAACCAAGAATGCAATTGAGAAAGTAGCAGAAGCGAATGAGAGCGATACGCTGGAAATCTCTTTTGATGCTGATAATGCAGAACTTTTTGACATTGTTGGAGCAAAGGAAAATATTACAGGAATATCTTTTAAAGAGCCTATAACTCAAAAAATAATCAAGATTAGTGATGGTGATATTTCAATTTCTTATAAGGTAGGTGATGCAAAGTGATCAAGAATATTAATATAACAGATGCAGAAGTCAGCGCTGATTTACATGGATATATGTATTTAGCGTTATATGATTATCAGGGTATTCTACATGCAGGAAGTAGAATGACGGCAGAAATCGTTTCTAATAACGAAATCAAGATTAATGATGGCATATTATGCAACTATGGCAGATTTATGCGAATCGTTGGAAGCGAAACAGTTAGAATCGAAAATGGTTCAAGTGGCGTTAAAAGAACAGACCTCATTGTTGCTAGATTTACTATAACAGGGATAAAAGAGACACATACACTTACAGTGATTAAAGGCCCAGCAGGTGGAGCAGAACCATCATACAATCAGACCGACATATACAGCGGTACTGGCACACGTGATCTGGTCCTATATGCCGTGCATCTAAACGGCTTAAATATCACATCTGTAGAGCGTAAATGTCAGGAATACATGAGTATCAGGGAATTGATGGAAACTGTTTCTAAAAATGCATGGAGTGTTTGGATTAGCTGCGGTATAAACGCTTGTGGGATCAAACTTGAATATAGATATAATGAAGGGTTAAAACTTGTTGAATTGAAGTGGGATGGAAATGTAACTGCACCCATAGCGAATAATACTATGGGTTACATGTGGGAAGGATTTCCCACTGATAAGTCACCTAGAGGAAACATGTTCGTCCCTGTACAGACACAGAGCAATGATTTAACACTCCGTTATTATCCTTCTACAGGCGACATTACAGCGAGCCATTGGACGCTAACGGCAATGCATGGGACGGTCAGCAAAGCATATGTATGTGGTAAATTTATTTATTCTTACGCTTGATGAAAAAGAGGTGATTAAATGATTAACATTATTATTGATAAACTAGGTAGGCCTTCAAAAGGGAGTATATTTCTAGGGAATCAGCATGAAAACCTGGATGAAACATTACAGTTCTTCTTTCCAAAAGAATATGAGGATTACTACAGATATATCGCATATTGTTATAAGGATAGAAGAACAGGAAAGAAAATCACAGGCATATCACCACTTGTAGAGGATGCTTTTAAGGTGACTAGCGCAATCACCAAATGCGCAGGAATGTGGCAGTTATATGTTATCTGTAAGACTACACAGATTGATGAAAAAGCAACAATCATTGATTTGACAGCAAATAACAGCACTGGAGAGCATATATTTATCAGTGATGCTATAAACGGAAGAATCAGCGGTAATGAGATTGACATTGAAGCTTTTGAAAATATCGCTGTGGATGAAAACATCAAGATTCTTTATGATGAAATCTTATCTCTTAAATTAAGAGTTGAAAAGAATGAAGAAACTAGACAGTCACAGGAAAATACCAGACAGACTGCTGAAACCAATAGAGCCAATGCTGAAAACGAACGTGTTATTGCTGAACAGTCTAGAAGTGATAATGAAGTACATAGAACACAGTCAGAAGAATCTAGAGTAACTGCAGAATCTAAGCGTGTTGAAGTTGAAAAAACACGTGTAAAATCTGAAACGCTTAGAGGTCAGTCAGAAACCGCTAGAGTCAATGCGGAAAATATACGTGTCGAAGCTGAAAAATCACGTGTGAATGCTGAAGATGGTAGAGTGTCAGCAGAAAATGAGCGTGTGGAATCTGAAACCTTAAGAAAACAGTCTGAAGAAGGCAGAAGTAATGAAGAATCCTCTAGACAGTCAGCAGAAAGAACTAGAGTATCAGAAGAAAATGCACGTAAGCAGGCAGAAACTTCAAGGGCACAAGCTGAACAGTCAAGGGTATCTGTAGAAAGTCAGCGTGTAACTGCAGAAGCCAATAGAGCCAATGCAGAACGTGCTAGAAGTGAAGCAGAAACAAGCAGAATCAATGCTGAACAGTCACGAGCAGATGCTGAACAACTAAGGGTCAGTGCTGAAAATGAACGTGTAACGGCTGAAAATGCTAGAGCAGAAGCAGAGAGCAAGCGTGAAGGAGTTATCAGCAAGTTAAGAGAAGACCTTGACAACAACACTAAATTAGACCAAAAGACAGTTAGAAGCCTAACTGCTTTATGGGTTTAAATAAGGGAATCTCTTATAGATTCGAGGAAGACAACAAAAAAGCCTATCATAAGCAAGTTCCGAGCGGTGCTAAACTAGGTGCATTAAACAAGATTGGTGGTAGAACTATTGTATATAACCAACTGTTTAAAACCGATAATATAGATAACGGAAGTATAACAATCACATATGCAGATAACATTGTAACAATAAACGGTACTACAGGTAACAATTGGGTTAATTTTTCAGCATTAGACGAAAAACTAAATGTTGTTGGTAAGTTTTATGTTAAAATGATTATTATAAAGAATGATGATGGTTTATCTTTTAAATATGGTTGGTTAAACAGAAGCGTGTACACGGATAACATAACGAGTGGCAGTGCATCTGCTATACATAGTCAAACTTCTAGTGATTTAGAAAAAGGATTATCAACAGGCATTTCATGGGCTGAAAACACAGGTAGTGTAACTTTCAATGACGTTAAAATACAAATAACCATTGTAAACCTTACAAAGATGTTTGGAGAAGGCAACGAGCCTTCAACAGTTGAGGAATTCGAATCAATGTTTCCAAATGACTACTATCCTTATAATGTGGGGGAATTAATGAGCATGAGCGTAAACGAGGTTGACACAGTCGGAAAGAATATATTTAAGTGTGAGCGCTTCTCATGCATTAATTTTAATAACATTTTTAATCCAAGTTTAAGTAATTCATATGGAACGTCAATATTATCAACCGAACCTTCAAACAGTGTGATAGTTACACAGTCAAAGGTTGAAAATGTAAGCAACCCCCAAAGTTATACTAATGGGTATTTCTGTATTTTGCTTAATCCACTTATTTTAAATGAGAAATATGTATTTTCTTTTGACATAACACCATCAAACAAACTAATTTCGGACACTATAATGTACGTTTTTATTAACGGTCAGGATGGTATTGCCCAAACCAATATGCAAGATTTGCAGATAGAAAAGAAGAGCAAACTTTACTTTAATTTTAAGGCAAACAATGACCGAGTGACATACATTGAAATAAGAAACGGTGGTGTAAGTGGAGTATTCGAAAATTTCCAAATTGAAAGAGGGTCAACTAATACAAGTTTTTCACCATATACGGAAAAATCATATCCAATTCCACAAGCAATCCTTGAACTAGATGGCTATGGAGCGAATGGGAATTATGTTGACTTTGCAAAAAAGGAATATCACAAAGGAGACGAGATAATTGACATCTCAGACATTATCGGAGATACATTCCAAGAACCTTTTGAGGTTGAGGGTGGGGGTTCTATAACTTTCAAGAACACGAATGGAGATGGCTACCAAGTGGCAGTACCTAGCGAGGTTCAATATGTTGTTTCTTTAAAGGAGGTAAATCCATGACAGACTTGCAGAAGAAAATGATGGACAAACTAGGGTTATCAAAAGAAGATTTTGAACCAATCAATAAAGAAGAATTACTTGAAGACGCATATTTAAAAGCAGAATATAATTCAATTTTAATTGAACAATTGATGGGGGAATAAACATGATATACAGACTAATGAAGATAAAAATTAGACGAGAAGGATTGACAGAGGAGAACAAGAATCTACTTGATGTATACCTGTTAGGAAATAGGATTACACAAAAGCAGTATGAAGAATTAATGCATATTAAGGAGGATAAATAATTATGGATTTTAGTCAGTTAACTCAGTATTTTGTATTAGTGGTGATGGTGGCTTGCCTTGTAGTGGGCTACATTCTCAAGACATCATTTGATTTTGTACCTAATAAGTACATTCCAACAATTTTAGCAGTGGTCGGAGCAGTGCTGAACGCAATTGTTAGCGGTGTATCTGTTGAGTCCGTCGTTTATGGTGCTTTAATGGGGCTTGCTTCTACAGGCTTACACCAAGCCTTCACTAGATTCGTAGAAGGCAAGAAAGAAGGCGCTTAAATGACTGAAGCACAGGCAGTATATACCGTAATTATTGGCGTTGGTGCATTGATTGGAGTGATGACTCCTGTTCTAAAGTTAAACAATAGCATTACAAAGTTGACAACTGCTATTGAGTACATGGCTTCTGATAATAGAAGACAGGACGCAAGATTAGATGCTCATTCTAAAGAATTAGATGAACACGAAAGAAGAATTTCACGCCTAGAAAAGTAGAGGATAGAAAATGGGAACAGATGAATTTTTAAACTGGGCATCCAGCGAAGTAAGAAGATACGTAAATAGACATAATCCAAAAAGTGAAGTAGAAGTCTTTGATGTCTACGTGGTTTGGAACTGTAAAACATTACAGAATAATAAGGCATTACTATCAACTACACTTTCAGACGGTATGTATTTTGAAGCAACTTATAATGGAGACAAAAAAGAATTATACTTTGATGCCTATCATAAATTAGAAAACAGATGTATTAAGGTGGAGGATTAAACAATGGAATTACAAGACACTGTAGAACTTATGAACAGTTCTGATTATAAGGATAGATTCAAGGCTGAGTACTGGCAGGCAAAAATCAGATATGACAATTTAGATGATATGACTGTCAAGTATGATGCACGTACTTTGACATTCATTCCTAGATGCTCACTAGATTTATTAAAAGAGCAAAAAAAGCATTTAGGAAATTATATTCGCACTCTTAAGATTAGAGCGGAAATCGAAGGAATTGAATTATAAGAAAGAGGGTATAAAGTATGATTATTAATGTACACGCTGGACATTCTTTAAAGTGTCGTGGCGCAAGTGGACTATTAGACGAAGTTAATGAAGATAGAGCTGTTAAAAATAGAGTTATTGAACTATTAAGAGCGAACGGACATACAGTTTATGATTGTACAGACGATGTGGGGAAAACTCAGAACGCTAACTTACGAAATATTGTAAGAAAGTGTAATGATCATAAGGTTGACTTAGATGTATCAATCCACTTAAACGCTGGGGGTGGTACAGGAACAGAAGTATATATCTATAGTGATAGTTCAAAAGCCAAGGACGAAGCAACTAGAATTGCAGAAAAGATTTCTAACACTTTAGGCATTAGAAATAGAGGTGTTAAAACATCTACAAAGTTATATGTGTTGAAAAAGACTAAATCTCCAGCACTACTTGTTGAGTGCTGCTTTGTTGACAACGCTATTGATAAAGTGAAATGGAACGCTGACAAGTGCGCAAAGGCAATTGTAGAGGGTATCTTAAATAAGAGTGTTAATGAACACGTTGAAACTCCTACACCTAAGCCACAGAGCAATGCATCTAGTACTTTAGGTACTTATATGATTACTGCTAGTGATTTAAGTGTCAGAACAGGACCAGGAGCTAACTGTAGAAGAAAGACATATGAGGAATTAACTAAGAATGCTAAAGCCCACGATTACGATAAGGATGGCTGTCTAAATTATGGCACTCGTGTTACTGTGTCTGAATTTAATGGAGATTGGGCAAAGATTCCTAGTGGATGGGTTGCGAGAAAGTATTTGAAAAAAGTCTAATTTAAGTTTTATTATGAGTTTATTCATAAAGATGTTGACTAAACTCGACTTAATTTCGACTAAATCTCGACTACATAACAATTTAAAGCATAAGAAAAGACCAGGGCTTAATTGCTCTGGTCTTTTTTTGCTTTCTCAATAACTGCTTCCATTGCTTCTCTGAAAACAGCAGACTGCTTTATTCCTAGTTTCTCACATGCTTCTCTGAACTCGGTGACAAATTCAGTTTTGTAACTAACGCTTACTGTTTTCATATTACTTTTTGTCCACTGTCTGACATATTCTTTTTGATTGAATTTTTCTTTTTCCATACTCAACTTTCCTTTGCTAGAAGATACATACCTAAAAGCATCATCAGTATTCCTATTAGCCAATAGCTTTTGTACACTGTTAATGCAATTCCTGAAAACATTACTATAATTGCTATTTTCTGTTTCATAGATTTGTGATATCATTTAGATGAAGAAGGAAGAAGAAGTTCTTCCTTTGTGAATTACTTCTTCTTTTTCTTTTTATTGCTCTGTGTAATGCTCTTTGCTAGTTTGGCACCTACCCAAGAAGCAATCACTGTAGCAATCGGTTGGGCGAAATTGTTAAAGATTTCGCTCAATTTTTTTAAATCATCTAAATTCATCTTTTTCCCTCCTTCCTTTTGTGATTATATTATAACATACTCCAAGTAGTATGTAAAGAAGAATATAAAAAATATTGATATATTTATTTAAAAGATTTATTATAATTATATTGCATGAGGACACTTTTAAACATTGGGCTTAGTGCAATATGCTAACAGCTTCTTTCTGTCTTTGGTCGGTCGGAAAGAAGCATTTTTTATTTGGACTAAAAAGTGGACTAAAAAATTAAAACGATAATGATAAATAGCATATTTCTATATACTTAAAGTCACTAAAAAACACATAAATATATAACATTATTCAATGTGAATTGCTATCAATAAAATCCTGTCACCCGCACCATTCTGAATGCAGACACCGAGTAATCGGTGTTTTTTTTA
>ERZ1673722.760-NODE-760-length-38293-cov-40.117030_pt1 | contig 38293 bp, 33 predicted proteins | sample MGYA00580222_ERZ1673722 | MGnify/ENA primary metagenome ERZ1673722 (study PRJEB41218, sample SAMN15661750) | gut metagenome | host: Homo sapiens | place: Canada: London | collected 2015-08-20/2019-03-30 | study: EMG produced TPA metagenomics assembly of... | reverse complement strand
CAAACCCCTTTCCCCGGGAAAGGGGCTATATTACTGGGGCTACCGCCCCTAGACCAAGCAAGGATGCTTGCAGTCAGCCGCACAAAGCCACTGCACGATGCAGTGGCATAAATGGCTGACGACCTGTACGGGGGCTACGCCCCTGCGACCCCATTTTTATCAACGATAGAGGTTTTTCGACAGTCTGCTATCCCCTCCGCTTTTGCGGAGGGGATTTTTGCGTTATATACGGCTTGAGTCCTGCGGATTATATACCCATTATCTCTTTTTCTTCGGCAGTGAGCTTTGAAGCGTATACTGAATACCCTTCTTCTCCGTAACTGTTCAGAACTATATCCATAACCTCACGGAAAATGTACCGCCTTGCTTTTTCTGAATTTAAAAACAGCTTTTTGTCAAGTGTTTCGCCGCCAACCGTGTGACAGCATATATAAAATATAAATTCACGTTTCGCCGTTATCGTGAAATGTTCGCAGTAGCAATTACCTGTGAACGAATAAACCGGCGGAATATCAAGCTCCCGAAAACGTTCTTCGAGAGCCTTTAATTTTTTCGGCACACTTTTATGCTTGGCAGGCTTATCTGTACCGTAAATATCACGGCACATACTTCTGTCTGAAATATGATTTTTGTAAAGCTGAATGATGACACAGACAAGCGCCATAACCGCTATGACCGAGCCGATTATAAGCAGTACAGCGCCTAAAGGCGAATCGGTTATCCTTGAGCCGTCCATATTATACCTCAATGATTGTTAATGCGTGTTTGTGTTTGTTGTATCTGTTGTGCTTGCTGTACTCGTGCCGTTATGTACGGGAACAGTGTAATCCTGCGGCTGAATAGGTGCGCCGCAGTGAGGGCAGGCGTTGCAGCTACCTATGGTATAGACGCCTCCGCAGTATTCGCAGGAGGCCTGTTTCATTACGACGGATTGCGGCTGCGGTGCAGTCTGCTGAGGAGGAGCATAGTAGCCGTCAAGAGGTACTTCCTTTGCTCCCTTGTATTTATTTGCGTTAGGTCGGAAGAATACCATAAAGAATGCGTGTATGCAGACGAACAGGAGCATAAAGATTCCTATTCCGAAGGTTTCGCCATCAAATCTGAACTTCATTACAGTAGGAGTAAGTGCATTAAAGCTGTCGGTGATAGCGTCATTTACCTTTGTTCCCTCGACAAGCAGCCTCTTGTGCAGATCGTTTGTAAAATCGTATGCTACGGATGAAGTAATGATACTGTCGGTATCATTGCCCTGCATACCCTCCCAGTACCAGTTGTTGAATTCGTCGTCGGGATCTTTCGGCTGAGAATACACTATCAGCCAGTGCTTTTCGTCATAGAACCGGTTTACATAAAGCTCATAAGCGTACTTCTCAAGGTCGGTATAGTTATCCTCCCAGTCGGAGTTGTACACAGTCATTACCGCAGGAGAAATACCCGTTGTGTTGAAGAAATCCTCAAGTGCGTCGCCGAGCTTCGTTGTATCTCCGAGTACGTTAGCATCGTCCTGTATAACTATCTGCGAGTTATAATCAACCTTCAGCTTTTCTGGTATGCCGAAAGACGTAGATATCATCAAGAACGCCGCCAGAACAAACGGTACATAGAATATGAGCATTAAAAATCTCAGCTTGCTCGGACCTTTTGAAAGGTCGGTGTCCGAGTAAACGTAGTTCGGAACGCCGTTTCTGTAGTAGACGAATCTTCTTGCACCGGGGAAATATGTGCGGCTGGTCCTTATTCTGCTTGAGCTTCCTCCCGATGATGAACGGTGTGACGAGCTGTGCGATGAGGAGGAGTGGTGGCTTCCGCCCCCGTGAGAGCCTCCGCCCGATGAGTGTGGCATATTATACCTTCTTTCGTGTGACTTTTGATATTATTCTACCATAAATTAACCGTCAAATCAAGATATAAAGCTGTTCGGAGTGACGGCTGAAAACTGTAAAGCGTTAAAAATCAAATGTAAAGTCGCACGGCAAAAATGTAAGGTCGGTGTATAGATCGGCTTTGCTATGCGGAATATGTGGCTTTACAAAAACTTTACCGACTTTATACCATTCCTTGCTTTAATGTAAAGCGTGTTCTGACTATAATATGAAATGTAGTCGGGAGGGAAACCGAGCGACAGATAAAAAATGTATATAAACATTAAGGAGTATCAGGAAAACTCCGAGGGGTATCGCCCTTAAGAAAGGAAACAACATGAACAAGAAGTTAATATCACTTATCGCAGGCGCAGCAATAGTTGCTGCAGCAACAGGCTGTTCCCAAACTGCAACAAGCAGCGTAGCAGGCACATCTTCTACGGCAGGCACATCTGCAAGCGAAGCGTCATCTACAGCTGCAGAAGAGCTCAGCGGCACACTGTCAATGAACGGCTCAACATCAATGGAAAAGGTTATCAAGGCTGTTAACGGCGCATTTATGGAAAAGAACAAGGGCGTAACAGTAAACTTAAACCTCACAGGTTCAGGTACAGGTATCCAAGAAGCCTCAGAGGGCAAGTGCGACATCGGTAACTCATCAAGAAAGCTCAAGGATGAAGAAGCAGAAAAGCTCGACGCTACAGTAGTAGGACTTGACGGTATCGCTCTCGTAGTAAACCCTGTAAACAAGCTCGAAGACATCACACTCCAGGATCTTGCAAAGGTATATTCCGGCGAGATTACAAACTGGAAGGAGCTTGGCGGCGATGACAAGGCTATCGTAGTTATCGGCCGTGAGGACGGCTCGGGTACAAGAGACGGTTTCGAGTCTATCGTAATGGGCGACAAGGAACCGAAGTACGCACAGGAGCTTGAGTCTACAGGTTCGGTTATCAACGCAGTAGCAACAACAGACGGTGCTATCGGTTACGCTTCACTTGCAAACGTTGACGAAACAGTAAAGGCACTCAAGGTCGGCGGCGTTGAAGCTACAGAAGAAAACGTAAAGAGCGGCGCTTACAAAGTACAAAGACCCTTTATCTGTGCAACGCTCAAGGGTTCTGACAACAAGCTCGTTAAAGCTTACCTCGACTTCATTCTCTCAGAAGAAGGTCAGGCGCTCGTACTTGCACAGGGCGCAGTTCCCGTAAAGTAAAAAACAAGTCGATAATTCCTGTACAGTAAGCACTTTTCCGGTAGCAATCCGTTACCGGAATTTGCTGTATAACTATGTATAGCCCTGAAAGGATGGTTTACTTGGAAAAGACAAGCGGCGCAGCAGTTGCGGTAGGCTCGGTCGGAAAGCAGAGATCTGCTATAAGAAGTAAAAAATCGGGATTCACAAACGTTACAGAGCGTGTAATGAAGTACATATTTACCGTGTGTGGGATCACAGCGGTAGCGTGCGTCCTGATGATAACAATTTATATGATAATATCGGGTGCTCCCGCCATAGGAAAAATCGGCTTGACCGATTTCCTGTTCGGCGACACATGGTACGCAAAGAAAGAACAGTTCGGTATCCTTCCGCTGATTCTCACGTCGGTATTCGGTACTCTCGGCGCAATAGTGATCGGTGTTCCGATAGGACTTCTCACAGCGGTGTTCCTGTCCGAGCTTGCACCTAAGGCTATGAAGAACGTAGTAAAGCCTGCTGTCGAGCTTCTTGCGGGTATCCCGTCGGTTATATACGGTTTGCTCGGCGCAAATCTTGTAAAGCCGCTTATGTACGCACTGGAGGAGGTCATTTACGCAAATGATCCTACACATCAGTTCACAGGCGGCGCAAACCTTGCAAGTGCCATAATCGTACTTGCCATAATGATACTCCCCACTATCATAAACATTTCAGAGAACGCAATATCCGCTGTCCCGTCCGAATACAGAGAGGCAAGCTACGGACTGGGAGCTACCAGGATACAGACTATCTTCAAGGTAGTTATCCCCGCCGCAAAGTCGGGTATTGCGTCCGGTGTCGTTCTCGGTGTCGGCAGAGCGATAGGTGAGGCTATGGCTATTATCCTTGTTGCAGGCAACAGTGCAAATATGCCGGAGCTGTTCTCATCGGTAAAATTCCTCACAACAGGTATCGTTGCCGAATTCCCGTATTCAAGCGGACTTCACAGAGAGGCGCTCTTTGCGATAGGACTTGTGCTGTTCGTGTTCATTATGATAATAAATCTGATACTCAACGGCATTCTCAAAAAGGGCGGCAAAAAGGAAAAAGCGGCAAAGACCGCAGGAAAGGCGTGATAGATTATGGCAAAAGCAGTTACGAATTCTCTTACTAAAAAGCGCAGAAGAGTAAGCGACATAGTGCTGAAGGCTCTGATTTTTATCTCGTCCGGCATAGTCGTTGCGCTGACGCTCGGTATGATTATATACATAGCCGTAAAAGGCGCAGAGGGAATGAGCCTGAATTTCCTTACAACTCCGGCGTTCTCATATCCTTATGAAAACTACGGCGTGCTCGGCAATATAATCAATACGCTTTATCTTGTAGTGATTACGCTTATCATCGCAACACCTGTCGGTGTAGGTGCGGCAATTTATCTTACCGAATACGCAAAGCAGGGCAGACTTACAAGAATAATCGAATTCACTGCCGAAACGCTTGCAGGCATCCCCTCAATCATATACGGACTTTTCGGCAGTGTGTTCTTCTACAATATCTTCAAAGTAAACTACTCACTGCTTACAGGTGCGCTGACATTGTCAATAATGGTACTGCCCACCATAATCCGTACCACGCAGGAAGCGATAAAGACCGTTCCTATGGGATACAGAGAGGGTGCTGTCGGACTTGGCGCACCTAAGTGGCATACTATAAGGACCGTTGTTCTTCCAAGCTGTATAGACGGTATACTGACCTCGGTAATCCTGTCCATAGGCAGAATAGTAGGCGAGTCTGCGGCACTTATCTTTACAGCGGGTATTGCCGCTGAGGTAGGCATAAATTCGCTCGGCGATATTTTCGGCAAGGTGATGAATCAGGGCGGCTCGCTCACTGTTCAGCTTTACCAGTACGCACAGCGTGGCGGTGCAGAAATGAAGTACGCATTCTCTACAGCGCTTGTACTGCTTGTAACAGTGCTTATAATCAATATATGCGCAAAGCTGGTCGCTTACAGAATAAGAAAGAAACGCTCGGTATAATGCCGTAAAAAGAAAAGAGGATAAACAATGTCAGATATAATCGTGCCTCAGAGCGATGTGAAGCTCTGTACAAGAAATGTGAATCTATATTACGGAGAAAATCACGCTCTCAAGGATATAAACCTTGATATAAAGACAAATAAGATAACCGCCTTTATCGGTCCTTCGGGCTGCGGTAAATCCACATATCTGAAAAGCCTTAACCGTATGAATGATCTGATACCGGATTGTAAGATAACAGGTCAGTTCCTGCTTGACGGCGAGGACATCTACGCTGACGGCGTTGACACAAACGTACTGCGCCGCAGGATAGGAATGGTGTTCCAGAAGCCCAACCCCTTCCCGATGAGCATTTACGATAACATAGCATACGGACCGAGAGTACACGGTATAAAGAGCAAGGCAAAGCTCGACAGGATAGTCGAGGAGAGCCTTATCGGTGCGGCTGTTTTTGACGAGGTAAAGGACAGACTTCATAAATCCGCACTCAGCCTTTCGGGCGGTCAGCAGCAGAGGATCTGTATTGCAAGAGCGATCGCCGTTCAGCCTGAGGTCATTCTTATGGACGAACCTACATCGGCACTCGACCCTGTATCAACGCTTAAAATCGAGGAGCTTATGAACACGCTCAAGGAAAAGTACACGGTAGCTATTGTAACTCACAATATGCAGCAGGCAACGAGAATTTCGGACTACACGGCATTCTTCCTTGTAGGAGAAATGGTCGAGTACGCACCGACAGAAGAACTGTTCTCACGTCCCGTTGATAAGCGGACGGAAGATTATATCACAGGACGTTTCGGTTGATTTTATACGTTATGTGTGATATTATATTAGAAAGGGCAAACAGAAATGAGAGAAACATTTGAACATAAGCTCGGCAAGCTGAATAACGATCTTATCCGTATGGGCGGAATGATAGAGGAGGCGATAGCTTCAGCTATCACAGCACTGCGTGACAGCGATGCCGTTCTTGCAAAAAAGGTAGTAGACGGAGACAGAGCGGTAGATGAGGAAGAAAAGAACATCGAGAGCCAGTGCCTGTCTATAATACTGCGTGAACAGCCTGTCGCAAGAGATCTTCGTAAGGTTTCTGCGGCGCTCAAAATGGTTACAGATATGGAGCGTATAGCCGACAATGCCGCAGATATTGCAGAGATCAGCCTTACCGCAGACGTATCCGCTATTATGCACATAGTAAAAGAGATTCAGACTATGAGCGAAAAGGTAATAATAATGGTTTCACACTCTATAGATTCATTCGTAACAACCGATATGGAGCTTGCGAATGAAACGATAAAGGCTGACGATGAGGTTGACGAGCTGTTCGTTTCTATAAGAAACCGCATAGTAGAGCTTATAAAGAGCGAGCATTGCAGCGGCGATGTTGCGGTCGATGCCCTTATGATAGTAAAATATCTTGAAAGAATAGCCGACCATGCGGTAAATATCTGCGAGTGGGTGGAATTCTTCAAGACGGGAGAATACAAGAATACCCGTATTATATAAACTTGGAGGCTGATATAATGGCTGAACGTATCTATATTACAGAGGACGACGACAGTATAAGAGAGCTTGTGACGGTAGCTCTTTCGGCTTATTCATACGAGGTGGAGAGCTTTGTCAGTGCGGAGGATTGCCTTGCCGCAACCGAAAAGCAGGTGCCGGATATATTCCTGTTCGATATAATGCTGCCCGGTATGGACGGTGTGCAGGCAGTGAAGATTCTTCGTGAAAACGAGCAGACAAAGAATACGCCGATACTTATGCTGACAGCAAAATCAGCCGAGATAGACAAGGTGTTCGGGCTTGAAAACGGCGCAGACGATTATCTTACAAAGCCGTTTGGCATTATGGAACTTGCCGCAAGAATAAAGGCGCTTTTAAGGCGTTCCGGCAGAAGCGCATCAGACAGTGCTTCCGATAAGATTACGGCAGGCGGCATAACGGTAAACACATCTCTCAGAGAGGTGAGCCGTGACGGCAGACCGATAGAGCTTACGCTGAAGGAATACGAGCTTCTGCTGTATCTTCTTAAGAACAGGGCAAGAGTAGTCAGCCGTGAGGAGCTTCTCACGAAAGTGTGGGGCATAGATTTTGTCGGTGAAACAAGAACGCTCGATATGCACATAGGAACGCTCAGAAAAAAACTCAGCGACGATGCCGAGAACGCTCATCTTATCAAAACGGTAAGAGGAGTAGGCTACAGATTTATAGGAGAATAACAGGAGGACGTACAGATGAAAAAAGCACTTATAGTACGTTTTCTTATAGTAATTGCGATAGTTATGTCGGTGTGCGTTGTATCTGCTACCGCACTTCTTTCAAGCACGGAGCAGAACGTCAGAAAAAGCGATATGCTGACCTCTCTCGGGCTTATCCGTGTGATATATGAGGACGAAGCTAACCACGACTATGACCTTGCGAACAGATTAAGCTCACTTGTCGGCAACGCCAGAGTGAGCTTTATCAATAAGGACGGAACTGTATTTGTAGACACCTATATCGACGGTGAGCCGGACGATAACCACAGCACCCGTGAGGAGATAAAGCAGGCAGAGCTTACAGGAAGCGGAGTAGCCGTAAGATATTCAAAGACGCTCGGCAAAAATCAGATCTATGCCGCTATGAAGGTTAAGGACGACGATATAATCAGAATAAGCTACAATATAAACAGCTATATGGATTTTGCGTCAATGTTCATAGCACCCATGCTGATAGCCGCCGCAATAGGCATAATAGCAGGGCTTATAGCGGTGAGAAGTGTCGCCCGCCAGATAATGAAGCCGATAAACAGCATATCAAAGGCTATGAGCGGTATGAAATATGTCGGCGACGAGAAAATCTCTGCGGAGCTTGACGAGATACCCTCGCACAAATACCCCGAGCTTGACGAATTTGTCACAATGTTCAATTTTATGCGTAAAAGCATACAGGATAATATGAAGACGCTTGAAAACGAGCGTGAAAAGGAACGCTTCATACTTGAAAGCCTTCAGGACGGTGTAATTCTTTACGATAACGATCTTTCGGTAATTTCGATAAACCGTGCCGGGCTTAAGCTGCTCGGCGCTTCTGAGGAAAGCGGCGCCTTGACCGTACCCGAGCTTGCAAGAAAGCCCGAGATAATCAGCGGAGCGGAAAAAGCGGCAAACGAAGACAGGACGGTAACTATAGAAAGCACCGTTGACGGAAGAATTTTGCTCGTGCAGATATTCCCCGTATCCAAAAGCGGAATAGACGCAATGCACGGCGGACTTATGGTTATCCGTGACGTTACCGACAAACGTATGTCCGAACAGCTCAAAGCCGATTTCTTTGCAAATGCCGGTCACGAGCTGAAAACGCCGTTGACGGCAATTTCGGGCTTTGCCGAGCTTCTTGAAAACGGACTTGTGCCTCAGGATAAGAAGGATTATTATATCGGAAAAATTCTTACCGAAGCCAAGAGAATGTCAACAATCATCAGCGACATTCTTGAAATATCCTCCCTTGAAAATAAGACCACAGCCGAGGAAGTGACCGACTGTAAGCTGTCCGAGATATGCACAGCGGTAAAGGAATGTCTGGAGCCTGCGGCTTGCGCAAAGAACGTCACGATAGAACTGTCCGGCGACAGCTTTACCGTCCGTGCCGCATACAAGCACATATACGAGCTTGTCGAAAACATAGTCAGCAACGCCATAAAGTACAACAAGGACGGCGGCAGGGTTGAGATAACGCTTCACGATGTGGGCGAGACAGGCTGTATCTATGTAAGGGATAACGGCATAGGTATCCCTAAGGAATCGCTTAACCGTGTATTTGAGCGTTTCTACAGAGTGGATAAGGGCAGAAGCACCAAAGAGGGCAGTACCGGTCTGGGTCTTTCCATAGTAAAGCATATCGTCAACTGCTACGGCGGCACGGTAACTCTTGACAGCGAACTTGGCAAGGGCACTCTTGTCTGCGTAAGACTGCCGATTGCAAAGAATATTTCGGAGTAACCGCATATTTGATTTTTCGCTTGACACAGCGTTGCATTTATGATACACTAAACATATAATGAAGCATAAGTGCAAAGACCGTGTATGGCAAGAGTAACCGGGAAAAAGTTTCACAGAGAGCCGTGTAAGGTGAAAGACGGCAGACTGATTTGCGGTGAAGTGCGGCTGTACGGATTTTTTTATCCGGGTTGGCAGAGGGAACGTTAGACTTATCAGTATCTCTGCCCGTGTAGTCTGCGTTAAAGACATAAAGGGAGTGTAAGCTCCGAAGCGAAGTGGAACCGTGATAGAAATATCGCCTTCGTCTGTTATGCAGACGAGGGCGTTTTTATTTTCGGAGAAGGGTAGGAAACATATGTTCGATAAAATTAAAGCGGATATAAAATCGGTCAGAGAACGAGATCCTGCTGTAAAGAGCGATCTCGAGGTGTTTTTCCTGTATCCCAGCTTCAAGGCTGTAAGGGCATACCGCAGGGCGCATAAATGGTACCTTAAAAAGCATTATTTCATTGCAAGGTGGATATCACAGCGTGCTTTGCGGAAAACGGGTATAGAGATACACCCCGGCGCAACGATAGGAAAGGGCTTGTTTATCGATCACGGAAGCGGCGTTGTAATAGGCGAAACTACCGAGATAGGTGACTACTGCACGCTTTATCAGAACGTAACGCTCGGCGGTACGGGTAAAGATACCGGTAAACGTCACCCGACGCTTGGCAACAATGTAATGGTAGGCTCAGGTGCAAGGGTTCTCGGTCCTTTTAAGGTGGGCGATAACGCAAAGATAGCCGCAAATGCCGTTGTGCTGTCGGAGGTACCGCCTAACTCAACTGCGGTCGGCGTTCCTGCAAGGATAGTCCGCCGTGACGGTCAGAGGGTAAATGCCTGCGACCTTGACCAGATACACATTCCCGACCCTGTGGCACAGCAGATATGTGCCTTGCAGAGCAGGCTTGAAACAATGCAGAGCGAGATAGATCTGCTCAGAGAAGAACTTAAGGCAACACCGCACAATTAACGGCTATCGCCTTTGCCGCACGCTTGCTTGCATATTTCCCGTCATCTTGCACAAATTTCGCTTGACAGGCGCAAGCCTGCCTGCACTCAATTTATACAATCTGACGAAAAATCTGACTGCGCAATCGCACGACAATAATTATGCGGTATTGCCTTAAAGAAAACAATATTAAATAAAAGCGAGGATAAGAAAATGCAGTTATATAATTCACTGTCACACAAAAAGGAAGAATTCGTGCCGAATGTCGAGGGCAAGGTAAATATGTACACCTGCGGACCTACCGTGTACCACTTTGCACACATAGGAAATCTGCGCAGCTACATTATGGAGGATGTGCTTGAAAAGTACCTGCGCTATGTCGGCTACGATGTAAAGCGTGTAATGAACATTACCGATGTAGGACATCTGACAAGCGACGGCGACACAGGCGATGACAAGATGCTGAAGGGCGCAAAGCGTGAGCATAAGACGGTTATGGAGATAGCAAAGTATTACACAGACGCTTTCTTCGAGGACTGCACGAAGCTGAACATCAAGCGTCCCGACGTTGTAGAGCCTGCAACTCACTGTATCGCAGATTTCATCAAGGTAATTTCTTCCCTTATCGAAAAGGGCTACGCTTACGAAGCAGGCGGAAATATCTATTTTGATACCTCCAAACTCGAAAAGTATTATGTTTTCAACGATTTCAAGGAGGAAGACCTTGCGGTTGGGGTTCGTGAAGGTGTTGAAGAGGACGGCAACAAGAGAAACAAGGCAGACTTCGTTCTGTGGTTCACAAAGTCAAAGTTTGACGCTCAGGAACTCAAGTGGGACAGCCCGTGGGGAGTAGGCTACCCCGGCTGGCATATCGAGTGCAGCTGCATAAGTATGAAGCATCTCGGTGAATATCTTGACATTCACTGCGGCGGCATCGACAATGCATTCCCCCACCACACAAATGAGATAGCACAGAGTGAGGCTTACCTCGGTCATAAGTGGTGCAACTACTGGTTCCACGTTCACCACCTTAATACAAACAGCGGCAAGATGAGCAAGTCAAAGGGCGAATTCCTTACAGTATCACTGCTTGAAAGCAAGGGCTACGACCCCGTGATATACCGTTTCTTCTGCCTGCTGTCACACTACAGAAAGTCGCTCGTATTCTCTTATGAAAATCTTGACAACGCAAAGGGCGCATACGAAAAGCTGGTCGCTAAGATAGCACAGCTTTTAAAGGCGGAGCAGGGCGAGGTTGACAAGGCGGCTTACGATAAGCTCCGTGAGGGCTTCACCGCCGCTATGGACAACGATATAAACACATCGCTTGCAATCACTGCGCTGTATGACGTATTGAAGGCTGACACAACACCCGCAACAAAGCTGGCGCTTATCGCCGACTTCGACAAGGTGCTTTCACTGTCGCTTATCGAAAAGGCAAAGGCGGTAAACGAAAAGCCTGCCGATACAAATGATGAGCTTCCTGCCGAAATTCTTGAGCTTGCCGAGCAGAGAAAGCAGGCACGAAAGGATAAGAACTTCGCACTCGCCGATGAGCTTAGAGATAAGATAACCGCAATGGGCTACACCGTCGAGGAAACAAGACAGGGAACGGTTATAAAGAATAAGTAAGCAGGTTAATATGGCAAAAACGAGAGGCTGTTCTTTATTCAGGAGCTTCCCACATTAACATTCACCGCAGTGTTTCCACTGCGGTGTTTTTGCGCTTGAGGTTGCACTGTCGGCGCAGTTATGGTAAAATGTAAGTACAAAATAATACGGGAGGCAGTTATGAATAATATTGATAAGCTCACGCAAAAAATATTCAGCAAATTCAATGACGATTCGTTATTCTATTGCAATATATATCTGACCGGAACGGAAGAAAACAATGCGGTTGTTCTCTTTGATATGGAAGGTTTCATTTTAAAGGTTTGCCTTGACAAAGTTAAAACCGAATATACAATGCCTGAAGACAGCTATGTGCTTGTTTCTGAGATGTGCATTGATGAAAATGAAAATGTGATTCATTTCTCGGTATGGAGCGAAGAACGAGGTGATGAAGATTTTGAACTGAAGTTTGATCGGGCAAATGCGGAAATGATGCCATGCAGGAAAACATATTACTCCGATGGCGTATGGGATATAGTAGTTTGTAAGGCGGCTAATATATATGACAGATACAGCTTTGATGAAACTTTTATCAGCGAAGCTGAGCGTAATTACCTACCGCTTGTACTTGAACTTATGGAAATTATAGACAGCTCTAAAGCGAAACCTGAATTACCGGTTCTTACAGCTTATGCCGAAAAGTACGGCTTGAATGAGTTTACCGCAATCATCTTAAAGAATGTCAGACGTGCTAAAACAGGAATTTCAAATAAACGTTTCAGCGGGCTTGATGATGTGAAATATGAACCGCTCTGGCGTGAACTGTATATGATTTTTTGGGGGCTTTGCAAGGATTATCCCACTATATCGGAAATAATCGGACTTGAACCCGAAAACATTCGGATAAGAAAAAATATCACCGATACACTTTATAAAGCAGGCTATGAGGGCGTTTATCCCGATTTCAGAAAAACAGGTGAGCTTAAAGGTGTACATCTGACTCAGAGTTATGATAAGGCGTATTTGGTCGGTTGTGAGAAGAATGTCCTTTATATGGTACACTGCGATGAAATGTGCTCCGACGGAGAGCTGATAATCATATTCAGGAGCGGAACTATTGTGATGAAAGACGGCTTTGACTATAGTAATGCTGATATTTATTCAAGTATGTTCCGCAATGGCGGTTATCATATTTCAAACAGTTTTTCGTGCTGCACAGGAAACGAGGATATTTCACAAGCCGCCGCAATAGCTGTAAAGAGAGCAGAGCTGAAAAAGCTTACACGAAAGGAATGTAAAGCGGCTGACGTTGATAAGAATCTTTTGTCGTTCCTTCCTGTCGGAATGCTGATGGGTCTGTTATTCGGCGTTTTCTTGGCGCTCGGTATGATGATTGTTTTGTTCCTGTTTGAAATGTTTGTCGGGAGCAGTGCCGTTGAGGCGTTACAAGTGATAGTTGACAGTGGGTGGCTCTGTGCGTTCGGAGCATCCGGACTTGCGTTCGGGCTTGCAATGACGGTTTTAATGTATTTGGCAGGAAGAAAATAAGAGGTATAAATTATGCTTACTATGAGAAAAGGCTTTTCGATTTCCTTTGCCGATAAGCTCAGCGAAGGTTATAAAACGGACGGAAAATTCTTCACCGCAAACGTATCGGCACAAAAAACTCTGCCGTTGCTTGAGGATTTCATAAAACTGCACGAAAACGAGAGGCTGTTCTTTATTCTGGAGCTTCCCACTCCCCAAACCGCCGAGCCTAAGGACGAAAACGGAAATATCATCGCTTTCCACAAGGATATTTATTATCTTGACGATTGCACCTCCGCTATGATAAGAGATGTGCTGGATATTGTCGGGAAATTACTTCTCGATGACGGAATATCACAGTTCGGCGTCGGTTCTCATATAACAAACGATGAAATGATGATATGCAAGTACAACATCGTCAACTTGTACTGTAACGATGAGCAAAGCCCCCTTTATGACGGACTTTTCGAAAATGCCGGCATACGCAAGGAGAATAACCTCGTCACCGCATCGGATATGCTTTCTCCCGTAACTCCCGGCGAATGCACAATGTGCGAACAGGACGGCAGGACGGTCTACGATATACCGTCCGTGTTCGCCGAGCTTGGAATGTATATGGCGGAAAGATGCGAGGAATAATAAAATTCTATTGCTTTTTAATATTATAGCGGAAAGGCTTGTTTTATAACGAACTTAAACGCAACAATTTTTGTGCTTTGAGGCGGTTAATAAATTCGTGAGTATATCGGTGCAACTGCTCTAACATTGACTCTTCAAAAAAACGCCACTAACCTGAGATATATGTACTAACTTGCGGACGTGTAGCGTTAAGCGTCCCTGCATTGACAGGATATACAATGTTCAGGTGGTTATTCGAGTTTAGCCAACACCCCAGGCGGGGTGTGGGTATGGGTAAGGAAAGAGGGAGCCAAGAGGGAGAAAACCTAAGGGACAGGGAGAGGGGCTGTCAAGTCCCTTGTCCTGATCCCTTTGGTTGTCTCCCTCTTACATATTGACAGGTGTACCTATTCGAATAGCGAACCCGAGAAGTGCTATCCGACAAACAGAACTATCGGTAGCTTTGAAACAGTCATATTTTGCTGCTCTTACAATAAAAATACTGCTGATTCAGATTTCATCTGTATAAAGCGTTTTGATGGCATATTCCGTGCTGTTTGGGATATGCAATTCACCCCTCCAAAAGTTACGCATATAATACTAAAAAAGCGACAGAAGTTACGGTGGCTCCGCCCTTGAATTGCCGTACATGGCTTTACCTGTCGCTTTTTTTGATTTCAGAACCCGTACAGGCGGTAGATTTTACATAAATATTGCGAGAAATTTCAATTCCTGTTGCAAAAATCCGCCCGTTATTCAGGATAAACACCAAAAAATGAATTAAAAATGTAGGAATCTGCAGTATGACGGATATTTACATTCATACGTCATAATTGGCAAAAAACGTCCCGATTCCGATAAAAAGAAGCGGAAAACCCTAAAATCAGTCATATCCGCAATCCGATTTCCGACATACTGTTGGCACAACTGCATAACTGCTTTGCGAAAAATTCATCAAGATATTATGCAGATTTCACAAAATGCAAGAAACAAATAAAAAACTTGCAAAAAAGCGTTGACAAATCACCCCGCCGTCAGTATAATAATACTTGTAAGCAACGGAGCTGAACGAACACAAAAAGTTCGTGCGGCTCCTTTTGTTTTAAGGCAATACCGCATTATTATTGTCGTGCGATTGCTTAGTCAGATTTTTCGTCAGATTGTATAAATTGAGTGCGGGCAGGCTGACGCCTGTCAAGCGAAATTTGTGCAAGATGGCGGAAAATATGCAAGCATTGCGTGCGGCAAAGGCGATAGCCGTTAATTGTGCGGTATTACCTTAAGCGGGATTGCAAAAGTTCTGCAGTATCTGCAAAGGCGCAGAGGGGTGCAGATAGAATTTTTTCAGACCCGTTTCAAGAAAAAAGCGGCACAGCCGCAGTCAGAAAATTACCTATTGAAAGGGGCGGTTATCAATGGATTTCTTATCCACGCTAACTCTTGCTGCCGAGTCGGCAGACAAAATTCAGGAAACTGTTAACGCCACGATGTTCAACGTCGGCGACGGCAACGGTATATGGTACCTTATCGGTGCCGCATTGGTATTCTTTATGCAGTGCGGTTTCGCAATGGTTGAAACAGGTTTCACCAGAGCAAAGAATGCCGGCAACATTATAATGAAAAACTTAATGGACTTCTGCCTCGGTACGATTGCATTCGTACTTCTCGGCTTCGGTCTGATGCTTGGCGAAGATACATTCTTCGGACTTATCGGTGTTCCGAATCTTGACGTTCTTACTCAGCTTTCAGACTTCAACAGATGTGCAGAGTTCGTATTCAACTTAGTATTCTGCGCTACCGCAGCAACGATAGTTTCAGGTGCTATGGCAGAGCGTACAAAGTTCATCAGCTACTGCATCTACTCATTCGTTATCAGCCTTGTCGTTTATCCTATCGAGGCTCACTGGATCTGGGGCGGCGGCTGGCTCGCACAGCTCGGCTTCGTTGACTTTGCAGGTTCAACGGCAATACATATGGTCGGCGGTCTTACGGCTCTTATCGGTGCCGCAATGGTCGGACCTCGTATCGGCAAGTTCAGCAAGGACGGTAAGCCCAGAGCTATCTTAGGTCACTCTATCCCTCTCGGCGCACTCGGTGTATTCATCCTCTGGTTCGGTTGGTACGGATTCAACGGTGCCGCAGCCTCCAACGTAGATTACCTCGCAGATATATTCCTTACCACAACAATTGCTCCCGCAGTTGCAACGGTAGTAACGATGATATTCACTTGGCTTAAAAACGGCAAGCCCGATGTTTCGATGTGCCTTAACGCATCGCTCGCAGGACTTGTAGCTATCACAGCTCCCTGTGCTGACACAGACGCACTCGGCGCAGCAATAATCGGTATTGTTTCAGGCTTACTGGTTTGCTTCGGTGTTTGGCTGCTCGACTACAAGCTCAAAGTTGATGACCCTGTCGGCGCAGTAGCAGTACACTTCTTCAACGGTGTATGGGGCTCTATCGCAGTAGGCTTATTCGCAACAGGTAAAGGTCAGAACGGCATCACAGGTCTGTTCTACGGCGGCGGATTCAAACAGCTCGGTATCCAGTTACTCGGTGTTGTTTCGGTTTGTGCATTCACAGCAGTAACGATGTTCCTGACATTCTATATCTTAAAGCACACGATCGGCCTGAGAGCTTCAAGAGAAGAAGAACTCAAGGGTCTTGATACAACAGAACACGGTCTGCCGAGTTCCTACGCAGATTTCGTTATCGCAGGCGACAGCGTATACAGCGGTTCTTCCGCAGAAGATACTGCAGTTGTTACTACGGCTGCTCCTGTTGAAACCTCTGTACCCGTACAGCACGTTTCAAAGGCAAGAGCTCCTATCAGCGACAGCGATGTAAAGATGACAAAGGTAGACATTATCGCAAACCAGGAGAAGTTCGAAGTTCTCAAGCACGCACTTTCATCTATCGGTATCACCGGTATGACGGTATCCCATGTAATGGGCTGCGGTATGCAGAAGGGTTCAACTGAGTTCTATCGTGGTGTTCCCGTAGACGCAAGACTTCTTCCCAAGATGAAGGTCGAGATCGTAGTTTGCAAGGTTCCTGTTGAAAAGGTCGTAGAGGTTGCCAAGAATGCACTCTATACCGGTAAGATAGGCGACGGTAAGATTTTCGTATACGACGTTGAAAACGTAATCAAGGTTCGTACAGGCGAAGAGGCTTACGAGGCTCTGCAGGATAACGATTAACGGCAATTCAGAATTCAGCATAGGTTCTTCCTTGAATGTTTTGCACCGTCCTTTTTATAGGGACGGTGCATTTTTGCGTTAAACACTTGCTTTTTTCTCCGAAATGTAGGATAATATACTATAGATATTTCAGACTGTGGAAAAATCTCTATCATTATCAAAAAATGGGGTTGAGGGGCGTAGCCCCCATACAGGTCGTCAGCCATTTGTGCCACTGCATCGTGCAGTGGCTTTGTGTGGCTGACTGCAAGCATCCTTGCTTGGTCTAGGGGCGGTAGCCCCAGTAATATAGCCCCTTCCCAGGGGGAAGGGGTTTGGGGATTCGGCAAGGATGCCGAGATAGAACGCCCAAAGGCTTTGCAGGACGCAAAGCCCACAAAGCGTTCTTATAGGGATAGAGAACTTGTTCTATTCTTTTAAATAACAGACTTTTTCTACAAGCTGTAATATACTATAGATATTTATGCCCCGTCGGCAAATAAAAAACAAGAGGTATTACTATGCAATTCAGACAGGTAGATGTATATACGAAAAGTGAAGCGATACAGGTGCTTGTAATGCGCCTGTCCGAGCTTGGACTTAACGGATTTATAATTCACGATCCCGCCGATTTTGAGGAGTTCCTCGAAAACAAGGAGTATAACTGGGATTATGTAGACGACAGCCTTATGGGACTTAAAACCGTAGAACCGCACATAACCTGCTATGTGCAGGATAATGAGCAGGGGACGGAAATGCTCTCCGCACTCGGCGGCACTCTTGATGAGCTTAAGGAAAACGATACGGACGATTTTTACGGAAGCCTTGACGTAACGATAGATTGCGTGCGTGAGGAGGATTGGGCAAATAACTGGAAGCAGTATTACAAGCCGTTCACGGTAGGCGAAAAGCTGATAGTAAAGCCGAGCTGGGAAGAAGTAGAGAACACAGACGGCAGAAAGATACTTGAGATCGACCCCGCTTCGTCATTCGGAACAGGTCAGCACCACACCACCCGTCTTGTAATGGAGCTTCTTGAAAAGCAGATACACGAGGGCGACAGAATGCTCGATCTCGGCACGGGAAGCGGCATACTGTCCATCGCAGGACTTCTGCTCGGCGCAAAGCAGGCGGTAATGGTGGATATATTCGAAAATTCGGTACGCACCGCAAAGGAAAATACCGAAAAGAACGGCTTCGGCAGTGATATGGTTTCCGCTTATATAGGAAATATCAGCGATGATGAGCCGCTCAGAGAGAAGATAGGCACAGGCTTTGATATAATTACCGCCAATATAGTAGCTGATGTAATCGTGTCAATGTCGCCCTATTTCAGCGGATTTTTAAAGAAGAACGGCAAGCTGATAGTGTCGGGCATTATCACCGAGCGGCTTGACGAGGTGCTGTCGGCACTGAAGGAAAATAATATAAAGGTTGAAAGCATATCGGAAAAAGAGGGCTGGAACGCTATTCTCTGCACCTGCAATCCGTAACGTAAAATGCGTATGCACCATATAATGAGATAAACTGTCAGAAGGAGTTGATCTTATGAGTGGTGCATACTTAATGCTTTTCGCTATGATTTTTCTCGGTATTATGGGGGCTGTTAACGTTATTCTTTTCATCGGAAATCTCGGCACGCCTGCCGCTCCGCCTGTCAGCGTAACGCCCGACGGCTGTGACGATGTGGAGGGAAAGGTAAGAGCCGCCCTTAAAGCGACAGACGGCAAGGTTATAATAAATGCCGGCGAAGAATTGCTCAGCGACAGCGAGTTCGCCGTTATATGCCGTAATCTTATCGCTGACTGTCCGAGAGTGACACTTAGAGCGACAAAGAAAAAACAGATATAGAATTTGAAGAACTGGAGGCTGCGTGTTGGATAATCAGAAGGTCGATATTTCCGTAGAGCTGAGCGGCTCTGTGGAGGACGTTATATATAAAAATGCCGATAACGGCTACACTGTCATAAATCTCGGCTGTGACGAAGGGCTTATAGCGGTAGTCGGAAATCTGGGAGACGTGAATGAGGGCGAACGGCTTAGTCTGCGTGGCGGATGGATAACAAGCCCAAAGTACGGCAGACAGTTCAAGGCGGCAATGTGCGAGCGCTCAATGCCCGAAACGGAAAGCGAAATATCCGCCTATCTCGGCTCAGGCGTTATAAAAGGGCTTGGCCCCGCCATAGCAAAGAAAATAGTAAAGCAGTTCGGTACGGAGGCACTGGATATAATAGATAACGATTGTATGCAGCTCACCGTGATAAAAGGCATAACTTCCGACAAGGCGCTGTACATATCAAACGAATATCACAAGATAACAGGCGTAAACGAGGTCATAAAATTTCTCGGCGAATATAATTTCGGACCTGCCCACGCAATAAGCGTATGGTCTGCATTTGAGCACGACAGCATAAAGCAGATTAAGACAAACCCCTATATACTATGCACAAGCGGTATAGATATAGATTTCCGTTCGGTCGATCGTATGGCGGCAGATCTCGGCTTTGATGCGGAGAACAGCGATCGTGTACGGGCAGGTATAGTGTACGTCCTGCACGAAAACGCAAACGCAGGTCATACCTGCCTGCCGACCGAAAAACTGCGTGAATCCGTCTGCGATAATCTCGGTATTGAACGCAGACAGTTTGAATCCTGCCTTGATGACTGCGAGGAGAAGGACTGGGTAGTAAGAATAACGCTCGGAAAGCGTGAGTTTGTATATCTCCCCGAATACTACCTTGCGGAAACCTATATTGCAAAAAAACTCGCCTTTATGCTGAGAACCTCCGCACAGTATGAAAAGGATTATTCCGATGAGATAAGAGGAGTAGAGTTTTCGGAGAATATACAGTACGAGGATCTTCAGCGTGCGGCTATCAGCGCCTGTCTTACAGGCTCTGTATTTATTCTGACGGGCGGTCCCGGCACAGGTAAAACCACGACCCTGAACGGTGTTATCAAGATTCTTAAAGCGCAGAAGAAACGCATACTTCTGTGCGCCCCGACAGGCAGAGCGGCAAAGCGTATGTCCGATCTCACAGGCGAGCCTGCAAGAACTATCCACAGATTGCTTGAGGTCGATTTTAACGCAAAGGGCGAGCTTAAATTCAAGCGCAACGAAACAAATCCGCTCCCTGCCGATGTTGTAATAGCCGATGAAATGTCGATGGTTGATGCGCTTCTTATGTGTTCGCTTGTAAGAGCGATTAAGCCCACATCTAAATTCATTATGGTAGGCGACTCAAATCAGCTTCCGTCCGTAGGCGCAGGAAACGTGCTGAAGGATCTTATAGCGTCGCATTATATTCCGTCAGTGGAGCTTAAAGAGATATTCAGACAGGCGGCGCAGAGCCTTATAGTAACAAATGCCCACAGAATAGTAAATGGCGAATTCCCCGTACTTGACGACAGACAGAACGACTTCTTCTTTATGAACAAGTCGCTTGAAAGCGATATTGCCGGGCTTGTGATACAGCTTGCAAAACAGCGTCTGCCCGATACCTACGGTTTTTCGCCGATAGACGATATACAGGTGCTTTGCCCTACAAAAATGGGCATGGCAGGCACAAAAGAGCTTAATAAACAGCTCCAGTCGGCACTGAACCCGCCGTCACAGAATAAGGCGGAGCTGAAATTCTTCGATGTTATTTTCAGAACAGGCGACAAGGTAATGCAGACGAAGAATGATTATGATGTGCTGTGGACAAAAAACAATGAAAAGGGAAGCGGAATTTTCAACGGAGATATAGGAATCATCCGCTCAGTAGACCGCTTTTCCCAGAACGTGACCATAGACTTTGAGGGCAGAGTAGCGATATACACCTCCGAAATGCTGAGAAGGCTCGAACACGCTTATGCCATCACGATACATAAAAGTCAGGGCAGCGAGTATGATGCGGTGATAATTCCGATAACCGCCTTCACACATAACCTGCTTTACAGAAATCTGCTTTACACGGGAGTTACCCGTGCTAAGAAAATGATAATAGTTATCGGCACAAAGGAGCTTGTGAAAACAATGGTGGATAACAACAGGAAAATGCTGCGTTATTCGCTGTTAAGACCGTTGCTCGAAAAAGAGATGAACCATAAGGATACCGAAGAAACCGATGACGAAAAAACGCAGAGCGATTAATATCCCCGTGCTATAAAACAAAAACCGATTATTAATACAGCATAATGAAATGTATCGCCAACACTGCTTAAAACAGTTTCCGTACCGACTAGGCATTAATAATTTCGTGAGTACATCTGTACAACTGCTCTAACATTGACTCTTCAAAAAAACGCCACTAACCTGAGATATATGTACTAATATGCGGACGTGTAGCGTTAAGCGTCCCTGCATTGATAGGATATACAATGTTCCGGTGGTTATTCGAGTTTAGCCAACACCCCGACGGGGTGTGGGTATGGGTAAGGAAAGAGGGAGCCACGAGGGAGAAAACCTAAGGGATAGGGAGAGGGGCTGTCAAGTCCAGCGGAGCTTTAGCGGAGTGCACGAGCCTTGCGTGAGCGAGGCTCAGACTTGTACCTGATCCCTTTGGTTGTCTCCCGCGTGAATAGCAGCAACGTTATTAAATGGAATAGCAAACCCGAGAAGTGCTATCCGACAAAAAGAACTATCGGTAGCTTATTATCATAGTCAGAACTGAACAATATAGCATAGCCACATCAGACAAAAAACTTTTTCAACAAGCAAAAACCGTATGCCCCGATAAAGTGCATACGGTTTATTTCTGATATATCGGCTTTGTTTCGTTTCCCGCCGTTAATTTTTTTTCTTCTCTTTTCTGAACACAAACACCTTGCTGAAAACATAATTCAGCACCAGCACAACAATGTTCGAGAATACCTTCGCACAGAACTCATAAAGCCCGTTCTCGATGCCCGGAAGATTTACAAGCAGGAACATTATTATAAGGTCAACAAACAGCGTGAACAGCCTTGCCGCATAGAACGACAGAGCCTGAAGGGTGTTTTTTGCAAAGCCCTTTACCTTGCTTTGAAATACCCATATCCTGTTCGTGATATACGCAAATGTCACCGACACTATCCACGATATGATGTTGGGCAATACCGTTGAAGAATCCCCTCCGCTGAAATTGAGCCTGTACGTCCATTTTAAAAACAGAGGTACGCTTTCTTCGCTCGGGAATATACAGCGGATTATAAAGTACGTCACTATCGACACAAGCGTTGTAAGCGCCCCGAAGATAACATACATTATTATCTCACGGTATCTTGTGAAAAGCTCCTTCCACTGCGACGGGTGCAGAGCCATTTTAAATATTTCCTTGATCTTGTCCAATTACATATCCGCCATTTCGTCAAAATCTTCGCTGTGCAGATTGTCCTCGCCCATATCGCCGTGACCGTGCAGGTTTGCGCCGACCATATCTCTGCCTCTTACCATATACTTGTCACGCTCCAGCTTTACCGCCTCGTCAAGAATCTTCTTAACCTCTCTCGGCTTTTTGACTGATTTAAGTTCCTTGTTCGGAGTATCGCAATCCCTTGACGTTACCACGATAGTACCGCATCCGACCATCCTCTGACCCAGCGACAGCTTCATAGTCTTGTCAACTATCTTGTAAAGCTCGATCTCGTCCTCCTTGATATTGAGAAATCCCACCTTCGTATATAATACGCTTGACGTAAGTATATATCTTGTAAATGAGATAGGCATACCCATTATGCACTTTTTGCCGGTCCACAGAATTTCGCCGTAATCACGCTCGAGTTTTTTCATATTAGCCATAACATTTTTCCTTTCGCTTACCAGAGCTTGTCTTCGTGCGGACATCGGTTGATAGCGAAAGCTGCCCTCATCTCCACAAAACAACCGCATTTACTGCACATACCGTTAATAAGGCAGTCGCACTCCGTACATATTTCAAGACGTTTTTTGTACAGCGCTTCATCAGCTTTTTTCTCGTCGGGAATAAGTTCTATATTCTCTTTGATATTCTGAAACGCTTCGGCACTCATACGGCTCAGCAGACATCTTTTGCAGACGTTCATGAAAGAATTATTTCAACAACACTGCAGGGCGGAAGCGTGAATGTTATTCCGCTGTCGATCTTTGTTATCTTGTCAAATTCCGTGATTGTAACGTTTTCCGGCTCATCAAAGGTGTTGTGAGCATTGCTCTCTGCACTCAGTATCCTTGCCCTTACAGAGTCAAAACTGAATCCGCGTATATCCGCTTCTATCGTCCTGCATTCCGTAAGCGAGCAGTTTGAAACCGTTAAAGTCATTTCGTTGTCGCTGTTTACCGATACGCTCTGCGAAATAATGGGAAGATTATATCCCTCCTGCTTTTCGTCCTCTATACTGCTGTAGCACAGCTCTGCGTTCTGATGGTTCTTATACAGATCGAACACATGATATGTAGGTGTCAGTATCATTTTTTCGCCTTCCGTAAGGATAAGCGCCTGAAGAACGTTCACCGCCTGCGCAAGATTTGCCATAGAGATTCTGTCACAGTGGCTGTTGAAAATGTTCAGATTGATCGATGCCACCATAGCGTCACGCATCGTATTCTGCTGGAATAAAAATCCCGGGTTAGTGCCTTCCTCTACATTATACCACGTTCCCCACTCATCTACAACCAGTTTTATGTTATTTTCGGGATTATTTACATTAAGAATATCGCAGTGACGCTTTACAAGCGTTTCCATATACCATGTTTTTTCAAGCGTTATGTAATATTCCTCGTCGGTAAATCCGGTAGCGTTGCCCTTATCTTCCCATTGTCCCTTAGGCACAGTATAGTAGTGCAGGCTCAACGCATTCGTATGCCACGGCGTGATATTCTTTGTTATAACCTTCGTCCAGTTATAATCATCCCCATTCGGTCCGCAGGCGACCTTGTAAAGCTGATTTGCGCCGTAGTTCCTGCAATACGTCTGATACTGCTTGTAAAGTGCGGAATAATGCTCAGGCGACATATTTCCTCCGCAGCCCCAGTTTTCGTTTCCCACTCCGAGATACTTCAGCTTCCACGGCTTTTCCCTGCCGTTCTTCTTTCTTAACTGCGTCATAGGCGAATCGTTGTCCGAGGTGATATATTCTATCCACTCCGACATTTCCTGCACAGTACCCGAGCCGAGATTGCCCGTCAGATACGGCTCACAGCCTACCATCTCGCAGAAATTGAAGAATTCGTGCGTGCCGAAGCTGTTGTCCTCGGTCACTCCGCCCCAGTGGGTATTTATCATCTTCTTGCGCTGTGACTTTTCGCCTATGCCGTCCTTCCAGTGATACTCGTCCGCAAAGCATCCGCCCGGCCAGCGCAGAACAGGCATCTTAATATTCTTAAACGCCTCGACAATATCGTTTCTGATACCGTTAGTATTCGGAATACTGCTGTCCTCCCCGACGTAGATGCCGTTGTAGATACATCTGCCCAGATGCTCCGAAAAATGACCGTAGATCTCCGGGTTTATATGTCCCTTTCTGTCACTGCCGTTTATGTACATTTTTGTGCTCATAACTTTTTCCTTTCTTGATGTTTTATGCAAAGCCTGTTTACGACACATCTTGCCGTATGTACCGATTTTAGCATAATAACGGCATTTAATCAATAACTTATTGTGCAAATCCCCACAATTTAATTTATTAGCTCGGTTGACACAAACAGGGTAAAGCTATATAATATTTATAGACAGTAGCAAGAAAAGAGGTATTTCTATGAGCTGTAAAGCACTTATTTTCGACCTTGACGGTACGCTTTTGAATACGATTGACGATCTGGGCGACAGCGCAAATCACATTTTATGCAAATTAGGATTTCCTACCCACACGATAGAAGAATACAAATATTTTGTCGGAAACGGCATACCTAAGCTGATAGAGCGTTGCCTGCCGCCCGACAGGCAGGAGTATAAGGAGCAGGCGCTCGCTATGTTTATGGAGTATTATTCCGCTCACAGCGAGGATAAGACCGCCGTCTATGACGGCATACCCGAGCTTTTACGTTCCGCCCGTGAAAAGGGTATGAAGCTCGGTGTCATAACCAACAAGGCGCACGATATAGCACAGCAGGTCGTTCCGCATTTTTTAGGCGGCGGCGTGTTCGATTATATAAGAGGACTTGACGACAGGATAAAGGCAAAGCCCTGCCCCGACGGTGCACTTGACGTAGCAGAAAAGCTGGGCGTACAGCCCTGCGAGGTGCTGTACATAGGCGACAGCGGAGTCGATATGCAAACCGCCCTAAATGCAGGGTTCACATCCTGCGGAGTTTTGTGGGGCTTTCGCACCGAAAAGGAGCTTCGTGACAACGGCGCAAAGTATATCGCCCGTAAGCCCGCAGACATTCTTGAAATAATGAGCAAGTGAGGGCAGAGTGAGGATAGTATGAGAAAACAGTTTCTTGAGATAGGTAAGATAGTAGCGACACAAGGACTTGGCGGCGAAGTCAGAGTACAGTATTACTGCGACAGCGCCGATGTTATATGCAGCTTTGACAGGCTGTTTTTGGGAAAGGACAAGCAGGAGCTTGAGGTCGAAAAGGCACGTCCGCATAAAACTCTCGCCGTGCTTAAGCTCGGCGGCATAGATAATGTTGACGAGGCTAAGACGATAGTCGGCAAAATGCTGTATATGGATCGTGACGATGTAGAACTGCCCGAGGGCGTAAACTTCATTCAGGATCTTATCGGTCTTGAAGTCCGTGACGCAGATACAGGCAAGGTTTACGGCAAGGTCACCGACATATACCAGCACGGTGCGGCGGACGTATACGAGCTTAAGACCCCCGACGGCAAGGAGCTTATGTTCCCTGCGATCCCTGAGGTCCTGCTCGAAAAAAACATAGATGACGGCTATCTTGTTATAAGACCGCTTGACGGCTTGTTTGACGAAGAATAAACGGAGAACCTATGATAAGGATTGATATAGCTACCCTCTTTCCCGATATGTGCGAATCGTACCTGTCGGAAAGCATAGTCGGCAGAGGAAGAAAAGCAGGTCATATAGATATACATTGTCACAATATCCGTGACTATGCCGGAAATAAGCACAACCGTGTCGATGACAAGGCATACGGAGGCGGCACGGGTATGGTTATGCAGGCACAGCCTATATATGACTGCATAACCGCAATAAAGCAGGAGTCGGATACTTCTCCCCGTGTGATATATATGTCGCCGCAGGGCAGAGTGCTGACGCAGGATATTGTAAAAGAGCTTGCCGCAGAGGACAGCCTTATAATACTTTGCGGACATTATGAAGGCGTTGACCAGAGAGTGCTTGATGAGCTGAATGCGGAGGAGATTTCGGTAGGAGATTACGTTCTGACCGGCGGTGAGCTTCCTGCACTTATACTGACCGATGCGATAGCAAGACTTCAGGACGGAGTGCTTCCCAACAGCGATGCCTACAGCATAGAGAGCCATTATAACGGCCTGCTTGAGCATCCGCAGTATACCCGTCCGGAGATATGGCACGACAGAGCCGTTCCCGCTGTTCTGCTGACAGGCGCACATGATGCCGTTGCAAAATGGCAGGAAGAAACCGCCATTGAGGTTACCCGCAGAAAACGTCCGGATATGCTGTATGACCACCGTGTGAACGGCGAGACTTACGCAAGATATATCCGTGTGTTTGTGCCGCATAAAGAACGTGAGTACGATATAGTCGCCTTTATGAAGATGATATTTCACAGGCGCATTCTCACAAACCGTGAGCAGAAGATATTAAAGCGTATGATGCCTGTGCTTGATTCACTGCCGACGCCGCCCGAATGCGAAGAAAACAGCCGTATATGGCTGAATGCGAAAAACGCAGGACGTATTCTCGATATGTACGCTCCGCTTTTTGATATGCTGAGAGAGCACGGGATAGATTACCGCATAGAGTACAGCGACACCCCCGACGGAAAGCCCATTGCCGAAAACGAAAATTTCACTGTGTTCGCATAAAAATCGTATACGAAAGCCGCCGATGAGCAGTTCATCGGCGGCTTTATTGCAAACGGTATTGTAAAATTACATTAAATCCGCCGCCTTATCACGCCCACAGCACCCCACCGCAACCGCCACTCCGCACTATCCCTCGAAAAGCACTATCACACTTGCCTCCCTTGTCAAAGGTGAGGTGCTGTCGCCCGAAAAAATTCGGGCGACTACCGGAGGGATTGCTCTCCATCCGCACCATCAATTAGTTTTTCCGCACTATCTCAATCACTTTTCGTACTGCAATCGTCTGTGTGCTTATATGGTTTTGCATTTGCACTATCCCACTCGCTTTTCGTAGGGTGAGCGTCTGTGTGTGCTTTATTTGTTTCGCATCCTTGCGAAACTTTGGGCACACACGCTTAAGGCATCCTTGCCTTGCTTGCCCCTCCCGTTGCATCGACCCTCTCCATTTCTACAACCTTTGCAAAAGAACATTTATCACTTGCCTTGCTCGCTTGACTTTAAATTAAAAGTGTGCTAAAATAAGTTTACGGAGCGCTGGTGGATAAGCAAGCGCACCTCAGAAAGCGACAAAGATACCAGAAAAAATACCAATTATCACTTGAAAATCGGTTCGTTTCGGGGTATAATAGATTCAGTCCTAGGATCAAACGAACAAAGGAGGAACAGATATGAAGTTCAACAGCAAACTATTCAGCCAGCTGGTGGTGTATCTGGCAAAAAATGCCAAAGAACTTAACGGAGAGTATTATCGCACCAGAAAGGAACTTTACCAGATATTAGGGACCGCATGCTGCACTGAGCCGGAAACAGTGAGATCCTGGACAAGACCTGGGAGAGCGCCAAATCCTACTAGCCTGGTCAGACTCGAAAACCTGCTGCAAGTAAAACCCGGATTTTTCGAGATTGGCGATGATGAGGTGCTAAGCACAATGGAGAATTACGCAATTAAAAAGGAGGAAGTAAAAATGATTTCAGATTTTACCAAAAATAAGATTTTTGAGCTCAATACATTATTGAGAGAATATTTTCAAGATATGGATACTACAGATGATAGGCTTTACGCATTGTCATTGCAGGTAGACGATTTAAGAATCACTGTACCAAAAAAAATTTATGATGAGACAGAACTGTTTATTCGCCAAGATCTTGCAGACTTTGTATCCGACGATGGAGAAGGGAGCGATGAGGAAGCTTATTATGAACGCCTTAAAAAGCTTTTCGCCCTAGCTGACAGATGGGAAGACATAGCGACTCAATCACTTATGCCGTATATGATCTAACAAGGTAATATTTGGAAACCGCTGTCGAGTACAGCGGTTTCTTTTTTCAGCACTCTTCAAAATTGTGTCCGGTAGTAAAGCAATAATGCTTTAACAGCACCCACAGCACCCCACCGTGACCGCCACTCCGCACTATCCCTTGCTATGCACTATATTCTTGGCTTCCTTGTCAAAGGGAGCTGGATTGCGACAAGGCTACTTCTTATTATAAATTGCAACATTTTGCGATTTTATCAACGTTAATATTCGCTCAACCCTATCTGTCGCAAGACTGAGGGATTGCTCTCCATCCGCACCATCAATTAGTTTTTCCGCACTATCTTCCTCCAAACTCCCCAACACAAAAATCCGCCATTTGCAATAAACAGCGGATTCTTTATATTCAATTCTCAGCACTCGTCAAAATGGTGTCCGGCAGTAAAGCAATAATGCTTTAACAGCACCCACAGCACCCCACCGTGACCGCCTTTTCCGCACCAACCCTTCCAAAACCGCACTATCCCTTGCTCTGCACTATCACACTTGGCTCCCTTGAGTAAAGGTGAGCTTCTGTTGCTGAGCTTTGCTCAGCCAACTATTGAGGGATTGCTACACCACCCTTTGCCTCGCACTAACCCTTACCATACCCGCAAACAACTGTACCCAAATAAACCGATATACAACAAAAAGATTGAGTTTCAAAAAACGTGCCACAGGCACCTTTTTTGAGGATGACAAAGCAATAATTTATAAGTTCAGGGAAACTTTTTATCTTGCAAAAAGTTTCCCTGACCCTTCAAAAAATCGCTTTATATTAAGAAATTTCGCTTTCTGCGGAAAGCGATTTAAGGCTCCGCCTTAAAAATCTGCAACCTTTTGAAAAAGGTTGACTAAAACTTTAATTTCCCACTTTCAACTATTACCGCCGGTAACGTAAGCTAAGCAAAGCTCAATCAAATAGAACGGCGAACAGTCAGCGGCAACCCGCCGCAAAAAAAGCGGTCACAGCAACCACCATGACCGTCCATATTTAATTTATTACTCTGTGTAACCCCGCCGTTCCACCACGTTCTGCCAACCCCAAACATTTCCAAAGGCGGAATTTACAGTGGCTTTCAGCCACCTTAGTCCTCAAGCCCCTTGAGCGCCTGGAATTCTTCCTTCTTGATTCTTATTTTGCCGTCCTTGATCAGCTTTACATCCTCCCTTTTGAATGCCGTAGCAGCGGCATCGGGATTCTTGTCGAGCTTTACCTTGAGTACGCCTGTCAGCAGGTTTGCATCCTCAACGATACCTCTGCCCTCGGCTGTTTCCACAAGAGCACCGACCTTAGGAGTTATCGCAAGAAGCTCCTCATAGCAGTTCTGCTCATATTTAAGACAGCACATAAGTCGTCCGCAGGTGCCTGAAATCTTTGTGGGATTCAGCGACAGCGATTGCTCCTTAGCCATCTTTATAGACACCGGCTGAAATTCTCCGAGGAAGGTCTTACAGCAGAACGGTCTGCCGCAGATTCCGAGTCCGCCGAGCATCTTCGCCTCGTCACGCACACCTATCTGACGCAGCTCTATTCTTGTACGGTAAACCGATGCAAGATCCTTTACAAGCTCTCTGAAATCCACTCTGCTTTCAGCCGTGAAATAAAATAATATCTTGCTTCCGTCAAAGGTACAGTCAATATCAATAGGCTTCATTTCCAGCTTATGCTCGGCTATCTTCTGAGCAAAGACCTTCATTATCTCCTGCTCTTTTTCACGGTTCTTCTTCTGCGTTTCAAGATCCTTGTCGGTAGCTATGCGGATTATGCTCTTGAGCGGCTGTACCACCTTGTCGTCCTCAATCTCACGGTTCGCTATAACGACCTCGCCGCACTCAACGCCTCTTGCGGTTTCCACTATAACGTGACTTCCGCACTTGACCGTATTTTTATTCGGGGAAAAGTAGTATATCTTCCCGACATCCTTGAATCTGACTCCTATAATTTCAGTCATTTTTACCCTTTCTTATTTGCCTATTGTAAAACAGCAAACAGCTTTGCAGGTATATATGCCTGCATCAGCTTTACATTTATATTAGTTCCGTCCATAAGCGCAAAGGCGCTGAGCACCTCGTACAAGGCATACAGCCTTGCCTTAGTCAGACATAGCAAAGGCTCGCCGCCGGTTTCAAGCGCTCTGAGCGACTCGGTCACATTCTCGTAAAGTATCGTTATTACCCCGTACAGATCCTCTCTTGTCGTGCAGGCGGTCATTGCAACGGCGGCCGAATATTCGTCTTTCTTCGATAATGCCTCTGTCACCTTTTTGGCTGTTTCATACAGCTTTATGCGCTTTTCGTCAGAGAGTATATCCCGTATTCTGCCCGGATTTGTCCCGTACAGCTCTACCGACCGTTTCGCCGTGTCGCTGTCATAACCGTTGTATTCAAGACAGGAAACGCATTCCTCCGCAGTCATGTCCGATATCGGTATGCAAACGAGCCTCGACTTTATCGTTTCAAGTATCTGCGAGGTGTTTGAGCAGGTGAAAATGTAACGGTTATATTTTGACGGTTCTTCTATCGCTTTGAGCAGAACGTTCTGCTGCTCCTCCGTCATTTCCTCGCAGTCCTCATAGATGAAAACACGGGTGTCGCTGTCATTGGGGAGCGTTGAAGCAAAGCATACATTATCACGCACGCTTTCCTTGCTGTACTTTTCGCCCTTGGCATAGATAACATCTGCGTGTTCGCCCGTTATGATATTCCGACAGCTCCTGCATCTGCCGCACGGCATATTGTTTTCGGGTTCACGGCACAGATACAGCATAGCGCACCACTTGGCGAAGGTGCGCTTGCCTATGCCTTTTTCACCCGTCAGCATTATTCCGTGTGGAAGCCTGTCGCTTTCGGCTGTTTCCGCCAGCAGAGCAGTCTCACGCTGTTTGCCGAACAGCTTTATGCTGTCACAGCTTGCATTGCTTGCAGACATCAGACTTTCTCAAATCTCTCTATGTTCGTCACGAAGATAGTCGCACCGCCGACAAATACCTCGACAGGAAAGCTGGTGTAACTTCCTACGCCGTATGATGCGGCAGAAGGAACAAACTGCTTTCTCTTGTGCGAATGGTCCTTGATGATCTCGATTATCTCGTCTATCTTGTCGTCCTCAGAGCAGATAAGAAAAGTCGTGTTACCTGACATTAAAAATCCCCCGGTCGAGGCAAGCTTGGTGGCCTGAAAGCCAGATTTTGTAAGTGATGATGAAACTGAATGAGCATCATCATTATTTACGATTGCATATATTAATTTCATAAAGATTACCGTCCTTTCTGTATCGGGCTATCCTTGTGAGTTTGAATTTCGAAATAATTATAGCACATTTTCTGTATAAAGTAAAGGCAAAACGCATAAACTTCACCGCAAACTTTTGATACGGACCTGATTTTTTGCCGCAGAAATATCCGTTTTTGCGAAAAGCTCACCTTCAGCATAAATCATCAACGTGACGGTTTTCTGCATATTGTCCGTAAACGTACACTGCAAGCGGTTTTGCGGCCTGTTTTTTGCAAAACTCATTCATCGTTTTTCATCACCTGTGATTTATGCCGGTTTTTTTCGTCAGACAACTATCGGAATATCGGCTATTCCCTTGTCACGAAGTGCCCTTGCGGCGTCTATCGTGACCACCTCGCCCGGCATTATAAGCGGGATTCCCGGCGGACACGGCGCAACCGCACTGGCGCACACCTTGCCGACCGTCATCATCACAGGCAGTCTCACCTTTCCCGAGAAGTACGCTTTTGCCGGCGAGCAGGCGGTCTGCGTCCTGATATGGACAGGCGGCGAGGGCAGGCTCCTTACGAAAACCGACCTTGGCATATTCGCCCTCAGCACCGTCTTTATCGTCTCAAAATCGACATCCGTCGAGGAGCTTCCGAACAGCAGTACACAGCGGTATTCGTCCGCATATTCGCACTCTATGCCGAATTCCTTCAGCATCTCAGCCATAGCAAAGCCGGTCGAATGCACCGCCGCACAATCGAATGTCACCTTCATATAATCGCTTTGGCTCAGCACATATCCCATATCGGCACAGTGCCGCTTCAGCGCCGTTACCTTGTTGCATATTTCCGCTATATGAAAGGGTTTCTCGGCTATTGTACGGTTGCATCTGTCAAGGCTGTCAAGGATAAGATAGCTCGGGCTTGAGGTTGCCGTGAGAGCCATCGCCTCCTTCGCCATAGCGCAGTATTTCTCGTTTGCTATATGCAGATACGCTCCGCCCGTAAGCACGGGGAGCGTCTTGTGGGCGCTGTCCGCACACATATCCGCACCGAGCGTCATCGGGTGCAGATCGACAGGAGCAAATTTCAGATATGCGCCGTGTGCGTTGTCAACCAGTAAAGGTATACCGTGCGAATGGCACACCTCCGCTATAGCGGAAATATTGCTCATACCGCCGTAATAATCAATTGAATTTATAAAAACCGCAAGCGTTCTTGAATTGATTTTTGCCTCTATGCTTTCGGGAGTAACGGCGGCGCTGAGATATTCTTCGGGATATACCCAGGACGGAATAAGCCCCAGCAGGACGCAGGAATTTATAAAGCTTCGGTGCGAATATCTGCCGGCGATAACATGATCCTTGCCGTTGCCCCTCAGCTTTGCGAGGGTGAGCATTATCTGTATCGCAAGCGTACTTCCCGAGCAGGAGTACAGCGTTCTCTTACTGCCGAACAGCTTTGATGCGTTTTTCTCGCTTTGCGCTATTATGCCCTTTCCGCCGTTTGTGTCGGTGTCGTAAAGGCTGTCCGCTCCGTCGATTTCGGTAATGTCAAGCGGATCCTCCGTTCCTTTATGTCCCGGCATATAACAGCGTATCGTATGACTTTCACTGTTCTTTACAAGAAAATCGTGTATCGGCGTTGTCATTTCTTCGGCAAAATCTGAAATTTCCATATACTCTCCTTCTTAGTGCGTCTGTCCTTTTCCCGTTTTGATAAGCAAATATCCCATATTAGTTATTATTCTATCATATCCTGACGATATTTTCAATTTTTTTGTGATAAAAAACAGAAAAAAGGTTGAATTATTCCGTAAATTTAATTATAATTATAATCAGCAGTAATTATATTATCGAATTTCCGATGAAAAATCGGTATCAGCAAAAATCAAAATACGGAAAACCGAAAAATCAAAAAAGCTATGTAAACCTGTACAGGTTTACTCGATTTATGGTACACTCAGTGATATTTTTAATGAAAGGGAGTAAATAAAATGCCGGCACCTAAAAGGAGAGGCAGACCGAGAAAAGAAGAATCTGCCGCAAAAAATACAAGCGAAAATAAAAAGACCACAGCTAAATCAGCCACAGCAAAGAAAACTACGGCAAAGAAGCCGTCAGCATCTGCTAAAAAGACGCTGAAACCGCAGGGAGATACGGTTTTTGCGCTTGATATAGGCACAAGGACGGTCGTAGGCGTACTCGGCTTTATGGACGGCGAAACCTTCCGTGTGACCGATACCGAGAGCGTCCCGCACCTGAAGCGTGCAATGATAGACGGACAGGTAGAGGATATTGAGCAGGTAGCAAAGGTAGCACGCACCGTAAAGGAAACGCTTGAGCAGAGAAACTCCATCAGGTTGACAGAGGTTTCTGTAGCCGCCGCAGGCCGTGCGCTTAAGACCTACCGTGTGTCGATGGATTTTGACGTTTCGGATAAGAACACTATCACAGCGGATATGGTACGCACAATGGAATGCGAAACGATACAGAAGGCACAGAAAGGGATAGACGAGAAGTACAGCAACGAGGACGCTGTATTCTACTGCGTAGGTCACTCGGTAGTGCATTATTACCTTGACGATTATGCAATGGTAAACCTTGAGGGGCATAAGGGCGACAAGGTCACTATAGAGCTTATCGGCGCATTTCTGCCCGAGGTCGTAGTGGAGGGTCTGTATGCCGCTACAGATAAGACGGGTCTTAAGGTGAAGAGTATGACGCTCGAGCCTATCGCCGCAATGAACGTGATAATTCCGCCGGAGATACGGCTTATCAATATTGCTCTTGTGGATATAGGCGCAGGTACGTCTGATATTGCGATAGCCCGTGACGGCGCTATAGTAGCCTATGCGATGGCAACAGTCGCAGGCGATGAGATAAGCGAGGATATTGTAAGGAAATTCTTCGTTGATTTCAATATGGCGGAGAGCATGAAAATACAGGCGAGCGGCGACACGGACAGCATTACATACCGTGACATTTTCGGCAGGGAGCAGACAATATCCAAGGCTGATTTCTTCGAGAAATGCAGTCCGTCAGTTGACAGCCTTGCGGATGTGATAAGTCAGGCGGTATGTGACGCAAACGGTCAGAGCCCTGCCGCAATGTTCCTTATAGGCGGCGGAAGTATGGCTAACGGCCTTGCGGACGCACTTGCGGACAAGCTCGGAATAGATCACGGAAGGGTCGCTGTAGGCGGTCAGGAATTTATGAAAAACGTTGATGTTGGCGACAGGAAGCTGGGTCCTGAGTATGTAACTCCTGTCGGCATTGCGGTCACTGCCTGCACCAATATGGCATATGATTTCTCGACCGTGACGCTAAACGGCGAGCAGGTAAGGGTGTTCGATACAAAGTCGCTCAGCGTATTTGAGCTTCTCGGCTCGGCAGGCTTCAAAACCTCTCAGATAATGGGCCACAGCGGCGCAGGACTTAAGTTCATTCTTAACGGCGAAACGAAGATGCTCAAAGGCACTGCGTTTATTCCTGCGGTAATCACTGTAAACGACAAGCCTGCCGCACTCACAACAAAGATAAAGCAGGGCGACAGCATAACGCTTACGCCTGCGGTGAACGGCGAAAACGCACACGCATTTATCCGTGATTATGCGGACGATATTTCAAGGGTAAGCGTCATATTCTGCGGTGAAAATGCGGTAGCCGGAAAACGTGCTTACGCAAACGGAAAAGAAGTCGGCAAGGACTATGAGATACAGCCGCTTGACAATATAGAGATACACGACGCAAGAACGCTCGGAGCGTTCCTTATGCAGTACGGCGGAGATACGCAGACCGCAGCCGTATATGTAAACGGCGAGGAGAAGCCCGAAAGCTATGTTCTTTGTGACGGAGATATACTGGGCTTTGATAAAGGCTCGTCTTCTGAAGCGGTACAAGCCGCCGTTGCCGCTGAGAGCGTATCGGGAGAAAAAACGGCTGAGGATATACAGACAGCGGAGCAGGGAAATTTTGTATCCGTAATCTTCAACGGCGTTCCGACCGATCTTCCCGAAAAGGAGAGCAAAACCCCGTATATGCTTATAGACCTGTTTGAAAGAGCGAATATTGATATTGAAAATCCCACACGCAGACTTGTGCTTACGGTAAACGGGAAAAGTGCAAAGTTCACCGACAAGATACAGTCGGGCGACATTGTGGTAATAAAGCAGGAGGACTGACTTGCATATCAGGAAACTAACGGCACTCACGCTTGCCGTCATAATGCTTGCCGGCTGTTCGGAAATCGACTATTCCTCAGTTACTTCAGACGGCAGTGCGGATACCTCGTCAAACGGGGAAACATCTGTACCGCAGGCGAGTATTGTGACCGAAAATAAAACCAAAGAATACAAAATCAACAAATCAAATTTCAGCTATGTTCTTGAAGCGGAAAAGACGGAAGGAACAAAGCTGATCTCGGATGACAGAAAGTACAGCGGCGAGGGATATATCACAGTGGGCGCTTACAAATCGGTATCGTTTGATATGGAAGTGCCTTCGACACAGTTTTACGATATTGCGATAACCGCACTGTCAGATGACGGCGGAAGCATCACTCTTATTGTTGACGGCGACAAGCAGATAAACAGCGAAAACGGCAGCTATAAACGTATGAACGGCGAACTGTACGGAGCGTATAACATAGTACAGAGCGATACGTTTGAGAGCCATTCGTTATGTCCTGTATATCTTACGCAGGGAACGCACAGGATAACTCTCCAGACAGTAAAAAACAGCGTTTCGTTGGACAAGATAACTGTAAAGAACACGGAAAAAGCGGCCGATAAGCGTTACTCGCAGGCAGGAACGTGGATCTCGGGCAAGGATGTAAATACCGACCGTATTGAACTTATGGATTATCTCAAAAGCATTTACGGCAGGAAAACGCTTACGGCGCAGGCCGTAACGCCTAACACAAATACCGAAATTGACGCAATCGTAAAGAACACGGGACGGTTTCCTGCGATAAGAGCGAGTGATCTAAGATACTATACGGCAAGCGGTGCGAAGCTTGTGAAAAATAACACGGATATTCAGCTTTCACAGGAATGGGCTAAAAACGGCGGTATAGTGTCATACACTTGGTACTGGTATACGCCTATAGGAAAGACTACCTTCTACCGTGAAGAAAGCACATTTGACATCGGTGCGGCTGTAAGCGACTATGAGGATCTGGCAGTAATGAATGAGGAATCGCTGGCACAGCTTCTTGAGGACGAAACAATATCGGAGGAATGCTATGCTGTGCTGTCGGATATGGACGCAATAGCAAAACAGCTTTCCGTTCTCAAGGACAGCGGTGTTACGGTGCTTTTCCGACCGCTGCCTGCAAGCAGTGCGGGGCTGTACTGGTGGGAAAAGAACAGCAAGACTTATAAATGGCTGTGGCAGACTATGCACAGACGTTTTGACGAACTGTACGGGCTGTCAAACCTGCTGTGGATATACACGGCGGATATTGACCCTTTGATGTTCCCCGGTGACGATTATGTCGATATAGTCGGCTGTGACGTATATGACAATACCGATACCGCTCATCTTGCGGCGATGTATGCAACGGATTCATTAACGCTGAACAAGCGTATGCTGGCACTCACGGAGTGTGCCGTATATCCGGACCCTGACATAATGGCAAGGGATAACGCAATGTGGCTGTGGACGGCTATGTGGAACGGTAAATATCTTATCAACGAAAGCGGAGAGCTGACGGGCGACTATATATCGGTAGAACAGCTGAAGAAATTCTACAATCACGAGGCTACTGTCACAAGGGACGAAATAGGAAAACAGGAAGAATAACAGGCGGTGAAACAATGTGAGCGGAAAACAGAAGATATACGATAAGCTGATAAGCGGCAACGCTTCCGTGCAGAACCGTTATTTTTCCTTCGTTTCATCTCACAGCAGGCTTCACGGGATAATGCCCGCAGCGGCGTGGGGGTACGCATTGCTGTTATATCTTAAGTACAGCGTGTTTCATTTTCCCGACAGGAAATTCGGAGAATACTCGCTGTCGGCTGAGGAAACGGCGACGCTTTTGTGTAAAGCAGATGTAGTATCGTTTGATATTTTCGACACGCTGATCTTCCGCAGTGTTTCACAAAAAGAAGTTTTCGACAATACGGGCAGAACGCTTGGCATAGAGAATTTCGGCAAAATCAGGGCCGACAGTGAAACTGAGGCAAGAAAAGAAAAGAAAGAGCCGTGCATAAATGATATTTATCGTATTATAGCCGTGAAAGCAGGGCTTACGGACGATGCTGTCGAAGAAGCCGTGAAAGCCGAATGCGATGAGGAATTTTCGGTTTGCCGTGCCGACCCGTTCATGCTTGATGTATACGGCAGGGTGATCTCCTGCGGAAAAACGGTCATTATCACGACCGATATGTATCTTCCTGAAAGCGTTATCTCAAAGCTGCTTTGCGACAACGGGTTTAGCGGTTATGAAAAGCTGTTCGTTTCGTGTGAATACGGGTGCGGAAAATCGGACGGAGGGCTGTATCGGATAATTAAAAACGAGTACGGCGGCAAGAGGATCGTTCATATGGGGGATAATTATATGAGCGATGTTCTGACGGCAGGGAAAGCCGGGTTTGAAGCGGTGTATTATCGCAGAAAAGCATAGATAAAGTAAAATCCGACAGGGTGTTCCTGTCGGATTTTAGTTTGTGGAAAAAAATTTTAATGTACTTCTATTATATCTTCTGATATTTATCTATGATAACAAGCTACCGATAGTTCTGTTTGTCGGACAGCACTTCTCGGGTTCGCTATTCAAATCGATGCACTTGTCAATATTAACGAGGGAAAGAACCAAAGAGACTAGGTGCAAGTCTGAGCCTCG